>JAABUX010001507.1_pt1 | contig 35060 bp, 9 predicted proteins | sample 5561851 | NCBI WGS metagenome assembly JAABUX01 (sample SAMN10711883, study PRJNA513361) | rock metagenome | isolation source: Antarctica rocks | place: Antarctica: Victoria Land, Richard Nunatak red sandstone | collected 2016-01-03
ATTATATATCCCTAGTAATATAATAATATACTAGAGTATTAATTATACTATATTAGAAGAAGATAATAAACTCTTCCCCCCTAAGTACTTTTATAGGTTTTATAAACCCTCCCTACTATCTTATAAGTTATATATTAAGCTAGGCGTACTACTTATACTATTAAAGAACTTTAATCCGCTATATCTATATAATAGGATCTAACTATAAGTAATAAGATATAATAAGTATATCTTTAAGGGGGAGATTATAAGTAGTACTTATAACGGTAAGAAGGTAATACTATTTAAGACGCCGTTATAATCTAAAGAAAATAATAGGTAGATTCCTACCCCCTTTATTTATAAGTAGTACCCTATTAACTAGTATTTATTATAACTATTAATAAATTAAAAGGCTAATTAATAAAGTACGTAGGTATTAACTTATAAACTAGGCCTACTTTTAGTTATAATTAGCTATATATAGCTCTATTATAGGTAATAAGATAGGGAAACCTCTATATTATTAAGCCTAAAACTCCTAAATATATATCTAGTTAAATAATAAAAAATATTATATATAAGTAGGTACTATTAGATAATAGGTAAACTACCCTAATATATTAATTATAACTTATTATTAATACCTAGATCCTATTAATAGCTACTTAGCGGCTTATAAGAATATTAATTATAATATTAGAAGTATAAAAATAGCCTAATAATATACTTAACTATATAGTTATATCTTTATATTAAACCGTAATATTAGACTTTCTAATAATAAAAATAAGCTATTCTATTATTAAATTTATTAAATACCGCTAGTTAAACTTTAGAGGGCTAGATAATTACTAGGCCGTACTAACTCCTATATCTAATAGATTCCTCTATATTAATATAATAAATCTAGTAGAACTATTAATAGTTATTATAAGAGTATAAAAGATATATTATAATATAAGGGATATAATAAATTAAGAATTATATTAAATAGTTTAGTAGTATAGAAGTTATTAATAGAATAGAATATTATTATACTAAATATCCTATAATTAGTTAGGTACTTAGTAGATAGTATTAGTCTTTTCATACTTCTATCTTAATAATAATAATATCTTTTTATAATAATAACTAATATAATAAGTCGTCTAATAATAGTATACTTAGTTATATTCTATTAGTCCCAAATAGTAATATCATAATAGAGTTATAATATAAGTAGGCCTAATAACTATTTATTAATACTCTAGTACTAGGTAACTATTATAAATAATTCCTAAGATTTAAAATTAATATTTTTAGTAATATTTACCCTATATCTCCTATAATACTTAAGGGAGGTCTTAGTATCTATAAAAGTTCGTATAAATATCTATTATATTTAGACTTAAATTTACCTTCTAACTATTATTACTTACTAATAACTAAAAGAATTATATTTTTTAAGTATACTTTTCTATAAGGGTTGTATAGCTGCATGGCCTACCGTTAGCGGTACGCTACTGGTACGCATGCGCGCATGCATACCTATAAGAATAGGGGTGTTCAGGTAATAATCTAAACACCTCAGCGTCCTTTTTAGGGCCTATTAGCTTATATAGAGTCCTTATACTATGTTCGGATCGCCTTAGGACTGATTATTCGGGGGCTAGTTCTAGGGGCTAGGCGCTAAGTGGGTAGCCGAGTTAAGGGGATAGAAAAATCATGCTATAGGTTTAAATTATACTGTGGGTAGTTAAAAAATCCCGTTAGGAGGCTGTTAAATTCTTACTTGGGGGTAAAAATCACGTCATTTACACGTGCGCGACGCGTCACCGACGCTATCTAGAGGCGGCATAGCCGCCAGAGCCATTCCTCTTGGGGTACTAAGACCCCCGTAGGCGGTAAGATTCCGCGCTGCTGTGATTGGGCTGCACGCCCCGGCCACAGGCCGTTGATTGGGGGCCAGCGCGCCCGCCACTACATTGATTAGGCTGTACGCCCCGGCCATAGGCCGCTAATTAGGGGCTAGCGCGCCCGCCACCTGCATTAATTGGGTCACGTACCCCGGCTACAGGTCGTAATCGGGCTAATAGGGCTCTAATAGTTAGTATAGCTATCCTAGAACAATGTATATTTTACGCTACCCGCTCCCTAGCCTTCGGGGCGAAGGCTCTAGAGGGGGGGATAATTATAAGGGTTGCATAGCTGTATAGCCTACCGTTAGCGGTACGCTACCGGTACGTATACGCGTATATATACCTATAAGAATAGGGGTATTCGGGTAATAATCTAAATACCTCGGCGTCCTTTTTAGGGCCTATTAGCTTATATAGAGTCCTTATACTTTCCTAAGTAAAAATCTTGAATTCTTATAGGTATTTTCTAGTAATAATATAAAGCCTTATAACTACTTACCTAGCTATTATAAATATTATTAAGCCTAGATAATAATAGTAATAATTAATAATATATTAATAGTTAATAATATTTACCCTCTTATGATATATCTAATAATATTTTAGTATAATCTTACTATATATAACTTTATCCTAAAATAAAAATCTTAAATAATTATATTTTTATAAAAAGTAGAATTTATAGTTTAATATTATTATTTTTAGTATTTAGTAGTTATTTTTAGATTATTTTTAGATTATTTTTAAAATGTTCTTTAGTTTTAAGGGTATAGATAGTTTAAGTAGGAGTATTATAATATAGGGTCCTACTAAGACGCTAGTATACTTAGTAATATATAACTAAATAGTCTCTTAGTATCTATACTTAGTTCTTATATATCTAGACTTAGTAACCTAATTAATTATTCTACTACATATTTTAATAATATTTATAGATTTATTATTATAAAAGGGATTAAAATATCTAATATTATTAAGATTAAAGCGGGGAGTACTATTATTATAAGGTACTCTAAGAGATATACTAGGATCTACCAGTCCTAGCGCTAGTAGTAGGGCTAGTAGTATAATATTAGTAATTATTTTTTATAACTTAATATATTAAGCCTTAGTAAAACTTATCTTCTTATTTATAGCTAGATATTATATTAGTTTAATAAGCTATTTATATATAACTTCTTTAATAGAAGTTTTATAAGTTATAGGATTAGTACTAAAATTTAGCGGCGTAATACTTAGGGTTATTAAAGGTATTCTTATAAGTAACTTAATATTAGATAGAGTAAGAGTAGAAGATATAATAATAAGTATTTTAACTAATAAGAATCTCTTAGGACTATTCCTAATTAATAGTAGCTAATACTTTATAAAATATAATAAGAGTTATAAGAGACTTTAATAATACTTAGTACTCTTAATAAAATATTTAATTACTTTTTAAAAGGTAGGGCTATTAATAGCCTAATTAAATAGATAAAAGGATAGTTTTATTAAAGTAGTATATTAATTACTTAACTTAGAGATTCCTAGTTATATAGGATATTTATAATAGGTAATAATATAGGTAATAATATAATAGCTAATAGTCTCTAGTACTTTATATATATATATTACTAGTATCTTAAATCAATTTATTAATTTAATTTATTAATATAATAAAATATTAATTAAGGGGTAGTAGTTAAGCTACTTTAATAAATTCTTTTTAAAGAAAGGCTTCTTAGATCTTAGGGAAGAAATATAAAAAAGTAATAAACTTATATAAAGTTTAATAAAAGAGGTTACTAAAGTCTTTAATAATAAGTTAAAGTAATATAAGGTTATACTTAAGTATAATAGTAGAGTATACTATTAGGGCTTATCGCTATTATAATAGATAGTAATAAACGGAGATAGATTAGTTATAAAGAAATAGGCTTCTCTATACTACTAGAAGACTTTAGGGATTATTAGTATTATAAGGGTAGCTTTAGTATTTTTAGTAGTTTATAATAATTAACTAATATTATAAAGCCTTATATATAGTATTAGTACTATATTAATAGGGATATTTCTAATTTATATAAATTAATTAATTAAGAAAGCTATTAAGGCTATCTTCTTACTATAATAGAATACGCTAGGAGTCTCTATTCAGGAACACGCTATACCTAATCAGGTAGTAATTATTTTAGGTATATAGCTAATAGATTTATAGAGAAGTCCCCCGAATTACCGCTTTAGGGTTAGCGGGAAAAGCGAGGAATATTAAATTCCTAACTTTCTTCGTATTCTTTCTACGTATATACCTACGCCTTATATAATTATCTATTTAAAAGAAGTTTTACAGCTTACTTTAACGTAGCTAAGGCTTTAAAAATATCTAAAATTAGTCTATTTAATTAAAAGATACTTTAGAATAAATGGATTTCACCTACTAAGTTTAGTACGACCGTAGCTATTAACAAATATTAAAAACTCTATATATTACTCCGCCTCTATTATAGTTACCTACTAATATATATAATATATATTATTATAAGTAATAAGATACGCCCTATTTTAAGGAGTCTAACGCTATTAAAATTATATTAATCGGGGTATTAGTATATATAATATAGCTAATATTATAGTATTTATACGCTAAATTCCTATATCTTAGTATTAGCCTATTTACTAACTAAGTTTTTATATTACTAGGTTTTTTCTTAATAATAATATTAGTAAATCCTACCTACTATTTAATACTACTATATTATATCTCAATCTATTATAGACTTTAAGAGTACTACTAGAGTATTATAAGCTACTATATAGTAATATTAGAAGCGTAGGGCTTATATATAGAAGTACTAGTAATATAAGTAATTATAGTCTTAGTACTAATAGTATATCTATTAATATATCCCCCCTCCCCCTTATCTACTACCTCCTCCTCCTAACTAGAACATCCTTTTTATATAATAATAATAGTAACCGTCTACGCCTTATTAGGAACCCTAATATTCCATAAATAGCTAGTAAATTAAGAAATGAGACGCTTAGGTAATACCTAAAAGCTATACTACCTATTTATTCTAGGACTACTAGTAACCCTCTAATCGGCCGATATTTAATATCTAGAAAATAAGTAATCCTACTAAATCTAATTACTATAATACCTAGGCTACTAGTATATAATACTAGGACTAGACTGATTAGCGTATAGTAGAGCTAGAAAAATTTAAGAATATTATTAATAATAAGATAGAGTAAATTTAGGAAGAGGAGGACCTTAATATTAATAATATCTAGCTAGAAAGCTTTATACAGCATTATAATAGTACCCTTAAGGGATTTTTTACGTATACCTTTTAATGACGTAAACTAGGTCTTATAACCTTAAGATAAAGGTATTATACTAAATATACCTATCTACTACTTAAGGACACTATCCTTTATAATAATAAGCTATTAATTAAGAGGGAGGTTTAAGTAGAAGTCCTATACTATTATTATCAATAAGTTAAGAAATAGTATAGGGAATAGGAAGAGTATAAGTATATATAAATCCTATTCTAATTAATAACCCCTAAAGAGGAATATTAGGAGCGAGAACGCCGGACTAAGGTAATAATTAAGAGACTAGGAGATAAGGAGGACTATTAGTAGTATACTATATACGCGGAATACCTACCTAATATATAAGGAACAACTTAATTCCTTTAGAAATATTATAATATTTATTAATTAGGATCTTATAAGGCTATTTTATAAATTAATAATAGTATAGAAGACCTCTAGCGTTTTATAATAATATTTTAATTATAACCTAGGTAATTAATAACTATATATCCGAATATCTTTTATAATAGCTCTAGACCTTCTTTATTATTATACCTACCTCTAGAGATAGTACTTAGAATATAGTATTTAATATTACTATTATCGTTATATAATATAGAAGTATTCTCTAGATACTACTAGATATTAACTATAACTTAATTAATTTAGCTACCTAGGTTTACTTTAGGTAGCTTTTCTTAGTAATAAATATTATAATCCTAATATATTCTCCCCGCTATCCTACTAAATTAATAACGTATATAATATATATAATTATATACCTATAAATACGTCTTATTTAGGCGATTCTAATACTATTAAAATTATTAAAATCGGTATATAGGCGTATATAATATAATAGATATTATCGCGAAAACCTTATTAATACTAGTATCTTAGTAAATACCTAATATACTCCCCCCGCTATTTAAGTTAACTAATAATATATATAATATATATTATTATATACGTATAGATACATCTTATTTAGATGATTTTAATACTATTAGAATTATTAAAATCGGTATATAGATATATATAATATAGCTGATATTATCACGTTTATAAGCTAATACTATATCTTAGCCCGTAAAATCCATACTATTAATCCCTAAACGCTAGGTAGTAGGGGTAAGTTTCCCTACATAAAAATCTTGAATTTTTATAGGTATTTTCTAGTTAAGAATAATAAAGTATTAGGGAGGCGGAAGCTATTCCGCTATTACTAAGTGAAATATATAAACTAAAGAAGATTCTATATTATAAACTACCTTTATTAGCTCTAAGTAGCTAGATAGTAGAGTATAAAATATAAATATAAATATAAATATAAGTATATATCTTATATCTTAATACTTTTATTTATATTTATAATTAATATTATTAACCTTAAATACCTTTCTCTTATATAAGAAAGTATATAGTCTTATCTTTTTTATATATAATTAAATTTCTATTAAGCTCTTAACCTTAAATAACTTTATATAAAAATTAACTCTAATCTTTTAGAATCTTTCCCCTTTATATTATTATCTTTATATAGTTAGAGATATCTTTTTAATAATTCTAATAATTTTTTTTCTACTTTTTTTAACCTACTTTTTAATTTCTTTAAGGATAAGGTTATTTCCTCTTATAATTACTTTATCTCTAAGGCTTTAAGTTATTATTTTAATATCCCCTCCCTTTATTACTATTTAAAGGGCTCCCTTTACTTAAATCTACTTCTCTTTTATTAAAGTCTTTATAACCCTCTTCTCTCTTTCCCTTTTCCCCTTTAACTTATAATAGATCCTTATATTCCCTTCTTTAATTAATAGGTAAATCCCTTATATTATTAATATATATAATATTTAATTAAAGCCTATCTTTATTAATAAGACTCTTAACTCTACCTTTAATACTTAGATATTAATTATTTTAAAGGCCTTAAGTATTATTCTTAAATACCCATTTTATATATACTATAGGTATTTACTTATTATCGCTATTATTAAATAGCGCCATTTACCTAGCGCGCCTTCCTTACGGAAGGCTTCCGTACTCTACGTACTTAGGTAGGTTTCCTACTATATAGAGAATATATCTTCTTTCTATATTATAAATTAACTATAATATATAGTAGTAATACTATAGATCTTATTCTATATTACTAAGTACTATAATTATATTAATAAGAACTACTAGTTCTAGTAGTACTAGCCTTATAGTACTAGTCCTTAATAGCCTTCTACTCCCTACTATCTTATCCCCGCTATTAGATAAACGGCTACTAGTCTATTAGCTCCTAAGCTAAATCTATTAGCTATCGGTCTAACGAGGCATTAAGGCCCTTGTTACTAGAAATACTATATCTAGGTATATTTACTTATTCCTTGCCTTTATAGTCCCTTACTATTACCTTCACCGCTACTCTAAAGTAAAAGGCAACGTCTCTACTTACTATTACCTCTACCTCCCTAGTAGTATATAATTAATAAGCTAGCTCCTAATCTAGTACTCCTTAATTAAGTAATCTATTAATTATACGAGATTAATTTATTCCTTAAGAGTAGTAGCCCTACTACTAATAAGCTTACGGGAAAGTCTTAGAGAGTACTTAAGTTCTTTACTATATATTACTTATAGCTAGAAGACTTACCTCTTAACCCTAAGGATAATAATACCCCGGAATTATCTACTACGTCCGCTACCTTACGGCGTACTAGGTAAGTATTATTACCTACTATTATAGTACGCTTCCCGCCTAAGTAGGTAGTTAATAAATATAGATTTAATATTAATATATAAGTCTAGTATATTAAGCTTAAGAGGGTAAATATTATCCTAGTAAGCTTTAAACCTATCTTAATACCCCTACTATTTAAGACGCTAATACTAGCACTAAATATAGCTACTACTACCTTCTTAGAGGCCTAGCGAACTAAAATAGCTAGTATTATTACCTAAGCTATATATATATTTAATTAGATATAACTAGGTAATCTATAGCCTATTATAGTAGGTCCTTAATAAGGACCTCGTTCCGCCTTTACCTTTAAGCCCTAGGATATAGGATACTTTAATCCCGACTTATAGGTAATACCTATTAAAGTAAAAGATAATTATAATATCTATTATAATATCTTTAGTTTTATTAAGCGCCTCTAAGTTAAGGTAGCTAATATAGATCCTACTATCTTAAGGTAGAATATAGATTCCTATTTACTTAGTACTACTAACGAGTAGTATATTAACTAGCTTAATAAACTTAGCCGCTCCGGCTTATATAATAATCCTAACGGTATTAATTAATAGTATAAGAGTCTTAAAGTAAGATTCTATAACTCCCTAGGTAAGTTACTAGCTTTACTTAAATCTATCTAATATATAATTAAAGACGTAAGGAATTATTATAATCTAGCTAATTATATTAATACTATTATTCTTAATAGTAAAAATGCTAGCTTTACTTCTATAAAAGAGGTATAGGTTAGGTTAGTATATAAATATATAAATAGAGAATTATAATAGACTTTACCTTATCTAACTAAGAAGTCTACTATTAGTAGCCTTCTCATAGAGCTTCGCTATAAGAAAGACATCTAGTTTAATATATATAGGAAGCCTTCTATAGATATAATAAGGTCCTCGTTATAAGTAAATAAGTAATAGCTATAAGGTAGTAAATAAGGTTAGTAGAATTCTAATTTTAATCGTCCTCCTTTTAACTTAAATCTATATTAGTGAAATAGCTAATATAGTAATAATTTTAGACCTTGTAATAACCCGTTAAATCCTTATAAAAATAGGCTATTTAGTAATCCTTTCTATAACTTATAAAATTATAATAATAATAATTAATAGTAGCTATAAAACGTCTAAGTAAGGGTTTTACCTAGAGGTCGCTAATAATTATAAATTACTAGCGGAAATGTAAATGTAATAGCTAGGATATAGTAGAGTAATATTAATAATAAAAATCCCTATTATAAGCTACCTTTTTACAATAAGCCTTTCTAAGTAAATAATACCCCGCGTCTATATAATAACCGGGCCTACTAAGTAACCGCTAAGGACGAGGAAGGGGATAATAATATTAAGGTCCTTAATAAGTAGGAATAATATAATACTTATGAAGAAGGGTACTATTAAGGTATTAATTAGTTTTAAGTAGATTAATAGGTAGACTAAGACTAGTCTCTACTAGAGCCTTTAGGCTCTACCGCCGTTAATAAATTAAACATCGATAATATAGTAGAAAACCACTTTATTAATCCGAAATTACCTAAACTAATATGCCGTACCTATACTTCCTTATTTAAATTAAATAATACCTTATATAGGTATATTCGTTCTAGCTATTCCTTCGTAAAGCCTTTAGTAATACCTACCTCTACTAGTAAAGTAGGTAAATTAAGTAAATTATCTAAGTCCTCTACTATTTAATCTAATTATACGGATATTACTATTAAAGGATATAGCTTCCGGGGATATTACTATATTATAGTCCCCGTTACGTTTTCTACTAGGGGAGATAAATACTATATCTATATAGATACTAGTACTTAAGTAAGTCTTATTAATTAAGACTTCTTGCTTATAGTATTTCTAACGGCGTTAATAGAAAAGATACTTATACCTATAATTATAAGAGGCATCGGCGATAAGAAATATGATACTAGTAAATTTACTAAGATCCCTATATTCTTTAAGAGCTTTAACGGGAAGGTTACTCTAGTAGAATATAAATTTTATATTATAAATAATTTATTAGCTAAGGTACTTATTATTATAGATATCTTAGAGCCTAAGAGAATAGTTATTAACTTCGGGGATAACTTAACAAAAATTAGATCCTATTAGAATATAAGAATACCTATTATAGTCGTTAGTTAAGGTCCTCGTATTACTACCTTAATATTTACTAAGAAGCGGATAATTATACTAGCTTATAGTAACTTCGCCGTACTAGTCTTAGGCTCTTAGTATTAAATATTAAAATTACCTTAGGACCGTAATTTTATATTTAAACCCGAGATATTAGATACTCTATCGCTATATATATATATCGTAGATACGGTAATATCTTACGTTTTCGTCTGTAATAATACTAATAGCCCTATTATACTTACGCGTAATTAGGCGCTTAGTAAGGTAGCTAAATACGAGCTAGCTAGTTACTTTCCTATTAATCCTAATAGTAAAGCTCTTATAAATAAACCCCCTACTAAGATAACTAGCTAGGTAAGGTTTAATATACATAGTTTACTTACTATTATAGTAGTCTTTATAGCTATAGTATCTCCCCAGTTAGCTGTAATAAGTCTTTAAGTAAATAAGGCCCTTAATACCTTACTAATTAAGATATATCATCCTACTAGAGTTATAATTCATAGTACTATACCCTAGGTAGCTACCTTAATTACTATTATAGTTAATGAATTTCCTAACCTATAAAAAGATACTAGTAACGTTATTAGTATTCCTAAGTTATAATATATAGAAATCCCCTTACTTAATAATTAAGAAGACTTATATAAGCTAGGTTAAGCACGAGTATACCCTCTTAGTTAGAGAGATAAGGAAGTAATTAATAAAGAATTTAATAAGCTTTATTCCTAGGATAGGCTTAAATAGATAAATACGTCTATACTATTCTCCTTCCCTTACTTTATTATTTAGAAAAATACGCCTAATAGCTTAAAAGGCCGCGTTATTATTAATATTAGAGTATTAAATAAGATTATAATACCTAATACCTACCCTATTCCTCTCTAATTAGAAATACTTACCTTACTATAAAATACTTTATATATTTTAATAGTTAATACGGTAAGCTTCTTCTACTAATAGTAGGTTAAATAAGATTATAGGTATTATCTTATAATAGCCTCTTATAAAGGCTAGGAAATATTTGATATACCTATAATAGGTTTTAGGAACTCTCCGGTATATATCTAACGGATAATTGATATTATACTTTAGGAGTTTTATTACTTTTACTATACGTATATAAATAATATAGTAATTTTCTCTACCTTATTAGATAAATATATTAAGTACCTCTATAAAGTCTTTAGTAAACTAGATAAGTATAATATATATTTATCTCCTAAAAAGTTATTTCTTAGATACTCCTCTATCTATTTACCTAGGTAAAGGGTTAATACGCTTAGTCTATTAATAGCGGCTAAGAAACTCGTAGCTATTACTATACTTATATTCCTAGATACCCTAGGTTAGCTTAAGAAATACCTTAGTATAATAAGCTATAATAGGTAGTATATAATATTCTATGCTACTATTATAAAGCCTTTATTATAATGTAAGACTTTACTTATAAAGTTAATTAACGTTAGAGGTAACGTATATAAGAAAATAGCTAATAGATTAAGGGTTTTAATACCTACTCTTAAAGAATTAAATACTTTCTACTATCTCTAAAAGCTATTTACTTCCCTAAGTATCCTTTATTACTTTAATAAGTAGCGTCAACTATTTATTAATCTAGATATAAGTAAGAAATTTAGTTTTAGAGCTATTATCTACTATATTATTAAGGACGTTTATAAATAAGGCCCTTCTTCTACTATTATAATAGAAGGGTTAGTAACTACGCTACCTAAATTCCCTAAGTAAAACTCTTAGTAACCTATTTTATTTCTTAGTTATTTACTTACTAATATAGAGACTAGATACTAGCCTACTAAACTTAAAGTTATAGGGTTAATATAAGTCGTTAAGAAGGTCCGTTATATAATTAAGGCTACGCGGAAGCCTACTATAATAGTCTATATAAACTATTTAGCGGCGGTTTTAATAGTAAGGTAAACGAGCTTAAATATAGTCTTAACTAAAAAACTTAATCTTCCCCTTATTAAAGTATTAGAATATCTTTAATAATTTCGCTTAGATATTTATTATAAATTAAGTAAAGTAAACGTAGTACCTAATACCTTATTAAGACTAGTAAGCCGTAAATATTATCTATAATAAGACGTAGAAGGCGAATTAGATACCTTATTAATAAGATATTTCCCTATTAGCTTAGTTAAAATAAGTGAGCCCTTTTACAACTAACTTATCTCTAGCTATTATAAGTCTTAATAGGTAAGAGTTATCTAAATAGTTAAGTAAAATAAGGACCTTAGTAATAACGCCGCTTTATTAGCCTATAAACTCGTTAATTAGGTTTTATATTTTAGGGATAATAAATAAGGGCTACGTCTATATATCCCTTCTATTATAGAAGTAGAGATATTTAAGCTTATATATAATAATATAGGGCATCTAGGATACGCCCGCACGTATAAAAGGCTTATAGAAGGCCTATATATCTATAACTTATCTAAGAAGCTTTATAAATTTATCTGCTATTACCCTTAATACTAGTATAACTAGATACTAAGGTACTAGCCGTATAGGTTATTATAACCTATCCTAACGCCTACTTAGCCGTTCTATACAATTACTATTAACTTTATCTTAGTACTACCCTTAACTATAGAAGGCTTCGACAGCGTCTTAATAGTTGTATATAAATTCTCTAAAGTAATTACCCTTATTCTAGGTAAGACGACCTAGACGGTAAAAGATTAGGTAGTAAAGTTACTTAATAGATTAGCTAATATAAACTAGGGATTACCTTAAGTAATAATTTTAGACCGTAATTATAAGTTTATAGTATAGTTATAATAAACTATCTTTTATTATTTAAAAGTTAATTTACTTTACTTAGCGGCCTAGTACCCCTAGATAGACGATTAATTAGAACGATCTAACTAAACTATTAAAATAGCCCTTCGGTATTATATTACTACTATTAAGCACGATTTCCTATAGCTATCTATTCTTCTAAAAATAATAGCGGCGCTTAATAATTCTACTAAATATACTTCTACGAATAAGATACCTACTAAGGTTCTTCATAAATTTTAAATAAGAGAGGTATTAGATCTACTAAAGCCTAATATAGATAGGCAAGTAGATATAATAACTACCTTACTAATAAGAGTATTATTACCTACTATAAAAGTAACCCCTTCTACTACAAGAATACCCCAGGTACTACCTATCTCTATAATAGAATATAAGCCGTCTTATATTAATATAAAAGACGCTATTACCTTTACCTTACTTAGAATAAAAGACTACTATAATTCGAAGTATATAGTAAAGTTCTTTAATATTAGTAACCTTATAAACTTACGCTTATATAAGGGTTATAGGATCCCTAGTATTACGTCTAAAAAACTAGGTCTAGAGTTTATTAGTCTATTTAAGGTCCTTAAACGTATTAGATGTCTTACTTATTAACTAGAGCTACTAGACGTTATACGTATCTATAATATAATATTAATAGCATATCTTAAACCTACTACTAATCTAGTAGATAACTTATATTAACGTCGCTACCTACCTACCCCTCCTATTATTATTAATAGAGACGTTAAATATAAAATCGAACGGCTCTTATTAAAACGCCGTATTTATCGGGGTCGTAGTTAGTCTACCTAGTATCTAGCTAGATAGCTAGGATATAGACCTAAAGACGACTAATAGATACTAGACTACCGCCTATCAAATATACCGGACCTTATCCAAGTATATAAGGAGGTAAATATACCTAATATAGGAGCCGGAGGATAGGTTAATAATAGTATATAAGTAATATTCTTACCTTACGGGGTTATCCTATTTTACCTCGAGCGCTTATCTATTTATACTTAATATATATACTATTAGGACGATAGCTTTATTTATTATAGGTATTTACTATAAGTATTTACTTATTATCGCTATTATTAAATAGCGCTATTTACCTAGCACGCCTTCCTTATAGAAGGCTTCCGTACTCTACGTACTTAGGCAGGTTTCCTGCTATATAGAGAATACATCTTCTTTCTATATCATGAATTAACTATAATAATATAGTTTTTAATATCTCCTTTAAATTAAACTGTATTTATATTATATAAGTTATTACTAGTTAGACTATTATATTATAAACTTATTTTACTTTATTAAGTATAATACCTTATATTAAGTTAATAATAATTAATAAAACTAGCTTTTATATTTTTATCTTTAATCTTATCTTTTTAATATATAAGTTCTACCTTAACTTATTATTAATATAAAGTCTAAGGACTTTTACTTATACTTTTAAGTATACTACTATTACTTTAAGGTTTATTATTACTTTTATATTAAACCTCTTTAAGCTTTTTAATAAATAGACTAACTTATACTTATAAGGGGTAAGAATTACCTTATATTTATTTATTTAATAAAGGTATATCTTATATACCTTTATTAAGATCTTATAATTCTCTTTAATACTTTTATTATATATTATTAAATAGATATTATTAATAAAGCCTTTAATTTATACTTAATTTTTTTACCTTTATATACTCTTCTATAAGTAGGGAATTAAAAAATTAAAATAAAATAGATAATATTAAGGATTTTTAAGAAATCTTAGTTTCTATTATAGTCGTTTATAAAGGTATTAGCTAGACGCTAGTAGCCCGTAAACCGTTAAAAGTCCCCTACTAAAAATAGGTAGTAAGGCCTTAATAATATACGGTTGTAATTATAGCTTATAAACCCCTAGATAGATATTAATTAAAGCTATAAATTATCTTATATATCTAACCCTTAGTATTTTCCTTATTACTTATCGCTTATAGTCTCGCTATCGCTATAGTTCCCCCTATTACCCCCGCTATTAGGGAGTATATTAGATACGAGTTTAAACTCGGCTATAGTAATAAATAGATTACTATAATATATAAAGTCAGCCTTAGGACGCTAAGGCGTATAAGAAAGAGTTAGAAGGAGTAGGATATAATCTATATACCTTAGCTAGGACGGAATTATATTATTAATAACCTATTATAAGAGGAGCTCTTAATCTACCTAGACTAGTAGCTAATAGCCTACCTTAATAAAATAGCCTAGCTCCTATATAATAAGTTTAAGGTTACTATTAATAAGTTAATAATCTAGTAGTATTTATAGCGGCTAGGCTAGTTAAGGAAGAATATAAGGAAGATAGCTTAATAATATAACTAAGACCTTAGAAACTTATAGTTTATATATCTAGCTAGCTTATCTTCCTTAATAAGAGTACTATATGTAAGTATACTAGTAAGAGACTTTATCAGCCTCCTTTTAGTTATATCCTAATAGTAGTATCTAGGTAATAGGTGTTATAGATAGGTACCGCTTACTAAAATACTATGTTAGATATAAAGCTTAAAATAGTTAAAGAGGTAGAGTATATTACCTATATTTATAATTAATAGCTACCTTTTATACCTTATATACTAGGGCTTAATTAGGGCTACTATATTTAACGACTTTATCTACTACTAGGTCTTCCCTTACTATAGTTATATTATTAAAGGCGATCCGCTATTAGTAATTATAATTAATAACGCGAGTATTTATTAGAATTAAGAGTTTAATAATATATGAAATAAATCTAGGGTTAAACTAGCTTATTTACCCCTATATTTACTAGATCTAAACCTAATTAAGACGTTATTTACTATTCTTAAGGCGTAGATAAGAAAGTATTAAGATATAGCTACTATATATAGAGAAGATAATAGATATAAATACTTTTTATAAGTAGTATTAGAGGTATAAAGGGGATAAGATAATCCTAGTAATTTATTTTAAAAGTTAGGTATTATATATAATAGATAGTATATAAGAAGTAGAGATTATAAGCTAATTTAATACTAGTTACTTTATAAAACTTATATATAACCTTACTATCACTATATTAGTTTACTACTTAAATATAATAGTCTATTAAACTCTCTTAAAGATAGTTAATTCTTATAAAGGTTATTATAATTATTAAACCCCTTAACCCCTACGCCTTCCTCCTACTTAATAGAAGCTAAGATTATACCCTATTTAGGTACTATTATAAGTTATAAGAGGCTAAAGTTAGGCGGAATATTAGAACTTAGAAGGTTTAATTAAATATCTAAAATAGTAAGGTAAAGGCCTTATAAGAAGCCTTAATATATATAGGGTATTTCTACCTCTTTTATAACCCTATTAACTAATACCTCTAGCTAGATATATACTAATATTATACTTAATATTAAGGGAGGCCTATAACTCTTTATTAGTCTTCTACTCTTATATTAAGTTAATAAAGTTAATAGTAAGACCCTAATTTATAAGCTTTTCATATATATTATCTAGATTATCTATCTTATATATAAGCCTCCTCTTCTTTATCTACTTAATAAACTCTAAAAGATTACCTTTAATAGGGCTACTCTAGAGGTATATTAATAGTCCTAGGGTAGTAGAAGGTCTTAGTATTATAAAAGGTCTTAGCGTAGTAGAAGGTCTTAATATATAAAAGGCTCTTATTAGGGTTATTAATAAATAGGTCTAAAGGTTTAATAACTCTCTTACTTACTCCTTTAACTCCCTTTATAACTTAGACGTTTACATATTTTATAGAGTAGGGGAAATAGTAGGTAGGAGCTATATTAGTAGGGTAAAAGCTCTATTATAGAGAGGAAGATATAAGGAGGGAGTAGGTAGTTAAAAGACTCCTTTATAAGGGTTATACTAATTATATAAAGGAGTAGCTTAAGGGTAACTTTTAAATAGGAGGGGTATTCTAATTTACTACTCCTTTAATTACTCCTTCTCTTTTAGTCTTAAATTTTTCTTTATAAATACCTTATTTTAGTTATAAGAGTTATAGGAGGGGTATTCTTTATAATCCTCCTTATATTATCTTATAATATAGTACTAGCCTAGGTTAGAGCTCCTTAAGTTATAAAGAAGATATACTTAATATTATTATTAATATAATAAAATACCTTATAACTATTATAATTTTAATAATATTTATTAATAATATTTTTATAATATTAGGATCTCCTTATATAACTTCTTTACTAGAGTCTAGTTCCTAATATTATATTCTTATAATAGAGCTTCTATTAGATTACTTAGAGTAGGAGTAATAATTTAGCTACTAGGGTAAATAAGCTATTAATAAGTTATAATAGACCTATTTATAGCCTAAGTAGTATATCTATATATAATATTAACTTTAAGGCTAGAAAAACTATCTTATTAAAAGTTATAAACCTCTTACTTTATATTAGTCTACTTAGATTTATTAATAATATTAATAGTATACCTATATATCTTAGGTAATTTACTATAAAATAGGGTAGCCTTAATTAATACTAGATAAGCTCTTATTAAATAAGTAAGAGTAAGTATTTAAATAGAAGTTTCCTATTTATATTTTTATATTCTAAATAGTAGCTAATTATAAGATAAATCTTATAAGAATAACTTCTTATTAGTTATATTATCTAGCGTCTCCTTTTTAAGGATAGCTTTTAGATATATCTTAAGGCTTACTAGCTTAAAGTCCCCCTTATTTATAATTTATAAGAGAGTAATAGATATATACTTTTTAGTAGTAGTAGAAGCCTTATTAGTAGTAATATAATTTTTAATATTTATTAGATTCTAATTAATTTTAAGTTCTTCTACCCTCTTATAAGAATTAGCTATATCTCTTACTTTTATAAAAAGATTACTAGTCTAACTATTAAACTTATAACTATTATAATTATATACTAGGTACTAAGAGTTTAAGATATACTCTTATATTAACTTTATACTACTCTTACCCTTCTCCTCTAACTAATAGTAAAGCTAGCGAGGTAGACTAAAAGCCGCGGAAGATATAAATAATAAGGATAATAAAAATTTTAAACTATCCCTTATTTATTACTCTAGATTTATCGCCTATTTATAAGTTAGCTAGAAGCCTAACTAGCTAGGAAGAGGAGGGAGAGGAGGTAGTAGTATACTTAAATAGAATATATTAGAAGGAAGAGGGAGTATAGAGTAATACTAGGAGTTATACTAGGAGCTTAGTAGAGGTTTTAAGCTATTAAGCTATAATTATAATATTTATAAGTAACCCTAAAGCTCTATATTAAGTCTTAGTCTTAGTATTTTAGTTATAAGGGTTACTCTATTAGTAGATAGCGTTTTTAGTCTATAAGTAGGCCCTAGAATACTAGCTTTAAGCTAAGGTATAATATCTTTTAACTTATTACTAGAAGTATACTTCTAGGTAGTCCTCTCTATCTTAAGATTTAATAACTAGATAGAAGTCTAACTAGGCTATACTTTAAGCTTAATAGGGGGGTTTTAATTAGATTTAAGAGGCGTTTTATTAGTATATTTAGGAGGAACTATAATCTCTATAACTATAAAAGAAGTAGGTATTTAAGTGAGATATATATAATAAGTATAAGTATATAGATATACTAGACTATACTACTACTATAGGGCTATTATATAAGTAGTATATACTATAGTATAATATAGAGCTGTTACTACGTAGCTAGTATAGTAATAGTAGCGGCGATAATAGTAGGTAGATAGGCTAGAAGGAAAACTCTATAAATTAAGTATATAAGATAATTTATAGCTTTATTTAGATATCTATTAATAATATTTCTAGGCTATAATATAGACTATATATTATTAAGGCCTTACTACCTTATTTTAGCAGGGGACCTTTAATAATTTACAGGCTACTAGCGTCTAGCTAATACCTTCGTAAATAACTATATCTTTATCCTATTTATCTCCTAGCCTAGTATAATTATTATAGCCCTTTTTATTAAAAAGCTTTATACCTATTATATAATAAAGATTAAGACTCTTTTCTAGGGTTATAAAGACTTTAATAGAGGAGAAGTAATCCTAGGTAAAGGGAGCCTTTTAAGTAGTAGTAAGGGGAGGAGATATTAAGATAATAGCCTAAAGCCTTAAAAATAAAGGAATTATAAGGGGAGATAAATTTATCCTTAAGATTAAAAAGTAGATTAAAGAAAAGTAGAAAAAGAGGTAGCTAGGATATTAAAAAGATATCTCTAATTATATAAAAATAATAATATAAAGGGGAGAGATTTAAAAGATAAGAGTTAATTTTTATATAAAACTATTTAAGGCTAAGAGCTTAATAAGAATCTAATTATATATAAAGAAAATAAGATTATATACCTTCTTATATATAAAAAAGGTATTTAAGGTTAATAATATTAATTATAAATAAAAATAAAAATAAAAATATTAAGATATAAGATATAAACTTATATTCTACCTTAATTATATAAGGGAAAGGAATTAATACTTTAAAAAGTAGAGTTAAATAACTTCTATTAAATAGTATTAACTTTAAAGAAATTAAAAGTAATAATTAAATAAGATATAATTAATTAATTTATATTAATAAAAAAATAACTCTTTAAAGTTATATAAGAGTAGATAGACTCTAATTAAAAAATAAGGGGGTACGTAATTTTAATAAGAGATAAGAATAAGATAATATAAGATAATATATAATAAGGTAATATATAATATTTAAAAATCTAAGAATATAATAATAAATAAGGTAGAGGATAAAGTTTTCTTTTATAAATTATAATTTCCTTTAATAAGCTAGATATAAACTACTCTTATTAACTCTAAGTAGCTAGATAGTAGAGTATAAAATATAAATATAAATATAAATATAAGTTAAGTACTTAACTTAAGTTTAAAGTACTAACTTAATATAATTAGTTTATAAAGAAGTTAAATTATATATAAGAAGAGTAATACTATTTATTTAAAGATAGCTAGTATACTTTATATATTATAAATTATAAGAAGAGGTATTAATATCTATAATTAAATATTAAAGGTAGAAAAGAGATAGAAATTAATAGCTTTAATATAGTATAAAGGTATTAAATAATTAGATTAATATTAATAAGTAGATCTATTTAATCTAATATATCTTTTAAAGTAATAGACTAATTATAATTATCCTTAAAGTATTAGATAGCTAGAAATAAGCTTTATAACTTTACTTAAATAGGAGATATTATAAAGTATTAGTATAAATATTAGTAAGATCTTAACTTACCCTTATACCCTTAGTAAAAGCCTTATACCTACATGTCTAGGGCCGGCCCTAGGGGCCCTAGGCTAGCTCTAGGCCTATTATAGTATATTATAAGGCCTTAAGGCTACTCTAAGCTCTAAGGGTAGTATTATATAACTATTAATTAAGTAATATTTTCAAAATCTATTAGTTTATAGATCTTAGAAAGTTATATAATTAATTACTAAGTAAAACTATATTATATAATTAATTACTAAGTAAAATTATATTATATAACTACTTATTAAGTAGAACTTTAAAAGTTTTAATATTTTATAATTAATAGAGAACTTAGGTAGTATACCTTAAAGCTACCTCTAATACTACCTTAAAAGTAATCCTAGAATTAATTAATTAAGCTAATTTCTATATAAGAGTTATATACTAAGGTAGACCTAGGTAGGGTTTAATAGCGTAGTAGTTATATTAACTTATAGTAGTTAATAATATAATAGTATTACTATTATAAGTACTTTAATACTATTACCTAGTACTTAGAAGTCTAATTATAAGATATTATAATACTATTATATAACGCCTAGAAGCTTAATCTTAAGGCGGCCCTAGGTATTAGGTAGGTTACCCTTATAACCCTTATAACCCTAGGCGGACTTATATCTACTCCTATAGCCCTAGGGCAAGCTTTCTCAAACTATAGCCCTAGGTACCCCTCTAGGTTTTTAGAAATTACTAACGAATATAAGTAGATTATTAATAAATATTAGATCTTTAATATTTATACTACTTTTAAAGAGGTTATTAAAGGACTTATAAACTAACTAATTAGTTATAATAATCTTAAAGTCCTAGTTTCTATATATCCTATTATAGTAAGAAGATATAAATATAATAGAAAAGTAAAATTAAGACTATTTAATAAGTAAAGAAAAATAAGAAATAAATTAAGTATAAATTAATTAATATATATCTAAGCCTACTTAATTATATTACTTATCTAGACTTTACGTCGATAGCTTCTAGCCTAGTTCGGAGTGAAATAAGTGGAAGAGACTAAGGTATATATCTACCTATAAAGTAGAAAAAGACATAGGCCTTGCTAATAAGCTAGCGCCAAAAGAGCTACGATGTTAACAATACTCGTCGATTGCGTCGTTCCTTACCTGCTGATAATGGCGATAGGTAGTATTGAAGATCACCTCCGTAATATATATATCATTGACCATAGTCTCATGGATTCAAGTCAGGTTGTTACAAGTCTGACCTTCGAGGTTCTGCATCTTAGCAGTGCCACTTATATTCGCCTGCCCTCCATCAGGTTGCTGTATATTGTCAAGGGAAACGATATAGTCGCCGAGATACCCCCCGAGACGAGCTTCGAGCTTATTCTTGAAGGCTGTGACATTAGACTGGCCACCAAGAGCGCTCTTGAGAATCCGTCGAACAGCATTTCATTGGCCGAGAGGTGCAACAAAGTCGCTGTTGAATAAAGGAACATTGATATCAATAATAGATTGCGGAGCGGCTGTAAGACTTGTGGGAGTGGGAATTGGCCTCTCTGGTAGATCATTATTGCGAGTGGTCTCGAAGCTAGGCTTGGCTGGTGTGAGAGCTTGACTGGTTGCAGCAGTATTTGCACCAACAACAGGGCTAGCATTTGGGGTTTGAAAGTGTAGATTGTTCAAATGGTAAGGGCGCATTGTGGCTGGTCACGGAGTCGAAGTCCATGGATAAAGCAGATCCACCCATACTTAATCTAGAGTTCGGCTTCAGAGAGGTCTGGAATTGTGAAGCGGATGATCGCTTAGTGGTCGCTGATGGACTGGGGGAAGCAATTATGCCTTGAGATGGTCCAGCGCCTACGCCAGAAGATGGCACTGTAACCACGTCTTGAGCTGACGAGTTTCCCGAATCTGTTGCCACAGTACCATCTGCTCGAACTCTTGACCCTTTATTCAATCAGCTATGCTATACGTAAATGAGTGCCTGATCACGACATACCCTGTAGCAGGGACAACTGCACGGGAGTACAGTCGGCAGGCGGCGCTCCATTGAAGTACGCTTCAAGCATAGCAACGCTCATGCAGATTACTGCTTGCCCACTGGCGAACTTACTGTTCCGCCAGACTAGATTAGTACCTTCGATAGTCCAAGCTGTCGGAATCAATTTCAATTGCGCCCCAACCGAGAACGGTGCAGACACGACCCCAGAGTCGTAGAGTAGAATGCAGTCTGATCTTGTATTCCTAGTATGCTGGCATCATTTAAGGTGTACGTTGTTCCGTCATTATAATTCGTAGCATCTGCAGCGGTGCCATCCGCAGTCACGTATCTACGAGTCACATTGGTAGCAGAAATAACGGCGACGTATGGGCTGTTGTCCTTGAGGAGTTGCAGCATCGATGGACTGGACGAGGAAGGTAATCTTGACGTCGAATTAGAGGGTAAGGGGGAAGACGCGGAGCTGCTGCTGCTTATTTTCGAAGTGGTCGAGCTCACAGACACTAGGGATTCTGATCCACTCTTTGTCGAGGACGAGCTTGTCGGAACGGAGGATGTTATCAATGATAATGTAGTAACGCTATTAGTGTCTGCGTTGCTTGAGCTGAGACTCATGAGAGAAGCTGAGTTCGATACAGAAGACAAGACCGTTGGTGGATGAGAAACAAGTGGGCTGGAGATTGCCGATGAAGTTCGGGTGTTTGTACCGCTCAACGCGAGCTATCAAACACTGAGCCAACCGTACTCGAAGGGTTATCGAATGTCGGGCTGATGACCGAGGCGAAGTGAGATGTAGTAATCTAAATGCTAGATGAAGCCATGGAGCTCACTAATGAAGAAGAACCATCGACCGAGCTCATCAACCCCGAAGATGAACCACTGAAAGACTGCTCGCTATTTGTTGAGCTTATCAGGGATAAAGTCAAGCTTGGACTGGCAGACGTGATAGTAGATATTCCATTACCTGCGGGGCTTGTTGACGACTGCACGGAATTAGAGCTCGCAGAATCACTACTCGCGCTACTAGGCGAAGTTTCAACAGAAGACGAAGCCAAAGGTGCATCGCCAGAATTGGAAAGACTGATAGCGCTCGTAGAAGTACTCAAGCTATGTGGCGGACTGATAGAATCAATATTCGTGGGGGTGGTGCTGAACAGAGAACGGGATAAACTTGTCGAAAAAGCACATGAGCTGCTCGGAAACTTGGACGACGACGAATCTATTTTGCTAGTGGGATCGTTGGGCGTCGATGAATCGGACATAAGTGGCGAAGTGACGGATGACGAGGAGCTGAGTGTGGTAATTTCACTCAGTGGGCTAGGCGGCAAAGAAACGCTTGTGGTTGATGAAAAAGCGCGGAAGCTGCTACTCAATGTTGTGGGTGTGCTAGAAGACGGTAGAGCGCTTATAATAAAAGAAGGGATGCTGGAGCTGCTGCTCGAAATTGGAATGTCGCTGGACGTGCTCGATTCACGAGATATGCTAGATGATGGAGAGAGGCTTATGCTTGTTAATGAAGTGCTGCATGATTGAAATACCGCTGGGTGAACTTAGTGGAATGAGCGTCGCTAAAGTGCTAGAGCTGCTGCTTGGTGTAGAAGGATCGCTGGAGCCGCCACTACTTGTGGCTATATCACCGCTGGATGTGCTCGATGAAGGCGTCAGAGAGGCGCTGGAGCTGCACTCAGAAGATGTTGTTGAAAGTGTTGGAGACAGTGTGGAGCTACTATCAAGAGACGTACTCAATATGAATGAGGAAGTCGATGGCACGAGAGAGGCGCTAAAGCTGCTACTAGAAGAGGAGCTTTCTGTAATCGATAAGGTTGAAGTTGGGGAATTAGTTGGGGTATCACTCGATAGTATGGAAGATGAACTCGATGAAAGTAAATTTGTGGAGTTGCTGGCTGATGTCGTACTCGAGGAGGTAGAAGCGGATGAAAGAGGAGTCGATGTCGTAGTCGGCACAACCGAGGAGCTCGAAGTAGGTGAAAGAGCAGTCGTTATCGTACCAAGTACGATCATGGAGCTCAAAGTAGATGGAGGAGGAATGGAACTCGAGATGTTTGACATAGAACTCGAGCTATCCGATGAGATCACTACCGTCGAAGTCGCCTGTACCGAAGTGCTCGACATCAAATGGAGGAGCTCAAATTCGTTGATGTAGTCGAAGATAAGAGGATGGGAATCCTGGACGAGGAGCTCGACGTAGTCGATAAGATTGGTTCTGCTGCACTAGACGGGGATTGCGATGTAGTCGATGTAATCGGAATTGAAATACTGAATGACGAACTCGATGTAGTTGAGGTGCTCGGTATCGGACTACTGGAAAAGGAACCCAAGGAGTTTGATATTGAGGTTGGGGAAGATGAGGATGAAGCTGCAGAACTGGATTGTGGACTACTCAAGGAATGTGAAGATCTTGATACTGATGTTGTGGAAGCCGCCACCAACCTTGCACTCGAACTCCTTCCATTATTAATGCGGGGACTTCTCCAAGCCGGTGGCCAAGTGGAGACTCAAGTACGGAGAAACTCTCCGCATGGTTCCTACGAACACTGGAAAGCGCTGTGACAACGGAAAAGAAAAAGGCTACTTCATTCAGCCCTTGGATAAACGTACTGCTAAGCGCGTCGAAAAGTATGTATGAGCCACTATTACATGTCACTCGATTAGCTATGCAACTTGGCAGATTTGGGAGACATAGCTAGGGCTCCCTCGACAGCACCTGTAAAAGACGAAGACTAAAGGACTGTCCAAAGAACTCACCCATCATATTCGTATTCCTGGGTGGTAGCTGAATGATCCTAGGTTAGTGGGATTCTCCATTCTCGGACATCGAATACTACTAACATTGAGCAGGGTGACCTCTGCACTAAAAACAGGTATTAGCATGTCCTGGTGCTGTGGTCAATCTGTCGGACGGAGCGTCGACATACGTTGTACGCAGTTTGGCCTGTTTGCAGCCCGAGATAATGTTATAGATTTCGAAGTCAGCAGTGTTGATAAAGCAGTGACTGTCCCATATCCTGGCAGCTTGGCTATAGACAGGATTGTGCCGTGAAGGCAGAAAGACATTTTTCTCTCGAAGCGTGTCTCGATACACAAGTCATATCCTATCAAGAGCTGAGTATAACGTGACCGACGTATAAGTCGGTACGGTATCGTATTGATCGACGCATTCGTCTCCGCTAGCAGCGTTGGTTGTGAATGAACGCCCAGAGAGTGGAAGGCGATACCCGCATCTAATAGTAAAGTTTCTGCCGTCGTATATTCCTTGAATACAGTGATTATCTTGTGATGGACAGAAAGGGGTGCTTGCAATTGGAGCTGCGTTGGATATTGTAGATTAAGTACTAGCTGGACGCGAAGAAGCTGTTGCGCATGAGACCGCGGAGATGAATGCAGCGCATACAGCCAATATGAGGCCATTGTCAAATCGCATGGTGAAAGCCCAAGATACGGACAGGTTTGTGGAGGAGGAGAACCCCAGCGAGGCAGGGTAGAAATACGACGTGGCGCGCCATCGCTGGAACCGCCAGTGGCTCGTATTTGACCATGGTTCAAAAGCTGTCCTCGCTCCGACAAAGCCGTTGGCTGAGCATTCTTCACGCCTCACCAGAGTAGAACGCCATTTGTTGTCCGTGGTTGGTATTGAGAGGACTTACCGTTATAGAATTAATAGAACGTTTTTGAGCTTGAAAGCAATGGAATGAGCCAGACGAACACGATGCCGGCTTTGGCGCTTCTGCCTCTCATCCGGAGGCTGGTTTGGCAAAATGAAAAGACATATCACATTGCAACGATGTTGCGCGGCTGCAAATGGGCGAACGCAGCAAATGCAAACGGTGTGGTGTCAACGGTGCATCCCAAAACTGACACATCCGCTCCGAGTCCAAGAAGATGGTGTACATCACTCCTGAGCTCTTGACGTGTTCTGTGGGTACAAATGTTACAGCACGAGTACGGAGGAGCTGATAGACCACGGTTAGCCTTGATCAACCAGACTGAATTCACCCGTGTTCATCAACCCATCACTTGTTGATGCAATCAGCGACATCTCGGGGTTTAGAGCCTTGCTGTATTCTACTGCTAACGGCGGTTGGACTCGGCTGCAGTGCCCTAATCAGGGGTTCTAGTCTGTGACCGGAAGACAGGTTCTTACAGCAGTTTGCGAAGGCATTGGCCAGACGCTAGTGGCCCGCAAATCGTCGAAGCTCCCCCACTCAAAATGGGTGGCAAGGCCTCAGCGACTCGCGGTGGTAGATATAGCCTATAAATGATGGTAGACGTCTTATCATAGCCCCCGTTAATGTCTTATAGCCCATGCTGTCGTCTTGTAGCCCCCGCAGACGTCCTGTCGTAGCCCATGCTGTCGTCTTATAGGCCCCGCAGACGCCCTGTCGTAGGCTATGCTGTCGTCTTGTAGCCCCCGCAGACGTCCTGTCGTAGCCCATGCTGTCGTCTTGTAGCCCCCGCAGACGTCCTGTCATAACCACTACTGTTATCTTATTAATAAGACGTCTACGGCGGCTACAGGTTATAACAAGACGACAATAGGGGCTATAACAGGACAGTAGCAGCGGCTACAGGGCCTACAGTATGGTAACAGCGGGGCCTACAGTATGGTAATAGCAGGGCCTATAGCATGACAACAGCAGGGTCTACAACATGACAGCAGCAGCGGCTACAGGGCCCACAGCATAACAATAGCAGGGCCTACAGCAAGACAACAGCATAACAGCAGTAGCGGCCACAGAGCCTACAGCATGACAACAGCAGGGCCTACAACATGACAGCAGCGGCCACAGGGCCTACAGCATGGTAACAGCAGGGCCTACAGCATGACAGCAGCGGCCACAGGGCCTACAGCATGGTAACAGCAGGGCCTACAGCATGACAACAGCAGGGCCTACAACATGACAGCAGCGGCGGCTACAGGGGCCATGATGAGGCCATAGCGGGGGTGACTATGGGGGCGGCCAGGGGCTAAAATACCATGGATCATGCATACGGGACAATTCACGGCTTCATTCCAACGTTTATTTAGTATCATAGGCTACAATTGAGACCGCACGTCGTCGAGGCCTTACTACCCATTTTGGGTGGGGGAGCTTCGACGATTTGCGGGCCACTAGCGTCTGGCCAATGCCTTCGCAAACTGCTGTACGAACAGAACACTTCGGAAAAGTGTTCAAAAGCTGGAACACTTTGCCTACACACCTGGTCCGTGAGGGGATCCGTGCGTTGATTCTAGAATCAATACCTGAGATACAACCTTGACAGCCAGTGACAGCTTAAGTTAAGGTACTTTAATTGTTTACCTGCAGCTGAACCGAGCGGCTAGAGCGGGCTTAGAACTACCGCAGTGGAGATAGTCCGGTGATGTGGGGTAAAAGCACTCTTTGCGTGGAGTCGAGCGAAAGAATTCCACTATCCTCCGACGGTCGACGAGTAGTGCGAAGTCCACGCGCTCGAGTGAGATGGACCTTTGGAGGCGCTTGCGACAGCCATGCTTCAACGACCTTGCTATCTCTTCCTATTCTCAAAGCTTTGATCTCTGTCGCTTCTATCTACGCCACAACCTCGCGAGACGGTTATACACCACATCTCATCTCCCTAGCCGTAGCTGGACATCCTGCAGCCTCGGTGGCCCAAATCCGTTGCGGCTTTCCTGGGAATCGCATGCACTGACGTTTTGTCAGAGCTTCGCCCTTTCATTCGCAGGCGCATACCCCCGTCTGGTCACCACCGTCGAAATTGGCACTGACATGCTACGCAAATGCTCCCCACAGTCAATGCCTGGTTCATAGTGCATCTCTCGCCTCCGCTGACCCTGGTACAAACTTCACCTTACAGCGCCTCTCCGCATCCTGTCATTCGTCTGTGCATGCTCTAGGTGCTCTCGGCCAAAACATTCTCGTGCCGACCCTTGTTCCATGAATACGCCGTTGACTGTTTTCTTACCACCAAGAATCACATGCGCCAGCTCAGGTACTCGCTCGAGCCTTCCAGCTTCTGTGCGCCCCTCGATACCAACCAAGATAATACAAAATTGTACATTACTGCCGTGGCCCGAAATGTATTCGTTATAAGCCTGTCCTAATATTCTCCCTTTATTGAGAAAGCTTAGGTACAGACAGTCCGCGTAATCCGTTGCAGTTTTTGGAAGTCAGACAAACAGAAAAACCATGAGTCCCCACCTAGCTTCAAAGAATGGTGTCGTGACAGTGAAAAGTGAAACCTCTTATCAAAGCCCACCATCTTCCTCATCCGAAATTTCACAGCCTGACCATGAAAATTCGAGAGGTCGCAGACAGACTCGAGAAAGGTGTACAAACGCAAAAGGAGAGGGCGGGAGTGCCGATGAAAAGGATCCTCAGGGTGACAACGCTGGCGAAGAGCAGCCGAAAAGGAAACGGAGTAGGAAAGGGCTGGAAAAGAATTTTCCCTGTCCACATCATGGTTGTGGGAAAAGTTACTCGAGAGCCGAGCATCTATATCGTCATCAGTTGAATCGTGAGTCCCCATAGCCTTTCTCACATCAGTCATGGGGTTGATCACAAGGGACAGATTCACCCAAGAACATTTATGTCTGCGACTTTCCAGGATGCGAGCGTCAGTTTGTCCGGCAAGACCTGCGCACTCGACACCGCGAAAGGCATACCGCTCGTGGCTCCCATCTTCAAAGAAAAGATAGCAGCATGCATGATGTCGACGATCGATCGATGGGTACTGATGGTCTGCGAGAACACACTGATCCGAAATTTCGGCCAGCCATAGGTCCACATGGTTCGACTATCAGCCATTCTGCAATAGCCCCAGCACCCTACATGAAAGGTCATGATACTCATTCCATGCCTGCCCAGTCGCCATCAGGAGGAGGAATGTCGGATAATTACCAGACGAGTCTGGGCAGTGTCACGCCAACCGGCAGTCATATAAAATCGCCACAGTCTCTGAGCACTATAGCGAGCTTAGATCACGGGCCTCACACCACGTCACTGAAGCGATCCAACAGTAATGAGCAGTATTATGGAGAAGCTACAGCAGGCTATCATCCACATATGGTACGCAATGCATCGACCTCAAGCTACAATTCAAGCCAGAGACATTCAAGTTTTGGATCATATAAATCTACGGCGCCTCAGAAGAACTTCTATCTAGATTCGCGCATACCTAGGTCCAACAATGCAAACGTGACAACGAACCCAGCAAGTTACCACGCTCCTACATCGATTTACAATGGGCACTCGGCTCAAGGCAACAATTCCCAGACCCAGATACAAAACCAGGTTGGCAGTGTTTCGTACTTGCCTCCTCAGAACTTCCAGTCTCTTCCACCATTGCCTCCCCCAGTAGTCTCACCAATGTCTCAGATGTCGACACAAGGACGACAGATGGGAGGTTATTCGGGTGCTGCGGCACCGTTAACGCCAGTAGACGCTACCTCAAATTTTGATATGTACGGCTCGAATGGAATGGACACGAATTTTCTGGATCACAACGGGAATACATACTCAATGCCCCTTTTTGGTGGTGATGGCTTCGGTCCGTCACCTTTAGCTATGGCCGATGACTTCACTGCCTGGTTATTCAATGAGCAGCACTTAAACGCCTCATCGCCAGGAGGCCATCGAAATGGCTCGATGTCTGCTGGTGCTACTGCTTTCATGGAGGATTCTGGCAGTATGGCTTCTGGAATGTATGGCATTACGAATGACAGCTTGAATGGTCCTGCCAGTGCTGGTCAGCCAATCCCGCAGCAGAATCTCATGGCCGTTAACAGTATTCTGGATCCGGCGCTGCCTCGAATTGACCTCTCAGAGGAGAAACGGAAGGACATAATGGATCTCATTGAAACTCGGTTTACCGATCATGCGCCGGTCAAGAAGCAGAAGGACGCTTTTCTCCTCGATGGTGACCGCGATCTCGACAGTCATGTGCTGAGCCTGCACTCAATGCAAACCTATATTGGATCGTATTGGTACCATTTTCATCCACAGATGCCAGTCTTACACAAGCCCACATTCTCGGCGGACAAGACTCAGAACCTACTGCTAGTCGCCATCATTGCGATTGGAGCATCCTGTCTTGACAAGATGCATGGTCCTAACGTCACGCAAGCTGGCGCCGAGCTATCCACTTTTCTGGCTTGGCATCTCCGTGGGGAGATCTTCAAACATGTCGATTTCTTACCGCCAGCAAAATTGTGGGTGTTCCAGACACTACTACTATTAGAGGTATATGAGAAAATGTACTCTACAAGAGTACTTCATGAACGTGCACATATCCACCACGCGACGACCCTGACCCTTATGAGAAGAGGTAGCTCTCTCATCGGCCGATCGGCTCTCGACTCGCCACCCACTGTTAAAGATGAGGCGCCGGGCATGACCCCGAATAGTAATCAGGGGTCGGCGGCGCAGAATCCGGAGCAATGGTGGAATCATTGGATCACCAACGAGGCGACACGCAGGGTAGCATTCGCCGCTTTTGTCATCGACTCCATCCACGCTACAATGTTCGGACATGCGGCCACCATGGTCGCTCATGAAATGAAGCTGCAGTTACCATGCGACGAGACGCTCTGGTCGGCTACAAGCAGCGCCGAAGTTGGGCGCATCGAATCAAACCTCCGAAGTAACGGTATTAAGCCAATGACTTTCTTCGAAGGGTTGAAGAACACCCTGAAAGGAAAACCCGTTCGGGCTAATTCTTTCGGACGGACTGCCATCATAGCTGGTCTACTAAGCGTTAGCTGGCATATGAATCAGCGTGACGTCCAGGTTCATCATCTTGGGGCGCTGAAAGTTCTAGGGGGCAAAGACATTTGGCGAGGACCTTTGACGAAGGCCTTCGACTCTTGGAAAAACGACTTCGATCAGGGTATTGGGAAAGGCACCATACCTTCATCCATGCCATCCGCCTCGGATAGAATTGATGAGGAGAACATATTTGAGAGCCGTACCGTCCTGCATCACCTTGCTCACATGGCAATGCATGTCGACATTGTCAGCTGTCAGATCTTTGCGAAAGCCGGCCGATTGCTCGGACGAACAACTTTACCATCGGACTATGCAATAGCACAAAAGAGAATCCGAGATAATTGGGCTCCACGGGCCAGCGCGCGGCATGCCACATTTTACGCGCTCAAGTTTCTTTCTCAGGTATTGATGCCAGACTTAGCTACCTCACATCGCAATGGAGCGGCGAGTAGTTTACAAGGACTCACTCCATATTCTGCACGAGACGACTTCCTCCTGAACAGGCCATGGGTGCTATACTTTGCCTCCCTCATCGTCTGGTCATACGGATATGCCCTGGATGGGCCCGTGCGATCACTTCCTAGCCTATCCACTCCAGAGGAGCAGACATGTGACATGAGGGCTTTCTTGACGCGAGTGGGTGGGATCCAGGATCCACGAGAATTGGTACATATGAGGGACCGCAACGCTTGTCTCGGAATGCTCTTAGTGCTACAAGCAATGTTTCAAAAGTGTCGCTGGGAATTGCTTCATGAAGCGGCAAGACTGTTGGGAAACTGTATCCATATGTCAGAAGGGATCATGAGTAGTTGAGAGAGGAGAGTGAATGAGCATGGCTACAAGGGGATGTTAAACGATACCCCTTCTATAACAGCCTCTTAGCCCCGTATTCCTAACAATCGATAGCGTATAAGATAAGTTCTTAGGTATATATTTATATTTACGAGTTTTAGATACGAAGTATAATACAATTATCTCTGTACGAAACTAGAAAGTAGAGAAGTTAGTAAGTTAAGATATATGTATTAACTTTATAGGTAGATATAATAATATAAATTATATAACTAAAGTATAAAGCGTACGCGTACCGCCCTGATCACACTTAAAGCGAGAACCCGAACCCTCGGACACGGATCGGCCCGAGATGTGATACCATTAGTACTGTGCTAGTTCTACTTACCTAGATTTGAACGCAAAGTCTTGGTTGTGCTAGGCTAAACGAATACTACGTATATGGCGCCTCAGCGGATGCGCAATGCTCTCGATGATTCCAGATCGGAAAGCTCGAGTACGCGGGAGAAGCAACCAGGGTCTGGCCCGAACGGTATCTCCAAGAGTCGCCGGAATGGTTCTTCGACATTACCAGGGAGCAATTTGAAGGACGTTACCAATGCCCATTCCACCATCGGTCAGCCGGGCCATCAAGATACCGCAGTCAACGTGAGTTGGGATACATTTCTCGAGACTGGGAAAGCATGCTGAGCTTGCACGTATTAGATCGATTGGTCCTCCTTCGACCCCTCAATACTACATTCTTTCAGACATGCACACCACCTCGACGTCCCTCGCGCATTTGGCTCCCTGTATAATCAGAGAATGTTAACGCGACCGGGTATCGGACTGTTGTCACCTACAATGGTACGGCCGAAGGCCCGCCGACGGGTGGGAAAGTATCAGCTGGCAATGGCTGTGAGAAAGGCTTTCAATGCTGCTATTGTTACGGAATCTGAGCTTCTGACTTCATTCCTATATGCTGTGCACAATCAGGGTTAGACGTACTATATTTTCTCTGTCCTTTTCTATATGCTAAATTCTGTTATAGATAAAAGCTTTCGGATGCGTTTCAAGCCTACCTAGACACGGTAATACACCTCGCGATAGTGACTTGTATTCAAGGTACGAAGGTACCTAGAGAGATAATTATATAACATTGTATCTTTATTAGGCAGGAAATATTACTTCTAAATTATAGCCTAAATGTTATAAATTATTCGGACGTGTTATTATAAATCAGGTAATTACTTATAAGGTAGAGACGGAAGCCTTCTACAGGCCTAATATTAGCCTATTAAGAGACTTCTTCTCTACTAACTAATTAATAATATATATAAATCTATAAGACTATTAGTTAGAGTACTATTCTTATAATTCCTTAATAATAGTAGTAATACTATTATAACTAACGCTATTATTATAGTACTAACCTCTACTAGGTACTATTAATTACCTATTAGAACTAATACTATTATTATAGTACTAATATTATCTTTATAGTACTAACTAATCTATTAGTCCTCTACCTCCTTCTTATCTAATAATATTAAGTTATAGGCCTTTTATATAGCTCTTTACTAAGTCTATATTATTATTATTAAGATATCCCTCTTATTACTAGTCCCTTACTAGCTATTCTAGTACTAGATTAGTAAGCTTCTATTATAAGACTATTTTATACCTAGATATATTATTTAAAGAAGTCTTCCTTAGTATAGATATATCCTTTACTAGTAAAGATATTAGCTATTAATAGACTAACCGCGTTAGTTCTATTTAGAACCGAATTTATAATTATTATATAACGCTAAACCTATACAGGTAATAAGCTAGCTGTAAGTAGTTTAATAAGTTAGGTTAATACTTAAAAGGACCCCTAAGTACTAAAAAACAGTTAGTCTAGCTATTAATAGCCTTAGTTATAAGTTATATTATATCTTATATAAATAGTATTAGGGTCTATTAGAGAATTTCAGTCTATTTACTAGGTAAAATTAAGGCTTTCTTTATACCTTCCTTATTCTAGCCTAATAAGACTAGTCTTCTATTATATGACTATTTAATATTCATTTAAACTATTTATAAAGGCCTACCTTAGTATTAGATATATTTTATACTATTAGATTTATTAGAAATTAACGGCCTTAGTTATAAGCTACCTTATACCTTAGTTAAATAGTATAGGGATTACTTAAGAATTCTATTATTTTACTAAGTAAACTTAGAGTTTCCTTTATACCTTCCTTATAGTAGGTAACTTTATTATTAACGCTAATTTATAAGCGACTATTAATACAGCTATTACTTAATATATTTATAAGAATTACCCTTAACTAGATTAATAAGAACTACTAGGTCTAAGGACTACTAGGTCTACCTATCCTACTAGTCTTACTAGTCCTACTAGGTTATAGAATAATATTATTAGGTGTACTACTATAAAGTCTATTAGTTATACCTTAGTTAATTTAAGCTTAAGCTAATTAGAATTAGATACCCTTATTAAAGACTTTAAATACTACGCTAGTATAACCTAATTAATTAGGTTATATAACTCTAGAGGTACTACTATAAAGCCTACTAGCTATTCCTTAGTCTATTTAAACTTAGGCTATTTAGATTTAAATATAAGCTACTTAGCCTTAATCTATTTAAATTAAGGCTAATTAGAAGCCTTCTATAAACTATATAATAGAAAATTAGCCTGAATTTATTTAGACTTAGGCTAATTATAGGCCTTCTATAAACCTACTATAAATAAAGATATTATTAATAATTATTACTCCTTAAGCTAATAAGCCTTAGTCTATTTAGACGCCAGCTAATTAGAAGCTAGCCGCGGATCTACTATTAAGAGTAACTATTACTCCTCCTATTAAGTATATTCTACCTAATCTAATTAAGTATATTCTACTAGATAATATTACTAGTTATCTGTAAAGAGATAGGCCTTATAGAAGGCTATAGGATAGATAATAACAAGGGCCTTAATAGCTTAATAAGACTATTTTTAGGTAGTAATATAGCGTGTATTAGAATAATACTAATATTATAGTAATAAGGATATTACTTTCTTATTTTATTATAAGTATTATTATAGATTATTTAGACGTATTATTACAAATTAGGTAATTACTTATAAGGCGGAGACGGAAGCCTTTTATAAGCCTAATATTAGCCTATTAAGAGACTTCTTCTCTACTAACTAATTAATAATATATATAAATCTATAAGACTATTAGTTAGAGTACTATTTCTTAACTAGAAAATACCTATAAAAATTCAAGATTTTTACTTAGGAAAAGTATACTTAAAAGTATAATTCTTTTATTTATTAGTAAGTAATAATAGTTATAAGGTAAATTTAAGTCTAAATATAATAGA
>JAABUX010001510.1_pt1 | contig 35016 bp, 35 predicted proteins | sample 5561851 | NCBI WGS metagenome assembly JAABUX01 (sample SAMN10711883, study PRJNA513361) | rock metagenome | isolation source: Antarctica rocks | place: Antarctica: Victoria Land, Richard Nunatak red sandstone | collected 2016-01-03
CGGTGAAGGGCCTGTCATGCCAGCGAGGGGCGGTGTTACCAGCCCTACAACAGGGCGTGGTTGTCCTACCTCGCTGATCTCAGTCTAGCAGAAGATGATCATGATTGGCAAGCGCTTCTCCAGTGGAAGACGCCAAGCGCGGGGAACGGCGCAAGGCACCGGCGCGAACTCGTGGAACCGGCACGTTGCCACCTTGAAGTCGTTCGTCGCCTTCTCGCAGCGGCACGGCTGGATCAACGACGAGGTGGACCTCGTGAGGGCGTTGGAACGCCGCCGGGCCGCTGAGGATCACAGCAAGGCCCTCGACAGGGAAACGCTGGACCGGCTGCTCACCAGCCGCAACGTCGGCGTCCGGGACCGCTGCCTTTGGCGCTTGCTCTACGAATCCGCCGCCCGGGCCACCGAGGTGCTCAACCTCAACCTCAACGTCGAGGACATCGACCTGATCGCCCGGCGCGCCGTAATCATCAGCAAGGGCGGAGACACCGACGTCCTGCACTTTGCCAGTGGCACCGCCCGGCTCCTGCCGAGAAAGAGAGGGCCGCGGCCGGCGCCTCCCATCCGGGTGGCACAGGCTTGGGCTCGTGACCCTCGCCGCGATCTACAGCCGCATCAGTCACGACCCCGAGGATCTGGCCCGGTCACGGAGTCCTCCAAGTGATCTCGACGCTCTCCGGGTCGAAGATCCTGCGGCCTCGTCCCCACGGAAGAATCTTGACGCTCAGCAAAGTGCCGACGACCTCCCGCTGCTGCTCAACGGTGAGCGTCTCCCATACGTCTTTCGGGTGCGGCCCCACGAGCGATTCGACGAGCGGCGAGCCAACCGACCGTCGTGCGCGCTTCTCCGCAGTGGCGATCTCGGGCAGCAGTCGAGCTTCGATTCGCGCCAGTGCGGCAGGCGTGAGCTCGCCTGAGGCGGCGGCGTCGTAGAATCCCTCGAGCCGCGCTCGCTTCTCCCGCGCCTCGTCGAGCGCCCTCGCTGTGCCGGCGTCCAGGTCCGCAGGAGTCAGCAGGGCCACCGCGTCCTGGCGGGCGAGTCGCTCGAGGACGACCGCCGTAACGAATTGCTCGACGGGCTCGACCTTCCGACTAACGTGGAACCCGCTGAGGCAGATGTACGCCTGATGGTCGCGGTTCTTCTGAGGCCCCATCCTGCCTTCGCACACGCCGCAGATGGCGATGCCAGCGAGCAGGTAACGGGCACCACGCCCCTCGTTCGTACGGCGCGACGGGTCGGTGAGCCGCGAAACGCATGCTCGTCGACGATCACCTGCGCCACCAGTTCTGGGCCTTGTGAGCCCTCTCGGTACGTCCGGCGGTAGCCGTAGAGCAGTTTCCCGTGCGGGCGTCCGGCGATGGCGCTGGCGCGGGTGCTGCGCAGAACCCGCTTGCGGGTGGCGCCCGACTCGCGTGTCGCCAACGCGAAGAACAGGTCCAGTTGAAACGCGTCGTCTGGGTCTGTCAGGTCGTACACGCGGCCGTTGCAGCCGAACCGCACAGCGTGCTCTTCGCAGATTGCGGCCAGCGCGGCCCACACACGGCGGTCACGGGTGGCACGGGACGGTTCCCATACGACCAGCACGTCGACCTCGCTGGCTTCCAGTCGATCCGTGAGCGCCTGCCAGCCCGGGCGGCGCTTCTTCGCGTATTTCGAGGCGCTGATGTCGTTGTCGCTCCAGACACCGAGCGCCTCCCACCCTTCGCGCTCAACCCACGCCGAGCACTCGCGCTCTTGTTCCTGCACCGAACGGGCATCGCCTCGACTGTCTTGACTGACTCGCGTGTAGATCGCCGCCCTCATGCAGCGCACAATAATCCTTTACAGCGACAGTGTCACCCGAGACAGCCACGATTTGGGTCACCGGTCGCCCGGAAGTCGTCGTTCAGCCCCGGGTCGAGGCGGCTGGTGTCGCCTTCGACCAGGCCGGGAAGCAGGCCGCGCTCGTCGCCGGGAAGGGGCCCGGCCGCGGCGCGCAGCCCCGCCCGCAGGCGACCTGCCAGGCGCTGCAGCCCGGTCGGGGCGCCCAGGACCCGTGGTGGCCCCCGCGTCGAGACCAGCGCGGCGACGTCATCCCCCACGCCTGGACTCTGCACGCGCCCCTCGGTCGAAAGGTGCTGGCTGGGCAGCAGGCCGAGCCAGTGCTCGTCGGAGGACAGGATGAGCACCGGTTCGCGCAGGTGGACGTCCCGGCCCGCGACGAGCAGCCGCTCCACCCGCACGTGGGCGACAACGAGCTGCCGAAACGTCAGCACGTCGGCCTTGGGCGGTACGGCGCGCGGGTCGTCGGTGAGCACCCCCTCGACGGTCACGCTGGAGGACGAGCGGGCCGCCTGGGCCAGCGGACCGGTACGGCGGGCGTGCACCCGGGCGGCGGTCGCCAGCCCAGCGGCAGCCGCGCACACGCACACTGCCGCCACGACGGCGGCGCGAGGGCCGCGCGACCGGAGCAGGACGAGCGCTGCGAACAGGGCGACACAGCAGGCGCCCAGGGCGAGCACCCCCGGTGGGAGCAGCCGGCCCTGCCAGGCGACGAGCCAGGCAGCAACAGCAGGCAGCGCCACCCTCAGGTCTAGGTCCTCGTTCACGCGCGCGCCCTCACACCCTGACCTTGTCCTTGAGCTGCTGGTACTTGCTCTCGCCGACCCCGAGACCTGCCGCACCTGGTCGACGCTTGCGAATCGGCCCCCGTGCTGGGTGCGCCAGGTGACGAGGTGATCGGCCAGCACCGGCCCGATCCCCGGCAAGGTGTCGAAGTCGCTGGCTGTCGCGGCGTTGAGGTCCAGCGCAGACACCGGTGCACCCGAGGCCGCCGAGCCCTGCGAGGCCGGCCCGGGTGCCGCCGGTGGCGCCGCCACGCCGACCAGCACCTGCTCACCGTCCACCAGCTTGCGAGCCAGGTTCAGCAGTCCGGGGCCGCTGCCCGGCAGCACTCCGCCGGCCGCACGCACCGCGTCGTCCACCCGGCTGCCTGCCAGCAGGTGTACGAGCCCGGGCCGCCGCACCTTGCCCGCCACGGAGACGACCACGTCGGCAGAGGGGCTCTGCGGCGCAGACGCGACCCCGCTCCCGCCCGCGCGTAATGCGGCCGAGGCGGCGACTGCCGGGGCGGCGAGCGGCTGCTCGACCGGGCGCGAGCGCAGCAGCACCACACCCGCGACGACGGCGGCGAGCACCGCGACACAGGCGAGCGCGAGCGCGCCCCGCCGCCCCGGGTCGACACGGCCGGCGCGCAGCCGCGCGAGCACGGAGCCGACACCCACAGGTTCCGGCGCCGGCTCGACCACCTGCTGCGGGCGTCCTGGCACGAACGGCTGTGCTCCGATCAGAAGTCCCGGCACCGGCTCGACCACCTGCTGCGGGCGTCCTGGCACGAACGGCTGTGCTCCGATCAGACGTTCCGGCACCGGCTCGACCGCTGACGGCCCACCGACCGAGGACCTCGGCACCGGTGCCGCAGGCGCCGCCAGCGCAGAAGGGGGATCCGCCGACGATCGGGTCACCCGGTCCTCCCCCGCACCGCCGGGACCAGGTGACCCGATCGCCGTGGCGCCGGCTCGGTCGCCGGTACCCAGCCGCTGGCCGCCCGGGCCGGCGCACCGAGCACCGCCAGGACCCGGGCAAGGGCTTCTGGGGACGGGGGTCGGGAGCGGAAGGGCACCCGGCGACGCTAGGCAGCGGGGCGCCCCCGGACCCGTCGTAGACCGGGGGTGTGGACACGCCGTCAGGTATGTGGACGGCGCCCACGAACAAGGTTGCCCCTGTGCCGGATCACGATCACCAGCGCCAGTGCCGCCGCCCAGGCGATGTCCTGCGGCACGAGCAGGGCGAGGACCAAGACGGCCAGCGCCGCGCTGACCGAGGCGAGGGCGATCCAGCGCGAGACGGCCAGCACCAGAAGCCACGTCAGCAGCACCGGCACGACCCAGAGCGGGTGCGAGCCGAGGATGGCCCCGGCGGCGGTGGCCACACCCTTGCCGCCGCGCCCGTGCAGGAACGGCGAGCTGACGTGCCCGAGAACCGCGGCGACGCCCGCGACCAACCCGGCCCGGTGGTCCAGCAGCGCGAATCCGGCGGCGGGCAGCGCCCCTTTCGCGACGTCGAGCAGCGCAACCGCCAGGCCCGTACGACGCCCGAGCGCGCGCCCCGCGTTGGCTGCTCCCGGATTGCCCGACCCCACCGATCGCAGGTCGATGCCGCGGGCCTGCGCAACGAGCGTGGCCGGGGACAGGGCGCCGACGAGGTAGCCGACGGCGGCGGCCAGCAGCAGGCTCACCGCCGCAGGACCACGACGCCCAGCAGCCCCGGGCCGACGTGCGCCCCGACGACCGCTCCCACCTCGGACAGGTACACGTCGACAGCCTCGGGCAACCGCCCACGCAGCCGATCGGCCAGCAGCTCCGCAGAATCCGCTGCGGCGAGGTGGTGCACCGCCAGGTCGACCGGCCCGTCGTTGGCCCGCTGCACCGCGAGTTGCTCGAGCCGGGCCAGGCCCTTGGACGCCGTACGCACCTTCTCCAGCAGCTCGATCTCGCCGTTCACGACGTGCAGCAGCGGCTTGACGGCCAGCGCCGTGCCGACCAACGCCGCGCGGGCGGTCATGCGACCACCCCGGCGCAGGTGCTCGAGGGAGTCGACGTAGAACAGGGTCGTGGTCGCGACGGCGGCCGCTATCCCGTCGGCCTCCACGGCCACCAGATCACGATCGGACGCTGCTGTCTCAGCCGCGGCGAGGACGGCGAAGCCGAGCCCCATGGCGATGGTCTTGGTGTCGACGACGCGCACCTCGATGCCCTCGGCCAGCACCTGCGCAGCGCCCAGGCGGGCCGAGTCGACCGTGCCCGACAGGGCCGAGGACAGGTGCAGGGAGGCGACCTGGGTCGCGCCGCTCGCCCGGTAGGCCTCGGCGAACTCACCCGGCGTCGGTCGCGACGTGGAGACCGCGATTCGCCGCTCCCCGAGTGCGGAGGCGACCTCCGCGGGCGACACCTCGACATTCTCCGCCCCTGTGCGGCCACCGAGCACGACGTGCAGCGGAACGACCGTGACGCCGCGCTGTGCGGCGATCCCGGCCGGCAGGTACGCCGTGCTGTCGGTCACAACGGCCACACGCATGGCGGGAGGCTACGCCGGGACGACGTTCACCAGCTTCGGCGCGCGTACGACCACGGTGCGCACGTCGCGCCCCGACAGGGCCGTGATCACGGCCTGGCTGGACAGCGCCCGCGACTGCAGGTCCTCGGTGGAGATGCCCGGCGGCACAAGGAGCCGATCGCGCACCTTGCCGGCGACCTGCACCACGCACACGACGGTCTCGTCGACGAGCAACGCGGGATCGGCCCCGGGCCAGGTCGTGTCGTGCACCGAGTCCCCGGCCTCGACGTCGTGCCCGAGCCTGGACCAGACCTCCTCGGCAGTGAAGGGCGCGTAGCAGGACAGCATGGTCGCGAGCGCGCCGACGCCGTCGCGGAGTGACGCGGTTGCGGGCGCCCCGCCGTCGACCGCCTTGCGCAGCGCGGATGTCACCTCCATGAAGCGCGCGACCGCGACGTTCAGCCGGTGCGCCTCCACCAGCCGCGTCACCTCCTCGACGGTCTTGGCGACGACCTTGTCGACGGCGGCGTCGCGGTCCGGCGACCGCGGCAGCGCCCCGACGTCGTCGGCCAGTCGCAGCACCCGCGCGAGGTACTTCACCGACCCGGTCGGGGACACGTCGGCCCAGTCCACGTCGTCCTCCGGCGGCCCGGCGAACAGCATCGTCAGACGCACCGCGTCGACGCCGTACGACGCCAGCTGCTCGCTGAGGTTGACGCCGTTGCCCAGGGACTTGCTCATCGCCCGGCCGCGGTTGACGACCTGTCCCTGGTTCAGCAGGGCGCTGAAGGGCTCGGTGAACTCCACCATCCCCATGTCGTGCAGGACCTTGGTAAAAAAGCGGCTGTACAGCAGGTGCAGGATCGCGTGCTCGACCCCGCCCACGTACTGCCCGACCGGCATCCACTGCTTCACGGCGTCGGGGTCGAAAGGCCCGTCGGTGTAGTGCGGCGAGCAGTAGCGCAGGTAGTACCAGGACGAGTCGACGAAGGTGTCCATCGTGTCGGTGTCCCGCTCCGCCGGACCGCCGCAGGACGGGCAGGCGACCTGCACCCAGTCGCTCGCCGCGGCCAGCGGCGACTGCCCGACCGGCTTCAGTTCGGCGCCGCGCAGGTCCGGCAGCACGACCGGCAGCTGGTCGTCGGGCACCCCGACGATCCCGCAGGCAGGGCAGTGCACGACCGGGATCGGCGTGCCCCAGAAGCGCTGCCGCGACAGCAGCCAGTCGCGCAGCCGGTAGTTGGTCGCGCCGGCGCCACCGCCGCGCGCCTCGAGGTCCGCAACGATCCGCGCGATCGCCTGCGCCTTGGAGAGTCCGTCGTACGGGCCGCTGTTGACCAGCGTGCCGTCACCGGCTGTCGCGATGCCGGTCTCGGCCGGGTTGGGCTGGCCGGTGTCGACGACGACCCGGACCGGCAGGCCGAAGCGGCGCGCGAAGTCGAGGTCGCGCTGGTCGTGCGCGGGCACCGCCATGATGGCTCCGGTGCCGTAGTCGGCCAGTACGTAGTCCGCGGCGTAGACCGGCAACAACTCGCCGTTGAGCGGGTTGACCACGGTGACGCCCAGGTCCACACCGGTCTTCTCGCGGTCGGTGGACTGACGGTCGATGTCGGACAGTGCTCGCACCGAGATGCGATAGGCCTCGAACGCCGCCCGCTGCTCCGGCGCACACAGCTCGTCGGCCAGGGCGGCGTCGGCGGCCACGACGAAGAACGTCGCGCCGTACAGGGTGTCGGGACGGGTCGTGAAGACCGTCACGGTCCGGCTCTCGCCGCCAGGACCAGCTCCCGTGACGACGAAGTCGACGTGCGCACCAAGGGAACGGCCGATCCAGTTCTTCTGCATCAGCAGCACGGGCGCCGGCCAGGAGCCCTCCAGCGCGTCCATGTCCGCCAGCAGCCGGTCGGCGTAGTCGGTGATGCGGAAGTACCACTGCGTCAGCTCCCGCTTGGTGACCCCCGCGCCGCACCGCTCACAGCGGCCCGCGACGACCTGCTCGTTGGCCAGGACCGTCTGGTCCTGCGGGCACCAGTTAACCGGCGAGCTCTTGCGGTAGGCCAGCCCCCGTTCGAGCAGGCGCAGGAACAGCCACTGGGTCCAGCGGTAGTACTCCGGGTCTGAGGTATGCAACCGGGTCGACCAGTCGAAGGAGACGGCGTACCGGCGTAAGGCCTCGGCCTGGGTGTCGATGTTGGCGTAGGTCCAGGTCGCGGGGTGCTCGCCGCGCTTGATCGCGGCATTCTCGGCGGGCAGCCCGAAGGAGTCCCACCCGACCGGGTGCAGCACGTCGTACCCGCGTCGCATCCAGTAGCGCGCGAGGACGTCGCCGATGCCGAAGGCCTCCGCGTGCCCCATGTGCAGGTCGCCGCTGGGGTAGCTGAACATGTCGACGATGTACTTCTTCTCAGCGCCCGCGCGCCGTCCCGCCCGGTTGAGGTCGAGGCGGTCCCACACCGGCAGCCAGCGGTCCTGCACGGCGTGCGGGTCGTAGGGGACGGGCTCGGCCATCGTCTTCCTCTTGGTCTTCCGGGCAAAGAAAAAGCCCCCGTGGTCACGAGGGCGCCGCACAGGACTCAGGGCGAGTCCGCGCGGCTAGGGGAGGAGCAGGTGCAGCACACCGGCAGCGTACGCCGACGCGCGAGACACCTAGGGTGACCAGGTGGCGGTCGGGGTCCAGGCAGCGGCCGCCCGGACGTCTCCCTGGCGTACGGCGGGCCCGGTCGACCGCTCGCGCCGCCGCCGCCTGCTGCTCGCGGTGCTGGTCGTGTTCCTGGCGGTCGTCCTGCTGCGCAAGGGCTTTCCCGCCGGCCGTGAGGAAATCACGTTCTGGGTGCTGGCCGTGCTCTGGGCGGCGTGCGCGGGCCGCTGGCGCACCTGGTGGCGGGCCGTCGTGCGGGACTGGCTGGCCCTGCTGCTGGTGCTGTTCGCCTACGACCTGCTGCGCGGCCGGGTCCGCGGCCTGTCCCGCGCGCTGTTCAGCCTGCCCGTGGTGCACAGCAGCCCGACGAACCCGAGGCTGCTGGACTCCGCGCACGTCACCGAACCGCTGCACGTCGACCAGGACCTGTTCGGGCAGGTGCCCACCGTGTGGCTGCAGCAGCACCTCTACAGCCCCGCCCACCTGCACTGGTACGACGTGGCCGTCGTGCCGGTCTACCTCTCGCACTTCGTGGTCTCGATCAGCCTGGCCGTCGTGCTCTGGGCCACGGCGTACCCGCTGTTCAAGCGCTTCGTCGCCACGCTGGTCACCCTGACGCTGACGGCCCTGGTCACCTATGCGCTCTACCCGGCCGCGCCGCCGTGGATGGCGAGCCTGAACCACTACCTGCCGGCCGGCATCGTGCGGATCGTCCCGGCGACCTTGGACGCCACCGGGGTTCAGCAGGTCAACAGTGTGGTCGAGCGGGGTGAGCTCTACGCCAACTCCGTCGCCGCGATGCCCTCGCTGCACGGCGCGATCCCGATGATGCTGCTGGTCTTCTTCTGGCCCCTGGTGGGCCGGCGCACCCGCGCCCTGCTCGTGCTCTACGTCGCCGCGATGGCGTTCACCCTCGTGTACGCCGGGGAGCACTACGTCATCGACCTGCTCGCGGGCTGGGTGTACGCCGTCGCGAGCGTCGTGGTCGTCCGTCGAATCCTGCGCAGCCCGACCACGCCCGTGGAGGAGCCGGCCTGAGGACACCTGTGCCCCAAGGACCCCTGTGCCCCAAGGACCCCTGTGACCCAAGGAACCTTGTGCGGGGGGGGGCCGTCCGTTGCCTCGTGCCTACGATCCCCGGGTGCCCCACCCGCCGCCGGCCCTCGCCTGGGCGGGGGGCTCGCTGGCGGCGGTCCTGGTCGTCGGACTGCTGGGACCCAGCGCCGCAGTACCGCCGCTGGGCCGGAACGGGAACGCGGGCACGGTCGTCGTCACCGCGCTGCTCGCCGCCGCCGTGGTCGCCGGGATCGCGGCCGTCCTGCTCGGGCTGCGCGCCGGGCGCGCCCCCCGCGGCGCACCGTGGCTGGCGGCGGCGGCGGTCACGGCACTGGTTGCCGTCTCCCCGGTGGGCAACGCTGATGTGCTGTCCTACGCGGCGTACGGGCGGGTGGGCGTCACCCGCGCCGACCCCTACGCGACGCCGCCGCAACCCTCCCGCGACCCCGTCCGGCAGCAGGTCGAGGACCCGTGGCGCACCACCCCGAGCGTGTACGGCCCGCTGGCGACCCTAGAGCAGATCGCCGTCGCCCGGGTCGTCGGGGACCGGCCGCTGCTGCTGCCGCGCGCCCTCGCGGCGGTCAACGGCCTGTTGTTCTGGCTGGTCGGGCTGCTGCTGTGGCGCCGGTCCCCCTGCCGCGCAGTCTGGCTGTGGTGGCTGAACCCGGTGCTGCTGCTGGTCCTGGTCGGCGGCGCGCACCTGGACGCGGCCGTGGCCCTGCTGGTGCTGCTGTCCTGCACGTACGGCGCCGGTGGCCGGGTTGCCGTGGTGGCTGGGGCACTGTCGGTCAAGGCGACCGCCGCTTGGGCGGTGCTCGGCCTGTTCACCCGGCGCCCGCTCGCCGCCGTGCTCGGTGGCCTGCTCGCGCTCGGCGCCTACGCACTGGCCGGCCCCCACGTGCTCGACCAGGCCCACCGCGCCGGCCGGTACGTCAGTACCGGCACCCCCTGGCGCCCGGTCACCAGCGCGGTCGAGCAGGTCCTCCCGCACGACCTCGCGCGGACCCTCGTGGTCGGCCTCGCGATCGCCCTGGCGCTGCTGCTGTGGCGACGGCTCGTCCGCCTTCTGCCTCAGGGGCAGCAGTTGGCCCGGGCCGCGCTCGCGTCGAGCCTGGCCTGGACGCTGCTCGCGCCGTACGCCCTGCCCTGGTACGACGCGACGGCCTTCGCTCTGCTTCCCCTGCTGGCCGCCTCGCGCTACGACCGGCTGCTGGTCGGGCACACCGCGGTGCTGTCGATCGCCTACCTGCCAGGCAGAGTCGTGCCGCTGCCGGGGCACCTGCAGATCCTGCTTGACGGCTGGAAGTCCGGCGTGTGCCCCGTCGCGCTGCTGGCTGTCGTCCTGCTCGCCGCCCGGTCCCAGCCCGACTCAGGCGTTCCCGCGGAGCAGGACGGTGCCGTCGTCTGAGCTCACGCGCAGCTCGGTCATGCTCGTCCGCTCCACCGCTGCCGCTCCGATGACGTCGGCCTGGCCGTTCGCCGTGGCCCGCCACGTCGCAGCCGCGGTACGGGTCCCGGCCCGGTCGACCGCCCAGGCCGTGAAGGTCCCGCGCTGCGGCAGGCCACGCAGCTCCAGGTGCACCTGCGTGCCCCAGGGACGGGCGGCGTAGGACACCCGGCCCGCGCTGGTCGAGCCGGCGGCGACGACGAGCGGTCGGCCGGTGCTGCCCGACCCCCCGGGCAGCGCGACCACAGCGACGGCCACGGCGGCAGCCGCCAGCGCTGCCGCCGTGGCGCCCTGCCAGCGGCGCAGGTGCCGCCGGCGACCGGCCCGCTCCGCCTGCACGGCCGCCAGCGTCCGGGGCAGCAACGACGAAGGTGGCTCGAGCGTCCCGGTGCGCACCTCCCCAGCCGACAGCCGGCTCATTAACCCGGGCAGCCCGGCGAGCGAGGCCAGCTCGCCGCGGCAGACGTCGCAACCGGCCAGGTGCTGCTCGACCTCGGCCCGCTCCACCGGCTCCAGCGCACCCACCAGGTAGGACCCCAGTGACCGGCGCAGCTCGTCGTGGTTAGTCACCGTGCCACCCCCATCTCCTCGAGCGCGAGGCGCAAGGCGCGCATCGCGTAGTACGTGCGGGACTTCACGGTGCCGGCGGGTATCCCGAGCACGTCGGACGTTTCGGTGACGGACCGGCCGAGCCAGTACGACTGCACGAGCACCTCCCGGTGCTCGGCCGACAGCCGGCGCAGCGCCTCGGTCATCGTCCAGGACTCGACGGCGCGGTCGACCTCGTCCGTCCCCTCGACCACCTGGGCGAGCACCGTCTCGTCGCCGACCAGACGCGGCCGGGAGCTCTGCGCCCGGTGCAGGTCGGTGAGCACGTTGCGCGCCACCGCGAACAGCCAGGGCCGGACCGGCCGCTCCCCCAGGTCCAAGGAGTCCAGGTGCCGCCACGCCCGCAGCAGGACCTCCTGCACGACGTCCTCAGCCCGCTGCCGGTCGCCGGTGAAACGCACGCAGAAGGCGAACAGGGCTCCACCGTGCTCATCGTGCAGCAGGCGGACGAGATCGGCGTCCGCGGTGAAGTCCCGGCTCATCTCAGGCGCTCATGCGCGTCCGCACGACCGGCTGGAACGTCTGGAACGCGTGCGTGAGCATCGTGGACCTCCAGTCAGGGCATGCCGTTGCCGGTGGACACGGACGGCGGTCCCGTCCGGTTCAGCCGGGGGCCACACCCGTACGGGCCGACCGACGCGATCCGGTACGCCCTACGGCTCCTCGGGGACCTCGGGCGGGACGCGGCGGGGACCGGCCTCAGCCGGCCGTGGCGCGTCCTGGCGGTGCAGGCGCACCGCGACCAGGGCCACGTCGTCGTCCGGCTGTCCCGGCAGCATGCGCGCGAGCAGGGTGTCGCACATGTCCCGCAGCGGCAGGCCCGACAGCTCGGCCAGGGTGTTGCGCAGCAGCGCCAGCCCCTCGTCCAGGCTCTCGCCCCGGCGCTCGAAGAGCCCATCGGTGTAGAGCAGTACGGTCGCGCCACGGTCCAGAGCCACCTGGGACTCCACCCGCGGCGTGCCCGCATCGATGCCGAGCAGCAGATCGGCGTCCAGACCGCTCAGCACCGAGACGGTGCCGTCGGGCAGTACGGCCATCGGCGGGGGATGGCCGGCGTTCGACCATCGCAGCCGCGTCAGCCCGCGGGACCGCTCGTCGTCGGTCTGCTCCAGGCGGGCCACGACGGCGGTGGCGGTGGTGTCCACCTGGAGCCCCTCCATTGCCGCGTCGAGCCCGGAGAGCACCTCGGCGGGACCCGCCCCGCTGTACCAGGCGATGCCGCGCAGCAACGCGCGCACCTGCCCCATGGCAGCGGCGGCCTCGGTGTCGTGGCCGACCACGTCGCCGATGACCAGCATCGTGGCACCGTCGGCCTGCAGGAAGGCGTCGAACCAGTCACCGCGGACCGAGGCGATCTGCGCCGCAGGCGCATAGCGCACGACGATCTCGCAGTGGTCGGGCTCGGGGGGAGCGGTGAGCAGGCTGCGCTGCAACCCCTCGGCCAGGCGGCGCTGCAGGTCGTAGAGCCGCGCGTTGTCCAGGGCGAGGCCGGCCCGCGACGCCACCTCCCGGGCGGTGGCGAAGTCCTCCTCGTCCAGCCGCGGACGGTCCTTGCCGCGAAAGACCGTCAGCAGCCCCAGCGTGCGGCCCCGCGCCCGAAGCGGCAGGATCGCGGCGGACTCCGGGGCGAGTGCCACGAACACGTCCCGCGCCTGTCCGGCCGTCAGGACCTCGCCGATCGCGTCGGTCGCCCCTTGGGCAACGAGGACGGGTTGACCGGTCCGCCGGGCCTGGGCCACGAAGGAGGACGTGGTCAGCGCGTCCAGGCGCCGCTCCGCGTAGTGCTGCACGAGGGGCTGCAGGGCCGGCTCGCAGTGGAACCACCCGACGTCCTGGGCGGCCCCGTCGTCCTCGACCAGCGTGACGACGCACCAGTCCCCGAGGGCGGGCACGACGAGACGGGCGAGTCGTGCGACGGCGCCCTTGACCTCCAGGGTCTTGGCCAGCTCGGCGCTGACCGTCGCCAGCAGCTCCAGGCGGCCGGCGGCTGCCGCGGCCCGCTTCTGATCGGCGTGTCGCGCGGTGATGTCCAGGAAGTACACGTCCAGCCCTTCTGGGCCGGGCACGGCGCGGACCTCGTACCAGCTGTCCAGGTGCGGGTAGTGCGCCTCGAAGCCGATGGGCTCACCCGTCTGCATCGCGCCTCGGTAGCGCTCACCGAACTCGAGGTCCTCCAGACCCGGGAAGGCCTGCCAGAGCGTCCGTCCGACGAGCTCATCCGCCCGCAGCCCGAGAACCCGCTCCCCGGTGGCATTGAGGTAGGTCACCGACCAGTCCCTGTCCACCGACAGGAATCCGGTGGCCATCGTGGCCAGGACGTGCGCGGCCTGGTCACGCGCGCTGCGTGCCTCGGAGATGTCGTGCGCAGTACCCAGCAGCTGCGCCGCCGAGCCGTCGACCCCGGGCACGGCCCGGCCGCGCGCCGCGACCCAGCGCTGCTGACCCTCCGGCAGCACCACGCGGAACTCCGCGCGGTAGTCGCCGCAGGACTCCAGCGCCTCGGCGATCGCGGCATCCACCGAGGGCCGGTCGTCGGCATGGATTCGGCTGAAGGCCTCGCTGATCTGCGGGACGTACTCCCCGGGGGAGTAGCCGAACAGCGCCTGCATCCGCTCGTCCCACTCGACGAGGTCCGTGCGCAGGTCCCAGTCGAAACCGCCTATGCCGGCAGCCTCGAGCGCGGTGTCCCACCGGACCCGGCTGGTCTCGTACTCCACCGCAAGTGCCGCCAGCTCGAGCTCGGCCATGACCGAGCCGCCGAGCTCCTCGAGCAGGGCCACGTCGTACGCCGACCAGGTCCGCGGCGCGGAGTCGAACACGCACAGGGCGCCGACCGTGATGTCCTCGGCAGTGCGCAGCGGAACACCCAGGTAGGCGCTGACCGCACCCGAGGCAACCGGCGGCAGCCCTGCGACCCGGGCGTCGGCGGCGGCGTCGCTGACCACCAGCGGTGCACCGCCCGAGGCCGTCACCCGGCACAGCGACTCCTCCAGGGGGCTGGCGCTGCCGCTCGAGGGCGCCCCGGGACCGGCGCCGCTCGCGACGACCTGAACCTCGGTGAGCAGCGAGACCTGGGCGTTGGGGCAGCCGAGCAGTCGGGCGGCGAGGGCGGTGAGCCGGTCCAGGGCGGCATTGCTGCGCAGCGGCCGCAGGCGCCCAGCCGCCCAAGCAGCACCCTGCGGGCTCGACGGCGCCCGTTGTGGGCCGAGCGAGGATGCAGCGAGGCGCGCGCTCGTCGGCGTGCTCAACACTCGGCCCCCCAGGTCACGGCGGCAGAGCACCGCCGGTGCATCCTGTCAGGCCCGGCAGCGCACAGCACCCGGCGCGACGCGCGTCACTGCGTGGTTGGTCGCTCAGCCGGCACGTCGAAGGTGGCATAGACCACCTTGCCGTCGTTCTCGGACTGCTCGACGCCGGTGGACCTGGTCACCGCCTCGACGATCGCCAGACCTCGGCCCGACTCCGACTCCTCCGGCACGATCCTGCGCGACGGCCGGCCCGCGCCGTCGTCGTGCACGTCCACCCGCAGCTCTCGGGCGACTCTGGTGAGCACCAGCCGCACCGGCGGCAGCCCGTGCCGCACCGCGTTGGTGACCAGCTCCGACACCACGAGGGTGACCTCGTCGAGCAGGCCCTGGAGCCGCCAGCCGGCCAACACGGCACGCACCGCCTGGCGCGCCTCACCGGCAGCCCGCGGGCCATCAGACAGCACGACCTGCACCTCGTCCTCACCCGCGCCGCCGATCACGTTCTTGGCGTACCCGGCCGTGCGAGGGGACAACCGGCGGCGGTGCGTTCTCACCCGAGGAGCTGAGAGCCTGGAAGGGGCTGCTCGCCGTGCACGCCAAGCTCGTCGGCGAGCCCGGGGGCGGCGCTCGAGGACGCCTACGAGCTCGGCATCAGCGAGTACGAACTGTTGCTGAAGGTCTGCACCCAGCAGAGCAGTCCGCAGCTCGACCTGGACCTGATCGAATCCGAGGTCGTCGTCTCCTCCTGCGACGGACCGTGCTCCTGGCGGGACGGACCGGTCGCCCAGTTCTACGACGACGTCGTCGGAGCCCTCGACGAGCTCGGGGTCCACGTTCAGCTGTCGACCCTGCCTTCCGAGATCGAGGCGCCCGTACGCTTCGAGGACGACCTCGTCGACCGCGACTACGACCCCGACGCCGTACGACGCTGGTGGCAGGCCATGCTCAGCACGGAACGGGTGATCACCCGCTACCGCAGCCCGTTCCACGGCAAGAGCAGCCCGGTGCTGTTCGATTAGGGCGGTTTCGACCTCGACCACTCGCGCTTCAGCGGACGCAACCTCACTCCCCCCACCAGCGGGCCGACCCGGGAGTTCGGTGAGGACCAGGAGAACTTCGCTGTGGGGTTCTGGCCGGGCAGCGCGCAATCCCCCGAACCCGTGCTCTACGCCTACCCCTCCCCCGCCCCGAGGGCCTGGCACAGGCCAGGATCGCTCCGCCGCAGTCCCGCTGGGAGCCCGCGGTCGGGGAGTTCCTGCTTCCCTACGAGCAAGCGCGACAGGCGCCGTCGCCCGACGACGTGGTCGCCGGGTTCTTCCGCAGCGTTGACGACGTCAGCGCCGATCTGGCGGCCTGGAACCGGGCCGGGCTGGAGGGGCACACCCCACGAGACTGACCTGCCCCGACCTGAGCCCGTGGACTGGTACTTCTGCTACTCCGACCAGCTCCCGTTCGGGATCGAGGGCGAAGGAAGCGCCTCCCACCCCTGATCGACGCCCTCGACGACCAAGGCGATGGCGGCTCCCACCGCCGTTGACCCGTTCGTGGAGCAGGTCTACGGTCCGCGCTACGGGACACGCCGTGCTCGTCAAAGGTGCTGTCCCGACACCCAGACCCCGATGGCAGGAGCGCCGCATGCCCATACCCACCGAGAACGTCGGCTCGCTACCGAGACCTATGAAGCTGCAGGAGGCCATCGCCGCGTACGACAAGGGCGAGATCACCAAGGACCAGCTCAAGGTCGAGCAGGACGCTGCCGCCAAGGACTCCGTCGAGCGGATGGAGGCAACGGGCACGGGCATCGTCTCGGACGGGGAGCAGCGCGCCTCCAGCTTCGCCACCTACCCCCTCGCGGACACGCTGGCAGGCACCGGCCTGGCCGACAACCTCGCGGGTGACGGGCAGTACTTCGCCATCTTCGACGACGGTCACAACCGGCAGCTGCCACGGCTGACCGGGGGGCCCTTCCGCTACAAGACCTACGCGGCCGACCTGCTCTCGCAGTCCAAGCCGTACGCGAGCAAGCCGATGAAGCAGGCCGTCATAGCGCCGTCGATGCTGTACCTGCTGTACCCGCTGAAGGACCAGCTCGAGGGTTATACCCGCGAGCAGTTCCTCGACGACCTGTGCGACGAGGCCGAGAAGGACATCCGCAAGGCCTTCGACGCCGGCGCCCAGCGGGTCTCGATCGACTTCACCGAGGGGCGCCTGGCGAACAAGCGGGACGCCCGCAACCCCTGGACCGGCGAAAATCTGCTGCAGACGTTCATCGACCTGAACAACCGGGTCATCGACCGCTTCTCGCCGCAGGAGCGCGCGAACATCGGCATCCACACCTGCCCGGGCGGCGACTGCGACTCGGTGCACAGCAAGGAGGTCGACTACGCCGAGCTGCTGCCGTTGATGTTCATGATGAACGCCGGGTACTTCCTGATCCAGCTGGCAAGCGAGGACGACAAGGAGCACGTGTACAAGCTCATCGGCGACAACATCCGCGCTGACGCCAACGGCGTGAAGCAGGTCGCGTTCATCGGCGTGATCGACCCGCTCGACCCGACGGTGGAGACGCCGGAGCAGGTGGCGGCCGACCTGGTCAAGGCCGCCGAGTACATCCCGGTCGACCAGCTCGGGGCGACCGACGACTGCGGGTTCAGCCCGTTCAGCATCGACGTGAAGCCCAAGCACGGCTCACCCGACTTCGCGCGCGACATCGCGTTCAAGAAGATCACCGCGCGCGAGGAGGGCGTCAAGCTCGCGTCGGAGCGCCTCGGCGTCTGACGTCCCCCGGTCGTCCCGGCACTTTGTCCGGGACGGCCGGGATCAAACTGTTATCGGCGCGACACGGCCGGTGCGGTCTTGTGGTGCAGGGCTGCGGCTAGCGTCGCGGCATGCCGTTGTGGTCTTCCCGTGAGCGGTTGCTGCGCCAAGATGACGGTCCGGCCCAGTGGCGCCCGGCCGGTGGCCGGCGGTGGATCTGGCTGAGTGCGGTGTTGGGCTGCACCCTCACCACGATGTCGGCCTGCGCCGGCACGGGCGCTCCCCCGGCGCACGAAGGGGCCGCCATCGATCCGAGCGGGCCGCCCCGGCTGGCGTCGCCCTCCCCGGGTGCCGGATCGGGAGCGGCAGCACCGTTGCCCAGCGCCGCGACGCCGTCGCCCCTGGCCCTCCACCCACCTACGCCGTCGGCGACGCCGAGGCCGAGGCCGTTGGCAGAGCTGCCGCTGGGTGGCCGGACGATCTTCCCCCGGTACCGAGTGGTGGCCTACTACGGGTCGCAGGGCGGGCCGGCGCTGGGCGTGCTCGGCAAGGGCACGCCCGAACAGGCAGCCGCCGCGATCTCCCAGGCGGCCGCGCCTTTCGCGGCGTACGGCCGGCGGGTGCAACCGGCGATGGAGCTGATCGCCACCGTTGCGCACGGCAACCCTGGCGCGGACAGCACCTACTCCTACCGGCTCCCCGATGCCGTCATCGACAGCTACCTCGCGGCGGCCCGCCGGCACCGGATGCTGCTGCTGCTCGACATCCAGCCCGGCCGGGCGGACTTCCTCACCCAGGTGCGGCAGCTCGAGCCCTACCTCAAGCACCCCGACGTGGGTATCGCGCTGGACCCGGAGTGGAAGCTCACCCCGGGTCAGCTGCCGCTGCGGCAGATCGGCTCCAGCCACGCCGACCCGATCAACGGGGTCGCTGACTACGTCTCCGGACTGGTGACGCGGTACCGGCTGCCGGAGAAGCTGTTCGTGGTGCACCAGTTCCAGCTCCGGATGGTGCCCGACCGCAGCGCCATCCGGACCCGACCCGGTCTCGCCATGGTCTTCCACGTCGACGGGCAGGGACCGGTGTCCGACAAGCTCGCCACCTACGCCGCCCTACGCGTCGGGCGACCGTTCCACATGGGGTTCAAGCTGTTCTACGCCAAGGACCCGGTGCTCATGTCACCGCGGCGGGTCATGGCGCTGACGCCGCAACCGGAGCTCATCACCTACCAGTAGCTGGTGTACGTGGGTCAACCGCGGCGCAGCGCCTGGTCTGGCGGGGCGTCGAGCTGAGGGTCGCGGGCCCGGATCCCGTCCAGGACAAAGCTCAGCAGGCGCTGGTTCTGCGCGAGGCTCGCGTTGCGGGCCATGCACATGCCGCCGACGAGCTGCATGACGTCACTGTGATCGATGTCCGGGCGGGCGGCCCCGCTCGCCTGAGCGCCCCGCAGGACGGTGCCGGCGGCGACGGTGATGCGTTCGCGCAGCTGGACCGCAAGGTCGGGGTTCTTCTCGAAGGCCTCGTGGAGCTCGGTGAGAAAGGTCCGCTTGGCCTGGGCGTAGCGCACGAACGCATCGAGCCAGGCGACCAGCGCTTCCCACGGCTCGTGCGTCTGGACGAGCTCAGAGGCAGACGCGACCAGCCCGTCGACGTCCTCGCGGTAGACCGCCTCGACGAGATCGATGCGGCGCGGGAAGTGGCGGTACAGCGTGCCCACGCCGACATCAGCCGTCCTGGCGATCTCCTCCATGGACGCCTCGCTGCCCCGCGCGGCGAAGACCTCGCGCGCAGCCTCGATAAGGCGCCCGAAGTTTCGCCGCGCGTCCGCGCGCATGGGCCGCGTGGCGGCCGCCTGCCCGGAACTCACACCAGACATCGTCTTGGTTCCTCCGACCTCGACCGGCGTGCGTACGACCACGACCGGCCTAACCGGAGGCATCGTCCGTATAGTTTCCGGAGGTTGCTTCCGCTTCTGCTCCACTCTACCTCTGAGGGCGCCCGCCACATGTCTTCTGCCACGTCCACGGCCCCCCTCGCTGCACGGGAGCCCGCGTCCACCCCGCGCGTCAGCCACCCCGGTCTGGTGCTCGGAGTCATCCTGACCTGCCAGCTGATGGTCGTGCTCGACGCGACCATCGTGAACGTCGCACTGCCGCAGATGCAGCGCGCTGAGCTTCTCCGACGCGCGCCTGTCCTGGGTGCTTAACGCCTACACCCTGACCTTCGGCGGTCTGCTGCTGCTCGGGGCCCGAGCAGGTGACCTGCTGGGGCGCCGACGCACCTTTGTGGCCGGCATCGCGATCTTCACGGGTGCGTCGCTGCTCGGCGGGTTCGCGCCGACCGGCGGCCTGCTGCTCGCCGCACGGGCCCTGCAGGGCGTCGGGGCGGCGCTTGCCGCGCCCTCCTCACTGGCCCTGCTGACCACGATGTTCACCGATCCCCGCGACCGGGTCCGGGCCCTCGGCCTGTTCACCGCTGTGTCCGTCGGCGGAGGCGCGCTCGGTCTGATCCTTGGCGGCATGCTCACCGAGTGGGCCTCCTGGCGCTGGGTGATGTTCGTCAACGTGCCGATCGGCGCTGTCGTGATCGTGGTCGGTCGATGGGTGCTGCCCGAGACCGGACGCAACACCGGCACGTTCGACCTGCCCGGTGCCCTGTTCTCAACCCTCGGGATGGGTTCGCTCGTCTTCGGCTTCGTCCGCGCAGCCAGCGACGGGTGGAGTGACGCCGTCACCCTCGGGTCCTTCCTCGCCGGTGGGGCTCTGCTCACCGCGTTCGTGCTCACCGAGCTGCGGGCCGAGGAACCGATCACGCCGCTCCACCTGTTCAACGACCGCAGCCGCACCACCGCCAACCTTGCCCGGGGACTGCTGTTCGCCGGGATGTTCGGGCTGTTCTTCTTCTTGACGCAGTTCCTGCAGGACGTCCTCGGCTACAGCTCGCTCAAGACCGGCTTCGCGTTCCTGCCGCTGCCGGTGACCGTCTTCGTCGTGTCGCAGGTTACGAGCCGGGTGCTCATGAACAACGTCAACGGCAAGATCCTCATGCTGGTCGGGGTCGCACTGGGCTGTACGGGATTCACCCTCGCCAGCCAGCTGACCCCGAGCTCGTCGTACGGCGCCGTCCTCAGCAACCTGCTGTTGTTTGCCGTGGGCAACGGCCTGTCCTTCGTGCCGCTGACCCAAGCGGCCCTCGAAGGTGTGCCGACGAAGGATGCCGGCGCCGCCTCCGGCCTGGTCAACGTGACCCAGCAGCTCGGCGGAACGCTGGGGGTCGCGATCCTCGTGACGATCTTCGGCTCGGCGAGCAAGCACGCCGGCCAGCTCATCGGCGCGACCCCGCTGGCCCAGGCGCACCACGTCTTCACCGTCGGCGCATCCCACGCCTTCGTCGGCGCGGCCCTGTTCCTGCTCGCCGCGTTCGTCCTCGTGGGCGCCGCGGTCAGGCCTTCCGGTACCGGGGCCGCCCCTGCCGGAGCGGGCGCCGCACGCTGACTGTCGCAGCGCCCGCCCGGGAGTGCGCCGACCTGCAGCATGTCTCCGAGGTGCGGTCGCTCACCCAGCTTCGTCGTGGGGGGCGCCCGGCTCGGGCTGGGCTGCGGGTGGTGAGGAGAAGACTCGGCTGCCCAGGAAGTCCTGGGCGGTCAGGGTCACGAGGTCGTCGCGCGTCACCGGGGCGCCAGCATCCACGAGACGCCTGGCCTGGCGCAGTCGTGCCCGCTCCAGGCCGTTGCGGATGCTGCGGGCGTTGGCGAAGCGGGGTTGCTGTGCTCGCAAGGTGATGTACTCGCGCAGCACGGGTCCGGCGTCCTCAGCCAGTTGGTAGCGGTCCTTGTCGAGCAGCAGCCCCGCGATGCTGATCAGCTCCTCGACGTCGTAGTCGGGGAAGTCCAGGTGGTGACCGACCCTTGAGCTCATCCCGGGGTTGGACTGGAAGAACACGTCCATGCGGTCTGCATACCCAGCGAGGACGACGACGAGGTCGTCGCGGTCGTTCTCCATGACCTGCAAGAGGATCTCGATGGACTCCTGCCCGTAGTCGCGCTCGTTCTCGCGGCGGTAGAGGTAGTAGGCCTCATCGATGAACAGCACGCCCCCCATGGCCCGCTTGACGACCTCCTTGGTCTTGGGGGCGGTGTGGCCGACGTACTGGCCGACCAGGTCGTCGCGGGTCACCGCCACCAGGTGGCCGCGTCGCAGGTAGCCCAGCCGGTGCAGCATCGCGGCCATGCGAACAGCGACCGTGGTCTTGCCCGTGCCGGGACTGCCCGTGAAGCTCATGTGCAGGTTGGGTCGCTGCGAGGCGAGTCCGAACTGACGGCGCGCCCGGTCCACCAGCAGCAGGGCGGCGATCTCCGCGACGCGCTGCTTGACGGGGACCAGCCCCACGAGCTCGCTGTCGAGCTCGCGCAGGACGTCGTCGACACCGGCGGCTTCGCGCTCACCGGCCAGGTCCACCACGCCGTCGCGGGGCAGGGTGTCGACTGCCTCGTCCTGATCGGGGGCCGCCGGGCTGTCTGCCACCGGCTGTGCTGCGGCTCCGAACCCCTGGCGCGGGGGGGCCGGCGGTGCGCCGCGGCCGGCCGGCGCGGTCACGGCGCGGTGTACCGCTGGCCGGCAGGACGATCCATCGCGTAGGAGTGCGTGGTGTAGCGGATGCGCCGGTCGCTGCCCTCCTGGCGCTCCAGGCGGAACCCGGGCTCGTGGCTCGGGCGCTGGACGAGGAACGACATCGCCACCGTCTGGCGACCGAGCCGGGCGTCGTAGGCGTTGACGCGGATGTAGGTCTCGGGGTTGGCAGCTCTGGCGGCGTTCACCTCCTGGACGACACCCGCCGCGTCGGCGAGGTCGAACATCGGCAGGCCGTGCATCTCCCAGTAGGTGTTACGCGGGTGCGGGTCATCGGTGTACTCGATGGACAGCGGCCAGCCGTTGTCCAGCGCGTACTGCACCTGCATGCCGATCTCCTGATCGCTGAGCTCGGGCAGGTAGGAGAACATCCCTTGTGTGATCTTCATCGTCGTCTCCGGTCTCAGTGCGACGGCGTCGCCACGACGTCGGGCGTGTCGGTCGAGGTGTAGTCGAAGCTGATCTCGCCCCACAGGCCGAGCGCAGCCTCCAGCGCCGGGCTGTGCTTGGCGGCCGCCTTGAGGATGTCCCGGCCCTCGCGCAGGAAGTCGCGCCCCTCGTTGCGTGCCTTGATCATCGCCTCGAGGGCGACCCGGTTGGCCTCCGCTCCGGAGGCGATCCCCATGGGGTGTCCGATGGTGCCCCCACCGAACTGCAGGATGACGTCATCGCCGAGGTAGTGCAGCAACTGGTGCATCTGCCCGGCGTGGATGCCGCCGGAGGCGACGGGCATGACCGGTGCCATCCGTCCCCAGTCCTGCTCGAAGTACAACCCCTTGGCCGGGTCGGCCGGAACCTGGTCGAGGCGCAACGTGTCGTAGAAGCCGGCGGTGGTCATCGGGTCGCCCTCGAGCTTGCCGACGACGGTGCCGGCGTGGAGGTGGTCCACCCCGGCCAGGCGCATCCACTTGGCGATGACCCGGAAGGAGACGCCGTGCTCCTTCTGCCGGGTGTAGGTGCCGTGTCCCGCGCGGTGCAGGTGCAGCAGGACGCCGTTGGCGCGGCTCCAGTTCGCCATCGACTGGATAGCCGTGTAACCGACGGTGAGGTCGATCATCACGATGACGCTGCCGAGGTCCTTGGCGAACTCCGCCCGCTCGTACATCTGCTCCATCGTGCCCGCGGTGACGTTGAGGTAGTGGCCCTTGACCTCGCCGGTCTCGGCCTGCGCCCGGTTGACGCCTTCCATGGAGTACAGGAACCGGTCCCGCCAGCGCATGAACGGCTGTGAGTTGATGTTCTCGTCGTCCTTGGTGAAGTCCAGGCCGCCGCGGCAGGCCTCGTACACCACCCGTCCGTAGTTGCGGGCCGACAGACCGAGCTTGGGCTTGGTCGTCGCGCCGAGCAGCGGCCGGCCGAACTTACCGAGGTACTCGCGCTCCACGACCAGACCGTGGGCCGGCCCCTGGAAGGTCTTGGCGTAGGCGACCGGGATCCGCATGTCCTCCAGCCGCAGCGACTTGAGCGCCTTGAAGCCGAAGACGTTGCCGATGATCGAGGAGGTGAGGTTGGCGATCGAGCCTTCCTCGAACAGGTCGATGTCGTAGGCGATGTAGGCGATCCACTGATCGTCTCGACCGGGTACCGGGTCGACCCGGAAACACTTGGCCCGGTAATGCTCGTGGGCGGTGAGCCGGTCGGTCCACACCACCGTCCACGTCGCCGTCGAGGACTCACCAGCCACGGCCGCCCCGGCCTCCTCCGGGGGCACACCTGGCTGCGGCGTGATACGGAAGGCGCACAGGATGTCGGTGATCTTGGGCTCGTAGTCGGGCTCCCAGAAACCCATCTCTGCGTACGGTATGACACCGGCCCCCCAGCGCTCGCTCGGACTCCCGACGGTGTTCTCGACCTCTGTCGTCGTCATCAGATCTCCTCTGGTGTTAGGACCAACCTGTCCGACAGACCTCCTAGGGTCAATCGCAACTTCCCTCCGCGACACTGAAGCGATGCGTTCATCATCGCCGCCGGTGACAGTCGCCCAGCTCACCACCTTCCTGGCCGTGGTCGAGACCGGATCGGTGCGGGCAGCGGCCGCCCAGCTCGTCGTCAGTGAATCGGCAGTCTCCGCTGCGGTGAGCGCGCTCGGTCGCCACCTCGGTGTCGCGCTGCTCGAACGCGAGGGCAGGGGGGTGCGCTCGACCCCGGCTGGATTGAGCTTCGCGCCGTACGCCTGCCACGTCCTGGGGCTGCTCATCGAGGGGGCCGCGGCGGCCCGAGCGGGCCTGGACCCCGCTGTCGGCACCGTCCGGATCGCGGCGGTGACGACCGCGGCGGAACAGGTGCTGCCCGACCTGCTGGCCGCCTTCCGGACCGACTACCCCGCCGTCGAGGTCCGGCTGCAGGTCGCCGACAATCGCAGTGTCTGGGCGGCTTTCGACTCGCATGAGGTCGATGTGGTGCTGGCGGGGCGGCCACCGGAGACTCTCGCCGACGCTCATACCCGCGGCTTTCGAGCCAACCGGCTGCTCGCGGTCGGCGCGCCGGGGACGGCTGTCGACCTGCCCTCGAGCACCTGGTTGATACGGGAGGCAGGCTCGGGAACGCGGGCCACCCTTGAGGCGCTCCTGCAGGCCCGGGACCTGCATCCCCCGCTGTTGCACATGGGCAGCAGCGGGGCGGTGGTTGCCGGGTCCGTCGCTGGTCTTGGCCTGGCGCTGGTCGCCGAGGACGCCGTGCGCCTCCACCTCGAGACCGGCGCGCTGGTCGAGGTACCGGCCTTCGCCGATCAGTCGCTGCATCGACCGTGGCACCTCGTCACCCACCAGGAGTACCCCCTGACAGCGCAGCTGTTCGTCGAGTTCCTGCTCTCACAGGCGAGGCTGGCGTTCGACCGGCTCTGACGGGGCCGTCACCTGCCCGCTCCACCGCACGGGGGAGGCCAACCCGGTCGGGGCTGCTTAGCGTCCGGTAGCACCGAAGGAGACCCCTTGATGGACACCCCCTGGCCGCACAGCCCCGAGGAGTAACGGTGACGACCCTGCAGAACGAGCACGCGCAGCGCCTGCGCGGCACCGCCACGGCGCTCGTCGCGCGACCCAAGGGCATCCTCGCGGCTGACGAGAGCCCCGGGACGATGTCGCAGCGGTTGGAAGGCGTCGGCGTCGAACCCACCGCCACCGCACGCAGGGACTACCGCGAGATGCTGCTGAGCACTCCGGAGCTGGCCTCCAGCGTCAGCGGAGTCATCCTCGCCGACGAGACTTTCCAGCAGCGGTTCTCGGACGGCCGCAGCGTCCCCCAGGCTTGCGTCGAGGCAGAGCTGCTGATCGGGATCAAGGTGGACACCGGAGCCAAGCCGTTGGCCCTGTCGCCCGGTGAAACCGTCACCGAAGGGCTGGATGGGCTTCGCGAGCGTCTTGGTGACTACGCCGGCCGAGGTGCCGCCTTTGCCAAGTGGCGGGCCGCTCTGACCCTGGACGCGAGCCTGCCGAGCGCTGGCGCCATCAGTGTCAACGCCCATGCGCTGGCGCGCTACGCCGCGTTGTGCCAGGAAGCAGGCCTCGTCCCCATCGTGGAACCGGAACTGCTCATGGACGGCGATCATGACCTGCAGCGCTGCGCGGCGGCGACCGCCGACGTCCTGGACGCCGTCTTTCTCGCTCTGCTGCTGCAGGGCGTCGACCTCGCCGGCATCGTCCTGAAACCGAACATGGTCCTCGCCGGAACCGCATGCCCTCAGCAAGCATCAGTGGCCGAGGCGGTTGCGGCGACCTTGGCAGTGCTGCAGCAGCACGTGCCTGAACAGGTGCCCGGGATCGCCTTTCTCTCCGGGGGACAGCCGCCCGAGCTGGCAACGGCGCACCTGGCTGCTCTTTCCGCCGTGGACATGCCGTGGCAGCTCACGTTCTCGTTCGGACGTGCCCTCGTCGACCCGGCGCTGCGGGCTTGGGCCGGTGATCCCGACCAGTGGAAAGCTGGCCAAAGCGCGCTGGCCGAACGGGTGCGGGCCAACGCCTGCGCCAGGGCGGTTGCCGGTGCCTAGCCAGGTCCGAGGGGGACGGCGACTCGCACGGTCGTGCCGCTACCGGGGCGCCCGATGACGTCCAGCTGCGCGTCCAGCAGCCGTGCTCTGTCGGCCATGCCCCTGAGGCCGTACGTCTGCTGTGGACCGTCCGGCAGTAGGCCGACGCCGTCGTCGATGACCTCCAGCACGACAGTGGTCGCCTGACAGAGCAAGCGAAGGGTGACCTTGCCGGCTTGCGCGTGCTTGACCACGTTGTTCAGCGCTTCCTGGGCAATGCGATACAGCGCGGTCTGCTGTTCGAGAGACATTGCCAGTCCAGCGATGTCGACGTCAACGTCGATGTCCACGCCCGGCACGTCACGGGCCAACGCGCGCAGCCCGGCCTCAAGACCCAGGTCGTCCAGCAGCGGAGGTCGCAGAGCCTGTACGGCTGAGCGAGTTTCCTGCCCGGCGAGTTCCAGCAGGGCTGCGGCCCGGGTCAACTCCACCGCGGCGGCCTGCGGATCGTCGGCGAGCCACTCGCGCGCTGCGGACAGGTGGAACGACGTCGCCGCTAGGCGTTGCGCGACCCCGTCATGCAGCTCACCGGCCAGCCGCGCGCGCTCCTGCTCCTCCGCCGCGATGAGCCGGGTCGACAGCAACCGCCGCTGCACCCGCTGCAGCTCGAGGCGGCGCACGAGCCGGGCCGTGTGCACCGTCCCTGCCACCAGCGTGGCCGTCGAGTGCAACAGGGTGATCTCCTGCTCGTCGTAGTCCCGACGACGTGTCGTGTGCAGGTTGACAACGCCCACGACATCGCCGGCGCTGGTGAGCATGGGTACCGAGGCCATCGAGGTGAACTCGCTTCCGCGCAGTTGCGGGAAGGGCAGCCAGCGCAGGTCATTGGCCTTGCCCTCGGGCAGGATGACGGCCTGGCGATGACTGGCCACCCACCCGCTGACCCCCGTCCCCAGGGCGAGCTGCACCGAGCCGACGGCGTCCTCGAAAGGAGCGGTGGCTCCGGCCAGCGTCAGGTGGCGATCGTCGTCGTCGAGCACGTAGACGAACGCAGCGTCGGCGTGGAAAGCGCCTCGAAGAAGCTGGGCGACCTGGGTCGCGAGCCAGCTCACGTCGGACACCGCACCGATGAGCTCAACGACGCGGCGCAGCAGGTCGCAGTCTGCCCGTGGAGAGCGCTCGTGCTCTTGGTTCACCGAAAGAGCCCCTCCCTCAAGGCGACGGTGACCGCGGCCGCCCGATCGCCGACGTCAAGCTTTCGGTACAGGCCACGCAGGTGCGTCTTGATGGTCTCCTCCCCCAGGATCAGTCGCCCCGCGATCGCCCGGTTCGACAGACCCGCCACGAGCAGTTCGAGCACTTCGCTCTCACGCTGGCTCAAACCGAGTCCGGCGCCGGGCCAGAACTCGCCGCTCTGCAGTCGCGCCGCCGTCAGGGCCACCCGGCCAGCCAGTGAACCGTCTATGACCACCTCGCCAGCGGCGGCGCGCTCGACGAAGGACGCAAGCGCCCCACCTGACACCTGCTTGAGAAGGTAGCCGGCCGCACCCGCTCGCAGTGCCTGGTAGAGGTACTGGGGGTCGTCGTAGACGCTCAGCATCACCACGCGCGCCGAAGGCATCTGCTCGATGAGTCGCTGGCAGAGATCCAGGCCGCTCGCACCGGCGAGACGCACGTCGCACAGCACGACATCGGGCTTGAGGTTGAGCGCGAGACGCTCTGCTTGGTCAGCATCTCCGGCCTCTCCCACGATGCGGATCCGCTGCGCGTAGCGGGCCAGCATCGCCACGAGCCCTTGCCGCACGACCTCGTGGTCGTCCACCAGCAGCAGTCGTACCGGGCGTGAGACCACACGCGGGACTGTAAGCGGGTGGCTGTCCCCCGGCGCGCCCCCTTCGTGGGGGACGCCGCGCCGCGACCGACTGCCTAGCGTCGGTTCATCACCCGAGGAGGTCCACCCGAAGGGATCTCGATGCCTGACAAGGAGCTTCGCCTCAAACGGGCTGGGATGGCGACCTCCCGACCGGTCATGCTGGCTATCGCCGGCGACAGCGCCGCCGGCAAGACCACCCTCACCAAGGGTTTGGTCGAGGCGCTGGGCTCCGAGCGCGTCACCGCGGTCTGTGTCGATGACTACCACCGCTACGACCGCGAGGAACGCAAGGGGCTTTCGTTCACCCCTTTGCACCCGGACTGCAACTACATGGACGTCATGGCCCAGCACCTCCAGCTGCTGGCCACCGGACAACCCATCCTCAAGCCCGTCTACCACCACGGCACCGGCGAGCTCATCCGGCCCGAGCTCGTGGAACCGCGCGAGTTCGTCATCGTCGAAGGACTTCTGCCGCTGCACAGCAAGCTGCTGCGGGCCTGTTTTGACATCGCCGTGTACCTGGACCCTCCCGAGGAGGTCCGCATCAACTGGAAGCTCCAGCGGGACACCAGCAAGCGCGGCTATGACGAGGCGCAGGTCCGCGCCGAGCTGGACCGCCGCGAACCCGAATCGGCCGCGCACATTCGTCCTCAGCGTGAGCATGCAGACATCGTGGTCCGTTTTGCGCCGGTCCCCGGGCGCGACGAGCCGACGACGCCGCTGTCCGCAGAGCTGCTCCTACGACCGACGATTCGTCACCCCGACCTCACCCAGGTACTGGCGGACAGCGGTAGCCAGGCCATGCACCGGAAGATGATCCGAGATGGCGACGGTCGTCCGGTGGACGCGCTGCACGTGCACGGATACGTCCCAGCAGAAGCGGTCTCGCCGCTCGAAGAAGCCATCTGGGCGGAGCTCGATCTGGCCTTGCCCATGCCGGGCTCGCTCGGCAACGCCGGCGACGGAGCCCGCAGCGAACCCCTCGCCGTGACCCAGTTGCTACTCCTTCGCCATCTGCTCATGGCGGAGTGACCTATGACGGCCGACGAGATCGGCCGTCATGCTGATCGGTCGAGTCTCAGGCGTTCAGAGGACGTAGCCAGCAATCAACTGTCCCAGCTGCCGAATGTCGGCGCGACCCTTGAACTCCAGCCTGACCTTTCCCAGACCGCTGAACCAGAGATCCAGCTCGGCGTCGAGGTCGAGAGTCCCAGCAGTCTCGACGCTGAAAGCTTGCACCTTTGAGTACGGCAAGCTCGTGAAGTCCTTCTTCTTGCCAGTTATGCCTTGCACGTTCACGGCGATGAGGCGCTTGTCAGTGAAGACCACGTAGTCCCGCATCGCCTTGAACGCCTGCTGGATCTGCTCGCCAGGCACGAGCAGTTCCACAACTCCCTCTCCGACCTCTGCCGGATGGACCGCGCTGAGCTTGACGAAGGCGCCGTTCGTGAAGTCCATCATGCCGAATATCCTAGAGCCACGGGTTCCGCGTGCGGCCCTTCGTGGAGGAACGCCCGGCCTGCTTGTGCAGGTGCGTCGGTGGGGACCACCTCGTGCTCGCAGGTCGGCTGGTTCGGGACGGTTCTGTGCCACCGGGCCCGTGGAGGGGGCGACCGAGGCAGGCGGCGAGGCGGTCGATCGCGGGCGATGTGTCCGGCGTGGCCTGCGGTGGGGCAAAGGGGATATGCGGTCACCAGGTGGATGACGAGCGCGCGGACGTCCCCATCGGTGCACGGGGTGGAGTTGGCCCACTGGTCGGCGGCGATCGCGGCGATCGGAAGCGTCTGGACGTGCTGTGGCCTCGCAGCCCCGGTACGGCCGCAGGTGAGCAGCGCGATCTTGCCGCCGGCACGGGACAGGCCGGGCGTTTGCCCTGCCGGACGTCGTCCTGCCGGACGTCGTCCTGATGCTTCGTCAGCATGTGTTGACAGATCTCCAACGTCAGCGCATGCTGACGTACATGCCAGTGACACGAGAGCTTGCGCAGAACGTCAGCAGCCACGATCCCGAGGTCGGGCTGCGGGCGGTGGCCGCGCTGCGGACGCTGGCCGAGCAGCTCGAGGTCCTGCAGGTTGAGAACGCCCGGGCGTCGGGGTGGTCCTGGCAGGACATCGCAGTGCGCCTCGGCGTCACCAAACAGACCGTGCACCGCAAGCACGGACGACGGATCGGGGGGCGGTGATGTTCGAACGCTTCGACGACGAGGCCCGGGCCGTGGTGGTGCAGGCCCAGCTCCACGCCCGCAGGCTGGGCCACGGCTACCTGGGCTGTGAGCACCTGCTGCTCGCGTTGACCTCGTCCGGCACCGACCTGAGCCGGGTGCTGGGCGCCTCGGGACTCACGCCAGCCGCCGTCGAGGCCGCCACGCTGCGCGTGCTGGGCACACCCGGACCGCCCGATCATGAGGCGTTGGCCGCGATCGGCATCGATCTGGACCAGGTGCGGGCGGCCCTCGAGGCCAGCTTTGGTCCCGGCGCGTTGCGCGTCACGCCAAGCCCTGGACATCGCCGCCGTTGGGGTCGGAGCCGCCGCTGCCGCGCCGGCACCGGTCACAGTCACACGCCGTTCACCGCGCAGGCCAAGAACTGCATTGAGCTCGCGCTTCGGGAGACCAAAGCCCTCGGAGGCCAGCAGATCGGCGTCGACCACCTCGCGCTCGCGCTGACCACGATGACCGGCGGGCTGGCCCCGGAGATCCTCGCGGCCATCGGGGTCACTCCGATGCAGCTGCGCGCAGCGATCCTGGACCGTTACCCGCGCGCAAGCTGACCGACCAACCCCCGGTTCCGCTCGGCGAAGGAACACGCCCGCGGGCTTGTAACTCTGCGCGAGCTGGTGCGCGGCCCTCGCGCCCCGGCCTGTCGAGCGATCCTCCATGCGGGCGGACAACCACGTAGCCGTGCCGCGGACGAACCCGAGTTCACTGGAGCGGCTGTGTCGAGAACGACGAGGCAGCTGCGACCTAGGGGTGAAGTGCGGCCACACGGGCCCGTTCCGAGAGAGGATGAAGCCATGCGATACATGCTCCTGCAGGCCTACGGAGGCGTTGAGCTCGAGGGCTGCGTACCCATGACCGAGTGGGCACCCAAGGACGTGAGGGCCCACATCGCCTTCCAGCACGGCCTGAACGCCGAGCTGCTGGACAGCGGCGAGTTGGTCGACGCGCAGGGTCTCACCGGCCCGGACGCCGCGAAGTTCGTGGTGTCTGACGGCGTCAACCCGCCGAAGATCGTCGACGGGCCGTACCCGGAGTCGAAGGAGCTGCTGGTGGGCTACCGCCTGGTCGACGTCGACAGCCTCAACCGCGCTCTCGAGATCGCCGCGCGGTCGTCGGCCGCACCCGGCCCGGACGGTGTGCCGATCCAGCAGCGGATCGAGGTGCGCCAGGTGATCGGCGCGCCTGACCCTGAGGTGTGACCGCTCCCGACGTCGAGGGCCTGCTGCGCGAGCTCGCCCCGCAGGCCCTCGGCGCGGTCGGCCGCAGGTACGGCGAGTTCGCCGATGCCGAGGACGCGGTGCAGGAAGCGCTCGTCACCGCCGCGGTGCAGTGGCCGGCGGGGCTGCCCGACAGGCCTCTGTCATGGCTCATCACGGTGGCCTCCCGCCGGCTGGTCGACGAGTACCGCCGCACGGATGCCCGCCGACGGCGCGAGGCGCTCGCCTCTTCGCTCTCGATCCACCCGGAAGCGACGGTGCCCTCGTCGGACGACTCACTCGTGCTGCTCTTCCTCTGCTGCGACGACACGCTGTCCTCGACGCTGTCGATCCCGCTGACGCTGCGTGCGGTCGCCGGCCTCACGACTCGCCAGATCGCCGCCGCCTATCTCGTCCCGGAGGCGACGATGGCGCAGCGCATCAGCCGGGCGAAGGCCAAGCTGCGAGGCCGCCGTTTCGAGCTCCCTGCCGACCCGGCCACGCGCCTACGCTCGGTGTGCGTGGTCCTGTACCTGCTGTTCAACGAGGGCTACACCTCCTCGAGCGGACCGGACCTGTCGCGCGTCGACCTGTCGGGCGAGGCGATCCGGCTGGCCCGGGTGCTGCACGGCCAGGCCCAGAACGACCCCGAGATCGCGGGTCTGCTCGCCCTGATGCTCCTCACCGAGGCCCGCCGGCCGGCCCGCACATCCGTAGACGGCGCCCTCATACCGCTGGCCCAGCAGGACCGCTCGCACTGGGACCAAGCGCTCATCAGCGAGGGCCTACAGCTGCACAACGCAACCCTGGCTGCGCGCCGCATCGGCGAGTACCAGCTGCTCGCCTCGATCGCTGCGCTCCATGATGAGGCCGCGTCGCACGCCTCGACCCGCTGGGCGGCGATCGCGACGACGTACACCAGACTGGAGTCCTTGACGGGCAACCCGATGGTGCGCCTCAACCGTGCCATCGCGGTCGCGATGGTGGAGGGACCTGCCTCCGGCCTCGCGCTCCTCGAGGGGCTCGAGCTGCACGACTCCCACCGGCTGCACGCCGTCCGCGCGCACCTGCTCGAGGACACCGGTGACCTCGCGGCGGCGGCCCAGTGCTACGCCGCGGCTGCGGCGCGCACCGACAACGCCCGCGAGCGCGACTACCTCATCGAGCAGGCGGCCCGCCTCAATGCGAGATGAAACCTGCTCGACAACAGGTCCGCAGCCTTCGAGGTACTGCTCCCGAAGGGTCGCCGCAACGTCGAGAACGCCAGCCACCACGGTCACATACACGTCTTGTGCTCCCTGGACCGGAGGCTTACGACGGCGCCGCCGGGAACGACACCTACCCGGCGCTAGAGCAGCCTTGTCGGAGCCACCGCTCCTGCAATCCCAGCCGCGACGCCGAGGTTGATGAGCGCGAACGCTGTGAGCCGATCCTTAGGTCACCGCCACGGAGGGGCGAACAGCTCTCTTAGCACGCCGCTTAGGCCGGACGACGATGGCGGCTGCCGGTCGTCTTCTTTCACGCGGCCAAGGGCCAGAACAACAGAGGCCGCACCCAAGGCAAGGCTCACCCATAGGAGCCGTGGCCAGTGAGCCATCTCGCGCAGGTGGGCGCCCCAGGCATAACCGACAGCACAGCCCAGGAGCGTCCCGACAACCCACCGGCCGTTCCGGCTCGCCGCTACTCGTGACCCACCGCGGAACATCACTTTTAGGACCGACTCGGCAAGGATCTCGAACAGAACCTGCACAATGAACTGGATCAGCAGTTCGACGATGAAGTCCACTCCCTGCGGTCTTCCTCCTCGGACGCCACATGCAGGCTAGCGGCACCTGCATGCTGCGTGTCTCCTCATCGATCGCTGGCGAACGGCAGGGCGACGCGAGACTCGCCGTCGCCTACTGGCGCAACACGAGCGGCAGCCGTACCCCCGGCCGGAAGTAGCCAACGGTGATGCTGGTGATCGTGGCGGACGCACTTGGCGCGAACACAGGAGCGCTCAGGCGCATGACAACAGCGTACGCACGGAGGTCCGCCGTGCAGACCTTCTGAGCAAGGCGGATGATCACCAACAACGAGGCGCCGCGTGGCTCGACAGCCGGCCGCCATCGGCGGGCACGAGCCACTTCCGCCCATGGCGAACTCGACGGTCGTAGGCGAGAGCACTCCGGCGCGCCCAGGCCGCAGCGGCGCCGGTTCTCGTCCGGGCTGGTAGGCCAAGGACGACAACACTCGCAGACGGACGAGGGTGGTCGCTGGGCTCGGGGAGACGCTGGATCGGGTAGTCGCTTGGTGCGGCATGCGGCACGCCGCGAAGGACCGGCCGCCGTCGCAGCGCGCGATCCGGGATGAGGAGTTGAAGCGTCGATCATCGAGCGGGTCCACCAGGACAACTACGGCGTCTACGGGATCCGCAAGGTCCACGCCCAGCTCGCCCGCGAGCCTGAGCTCGCCGACGCCAAGCCGGTCGCGCGGTGCACGACCCAACGGTTGATGAAAGACCCAGGCCTGCCGGGTGTCTCGCGCGCCACGGGGCCGCGCACGACCGTACCCGGGACCGCCCCGGACAGCAGGTTGGACCATGTCAAGCGGGCCTTCACCGCGCCGTGCCCGGACCGGCTGTGGGTCGCCGACATCACCTAACGGGTCAGTCAGGGGTGACTCTGGCAGCCCAGAGGCGATTGGCAGGAGCCCCTGAGATTTCACCGGCCCTGGTCCGGGGGCACAGTTCCGAGTGAGCCGCTGGCAGGTGGCCACTCCCATGATGCACGCGGCCGTCGAGGCCTTGAGGTAGACGGTGGTCCTGCCAGTCGCCGCGATCGTGATCGGCTGGTGAGACGCCGCGCTTCGAGCGCTTCCACTAGGTCGCCGCACGCTCCCTCGGGCTCGTCCTGCGCAGCTCGCACGACCGAGTACGAGGAGACGCATGAGCATCACCTGCGGCATCGACTGGGCCGAAGCCCACGCTGACGTCGCCGTCATGGACGAGCACGGCCACATCCTGGGACGACTGCGCATCGACACCGGCCTGCACGGCTTCACGCAGCTGATGGAGCTTCTTGCCGCGCACGCCAAGGACGTCCGTGAGGTCCCCGTCGCCATCGAGACGGACAAGAACCTGCTGGTGGTGGCGTTGCAGGGCGCCGGGCTGGTCGTGCACGCCATTAACCCACGGGCGTTGGCCCGCTATCGCAAGCGCTACGGCCAGGCTGGCAGCAAGTCCGACGGGGGCGACGCCGCGTTGCTCGCCGACGTACTGCGGACCGACCGCCACCAGCACCGAGCGCTGCCGGCGACAACCGAGGGCGCGCAGGCCTCCGCGCGCTCGCCCGGCAGCACCAGGAGGCCGTCTGGACGCTGTAGACGACGATGAACAGGCTCCGCTCGGTCCTGCTCGAGTTCTACCCACAGGCGCTGATCGCGTTCCCGAACCTGCGGCACAAAGCCGCGCTCGCCGTGCTCAGCGCCGCGTCCACGCCCGCGCTCGGCCACGCACTGACCAAGCGGAAGGTCGTGGCGTTGCTGCACGGCTGCGGCCGCCGCAACGACCTCGCTCTGGTCGAGCAGATCCTGCGCGACCTGCACGCCGATGCCCTGCGCCAGCCCGCTCCCGTCGAGCTCGCCCTCGGCCACGCGGTCCTGTCGCTGCTGGCGGTACTGACCGGGATGCACGCCGCGGTCGAACGGCTCGAGCACGCACTGGCCGAGCAGTTCGACCAGCACCCCCAGGCGCGCGTCCTGCGCTCCGCACCTGGCCTGGGGCCGCTGCTCGGTGCCCGCGTCCTCGCCGAGATCGGGGACGACCCTGCCCGCTTCACCACCCCCGCAGGACTACGCGCGTTCGCCGGCACCGCCCCCGTCACCCGCGCCTCTGGACGCTCCCGCCTCGTGCGGGCACGACACGTCCGCAACAAGCGTCTCGCCGACGCCTGCCACTGGCGGGCCTTCGCGATGCTGACCAAGTCAGCCGGTGCCCGCGCCCACTACGACGCCAGACGCGCCGCTGGCGACCACCACAACGCCGCCCTGCACAACCTTGCGAACAAGCTCCTGGGCCGCCTGTGGTGGTGCCCGCGCAACGACGAGAAGTGGGACGACGTCGCCTGGCCCCACCTGCTGCAGCCCGCCCAGCCCGTCGCCGCTTGACGGTGACTCGGGACGTCTATCTCCGCACGTTCGCCGGCTGGGTCGACTGCGCCTTCGTCCTGGACGTGTTCAGCCGCCGCGTCGTGGGCTGGCAGGTCTCCACCTCGCTGCGCACCGAGCTCGCGCTGGACGCGCTGAACATGG
>JAABUX010001511.1_pt1 | contig 35015 bp, 33 predicted proteins | sample 5561851 | NCBI WGS metagenome assembly JAABUX01 (sample SAMN10711883, study PRJNA513361) | rock metagenome | isolation source: Antarctica rocks | place: Antarctica: Victoria Land, Richard Nunatak red sandstone | collected 2016-01-03
CCAAGCGGCGCTGGCGTCCGGCTTCAGCCTGGCATTCGGGGTGTGCAGCGCGCTGTCGCTGGTCGCGGTCGTGATCGCGCTAGGCATGCGTGACGTGACGCTACGCTCGACAGTCGACGAGCCGGGCGCGATCGGGCATTGATGCAGCACTTCGCCGCTCGCTGGCCTAGGAAAGACTCCTACCCAATCGCCCGCTGCCAATGACGCAGGCTTTCGGCGTTGATCGGCGTGCCGGCCGCGCCGTTCCGGGCGATGATCCGCGCGTGGAAGGCCACGGCTTCCTCCCGTCCGAGAAGGTCCCGCACCGCAGTGATGATGCGAGTGATGCGAAGATGATTGTGGTCGAACCCGGTCAACCAACGATCCGTGGCGGCGTAAAAGCGGTCCATCCGCTCCAGCCCCGCGGCGAAGCCCGCTCGCGCGTCCGGATCGGCGCGGATTGCGGCGGCCTCGTTCGCGTCCAGCACCGGCGAACCCGGGACGGCGCGGCTGGCCTCACGCAGCGGGAACAGCCATTGGATGAAGTCGTGCACGGACTCGACCTGCCGGTCGTCGAAGCTTAGCACATCCGCAAGCAGCCGGCCTCGGCCGTCGCGTCCGTCCCCGCGCAGGAAGCTATGGATACGGCCGCTCATCTCAAGACTTCTTGAGCTCGTCCGGCTTGTGCACGGCCGTCTTTCCCGACTTGTCGCTTTTCACCAGCACCTGCGGGGCCTCCTTCGTCGCTTTGGCGACGTGGCCCTTTACCTTGGTCTCGCTGGTCACGACCTTCTCGACCCTCCCATGGGTTTCGCCCTGCGGCGTGCCCCATTTTACCTTGTCGCCTTGTTTCGGGATTGCCGCCATGGTGGCCTCCAGCTTGTGCCACTTGGATAACGCCGGAGCGCCAAGCCGGTTCAGCCGAACACCTCGGACCAGGCGGCCTGCAACGCCAGGTCGGCATCCTCCATCGTCGCGGGAATGCCCAAGGCGGCCAGGCTCGTGACGCCATGCTCGCGGATGCCGCAGGGCACGATGCCGTCAAAATGGCCGAGATTGGGCGCAACGTTCAGCGCGACGCCGTGCCAACTCACCCAGCGGGTGACGCGGACCCCAATCGCGGCGATTTTCGCTTCCGTGCCGGATGCCGGGTCCGCCACCCAGATGCCGACACGGCCGGTCCGCCGCTCGCCGCGAACGTTGAAGCGATCGAGCGTGCGGATCAGCCACTCCTCCAGCGCCGCAACATAGCTGCGGACGTCGCGCATGCTTGCCGTCCCGTGGGCGCGCGTCAGGTCCAGCAGCACGTAGGCGACGCGTTGGCCGGGGCCATGATAGGTCCATAGCCCCCCGCGCCCGGCGGCGTAAGTCGGAAAACCCGCCGGGTTCGCGAGGTCGCCGGCCTGCGCGGAGGTTCCGGCCGTGAACAGGGGAGGGTGCTCCAGCAGCCACACGGTTTCTGGCGCCGTTCCGGCCCGGATTGCGGCGGCTTGGACGCACATGGCGTCCAGCGCCGTAGGGTAGTCCACCAGCCCATCCGAGATGCGCCAGGCGATGTCGTCGGCCAAGGGAATTGAACCTGTTCCGTCCATCAGCTATACGCCCCCGTCCCCGGTGCGGCCGTGGCGAAATGGTAGACGCGCAAGCTTGAGGTGCTTGTGGGGGAAACCCTGTGGAAGTTCGAGTCTTCTCGGCCGCATTCCTAACCCTTCCCTAGCCACCGTGAGTTGCATCGCTTGCCCCGCTGGCCGAGATTGCCCGGGACGATAGCGGTCCTGGGAGAGCGGTAGATGGCATTGGACGACGATTTCCGGAAGGCGGCTTTGGATTACCACCGCCTGCCGCGTCCGGGAAAGCTCGCGATCGAGCCCACCAAGCGGATGGCCACCCAGCGCGACCTCGCCCTCGCCTACTCGCCCGGCGTCGCTGCCGCCTGCGAGGAGATCGTCGCCGACCCCGACACCGCCTACGACTACACCGCGCGCGGCAACCTGGTCGGCGTCGTCTCCAACGGCACGGCCGTGCTGGGCTTGGGCGATATCGGCGCGCTGGCCGGCAAGCCGGTGATGGAGGGCAAGGCCGTCCTGTTCAAGAAATTCGCCGGCATCGATTGCTTCGACATCGAGGTGGACGCCCACGATCCGGAGCGCTTCATCGAGGTCGTGGCCGCCCTGGAACCCACCTTCGGCGCCATCAACCTCGAGGACATCAAGGCCCCCGAGTGCTTCGCCATCGAGGCGCGGCTGCGGGAACGCATGAAGATTCCGGTGTTCCACGACGACCAGCACGGCACCGCCATCATCGTCGCCGCCGCGGTCCGCAACGGGCTGGAGCTGCAAGGCAAGCGGCTGGAGGACGTGCGCCTGGTGACGTCGGGCGCAGGCGCCGCGGCGCTGGCCTGCGTCGACCTGCTGGTGGCGATGGGGCTGCAGCCGGCGAACGTCACGTTGACCGACATCCGGGGGGTCATCTACGCCGGGCGGCAAGCGGACATGCTGCCCAACATGGCCCGCTACGCCAATCCGACCGACGCCCGCACCCTGGCCGATGCGCTGCCCGGCGCGGACGTGTTCCTTGGCCTGTCCGCTCCCCGCGTGCTGAAAGCCGAGTGGCTGGGCCTGCTGGCGCCGAAGCCGCTGATCCTGGCGCTGGCCAATCCGGAGCCGGAGATTTTGCCCGAAGCCGTCCGCGCCGCCCGGCCGGACGCGATCGTGGCTACCGGGCGCAGCGACTATCCCAACCAGGTCAACAACGTCCTGTGCTTCCCGTTCATCTTCCGCGGCGCGCTGGACGTGGGCGCGACCACCATCAACGAGGAGATGAAGGTCGCCTGCGTCGAGGCCATCGCCGTGCTCGCGCGGGTCGAGGCGAGCGAGGTGGTGGCCGCGGCCTACGGCGGCGTCGCCCCGGTGTTCGGCCCCGACTACATCATCCCCAAGCCGTTCGACCCCCGGCTGATCCTGCAGATCGCCCCCGCGGTGGCCGCCGCCGCCATGCGCACCGGCGTGGCCCGTCGCCCGATCGCCGACTTCGCGGCGTATCGGCGGGAGCTGGAACGCTTCGTGTTCCGCTCCGGCCAGCTGATGCGTCCGATGTTCGAGGCGGCGAGCAAGTCGCCCCGTCGCATCGTGTACGCCGAGGGCGAGGACGAGCGGGTGCTGCGCGCGGTGCAGACCCTTGTCGACGACGGCATCGCCCAGCCGATCCTGCTCGGCCGCCCGGATGTGATCGAACGCCGGGTGCGAGAGATGGGCTTGCGGATGGATTTGCACGACAGCGTCCGCGTGCTCGACCCGGCGTCGGACCCGGTGTTCCACCCTTTGCTGGCCGGCTACCAGACCCGTGTCGGCCGTCGCGGCGTGCCGCCCGATGCGGCCCTGCAGCAGATGGCCACCCGTCCGGCGGTCGCGGCGGCGATGCTGCTGGACGCCGGCGAGGCGGATGCGGCCATCGTCGGCGGCACCGGCGACTGGTGGCGTCACATGATGTCGATCCTGCCGATCGTCCCGAAGCGCCCGGAGGTGAGCCGGGTTTATGCGCTGTCCTGCCTTATCCTGCAGAGCGGCGCGCTGTTCTTCTGCGACACACACATGAACCTCGATCCCACAGCCAAGGAGGTGGCGGAGATGACGCTGCTGGCGGCCGACGCCGTGCGCAGGTTCGGGCTGGAGCCGAAGGTGGCGCTGTTGTCCCATTCCAGCTTCGGCGCTAGCAATTCCCAGCCGGCCCGCAAGATGCGCCAGGCATTGGCCTTGCTGCGAGCCCAGGCGCCGGAGCTGGAGGTGGATGGCGAGATGCACGCCGATGCCGCCCTGAGTGAGGCGATCCGCGAGCGGGCGGTGCCCGACAGCCGGTTGTCGGGGACCGCGAACCTTCTCGTGCTGCCGACGCTGGATGCTGCGAACATCGCCTTCAATCTGCTCAAGGCCAGCGCCGACGGCCTTCCGGTCGGGCCGATCCTGCTCGGAATGTGCAAACCGATCCACGTGCTGGTGCAAAGCGTGACCGCGCGAGGCATTGTCAATTTGAGTGCGATTGCGGCAACCCAGGCCGCACTTGTGCCATAGTCAATACATCATGTGCCCATCGTCGTTAGCGGCTTGCTGACCCGGCGGTGGCGTGCGACGAAACGCTTCATATCGGGGCCTGCACGGTCTGGCTCGCCGGAACTTCATCGCCGAACTTTCCCCTGAGCGAAGGAACTGACCCCCATGAAACCTTTGCGCAAAGCCGTCCTGCCGGTCGCGGGGCTTGGCACGCGCTTTCTTCCTGCGACGAAGGCCACCGCGAAGGAAATGCTGCCCATCGTCGACAAGCCGCTGATCCAGTATGCGGTCGAGGAAGCCCGTGCTGCCGGGATCGAGCAGTTCTGCATGGTCACCGGCCGCGGCAAGACGGCCCTGGTCGAACATTTCGATATCGCCTACGAGCTCGAGGTGACCTTGCGCGAGCGCGGCAAGTCCGAGATGCTCAAGATGCTGAACGACATGGCGGTGCCGCCGGGCTCGATCGCGACCGTCCGCCAGCAGGTGCCGCTCGGCCTCGGCCACGCCATCTGGTGCGCCCGAGCGTTCATCGGCGACGACCCGTTCGCCATCCTGCTGCCGGACGACCTCGTGCTCAGCGAGACGCCTTGCCTGAAGCAGCTGGCCGACGCCTACCTCCAGACCGGCGGCAACGTGGTGGCGGTCGCCGAGGTGCCGCGGGAGCAGACCAACCGCTACGGCATCCTGGAAATTGGGGCTGACGACGGACGGCTGGTGGAGGTGCTCGGCCTGGTCGAGAAGCCCGAGCCGGAGAACGCCCCGTCCAACCTGTCGATCATCGGCCGCTACGTGCTGATGCCGGAGGTGATGGGCTACCTGTCCAAGATGGAGCGGGGCGCCGGCAATGAGGTGCAGTTGACGGACGCGATGGCCAAGATGATTGGCCATACGCCGTTCCACGGCCTGCGCTACGAGGGCAAGCGATTCGATTGCGGCGATAAAGTTGGGTACTTGGAGGCGCAAATCGCGTTTGCATTGAAACGCCCGGACATCAGCGGTGCGGTGCGCGAATTCCTGAAGCATTATCGCGAGTCCTAACCATGAGCTTCCAACACGATTTCGACCCGACTTCGTTACGTGAGTACGACATTCGCGGGATTGTCGGAAAAACGCTTCATCCGGCGGACGCTTTCGCCATCGGCCGAACGTTCGGCGCCATTGTCGCGCGCGGCGGCGGCAAGGCCGTTGCAGTCGGCTACGACGGCCGGCTGTCCTCGCCGGACCTGGAGCCGCCGCTCGTCGAAGGGTTGAAGGCGAGCGGGATGGAGGTGTTGCGCGTCGGCTGCGGCCCCACGCCGATGCTGTACTTCGCCGCGACCACGCTGGAAACGGACGGCGCGGTGATGGTGACCGGCAGCCACAACCCGCCCGACTACAACGGCTTCAAGATGATGCTGGGCCGCAAGCCCTTCTTCGGCGCGCAGATCAAGCAGATCGGCACGATGGCCGCGGCCGGCGACGTGGTCGAGGAGACCACCGGGTCCGACCGGGCCGTGGACGTGAGCAGCGACTACGTGGCGCGGCTGATCTCGGACTGGGACGGCGGCGACCGCATCCTGAACGTGGTGTGGGACAACGGCAACGGCGCCGCGGGCGAGATGCTGCACCGCCTGGTCCGCTCCTTGCCGGGCAAGCACACCGTGCTGAACGGCGAAATAGACGGGCGCTTTCCGGCCCATCATCCGGACCCGACGGTGCTGAAGAACCTCGAGCAGCTGATCGCCGCCGTGCGGGAGCATGGCGCCGATCTCGGCATCGCGTTCGACGGCGATGCCGACCGGATCGGCGTGGTGGACGATAGCGGCGCCATGCTGTTCGGCGACCAATTGCTGGTGGTGCTGGCCCGCGACGTGCTGCGCACGCACCCTGGCGGCACCATCATCGCCGACGTGAAGGCGAGCCAGGTGTTGTTCGACGAGGTCGCGCGCGCCGGCGGCAAGCCGTTGATGTGGAAGACCGGCCACTCGCTGATCAAGGCCAAGATGGCCGAGGTCGGCTCACCGCTAGCGGGTGAGATGAGCGGCCACGTCTTCTTCGCTGACCGCTGGTACGGGTTCGACGACGCGCTGTACGCCGCCGTCCGGCTGCTCGGGATCGTGGCCCGGATGACGGAACCGCTTTCGGCCGTCCGCGAGGCGCTGCCGCACGTGATCAACACGCCGGAACTGCGGTTCGACTGCGCCGACACCCGCAAGTTCGCCGTCATCGAGGAAGTCGCCGGCCGGCTGCGGACGGAGGGCGCCGAGGTCGCCGACATCGACGGCGTGCGGGTCAAGACGGACGGTGGCTGGTGGCTGCTGCGGGCGTCCAACACCCAAGCAGTGCTGGTCGCGCGCTGCGAGGCGACAAGCGCCGAAGGGCTGGAACGGTTGAAGGCAGCCTTGGCACGGCAGCTAGAGGCGTCCGGGTTGGCAGCGCCCGACTTCAGCGGCGAAAACGCCGGGCATTAGTGTTCCAGGCCCCGCCCGCGCAGCCAGGTCAACGCGAGGACGAGATCGATACGCCCGCGCTGGTACTCGACCTCGACGCGTTTGAAGCCAATTTGGATCGGATGAAGGCGCTGCTGGACGGCACCGGTGTCCGGCTGCGAGCCCATGCCAAGACGCATAAATCGCCGGTAATCGCGCATCTGCAGATGGCGCGCGGCGCGGTCGGGCAATGCGTGCAGAAGGTGGCGGAGGCGGAGGCGCTGGCCTGGGGCGGCGTGCCCGACATCCTGGTCAGCAACGAGGTTGTCGGCGCCGCCAAGCTCGCCCGGCTTGCGGCGTTGGCACGGATCGCGCGCGTTGCCGTTTGCGTCGACAATCCAAGTCAGGTCATCGCGTTGGCGGAGGCGGCCAAGGCGGCTGACGTTCGGCTGTCGGCTTTGGTTGAGATCGAGGTCGGCGCTGGCCGCTGCGGCGTGGCGCCCGGCCCGGCGGCGGTTGCGCTCGCCCAGCAGATCGGTGCGTCACCCCATCTGCATTTTGGCGGCATCCAGGCCTATCACGGGGCCGCCCAGCACATCCGCACGTCCACTGGTCGGGAACAGGCCATTGCCGCAGTCGCCACCGCGGTCCGCCGCACTGTCGAGCAATTGCGTCAGCAGGGGCTGGATTGCCCAATCGTCGGCGGCGGTGGAACCGGGACGTTCGCGCTGGAGGCGTCGTCCGGCGTCTTCACCGAAATCCAGGCTGGCAGCTACTGCTTCATGGATGCCGATTATGCCCGGAACGATGATGCGCCGCCGTTCCAGCAAGCCTTGTTCGTGCTGGCGAGCGTGATGAGTGCGGCGCAATCCGGCGTGGCCGTGTTGGACGCCGGGCACAAGGCGGTCGCGGTCGATAGCGGGCTGCCGCTGGTGTGGCAGCGGCCGGACCTGCGCTACATGGGGGCGTCGGACGAGCACGGGACACTGCGCTGCGACGGGTCCGCTCCGGCGTTGGGGGAGAAACTGCGCCTAGTGCCGGGCCACTGCGACCCGACGGTCGATCGATACGACTGGTACGTCGGCGTGCGCCGTAGCCGGGTCGAGTGCTTGTGGCCAGTTGCGGCGCGAGGCGGCATGAGTTGACGGGCCGCTCGGCAGTCCCGTCCGGATGTAGACGCCACGTTCACCTGCGAGAGGCGTGAAAGGGACGTCCAATCCCAGGATGCTGTCTGCGGTGCCGAGATAAAGCAAACCGTTCGGCGCCATTCGGGCTGCGACGGCGCTCAGCACGCGAGTTTTGTCCACGATATCGAAATAAATCAGAACGTTACGTAGGAACACGAGATCGAATGTACCGAGCGCGCTTAGGTCGCCAAGCAGATTCTCACGTCGGAAGCTGCACATTGCGCGTAACGAAACCGAGATGCGCCATCCCGTAGGTTCCTGCATGAAGTGCTGCAGCAGCAATCGGACAGGAAGGCCGCGCTGCACTTCGAACTGCGTGAATAGGCCGGCGCGCGCGCGGGTAACCTGATCGCGCGAAAGGTCGGTTCCCACGATGTCAACCCGCTGCGGCGGCGCGGCTGCCTCGACGATCATCGCGAGGGAGTAGGCTTCCTGGCCGGACGCCGCCGCTGCCGACCAGAGCCGCAGTGGTCGCCCTGCTGAACACAGGCGGGGCAGGGCGACATTGCGGACATGCGCGAATGGCTTGGTGTCCCTGAAAAACAGCGACTCGTTGGTGGTCATCGCTTCCATCACGTCGCGGGCAAGCTCGTGATCAGGCCCGCATCCGGCGAGCCGGATCGCCAGCGCGTCCAGCCCGGCCAGTTTTTCGCGTTTGAGCAGAGGCGCCAAGCGGGCTTCAAGGAGGTATAGCTTGTCCGAACCAAGGACTAGGCCCGAGCCGGCGTGCACGAGCGCAGCCAGTACGTCGAATGCCGTCATCGTAGGACGAGATCACGGATTTTGGCCCCCAGGTCCGCCAAGGGCAGCACGGCGTGGCACAATCCGGCGCGGGCGACAGCGCCCGGCATTCCCCATACGACGCTGCTCGCCTCATCCTGCGCCAGCGCCATGCCGCCGCCTTCGACGATGCAGCGCGTGCCCTCGAGGCCGTCCTGGCCCATTCCCGTCAGCATCACCGCCAGCACCTGCCCGGGACACGCAGTTGCCGCGCTTCGCATCATGGGATTGACCGAAGGACGGCAATAGTTCTCGGCAGGCTCGCTTGACAACCGGGCTTGCATTCCGCCAGCGACGGCATGCACCAGCAAATGGCGATTGCCTGGCGCTAGATAGATATGGGCCGGGGCCAACATCTCGTTGTCTTGCGCCTCCGTGCACGGCATGCCGCCGAGCCGGGTGATGTGGTCGGCCAGAATAGGTGTGAACGCCGGCGGCATGTGCTGCGTCAGCACCACGGGAATCGGGATATGCTGCAACTCGCGCATGAGCGTGAACAGGGCGTTGGGACCGCCCGTCGAGCTGCCGATGGCCAGCAACCGCGGCGGATGACCGGAGCGGGAAAGCCGTAGGCGGGGCGAAGAGGCTTTCGAGGGCGCGCGTCGTCGCAGCCGGGTCAACCCTCGGACTTTGGCCAGCAATTCAGCGCTGAAGCGACTTCCGGCGGCAGCATCGCTGGCGCAGGGTTTGGGCAGGTAGTCGGATGCGCCGAGGCTCACCGCCCGTAACGCCGTTTCAGCGCCGCGGCTCGTTGTGGTGGATGAGATGAGCACCCTCACCGACGGGTCCGCGCTGAGCAAAAGCGGCAGGGCCGTCATCCCATCCATTACCGGCATTTCAAGGTCGAGCACCACGACATCGACTGGCTGTTCGCCACCGCGTCGCCGTGCGACTTCGGCTACGGCGAGTTGCCCATCGCCGACCCGGGCGACGACGTTGATGCCAGGCTCACGCTCCAGGATACGGGCGACGGCGGCGCGGACTAGGGCAGAGTCGTCGCAGATGACGACATTGACGATTTCAGTGGAAGAAGTCTGCATGACGGCGATTACAGCAGGCCCAACTGGGTGAACTTGCCGACCAGGATGTCGGCATCGAAGGGTTTCATGATGTATTCCTGGGCGCCCTGGGCCAGCGCCTCAGCGATAAACGAGCGTTCGTTCTCGGTAGTACAGAACAGCACCGGCGGCTGATCCGGCCCGAATTCAGTCCGCAGCGCCTTGAGGAACGCCAAGCCGTCCATCACAGGCATGTTCCAGTCGAGCAGCACGCACCGGGGCAAGCCGTGGCGGCACACCTCCAGCGCGTCGGCGCCGTTCTCCGCCTCCCGCACCGCAAAGCCGTTCTGTTCCAGGATGCGACGCGCTACCTTGCGCACGACCCGGCTGTCATCCACCACCAGGCAAATGGGAAGTATGGGGCTGATTGGTTCGTCCATCGCTTGCTCCGTCAGATGGCGCGATCATGCCGGGGCGAGGCGAACGAAGCGTTAACTGCAGGAGAGCAAAAGGGGGGCTGGTTGTCCGTCGGCGCTGCCTGCCATCAATAATGTCAACCGCAACCCTGCGTCACGGGCCAGCAACACGGCCAATGCCGCCAGCAACCCGCGTGGGGAGTTGGGCAGCTTGGCTTCACGGCTGACCAGCAAGGATGCGAAGCCGGGCGGCCAGGCGGCGCGAGGGCCGCGTGGGACGATCGCGAGCCCGGTGCCGACGGCGCCGGTAGCAGCCAAGGTGCCGCCGCCGGGCAGCGCCTCGGTCCCTAGCAGCAGGAGGTTCAGCACCAGGCGGGCTACCGGACTGGGCAGATGGTCGTCGATCAACCCAGATAGATCCAGGCTTACCCGGTGGCCATGGCCGGCTACCAGCGCCGCGATCTCAGCCGGTGAAAGCGCGCCGCAATCGCCGGCCCATGCCGCCCGGAGCAGCCGCAACCGGCGAGTGAGCGCGGTTGCGGAGTCCGTGGCGACCGACAACGCCTCCGTCAAGTTCACGGGATCGTCCACCGCCAATTCGACAGCGCCGGCGAGGCTTCCCAGCTGGCTGCTCAGGTCGTGACACAGGCGCTCGCACAGCAGCTCCGCCAAGCGAAGTGGCGCGTCAGGTTGATTTGCCGCGGCAGCCTCAATCATGCGAGCCTCATCAGCCGTGTGGCGCAACCATAGCTCGTTCCGGAGATTTGCCGAAGCATGTCCAACCGCTATGCCACCCATCTCGAACCCGGCGATCGCGTGTGCCATCCGTCGCAGCCGGACTGGGGCGTGGGCCAGGTGCAGTCGGTCATCGACGACCGCGTGACCGTGAATTTCGAGCACGCCGGCAAGGTGTTGATCAACGCCCGCATCGTCGCGTTGCAGGTGCAGCCCAGGCCGTCGCGGCACGGGGCTTGAACGCCGAGCGTTAAATGCCGACACTCCGATATCTCGAGAAAGGTATTGCCACCCCATGATCGACCCGTTCGGCCGGTCCATCACCTACCTCCGCGTTTCCGTCACCGACCGGTGCGACCTTCGCTGCGTCTACTGCATGGCGGAGGACATGACGTTCCTGCCCAAGCGCGACGTGCTGTCGCTGGAGGAACTCGACCGGGTCTGCGGCGCGTTCGTGCGCCTGGGCGTGCGCAAGCTGCGGATCACAGGGGGCGAGCCGTTGGTGCGCCGCGACGTGATGACGTTGTTCCGCAGCCTCGGCGCGCGATTGGGCCAGGGGTTGGACGAGGTGACGTTGACCACCAACGGCACCCAACTTGCCCGCCATGCCGAGGCGCTGCACGCGGCCGGGGTGCGCCGGGTCAACGTGAGCCTCGACACCCTGTCGCCCGAGCGCTTCGCCCGCATCACGCGCTGGGGCCGGATCGAGACGACCCTGCAGGGGATACGCGCCGCACGCGCCGCTGGGCTGGCGGTCAAGGTGAATGCGGTGGCGTTGCGGGGCGAGAACGAGGACGAGTTCAACGACATGCTCGCCTGGGCCGGCCGGGAAGGGCTCGACCTATGCCTGATCGAGACGATGCCGATGGGCGAAATCAGCGAGGACCGGGCCGATCAATACCTGCCGCTGTCGGTGGTGCGTGCCCGCCTGCGCCGCCGCTGGACCTTGAATGAGACCGACTACCAAACTGGCGGTCCGGCGCGCTACTACGACGTGGCGGAAACGGGGCAGCGGATCGGCTTCATCACGCCGATGACGCATAATTTCTGCGAGGGTTGCAACCGCGTGCGGCTGACCTGCACGGGTACTTTATATCTATGTCTCGGCCAGGATGACGCAGCCGACCTGCGCCGCGTGCTGCGCCAGGATGCCTCCGACGCCGGCCTGGACGCGGCGATCTTGGAGGCGATCACCCGCAAGCCAAGTGGCCACGACTTCGTCATCGACCGTCGGCGGCCGACTGCCCTGGTGGCGCGTCACATGAGCACGACTGGCGGATAGCGCATTTCATGGACCGCCATTTTGAAGAGTTCCCTACCGTGAAAGCTGCCGTGGCAACTGCTTTGTTCCTGGGTGTTTTGGCTTTTCAGCCGGCATGTGCCGAAAACGCGACACGCACCCAAACCGCTGCCCCAGAGACGTCACAGAGAAGTTCGGGTTGCACGGCAGCAGGTCCGGGGAAGTCCGGCGCGAATGGAGTTTCCGGCGACAACAGCAAGCGTGGCGGCAACGGTGGCCCAGGCTGCGACGGCAGCGCCGCCACTACGACCGATGCGGGTTCAGGCAAGTCGCCATCGAAGCAGTAAAGCTCCCAACAACACGGGCTCAACGCCTCAATCGTCCCGCGATGGCGTGTTTCGCAAAGCGTCGGCCAGCGAGACACGCCCGCTCCCCCTGGCTAGCGGCTGTGGCTGAGAAGCGGCTGGCGCCCAGCCTGTCATCATCGCCAGCCGGAGCGTGGCCGTGACCCGCCCTTCAACCGTCGGCAAACGGGCAAGAGCGGCCGGAAACAAAATAATGGGCGGCATGCGGCGGCTACGCAATGCGATCGCATTGCCCTCGCCGGATGAACGCAGGTCGCGCAGCAGCGCCGACGGATCGGCATAGCGCAGGCTAATTTCGTCGCCATCGACCACAGGCAGGGCGAACCCAGCCCGCTGCAGCAAGCTGCCGCAATCTCGCAAGTCCGCGAACGGCGATACGCGCGGCGCCGCGCCACCCGTCAGCTCGGCTTCGGCTTCCGTCAACGCCGTCCGCAATTCACCTAACGTTCCGAGCGCGGGCATGCTGGCCAGCAGCAACCCATCCGGTTCGAGCGATTGCCGCAGCTGGATCAGTGCGCCCGGCAGGTCATTGATCCAATGCAGCGACAAGTTGGCGACAACCAGGTCGAAGCTGGCGGGCGCAAACGGCAGCCACTCCTCGTCGGCGGCAACCGTTGGGGCCGGGTTGCGGGCCGCCATGCGCGGCGAAAGGTCGCAGCTGACGGCCGGGATGCCGCGCGCGCGCAGCAGGGGCGCGACCACGCCGCGTCCGCCCACGTCCAGCGCCCGGGTGAAACGTCGCGTGGTGTCGTCCAGCCGGTCCAGCAGCCGATCCGCGACTTCCGACAGGATACTCGCGACCTGATGCGGGCGGGCGCGGTCGCGATGCAGGCGTACAGCCCGGCGGTCGAAGATCTCGGCGTTGTCCATCCATCGCATGTGAGCGCGACGGCCAACACTGCCAAGCCGATCCGGGGTAGCATGGCCCATGAACGCGCGTGTCCTCCTGGGATGGCTGGCGTCCGGCGGGCGGATCGGCCTCGACCTGCTGTTGCCGCCGCACTGCCTGACGTGCGCGGCGCCAGTCGAAGCGCCAGGGCGGCTCTGCGTCGATTGCTTCGGCCGCACCAGCTTCGTCACCGAGCCGTGCTGCGTCCGCTGCGGCGTTCCGTTCGCCAGCACCGGGCAGGGCGGGCGAAACATGACGTGCCCCGGCTGCGAAGCGTCGCCTCCGGCTTGGCGGCAGGCCCGCGCCGCCCTGCGTTACGACGAGCAGACCCGCCGTATCGTCATGCCGTTCAAGTACGGCGACCAGGTTGAGATTGCGGTCGCGCTGGCCCGGCATATGCAGCGTGCTGGCGCGACTCTGCTGCAGCAAGCGGAGGTGCTCGTGCCGGTGCCGCTGCATCGCCGTCGCCTGCGCGCCCGGCGCTACAACCAGTCTGCGCTGCTGGCCCGTGCCCTGGCCCGCCTGGCCCAGCGTCCGGCGGTGCTGGACGCGCTGCAACGCATCCGCTTCACCGCCCCACTCGGAGAGAAATCGGGCCGCGAGCGTGCGGCGGAGGTGGCTGGTGCGTTCGTGGTCCGGCCGGGACGGGAGAGCTGGATTGCGGGGCGGCGCGTGCTGTTGATCGATGACGTGCTGACCTCCGGCGCCACCGCGAACGCTTGTGCCCGCGCACTGCTCGCGAAAGGCGCTGCGCAGGTCGATGTGCTGGTGGCGGCGCGGGTGCCCGACCGGCGGCTGGACTAAGGAACAAGGTTGCCCTTGCCTTGACTGCCGCAAAACACCATTCATGGTCCGTCCCTGGAGACCCCGAATGCCTGAGATCGAGATCTACACCCAGCCCTGGTGCTCCTTCTGTGCCCGCGCAGTCCGCGTGCTCCAGTCGAAAGGCATCGCTTTTCGCGAGATCGATGCGCCCCAGGGCTCGCCGGAACGGGAGGAAGCGGCAAGGCGGTCCGGCGGACGCACCAGCGCCCCGCAAATTTTCATTGACGGCCGTGCGATCGGCGGCTGCGATGACCTGCTGGCGCTCGACCGCGCCGGCAAGCTCGACGCCATGCTGAGGGCGGCCTGACCCGGCGATGATCCACTACCAGCTGCGTTGCAGTGACGGCCACGCCTTCGATGGCTGGTTCAAGGACAGCGCCGGGTTTGACCAGCAGGCGCAGGCCGGGCTGCTGATCTGCCCGATCTGCGGCGACGTGCATGTCGCCCGCGCCCTGATGGCGCCGTCGTTGGGCCGGAAGCGCACCGACACGGTGCTGGACAGTGCAACCGCCCAGCCCGTGACGCCTCCCGCGGTCGGTGTCGGGGGCAGTCCGTCGGTTGTGCCAGACCAGATGCGGGCCGTGCTGCAGCGAATCCGCGCGGAAGTAGAGGCGAAGTGCGACTATGTCGGCGAAGGTTTTGCCGAGGAAGCGCGCCGTATCCATGCGGGCGACAGCCCGGCCCGCGCCATCTACGGCGAGACCTCGCCCGAACAGGCCGAACGCCTGGCCGATGACGGCATCGAGGTCACGCGCATTCCGTGGGTGCCGCGCGCCGACGGCTGATTGCGGTGGTTCCGGTGCGGCACCCGTCATAAGCAGGACGGGCGATCCACTCCTGGCGGACCGTCATGCGCTCCGTCCATCTTGCCATCGTTATCTTCGCCATGACGCTCGTGGCCCAAGCCCAAGCCCTTGGCGGCAGCCTCGGCAAGATCAAGGAAACCGGCGTGATCGTGCCGGGCGTGCGCGACACGTCCGACCCATTCTCCTAGCTCGACGACTGGCAGAAGCCGGTAGGGTAAGCGATCGACGTCCGCATGAAGATAGTTGACGTTGAACCAGGCCAACGCCGCGCGTCATCTCGGCATTACCACGCCACAAATTTATCGATGCCTTCGCTGCCGCGACCCTCGGACATATGTTGATCGACCTGGTCGCGCCAGCGGCAATAGGCTGGCTGGAACACCGGATGCAGGTGCCCGGAACTTCCACCTGACTCGGCGCTAGATGTGTGCGTTCCGTTGAGGATGGTCGAACGCCATCGCGTTGCTCGCATGACGCACAGGCGTCGTAACGTCCGGCGCAGGTTGCAGATAGCGCGGGTTGAAGTGGGCTGTCTCCTGTAAGCGGGCGAGATCGACAATCGTCAGCAGGCGTGTTTCCAATGTGATGAGCCGGTCTGCCCGAAGTGCCATCAAAGATCGGTTGGTGTGCACCAAGCTCAGGCCAAGCGTGTCTCCAAGGTCACCTTGGCTGAGCGGAAGGTTGCACTGCATTCCACTGGTCAGCCCGACCGCCCGGCATCGGAAGAACACTTCGCACAGAAAATGGGCAAGTCGCTCCTTGGCCGAACGTTGACCAAGACTGGCAATGCGTTCGTAGAGCATCGCTTCGTTCAACAGGAACGACCGCCACAACGCCACCGCGATGCGAGGGTTGTTCTCGATGAGGGAGTCGATCGCGGGCCGCTTGATTTCCGAATAGATAACGGTCGTCAGAGCACAAATGCCGTGTTCCGTATTGGGCGCGGCAAGTGCCAGGGAGTCGCAGGTGTCGCCGGGAAGCAGCAGGCTGGTAATCTGCTGACGGCCGTCCGGCAAACCGATGTAGCGGTAAGCAAATCCTTGTTGAATGAAACGCATGCTTGATGCTTGATCGTGGCACCGGTCGATGCTGGATTTCGGTAATGCTTTTCGTGGTGCATCGAAGGCACTCAGCAACTCAGACTGATCGCCGTCCGAAAGATAGCCTAGTTGCTTTAACCGCATGACCACGAGATTGTTGGAAGGCCGATTGCGGCCGTCGGCGGCCTCTGTGTCGACTTGCGAGCGCATCTTTTTACCCGGCGCTCCCTGTAATGCAGCTATGGAACGTTGCGCGTTAATTTGTCCCCCGGGGATGGATGGCCGTGGGACAAGCCTTGGATAACGGTCGTCGAGCAAAAAACTCATGTCATAGCTCCGTAATCGAGCATCAGAGACACGTCCCATATTCGGGACACGTTACGGTGTAAATTCACAAGAACGTTAATGAAGGTTAAATTATAGTTTTCAACTAAGACTACGTAATCCACATAAGCATTCCATCGTGCCACCACGTCGATGATGATTCATAAATTTGGTAATGAGGGACCCAATTGTTGATTCGTCGGGTTCGAAAAACTTCGCGCCTGCCGACACGCGGAAGTGTGATCCGAAATTCCATGTGATTGATTGAAATAGAATTCGTCCTCTGGTTCATCACACATACCCCGCATGGGCGATGCTTCGATGTGTTTTCTGCATTCACGTTTCGTGCCTAGGCTCAAGGTGGCGTTGGGCCTCATCACCAACAAGCGCCCGGTGAGAATCAATACAGGCGCTATCTGTCAAAATAATGGCAGGCGCTAGCAGCATCGCCACCAAGGTTTCTGGCTGCATGAACGTGAACAACAACCTGAGTCGGCCGTCAACATAGATATTGGCGTCATTCGAGACGCAATGCGTGGCTATGTTGCTGGACGGCCACCCTCCTTGAGCCCAGTCGCGGTCGAGGATCAACTTTGGTTCGCCACACAATTGAACACCGACCTCCGAAGTTGGATTTATATCGAATTTTTAATTGCTAGTTCGCAACGTTCAATGTTATCACAAAATCGTGAGCATCGTCGCGGTGTTCGCGACTAGCTTCGAAAAATAGACATCCCGACGCTGACGACGCTCCCTTGGCGGCTGTGGGCAACTGCGCCCTGTTTTCTGGAAACGTCGCTCACGGCCGAGGGCCATGCTGCTGGTCTGATGCCCAGGGCGATTAGTCAGGCCCAAGACTTAGAAACGACAACACTAAACAATAGGGAATACGCAATGACCAATAAGGTACCCAGCTCGATCAAGCTTGGTTCGGGAACTGACAACCTATCGCTCTACCTTAGCGAGGACGCTTATCAAGGCGATGCACAGTTTACCGTGTCGGTGGACGGCATACAAATCGGCGGCACTCAGACCGCTACCTCCCTACACGGCGTCGGCACCCAAGAATTCGACGTCTACGGCAACTTCGCTGCGGGAAGCCATGCCGTGACAGTGAATTTCCTCAATGCAACGTCTAATGCGTCCGGCAGCCGCAACCTGTACATGGACAGCGCCGCCATCGACGGGACCGTGGTTCCCGGCGCAGCCCTGACCGAAAACACCACCGGCCCGCAATCCTTCTCGATCGTTGCGCCGACATCGACGACGCTCGGAACGGGCGCAGACGACCTCCGCCTCTCAATCTGTGAGGAGGCCTATCAGGGAAACGCGCAATTTCAGGTGTCGGTGGACGGCGTCCAAATCGGCGACACCCAGACGGCTACGGTCATTCGCGGAACTGGGCATCAGGAGTTTGACATCCTCGGCAACTTCGCCGCAGGGCCGCATACCGTTGTCGTCAACGTGCTCAATGGCCTACCCGGAAACACTGTGGCCACCGAGCGAAGCCTTTACGTCGACAAAGCCACGATCGACGGCAAGGCGGTCGTCCATGCTTGGTTGGCAGAGATGAGTTCGGGATCCCAAAGCCTAGGCTTCACCACCAGCGGGACCTCGGGAACACCGCCTGCCGGACCAACGACGTTGGGATCGGGACCGGACGACCTCCAGCTCCTCATGAGCGAGGATGCCTATCAAGGCGATGCCCAGTTCACCGTCAGCGTCGATGGCACCCAGGTTGGCGGCACCCAAACCGTCACGGCCCTCCACGGCACCGGCACCCAGGCGTTCGACGTGCTGGGGACCTACGCCGCCGGAGCACACAACGTGACGGTCAACTTCCTCAACGACCTTTACGGCGGGTCCCCGACGACCGACCGGAACCTATACGTCAACAGCGCCTCGATCGATGGCGCCGCAGTCGCCGGCAGCGCGCTGATCGAGGGATCGAACGGGCCGCAAAGCTTTTCTTTCACGGCCGCCGCCGGTGTGCCCGCACCCGACACCCTTACCCTGAACGTGTCCGAGGACGCTTATCAAGGCGACGCGCAGTTCAGCGTCACCCTGGATGGCAAGCTGGTTGGTGGGACGCAAACCGCAACCGCCTCGCACGCAGCCGGGGCGTCGCAGGCGATCACCCTGACGGGCAGCTTCGGGGCGGGCCCGCACACGGTGGCCGTCACTTTCCTGAACGACTTGTATGACGCCGGGGGCGACCGCAACCTTTACCTCAGTTCCGCCACCTTCGACGGCGGCACCACCCAGGTGAACGCCGGCCTCTACTCGACCGGGAACACGGCGACGTTCACCGTGGCGCCGACAGCCGGCACCACCGGCGGCGGGGGAGGCGGCGGGGGCACTGGCGGAGGCGGCACTGGCGGCACCACTGGCGGCGGCACCTCGTCGGACCCGACCGGCATCGTGGCTGGCAGCTCGATGCAGATGCTCGGCGTCAACCTGTCCGGGGCGGAATACAACGCCGGCAACACCAGCGCCCAGGTGAACACCGACTATGTCTACCCCAACCACGCCGAGCTGGACTACTACGCCTCTATCGGCATGAACGTCATCCGCATGCCGCTCGCCTGGGAGCGCCTGCAGCCGGTGCAGGGCGGCGCGCTCGATCCCACCCAGCTCGGCTACATCGACGACATCGTGAACTACGCCGCCACCAAGGGGATCAAGGTCGATCTCGACAACCACAACTACGCCTATGGCTACGGCAACATGGTCGGCAGCGCCGGCACCCCCAACTCCTCCTTGGCCGACTTCTGCAGCAAGATGGCGAGCCACTACGCCGGCAACTCGAACGTGATCTACGGCATCATGAACGAGCCGCACGACCAAACCGCGACCCAGTGGGAAAGCGCCGCCCAGGCGTCGATCAACGCCATCCGCGCCACCGGCGCCACCCAGGAAATCCTGGCGCCGGGAAGCTACTGGACCGGCGCCCATAGCTGGACCAGCTCGGACAACGCTTCGGTCATGGCCGGGATCACCGACTCCGGCCACAACATGGCGTTCGAGCTGCACCAATACCTGGACGCCGACAGCAGCGGCACCTCCACCACGGTGGTCTCGCCCACCATCGGGGCCGAACGGCTGAGCGCGGCCACCACCTGGGCGCAATCCACCGGCAACCGCCTGTTCCTGGGCGAGTTCGGCGCCGGCAGCGATCCCGCCAGCATCGCCGCGCTCACCAACGAGCTCAGCTTCATGCAGCAACACTCCGACGTGTGGCAAGGAGGCACCTACTGGTCCGGCGGCCCATGGATGGGAAGCTACATGTTCAACGCCGACCCTGCGAACGGCGTGTCGACGGCACAGGCCCAGACGCTGGCAAAATACGCGCCGACCCACTGAAAGAGGCAGGCCGTGAAAGCCTAGATTGGCTTTTGCGGCCTGATTACCTCCTCGAATTCGCGCAATCCCTTGCAATCGGACGATCCGGAGCTTGGGCGATAACTGGCCCGTCATATGTCCCCGACGGCGACACGAAGCTTAAAACCAAGGAGACCTATCATCAACACACTCAATCAGACTCATTCCGCGATCCGCGCGCTGTATCGCGGGCCGTATGTGCGCCCCGTACTTGCCGCGCTGGCTCTCCTGGCCAGCTATGGAGCAATCCTGACGGCCGCCATGGCCTACGGTTAGCAGAGCTGACGCCCCCCGGCGGGGGAATTGTCCTGCAGCACCATAGCTGAACGAGGCCGAACGGACGCCTGCAGGTGTTCGCATTCCGCGACTTCCATGTTGCCGCCATCGTGGAACGCCACCATGCCGCTAAGTGCGGCAACTTGGGAGCGGCGTGAGATTATTCCTGAAAGCTTCCTGACCTATCCGATGTCATGGCAACTCTCGCCGATGCTGCCCCTAGGGTTCCACGCTGAAAGGAGGGAAGTGGTTTAGCAGGACAGCGGGAATATCGGCTGCGAAGTGCCAGCTACTCACAATTTAATGTGATATCGTAACGTATTTCTCAAATAGGATACCGTTTCAGTATCGTTTATATCCCCTCCTCCTAACAACCGGTCATCAGGAGGGAAGTCATGAGCAACAGGATATCGTCTGCAGCGCTGCCGACAAGCCAGACGGTGCTGAGCGCGCCGAATCAGACCCTCGACATCACTGGCACGTCGAACCTCACCTTTGCCGCAACAGGTTCCAACGACCGTATCACCTCCATCTACGACAATGCCGACACGGTGACGCTGGGCGGTCCGGACGAGGCCTATCTCAGCGTCGGCTTTCCGGGCAACAATGACCATGTCGTGGTGAGCGGCACCGGCGACACCGTGGCGGTGGGCCTGTCAACGATCGACCTCTACGGCGACCGTGCATTCGTCACGGTGCTCGACACGCACACGGGCGACAGCCCGTTCACCTTCGGCGGTGGCACGGTGACCGCGCATGGCGCTGGCAGCGACACCGTCCAGGGTGGAGGCGGCGCTTTCGTCTTCCACGGCGATAGCGGCCGATACAGCGTTTCGGGCGGCACCGCCGTCAGTGCGACCATCGACGGCGGAAGCGGCGGCGGCCTGTTCATCGGCGGCCAGGCGGCCCCGCTGTTTGGACCGTTCAATCACCGCGCCAACAACATGATCACCGCAGGTGCGGAGCGCAGCACACTGGTCGGGTCGGCCTACGGCACGTCCGTGCTGACGGCCAAAGGCAGCGCCGGCGACGTGCTGCAAGCCGGCGAGTTTGGCCAGGACACCCTCTCGGGTGGCACGTCCAACGGCCGCAACCTGCTGGAAGGCTACCAGGGCCCGCAGCATGCCAGCACCGATCCCCACCCGGTGAGAGCCATCACGTTCATGCAGGCGGGGCAAGGCAACGACACCCTGGTCGCCGGAATTGGCGCCACCACCATGGTGGGCGGGACCGGCCAGGACGTGTTCCGTTTCATCAACAACCCTGCGTTGGGGACCGCAACGGTGCTCAACGGCTTCGTCCACGGGCCGGACCTCATCGATCTGCGCGGCTTTGCAGGCACGACCAATGACATCCTCAGCTCGGCCACATTCGCTGCGGGCGGCACGACGCTCAGCCTCGGGAACGGCGCAACCGTAACGGTGAGCGGGGTGACGTTGACGGCGGCCGACATCACCCGCACCGGGTGAGGGTTGGCGGGCTGCACAGCCGATCCAAGGCCCGAGTGCCGCCCGCCTCACTGCGCGGCCGCTGGTCGTGACAGGTGCCCGGCCGGCCATCGCGATGGCCGGCAAATCGCCCGCTCAATCGCCATGTGGCAGGCGGTCATCATCGTCTCCGAGCGCACCTGCGCCCTCAGCGTAGGAACAGCCAAGTTCATTGCCTGATTGAGGACAGTCAAAGCCTCAAGGTCGCAGGCAGGCCTACTCCTCCGGCTCGGTCGTGAACAGCAATGGGTAGCCCTGCTTGCGGCCTGCGTCGGTGGCGTTCGTCGCCTTGGCCTCGGCCACGTCCTTGGTGAACACCGCGACGACGCACACGCCGCGCTGGTGCGCCGTCATCATCACCTGCCGGGCTTGCTCCTCGCTCAGCCGGAACTCCCTCCGCAGCACCGACACCACGAACTCGCGTGGGGTGAAATCGTCGTTGACCAGCATGACCTTGTGCAGACGCGGCCGCTCGGGCTTGATCTCGTCCAGGACACGGGGCGTGGTGGTCGTGTTGTGCATCGGCCTGTCGCCAGTTGTCGAACGATTACCTACCCGAAAACGAGGCTCGCACAAGGCTGGGCGCCATGCGCCTGCAACCATTTCCTCACGCTATTTTCGATCAATCCTAGGCAGAACCGACAAGAGCATGCGCTGGCCTCGGCAACGTGTGCCGACTCACGCCAAGCTAAATTCCCAGCTACGGGTGTGTCGCTGCCGCGGATGTGCACTTCCATGGCCAGCGGAGTGGCTTGGAACATCAGGGCCGAGGATCTCCTGCGGTTCGAGGCAGAGTTGCGCATGACCGGGCCGACGCCGCCTTTCAGAGACAAGGCGGCTACCGGGGCTGCTCGGCAGCGGGGACAGTCGGAGGCGACGCGATGGATTGACGTTCGGCGGCTTGCCGGAGCGTAGCCAATCTGGCCTCCATGTCGGCAACCTCGCTGCGCGCCGGCGTAAGCTGCTGCTGAAGGGCATTGAGTTGATCCTGGACGGCGCTGCGCTGCTCGGTCAGCTGACTGAGCTGGGCTTGGCCATCGGCAAGCTGCTTCCCGACGGCTGCGTCGCGGGTCTGCGTGTCCTCGGCTTGGTGCTGGAGCGCTGCCAGTCGCTGCTCGGCGGCGGTCACCTGCTGCATCGCCTGGTCGAGCTGAGCCGTGGTTGCGGCCAACCTCGCTTGCGCCGCCCCGGCGGCGGTTTGAGCGCTGGGAAGCTGCTGCTGCAGCGACGCAAGCTGCTGCTCGGCATCGGTCCGCTGGGTGGCGAGGCGGTCAACCTGCGTTCGAGCATCGGCAATCTGCGCCTGCGTCTGCGCGGCCGCTCCCTGGGTCTGCTGCAGGGCAGCTTCAGCCTTGGCGATGTCCGCCGAGCGGTTGGCTGCTTCCTGCGTCAGTTGCGCCAGCGACTGGCGAGTCGTGGCCTCCTCGGCGTGCACAGCGTCGATCCGCTTGCCGATGTCGGCCAGTTCCTGCGTGCGGGCCGCCACGTCGGCATCGAGCTTGGCCGCTGCCTCCTTGTCTTGCATCAACTTGCTGTCCGCCTCGGCGTCGGCGGCGCGAAGCTGGGCGAGCTGATCCGTGGCCGCCTTCAGCTGCGCCCCGGTGTCGGTGAGGGCATTCTGCGAAGCCTCGCTTGCCTTGGTGGTCTGCAGGAGCTGGGCGGCGGCGGCGTCGCGATCCTGGGTGGCCTTGCCCGCTGCAGCGGTCGCTTCGGCGGTCTTTGCCTGCAGTTCCGACAGCGTGCCAGAGGCGTTCTGTTGCTGACCGAGTTGCGCGGTGAGTTGCTCGCGGGCGGACACGAGCTGATCGATCTGTGACGACGTCCTGGCACGCAATGAGGAGTAGGACGCGATTTCCGAAAGCGCGATCACCCACCCAATCAGGGCCAAGGCGGCCAGGGCAAGCGTGATGGGGCGCTTGATCTCCGCCGTCCAATCGATGTTCATGGCGCTCTGTCCTTCGTTGATTGCGTGTGCGCTAGGATAGAGAGACCAGCGCAGCGGCGAAAGGTGACACGTGGCTCCGGTGCGTCCCGTGCGGTGAGAAGGACCCCTGCTGCAAGCACTTCGGCCTGCATCGCCCTGGGCACGCTTACTGGGGCGTCGGCCGGGATGGTGGCCGGGCCTCAACCGACGGCATCGCCGCCAACGCCTTGATCTCGCGTGCTCAGTGGTGGCCTGCGCCGCACGCCTCGATGCCGCTCAGGAACCGTCCACTGCATGAGTTTGTTAATGCATCCCATCAAGCGCAGGAACGCCGCCTAAGTGTCTTTCAGGAGCGAGATGATTTCAGCATCGACAATCAAACCAAAAGTTTCGATCGTCCACGTCGTCAACCGGCTAGGGCTAAACGGCAAGTGTTGGAAATGGCGCACCCTGTTTGACAACAAACCTACTTCATGCCGGACAGCTCTCTGTTCGACTTGCCGAAGGCGTAGTCAGTGTGTCGGAGCTACCTTCATCCCAACCCTGTTCCGGATAATGTGGGAGTCGCTGCTCGCTACGCCCGCACAGGCCACCAGCGCATGAACGTGCACGCCCGATGCTGGATAGGGAAGCCATGCCTATGAGCAAGGCCGGGCAACCTGATCAGTGCAGCGGCGCTTCCCTCCATCCTTCGGGCCGGCAAGCGCCAATTCCGCCGTTCGACCGTTGGGCGTTGGTGCAGCCACGCATCGGCATCGGCGACATGGTTTGGCACCTGCCGCATATCCAGGCGCTCACGCGCCAGTTGGGTGGCCGCGCGACGCTGGTCGCACGGTCCACGTCCTGCGCCGACCAGCTCGTCGGCCCCGAGGACGGCATTGCCGAAGTGCTTTGGATCGAACAACGCCATCGTTCCTCCCTTCACGGGACGCAAGGCGCCATCGGCATGGCCCACTTGGTGCGCGAGCTGCGGATGCGACGGTTCGACGCCGCCGTGCTGCTCACCCGCAGCCGCACGCTGACCTTGGCTGCAGCTGCGGCCGGAATACCAAAGCGTTACGGCTACGGCTTGGGGCGGCTGCAGCGTTCAATGCTGAGCGGACGACGCCACCTGCCCCCGGGCGCCCGGGCCAGCCACGCGTACGACCAAGCCGGAGCGTGGCTCTGGGCCGCAGGCGTTCCGTTGGCCGACGCCGAACCAAGACTGCACGTGAACGACACCGCACGCATGACGGCACGCTTGCGCCTGAACTTGGCAGGCATCCCCTTCGTCACCCTGGGGATCGCGGCCTCTGTTGCCTCGAAAAAGTGGGGCATGGAGGCTTTTGCCGAGTTTGCCGCGCGACTCCTGGACAACGGTTGGCCCGCGCTGGTCTTGCTCGGCGGAGAAGGCGAGCGCGCTGAGGCGGAGGCGATCCTGCGCCGACTTCGGGCGGCGGATGCCATGCGGGTAATCCTGGTGCTCGGCTGGAACTTGCGCGAGGTTGCGGCAGTGCTGCAAGACGCTACGTTCTACGTTGGCAATGACACTGGGGTGCTCAACATCGCGGCCGCCGTCGGGACACGCAGCTACGGTCTTTTCGGAGCGACACCGGTGCTGACGCACAGCCGCAACATCGTGCCCGTGGTGCCGCCTGGGGGACCGGACAGCAGCAATGGCATGGCGCGGATCGATGTTTCCGCCGTGCTGGACGCGATTGCCGACCAGAATGTCCCCTGCCAGGCATGCCAGGCCGTGGCATCCGGCACGTCCGCCAGTTCGGTGCCATGACGTGCAACCATTGATGACTGTCGGGTCGCTCAGGCGTTGCTTCGCGCGGGAGCGCCAAATGCGCATCCTGTTCATCTCGTCTAACCGCATTGGCGATGCCGTGATCACCTGCGGTGTCCTCGATCACCTGATCCGCACCCATACGGACTGCCACATCACTATCGCCTGCGGTCCCGCCGCCGAGGCCGTGTTCGCGCGCATGCCAAACCGTGAGCGCACGATCGTCGTCGTCAAGCGTCCATACGACGGGCACTGGTTCAAACTCTGGCGCGAGGTCGTCCTCACGCGCTGGGACCTCGTCATCGACATGCGTGGCTCACTTCTGGCCTTCCTCGTCCCGACCCGCAGGCGCGCCGTGCGCCGACAAGGTCTGGGCAGGATGTTCGAGCAGCACGCGGCCATGCTCCGGATCACGCCCGCGCCGCTGCCCGTCGTCTGGACGGCGCCGGCCGATCGCGCGCGGGCCGCCACCCTGTTGCCACCAGGCCGACCGGTCGTCGGGTTTGGCGCGACGGCGAACTGGGCGCCGAAAATTTGGCCCGCCGACCGCTTCGCCGCACTTTTCTGGAAACTCGCGAGCGGCCCGTTGCCTGGCGCCGTCCCAGCCGTTTTTGGCGGCCCGGGCGAGGCGGAGCGGTCGGTAGTGGCCCCACTGCTGGCGGCACTTCCGGATGCGATCGACTTGTGCGGCGGCCTGGCCCTTCCGGAAGCGGCAGCCTGCCTCCAGCGTTGCGCCGTCTATGTCGGCAACGACAGCGGTTTGATGCATCTCGCAGCTGCCTCCGGTGTGCCGACGGTCGGCCTCTGCGGCACGACGATAGACCGGGCGGAGGAGATGGCGCCGGCTGGCCGTCGCGCGGCGTGGGCGCTGGCAGACGGGCCTTCGATGGAAAGCCTTTCGGTCGAAACCGCCTATGAGGCATGCGTGTGGATGCTGAAAGCTGCGACCTGACGACCCATGACACCCGGAGGCGAGGCGGCGCATCGTTGTCGAACAGGCAAGCACGACCCCTTGTAACCGCCATCGGGGTTTTGCCCATGTTTGAAGCTTGGTGGACAAGGCGCGCAATGCCCCGCCGGCCGACACCCTTACCCTCAACGTGTCCGAGGACGCTTATCAAGGCGACGCGCAGTTCAGCGTCACCCTGGGCACCACCGGCGGCGGCGGCACGCTCGATCCCACCCAGCTTGGCTACATCGACGACATCGTGAACTACGCCGCCACCCACCAAGGGGATCAAGGTCGACCTCGACAACCATAACTACGCCTGTGGCTACGGCAACATGATCGGCAGCGCCGGCACCCCGAATTCCTCCTTGGCCGACTTCTCGCGCTCACCAACGAGCTCAGCTTCATGCGGCAACACTCCGACGTGTGGCAAGGGAGCTGCCCGTTACGGCCGAGCCTTTAGTTTTAGGTTCAAGAAACCCTGCTGACTGGCGGCGACGACCTGCTCATAAAGCGCAATCGCCGCGTAGTCATGGGCGCACGTAATGCTGATTTGAACGACAGCGCCGCTCCGGTTGACGCCCAGCGAGCAAGCTTCGGAGTTCGATGCGGGGCTTGCTTGATGCAAGCCGTCGGATTTCGGACCGTCTTTCGGTCCAGGGCTCTCTTCCACTTCAAATTTCTCCAAAGCAGCGCGGGTTCATCGCTAAGACTCAAGGCGCCGCCTGTGGCAGAAAACCTGCCACGCGTCCATGCAACGTTCCTAGATGGTCTGGATCGACAAAGCCATAAAACTCGCCACCCACCGCCATTTGCGCTAACCCCCCGCTCGTGACACGCGGAGAATAGATTGCGCTCGCCCCAGGAGTTCATGACGGAGTACCTGGCCGAATCGACCTTCGCCCTGCAAGCGTTTGCGGCCGACCCGGCGTATCGTGCAACCATGGCGGCCATGGCGGAGGCGATCGCCGCTGCTTTGCGGGCCGGCGGCAAGCTGCTCGTCGCCGGCAATGGTGGCAGCGCCGCCGACGCCCAGCATATCGCCGGTGAATTCCTTTCCCGCTTGATGTTCGACCGGGCGCCCCTGGCCGCTATCGCGCTGACCACCGACACCTCCGTCCTGACCGCCGCCGCCAATGATTACGGCTTCGACACCGTGTTCGAGCGCCAAGTCCTGGCCCTGGCCCGGCCCGGCGACGTGGTCCTCGCGATCTCCACCTCCGGCCGCTCGCGCAACATCCTGCTCGCCCTCGACGCCGCGCGAGGCAGGGGGGCGCTTACGATAGGCTTCTGCGGCAGCCAGGCCGACGCCATGGCGTCGCGGTCGGACCTGCTGCTGGCCGTCCCGTCGGACCGCACGGCTATCATCCAGCAAATCCACATCGTCGCCGCGCACATCGTTTGCGCGCTGGTGGAGCGGGCGATGTTCCCGGTTCCGCACGCGGTCGGCTGAAAGGCGGCGGCGTCCGCCCTGCTCGCCTGTGTCGCGGCCTTGTGCTGGGCGTTTCAGTTGCGTCGCTTCTCGTTCCGCGTCATCGGGCGACGGCTGGAACCTATGGCGGTTGCCTGGCAATTTCGTTGATATCCTGCGCCATCGCGGTGCCGTCGATCGCCGCCCGGCCCTCGTCTGTCATTCTGCCGCTCGGCCTGCCCTGGCTGGGAGCGCATTTCCACTTCGATCCGTTGGCAGCCGCCTTCCTCGCCATCGTCGACCTTGGCGCTGCAGCCGCTCGCTGCAGGACGGCACCGTCGGGACCGACGTGCTGATCGTGAGCGGTCCCGTGGCCAAGAACATGCGCGAGGCGCTGCTGCAGACCTACGACGCGATGCCCGCCCCGAAACGGGTCGTGGCCGTCGGCGACTGCGCCGTGTGCGGCGGATTGTTCGCCGGCAGCTACGCTTGCGAGGGCGGGGCCGCCGCCGTGCTGACGGTCGATTTGAGCATCTTCGGCTGCTCGCCCTTCTGTAGCCCTACGCCTGCTTCAGCGCCGCCAGCACCTTCGCCGGGGTCATCGGCACCGAGCGCAGCCGCGCGCCGGTCGCGTCGAACACCGCGTTCGAGATCGCCCCCGGCACCACCGCCGAGCACGGCTCCCCGGCGCCCCAGGGCTTCTCCGCCGGCCGGTCGATCAGGTCGATCGTCACCTCCGGCACGTCGGGGAAGGTGATGATCGGGTAGCTCGACCAATCCAGGCTGGTGACCATGCCGCGGTCGAACGTGACCTCCTCCATCAGCACGCGACTGGTGGTCTGGATGACGTTGCCCTCGATCTGGTTGCGCAGCCCGTCCGGATTGATGATCTGCCCGCAATCGTGCGCGACATGGACCTTCGTCACCCGGATCGCCCCCGTGCTACGCGCGACCTCAACCTCGGCGACCAGGCCGATATAGGTCCGCACCATCTCGTATTTCACGTACGCCATGCCGCGCCCGCGCAACACGTCGCCCTCTTGGTCCTTGCGCGGCGACGGCCTTGCCTCCCACCCGCTCAGCTTGACCAGGCGTTGGAGCAGTTCCAGGCCGCGCGGGTCCTTCAGGTGCGCGACCCGGAACGCCATCGGATCGGCGCCGATCGCAGCGGCGATCTCGTCCATGAAGCTTTCGTTGGCGAAGGTGTTCTGCAGCCGGCCCGGCGTGCGAATCCAGGACGGCCGGAACGGCGTGTCGGCCAGCCGATGCGCCATCGTGTGCACGTTCTCGAAACTGTAGGGGATCGCCGAATCTCCCGTCACGCCGCCCGGGCTCATGCCTTGTTCGTGCGGCTTGCCGGCCAGCGCCGCCGTCAGCAGCGGCACGTTCTTGGCCGTCAAATCCGGGATGAACAGCTCGCTCTGCCACGCCATCACGCCGCCGTTGTCGTCCAGCGCCGCGTGCAGGTCGAGCAGCGTGGGCGGTCCCTTCGGGTCCCAGCCGTGCTCGTCCGCACGCATCCACTGCACCCGGACCGGCTGGCCGCCGACTCCGCGCGACAGCAGCACCGCATCCGACGCCGCGTCCTCGTGCCCGTTGCGTCCGTAGCAGCCGGAGCCGTCCACGTAGATGCAGCGCACGTCCGCGGCTGGCATCGCCAGCATCGCCGCCAATTGTTGACGGAGATTGTGGGTGGACTGCGACGCGGTCCAGCAGGTCAGCTTGCCGTCTACCATCTGCGCCACCGCGCAGGACGGCCCGATCGAGCCGTGGGTGTGAATGGCGAAATCGTAGCTCGCGCTGAACTTCCGCGTCGCCTTGTCGGTGGCCAACCCGGCGTCGCCGCTGCTCGACGTCACCTCGTCCTTGTCCACCTTGGTCGCGCGGACATGCTCGAACAGTTTGGATTGCTCCGGCAAGCCTTGCCAGTCCGACCAGGTGGCTTTCAGCGCCTGCGACGCACGGATCGCCGCCCACTCATGGCGGGCCACGACGCCCAGGAAATTTCCGTCCCGCACCACTTTCACGATCCCGGGTATGTCCTTGACCGACGCCTCGTCGACGCTCATCAGCGTGCCGCCCATCGTAGACGGGCGCACGACGCGCCCATGCAGCATCCCGTCCACGCGGAAATCCTGCATGTAGGTGAACGTTCCCGTGCACTTGGCCGGGATGTCGACCCGCGCCACCGAGGTCCCGACCACCTTGAAGGTCGCGGGATTGCGCGTCGGCGCCGCCGGGTCGACGGTCAGCGCGAACGCCTTGCCGTCCAGCAACTCGGCGTAGGTCACGCTTTCCTGCCCGGCGGTGACGCGGCCTTCCTGCACGGACAGCGCCGTCGGAATCACCTGCAGCTTCGCCGCCGCGAGGTCGAGCAGCATCTTGCGCGCGGTCGCCGCCGCCTGGCGGATCTGCACGCCGCCGCTCTGGATCGACAGGCTGCCGAAAGTCGGCCCCTGGTCGGGCGTCAACGCGGTGTCGCCGGAGATGACGGAGATCTGCCCCGGAGGCACGTCGAGCTCGTCGGCTACGATCTGCATCAGCGCGGTCCGCACGCCAGTGCCGAGGTCGACCTTGCCGGAGTACAGCGTGACCGTGCCGTCCTGGTTGATCGCCAGGAAGCTGTCCACCTGATCGAGCGCCACCGGCTTGCCCGCAGCCGCGGCGCCCGGCGCCGACGCGGTGCCGGCCGGCGTTTCGACGTGCCCGGCCGGCATCGGCTGCGCCGACGCGTGGCGGGCCAGGCCGAAGCCGACGACCAAGCCGGCGGAGCCGCGCAGCAGGTCACGCCGGGTCGGGACGAGGTCAAGCATGGTTCGGCGCTCCCTGCAGGTCGCGGGCGGCACGTTGCACGGCGCGGACGATGCGCAGGTGGGTGCCGCAGCGGCACAGGTTGCCCGCTAGTTCCTGCTTGATCTCGGCCTCGGTCGGCGCCTTGTTCCGGGCGAGGAAGGCGGTGGATTGCATGATCATGCCGTTGATGCAGTACCCGCACTGCACCGCCTGCTCGGTGATGAACGCCTTCTGCACCGCGGACGGCGCCTCAGGGGTGCCGAGGCCTTCCAGCGTAACGATCTTGGCGTCTCCCACGGCGGAAAGCGGCGTGACGCACGACCGGATCGCGGCGCCGTCCATCAGCACGGTGCAAGCGCCGCATTGTCCCAGGCCGCAACCAAAGCGCGGCCCGTGGAAGCCGAGCTCGTTGCGCAAGACATAGAGCAGGGGCGTGTCGGGATCGTCCACGGTGACGCCCGCCATGTGGCCGTTCACGTTGATCTGCATGGGCGTCGCTCCCTTTTTGGTTGCGGTGAATATTGCCCGTGGAACCGGCGAGGTCCAGGGCTCTCCTGTTTTCAGCTTTCCAGCTGCTTACGCAACGAGAGCAGCTCGGCCCGGCGATCCGCGCTTGTCTCGGGATACGACATCTTGAGTCGTTCCAACGTCCTGCAGACGATCTGGGACACGATCAACCGCGCATTCTCCTTGTCGTCGGCGGGAACGATATGCCACGGCGCATCGGACGTGCTGGTGGCGCCGAGGCAGTCCTCGTACGCCGTCATGTACTGCTTCCAGAACTTCCGCTCCTCGATGTCCGCAAGGCTGAATTTCCAGTTCTTCTCCGGCTTGTCGATGCGCTGGAGGAAGCGCTTCCGCTGTTCCTCCTTCGAAAGATGGAGGTAGAACTTGATGATGCGGGTGCCATTGCCCGAAAGATGCCGCTCGAAATCCACGATCGAGCGATACCGGTCCCGCCAGAACGTCTTGGCGTCGAGCTGTCCGCCGGGCAGGTGTTCGCTGCGGATGATGTCTGGATGGACGCGGGCGATGAGCACCTCCTCGTAGTAGGACCGGTTGAAAATCCCGATCCGCCCGCGCTCTGGCAGGTCGCGGGTGGTGCGCCAGAGAAAGTCATGCTGCAGTTCGGTCGAACTTGGATGCTTGAAGCTGAAAACCTGGCAGCCCTGCGGGTTGACGCCGGACATCACGTGCTTGATCGCGCCGTCTTTTCCGGCTGCATCCATCGCCTGGAAAATCAGCAGCACCGCGTATTGGTTGGATGCGTAAAGAAGTTCCTGCAACGAGCTTAAATGCTCGACCTGATCCTTCAGAAGCTCCTGGTAGTGCTTCTTGGACTTGTACAAAGTCTCAATGGAGGTCGGATGTTTCTTGAGGTGGACATCGTCGCCTGCCCGCACTTGGAAGTCCGACATACTGCTTTTCATACCTGATCCTCGCCGATGCAACCGTCAATCATTAGCCGGCCTACGCACGCTTTGACCCGCCGCCACGTTGTGGCACAAGCCCCAGTGCATTGTGGAACGCTATGGGAATTCTCGGGCGACTGTCATCCGGCGGCACTCGGCCAACCCTTCTTCGACGTATGGCCGGAATCCCGCGACAAGATCGTCCCGTTGTTCGACGATTTTTATGCGGGGCAATCGGTCCAGATGGACGACATCTCGCTCGTTCTCGCTCGGCACGGACGCCCGGAGGAGGCCCACTTCGCGTTTAGCTACACGCCCGTGCGTGACGGGTCCGGGGAGGTGACCGGCCCGTTGTGTTGCCACATGGACACGACCGCCCATGCGCTGGCTGAGCGTAGCCGTGCGGCCGAAAGCGAGCGGCTGCAGCAATTGTCCGAAGACGAAGGTATTGGAGGATCTCGGCTATCCGGCGATCGAGGCGGCGGATGGGCCAGGTGGCCGGAAAGTGCTTCAATCCGACGTTCGGACCGACTTGCTGGTCACCGATGTCGGCCTGCCCGGCGGCAGGAATGGCCAACAGGTGGCCGATGCCGGGCGTGCGATTCGCCCGGCGCTGAAGGTGCGGTTCATCACCGGCTACGCCGAGACCGCCGCCGTTGGCAACGGCCACCTCGATCATGGCATGCACGTGCTTACCAAGCCGTTCGCGATGGAAGCGCTGGCCAGCCGGATCAAGGACATTATCGCGGCATGACCGGCGATTCCTTGGGTTGACCGCCGCGCGCTCTGGCCGGACTGTGTTACAGGTGAAAACAATGAGCACCCGGCTTCGCGCGAGTCTTCTTATCGGGGCGTTGCTCGCGTTGGCCGCGTGTTCCGGCATCGATTTTGGCGACAACCCCGGCCGGGATGTTTCCAAGCAAGTGGGTCCGCTCACCGCCCTTCCTGCGCACCTCAAAGACGGATCAGTGCCATAGGCGATTCCACCCGCCCGCTGGAAGCCGTACTCTCCTCAGCTTAGCAGGCGGTAATAACTTGAGAGTCGCATGACCCGATTGCTGCTCATTGAGGATGACGACGAAACGGTGGAGGAGGTCGCGGCCTATTTTCGCAGCCGCGGCTATGACGTGGAACGGGCTGCCAACGGGCTGGACGGCCTGGCGCAGGCGAGGGCAGGAGATGCCGACGTCCTCATCGTCGACCGGATGCTGCCCGAGCTCGATGGCCTCTCGATCCTCGAAACCCTCCGGCGTATCGGCGTCTGCACGCCCGCGCTGGTGCTTAGCGCCTTGAGCGATGTCGACGAGCGCGTGCGCGGCCTGCGGGCTGGAGGTGACGACTACCTCGGCAAGCCGTTCGCCCTGACGGAGCTGGCCGCCCGGGTGGAAGCGCTGCTGCGCCGTCCCGCCGCGGGGCCGGAAACCGTGCTGCGCGTCGGGCCGCTGGAGCTGAACCTCATCACCCATGTCGCCCGGCGCGGCACCCGCACGCTGGAGCTGCTGCCACGCGAGTTTCGGCTGCTGGAGTACCTGATGCGCCGGGTCGGCCAGACGGTCACGCGAACCATGCTGTTCGAAGAGGTGTGGAAGTATAGTTTCACGCCACGCTCGAACCTGGTGGACGTGCACATGGGCCGGCTGCGACGCAAGCTGGACGAGCCAGGGGAGACGGAGTTGCTGTCCAACGTGCGCGGCATCGGCTTCGTGCTGGACGCGCCTCCCTAGGTGCGCCGGATACGAAGCTTGGCCATGACGACGGCTTTCCGTTGGACGCTGGCCATCGCCGGCGGCTTCACGGCGATGGCGCTGTTCCTGTTCGGGTTCATCTACTGGCAAACCGCGGTGCATGAGCGGCAACGCATCGACGGCATCGTGGTCCATGAGGCCGGCGTGCTATTCGCCGGCCCGCTTGCGACGTTGCCGGCGCGCGTGGGAGCCTGGCTGGCGGTGGACACCCATGGGGTGCGTTACGCCGGGTTGTTTGCGCCCGATGGCGGCCATTCGGCTGGCAACCTGCTGACACCGCCCGAAAGCTTGCCGGGCGATGGCCAGGCACATAAGGCGGAGCTGAACCAGATCGATCTTGACGAGGATGGGGACTCGCCGGAGGTGGTGCGAGCGGTGGCGCTCCATCTGGATGGTGGGTCGCTGCTCGTGGTGGGCTACGACATCGACGAGTTGGAGGAAGTGCAGGACCTGATGGCGCGCGCGCTCGGGCTCGGGCTGCTGCCGATGGTGCTGCTTTCATTCGTGGGCGGCACCATCCTGGCATCACGGGCGCAGCGGCGCATCGCGGCCATGCATGTCGCGGTCGGACAGATCATGCGAGGCCAACTCAACCAGCGGCTTCCGGTGCGCGGGACGGGCGACGACCTGGACCGGCTCGCGGCCACCGTGAACGAGATGGTGGCGGAGATCGAGCGGCTGGTTGAGGAAATCCGCGGCGTGGGCGACAGCATCGCGCACGACCTGCGCACGCCGCTTACGCGCGTTCGCACCCGGTTAGAGCGGAGCCGCGACGAAATTCAGACGCCGGAAGCGTTCCACGCGACCATCGATCGCGCGATAGGGTCGGTTGACCAGGCGCTGGCCGTGGTGTCCGCCATCCTCCGGATCGGGGAGATCGAGCACGGGCGCCGGCGGGGGGCCTTTGCCCCGGTGGACTTGGCCGGGGTGCTGCACGACGCCGCTGAGCTATACGAGCCGTTGGCGGAGGAGAAAGGCGTCACTCTTAAACTGGACCTCGTTCCAGCCGCGGCCGTGGTCGGCGACCGTGATTTGCTGTTGGAGGCGGTCGGCAATGTCGTGGACAACGCTGTCAAGTTCGCCCCTGCTGGAACGGAGGTTGTCCTTTCGCTTGACGGCGTCGACGCCGGAACCCGGCTCCGTGTCAGCGACCAGGGGCTAGGCATTCCTCCGCATGAACGTGAGCGGGTGTTGCAACGGTTCTATCGCGCGGAGAGCAGCCGTACGGTCGAGGGGAGCGGGCTGGGACTGAACCTGGTTTCGGCTGTTGTCGCCCTGCACGGGTTCCACATGCAAATTGGGGACGCCAACCCAGGCTGCGTGGTTGAGATCGTCTGTCCCGTTACGATCGAGCCTGAGTCCGTCCAGCAACGGGCGGCGCTGCAGCCCGCGGGTTAACCGTCCACGGGTTTTCACAGGCCTTCAATCGATTTTACGGCTTAATAACGATTAATTGACGACTTTAGGTCGTTTCTAAACGTTAGGCGTTCAGACTAGGTCTGACGCCTTAAGTTCACATGAAATGTGAACGGGAATTTAATCGATCAGGCAAGCTCGTCACTTATCTACCCGATGTTGGCCAAGAAGATTTCGATCGACATTGCTGATTATCGCCGATGTCACATTGGAGAGGTTGAGTGAGACCAAACGGCCCAATGCCCGCTTTTTCAGCGCATCAATTGGGTCGGCCACCTCCCGTCCTCGCCTACCTTCTCCCCATCACGGTGTTTTGCGTGGCGTTGGGTTGGTTTCATCTTGGCCGGGCGTCGTTGTGGAGCGATGAGGTGTTTTCGCGCTACTACTACGACGTGTTCGGCCCTGGCTTCCT
>JAABUX010001512.1_pt1 | contig 34932 bp, 33 predicted proteins | sample 5561851 | NCBI WGS metagenome assembly JAABUX01 (sample SAMN10711883, study PRJNA513361) | rock metagenome | isolation source: Antarctica rocks | place: Antarctica: Victoria Land, Richard Nunatak red sandstone | collected 2016-01-03
TTTCTCTTCTTTGAGAAGTTCCTGCACCACTTTGGCCTTGAAAGCTGCTGTATACTGTTTCCTCATCATGCTTTGAGTATATCTTCGTTCAGCCCTCTTTTGTGTTCAGATTTCTAGGGCCATTATAATGTGCTATTGGACACAAAATCTATAAGTTCTCGCTATATGGATAAAGCAAATCTGCTTGATGGTATTGATGCTCCTGAATGCTTTATTCCTATTGTAAAGGGAGGAGCTATTAAATATCTGAAACCAGACAATTGGTATATTGATTGGAGTGAGGATGCTGTGAAAACTTACAAAAGGGATAAGAAGGCTAGATTTCAGAATTCAAAGTATTATTTCAAGCGAGGAATAGGTATTCCGATGGTCTCGTCATCGCAGGTTACAGCTTCTTTGATGGAAGAAAAACTGTTCGACCAATCAATAGTCGGAGTATTTCCAATAGACGAAAAATGGCTATATTATCTTCTAGCCTTCTTTAATTCGCCAACTTGCACCAAACTTCTTAGGATAATCAATCTTACTGCTAACAATTCTGCCAACTACATAAAGAAAATCCCCTTTATAGTGCCAGATGACAACGTATTAGCAATCATAAATCAGCATACAAGAGAGTTTATTTGTGATTTAAAGCAAAATGTGAAGTATAAACAGGAAAATGAGCAAATTATCAACGGCTTGATTTTTGACATTTATGGTTGTTAATTGTAACAAATAAGTTTCTTTGAGCATTTTCACTCACGTAACTCCCTTTTGCTCGTATGCATCACCAGCAACAGCCCGCTCTTCAGCGACACCTCGGCTCGCTCACTGGTAAGCGCATTGCTCACACCGCGTGGTTTACCAAAGCGCAGAGTTTCGCACTGTAAAGGATAGTACAGGTTGTGCGTGGAGATACCTATTGCATCGCTCGTGAGAGGAAAGAGCGAGAGTAGATCTTCATTTTGCCCTGAAATGGTGGTGCTACCCGGACCTCGCAACAACCAGCACGTCATAGGTCCATCGACGATACGTATAGGAATGGTCTCTATATCAGCCAACAAGAGAATATTTGCAATGGTGTGATCGAAACGTGTACCGCCAATAGCTCCTAACAGTGTTATTTCGCTGGCACCATGTTCGAGGGCAACCTGGACCGCAAGTTCGGTATCGGTCTCGTCCTTCTCGACTTCGGCACAAATAAGCTGGCAACCTTTCGCCTCTAGCTCTGTTATGGGCATAGACAGCGAGTCGAAGTCGCCCACCACAAACGCTGGTACATGACCATAGTGTAAGGCGGCCTCAGCACCACTATCAGCAGCTATAATTAGATCAGCATGGACAAGTGCTTTATCGACAAGCGTTCCTGGCTGTACCGTACCTCCGGCGAAGATAACAACATGCATGGTACTGTACCTTTCGGCGTGTTTTTGTGAAATTCGTATCTGTAGTGTATCATGAAACGTTGTATTTAGTATTAGAGTCAAGTATGATTGCAAAGCCAAGTATGATTGCAAAGCCAAGTATGGACGGGCGACCACAAGGGATCGCCCCTACTATACTTGACGTGCTTTATGTGCAATATGTATATGGTAGGGGCGATCCCTTGTGGTCGCCCATTGGACTAAACACTTGACGTGCTTTATGTGCAATACGTATATGGTAGGGGCGACCCCTTGTGGTCGCCCATCGGTCTAAACACCGTCTACAGTCTCTCTACAAACCGTTTGACATAAATAAAGGTATATACATTCTATGCAAACCGAACAAAAAATACCCCATTCCTGGGGACACTATCCAACGGTAACACCTGCACAGGTGACGCCTATTTTCTGGCGCAGTGAACTGCCCGACCTGGAAGATGCAACACGTTCTATCTTACCCTTTGCCTATGGTCGTAGCTATGGTGATAGCTGTCTGAACGAAGGCGGAATTTCGCTTGATGTGAGCCATCTACGCCGCTTTATCGCCTTCGATGAAGAGACGGGTGTGCTACGCTGTGAGGCGGGCGTGATGCTCGCCGATATCTTAGAGGCGATGGTGCCGCGCGGCTGGTTCTTGCCCGTGAGTCCTGGTACCAAGTTTGTCTCCGTTGGAGGCGCAATTGCCAACGACATTCATGGCAAAAATCACCACAAGGCAGGCACCCTTGGCCGTCATGTCAACTGTTTTGAATTGCTGCGCTCCAATGGTGAACGTCTACTCTGTTCACCAACTGAGAATAGTGCCTTGTTTCGCGCCACTATCGGCGGTCTCGGTCTCACAGGCGTCATTTTATGGGCAGAAATTCGCCTCAAGCCAATCGTCAACCCCTATATTGATATGGACTCCATCCGCTTCGAGTCGCTGGACGAATTCTTCGATATCTCGGCTGAGTCCGATGCAGATTTTGAATACACCATGTCCTGGGTCGATATCTTGATTGGGGGCAAGGCTCTGTGTCGCGGAAAATTCATGCGCGGCAATAATAACTCATCAAAAGCATTAGCCGCGAAACCTTTGAAAAAACCTTTACCACTCGTAGTGCCGATCAACCTGCCAACATTTGTCTTGAATACACTGACGGTCAAAGCCTTCAACGAAGCTTATTATCATGTACAACGGAAAAAGCGCGTGCATAAGGTTGTATCCTACGAGCCATTCTTTTATCCGCTCGACTCAATTCATGAGTGGTACCGTCTGTATGGGAAACGCGGCTTCTTGCAGTACCAGTTTGTGGTGCCGTTCGCGACAAGTCGTGATGCCATGAGCGAAATTCTGGGACGCATCCGACGTTCGGGCGAAGGCTCGTTTTTGACGGTGCTAAAGAAATTCGGCGATATACCATCACCCGGCATGCTGTCGTTTCCACGTCCTGGCCTGACACTGGCACTCGATTTCTCGTATCATGGCAAGAAGACACTACAACTGCTCAACGATCTGGATAAGGTTGTGCTGCAGAGCGGCGGTGGAGTCTATCCCGCGAAGGATGCGCGTATGACGCCTGAAAGTTTCCAGGCATATTACCCACAGTGGCACGAGTTCGAGCAGTATATCGACCCACACTTCTCCTCTAGTTTCTGGCGGCGCGTCACGTCTCCTGCAACTGCATTAGTACCTGTGAATGGATAGTTATCAATTATGAAAATAGCAATAGTAGGGGCAACATCAGCGATTGCCCATGAAGCCGCGAAACATTTCGCGAAGGATAACGCCGAATTTTTTCTCGTTGGCCGCTCGCAAGGCAAACTTGAAACGATAGCCGACGACCTCAAGGTACGTGGTGCCAAGCGGGTCGATATCTACACCGACGATCTCGCCGACCTTGACAGCCATCAAGCTTTGTTTAATGAAACAGTGGCAAAACTTGAGTCTATCGACGTGTTGTTGATTGCCTATGGCACGCTGGGCAATCAACCGCTGTGTGAACAGAGCGTAGCCGAGATGTTGAAAGAGTTCAATAACAATTGTACCAGTGTTCTCTCACTACTCACTCTCTTTGCCAACTACTTTGAGCAGCAGAAGCACGGCACTATCGCGGTCATCTCCTCTGTCGCAGGTGATCGTGGCCGACAGAGCAATTATGTCTACGGTACAGCAAAGGCGGCGGTGACGGCTTTTCTACAGGGTCTACGTGGTCGTTTAGCCAAATCGGGTGTCAACGTCTTGACGATTAAACCGGGGCTTATTGATACACCGATGACGGCCAACCTCAAAAAAGGGCTATTGACCGCAAGTGCGAAAAGTGTGGGCGAAGGTATCTATAAAGCGATACAACAGAAAAAAGAGGTGGTGTATCTACCCTTGTTCTGGCGTCCGATTATGCTGATTGTGAAGAGCATTCCAGAGCGCATGTTCAAACGGTTATCAATTTAAGATTTGTAAAGCATGCACACACAGCAGAACCGTGTATGCATGCTTTGTACTTGCTACCTATGAGTACTAACAACAACTGTACGGGTCTGATTTATCACACCCAACCCAACGCAAACACAATATATTCGGTGTCCAAATCAGGCCACCGTATGAGTCCAGCATGTTCAGCGACTCGCATAGAGGCAATGTTTCCTGGCCTTACACGAGCAATGACAGGTATGTGAGTCAAATATTTTCGTGAGAGTGTTACCGCCATCAATGCCATTTCAGTCGCATAGCCATGTCCCCATGCAGAAGGCGTGAAACGATAGTACAGGTTTAGCACATCGCGTTCATACCGCACCAATTGCCTTACGCCACCAAAGCCTATGATTTCGTTTGTAGATGGTAGTGTAACCGCCCAATAACTATAGCCATCATCTTGCCATTGCTGCAACCACTCGCGCAAAACATTTTCACTTGTTGCAAAATCAGGATCAGGACCATTGGGAGCGTACTGGTGAGTTGCAGGATCGCCATGTATAGCGAACATTGCAGCGGCGTCTTCAGCTACGGGACGACGCAAAATGAGACGTTCGGTATGTATTTCACTAAAGATAGATGCTAGTTGTGTTGGTAAAAGATTGTTGTGTTCGTTTGTCGTATCCATAGTTCTCTATCCTGCATTTTCACGTTGACGCAACGCTTCGTACAGCGCAATACTGCCCGCAACGGCGGCATTGAGCGAGTTGATTTGACCATGCATAGGCAGTTTTACCAACAGATCGCAGTGTTCGCGTATAAGGCGGCCAAGCCCCTTGCCCTCGTTGCCGACGACGATTGCGAGTGGACCTGTCAGGTTGGCCTTATGATAGAATGTTTTCGCTTCACCTGCCAGCCCGACGACCCACACGTTTTCTTGCTTGAGTTCGTCAATTACGCGCGTCAGGTTGGCCTCTTGCGCTATGAGCAGATGTTCCGTGGCACCCGCCGATGTTTTGACGACGGTGGCGTTGACCTCCGCAGCGCGATGCTCCGGTAGCACAATGCCATGCACACCTGCGGCCTCCGCTGTTCGCATTAGTGAGCCGAGATTGTTCACATCCTGAATGGCGTCGAGAATCAGCAGAAACGGAGCCTCCTGCTTACGCGCTGCAAAAGCCAGGATATCAGCAATGCTGACATATTTGCGCTCCTCGACCAGTGCCACACATCCCTGATGCACGGCACCGTGACTGAGTTGGTCGAGTCGTGAGCGTGGCACCATCTCAATTGTTATATGTTGCCGCTCGGCCTCTTGCTCAATGGCGGCAACTGCAGGAGCATCGCGCTGACCCTCAGCTAAAAGCAGGCGTTTGACGCGTCGCCCCGAATGCAGCGTCTCTAAAACGGGGTTGCGTCCCCAGATATATTCAGGCATGAACTCTCTCTCATTGATGCAAATGTAGGGTCTCATTTATTACGCACTCGGACGAGCGAAGCAATGTCCGTGTCTTGTCTATATGATATACGTTTTCCTGAGTATAACACACCCGATAAAATGAGGAAATGAGCCTACCAGAATCCTACTTACCGCGCCTGAGTACCATCAACTGAGAATGCCATATTGGATTCTTGAGTGGTATCGTTTTGAATGAGACAATTTCAAAAAACGGGGTTATAGCCTGCTTCATAAATTCGTCTGTGTGATGAGCAAAAAAGCGAGGCGGTTGATGCCAGTCGTTCTCATGTACTCCCTCTTCCTCACTGCCTCCATAAACACCGAGAAAGAAAAGACCACCAGGGGATAAGAGACTTCGTAGTTTTTCCAGAACTTTCGGAAGATCGCTTGTAGGCACATGGAGCAGGCAGTTCAATGCATAGATAGCCTCGAAAGAAGCAGATGGAAAATCCAGACTTAAAAAATCCATGACATATACTTCCAATCCTTTTGCACGGCATAATTCGACCATAGCAGGTGAAAGATCGGTACAAATCACTCGCAAACCGTTCTGCTGAAAAAAAAGGCTATCGCTGCCTGTTCCAGTTCCTACCTCCAGGAGTGTTTTCTTTCCCTCTTGCTTCAAGATATCCAAAAATTGCTGCCGCTCTGCCAGCTTCCAATCTTCTTTCTTTGCTTGATCTCTTTCGCCAGCACTCGCACGGCTATATGCTCTTTGCAGAAGAGTAATTACCTGCTGATAGTCCATGCAGTATGTATTCCTCCCGTTTTTGCACATTGTAACAAAGCTTACACAAACGCACAACCAGCAAATGCTTTTGTTTCCATATGTGACATTCAAAATCTCCTAATTTACTGTCGCTTCCTCAATATTTCCGACATACTATACTCAGATAAAACAGATAGAAGCTATAAGGAGCAGACCACATGAACAAAGAAGATATTGAGAAATATCTGAAAATGCTAGGTGAGGAACTACAAAAGAAACAAGTTTTGGGTGAAGTTCTGCTTGTCGGTGGTGCAGTAATGCTGCTTGAGGTGGGAAATCGAGAGATTACAAAAAATATTGATGCATATTTTGGGCCTAAGTATGCGTTTGCGATTCGTGATGCAGTAGCTACAATCGCGCAGCGCGAAGGTCTGCCTGATGATTGGCTCAATGATGGTGTAAAAGGCTTTTTTCACTCACAACCGCCACACACAAGATGGGCTGAGTATCCGGGGTTACGTGTATATGTAGCATCACTAGAATATATCCTGGTTATGAAAGTTGTGGCAGGTAGTCCACAAGACATTGAAGATGCAAAAGCATTGATCACAACACTGAAAGTTTCTAATGCTCAAGAAGTGTTTAACCTTGTAGCTAAGTATACTAGACAGCAAAACGTAGAGACTAGAGTACAATATATTGTTGAGGAATTATTTGATTTGTAACACCAAGAAGGAACAATACCATGGCTGAACCTAAATATCGCTGGCATCGACAAACTATAGCAGAGACATTCGAGCGTATTTTGAGCGGCACTACTCGCTGGGTTGCGATTGGCGATTTTTTAGATGATTGGCGACGTTCTGCGGTTGAAGATCGCATTGAGCTAGCAGAGGCACCAATCGCGCAAGCTTCTACAATCGAAATGTTACGTTGGGCGGCCTTCTGTGCCTCGATGGTAGAATGGCTCTGCTGGCAAGATAGCTTGCCTTTTCCAACATGGACGGACCAGGAATGCTACGTGTTGCAAGAACCCTGGTTTATCTATGACGGATACCGTTTGCGTGCATGGCAACTCGTTACAACTCCTGCTGCCTTCAAAACACGTAATATCTATGGCGGAGATCGTATGCTCGAACGCGTCTAAAAGAAAGGGAGAATCATGATACGAGGAGAAAAAGTATATTTGAGAGTTGTTACTGAGGCTGATCTTGCACTACTGAGTGCGTGGTTGAACAACGTTGATTTCAACAGTGAATATAACTCCTTTGGCTTGCAACAAGCCAATACGATAGAAAAGCAATTCGCGGAAAATGGCCTCATTAGCTCACAGCATGGCAGGCTACTCATTGTCACGTCAAACAACGATGATATTATTGGCTCCATTTCCTATCGTCAAGTAAGATACGGACCGAACGAAGGTAGTCTGGCATTCAATATCGGTATCAGCATTGCCGCCGAGCATCGCGGTAAAGGCTATGGCGTTGAAGCACAAAAACTGCTCACAAGTTATCTCTTCTCGACCTATCCTGTGACGCGTATCGAAGCTTCAACTGATAGAGAAAATATTGCTGCGCAAAGAGTATTAGAAAAAGCAGGATTCACCCGTGAAGGTATACTACGTCAAGCACAATGGCGTTTGGGTAGTCGGCATGATTTAGTGATGTACAGCAAGTTACGTGGAGAGTAGTAAAAAGAAACTTCGTGTTATAAAGCTGAGTCACCATACGCACAGCGGATTCGTGTACGTGACTAGAAACACCATTGGATAAAACATAGTGAACGATAGAGAAGAAAGGACTTTCTCATGCAAGGGAACAACAGCTTAAACGGTGTACGCGTTGCGATTGTCGTTGATGACAACTTTGAGCAAGTCGAAATGACTTCACCAAGACAGGCCCTTGAACAAGCGGGAGCGAATGTGACGCTCATCTCTTCGCATCCTGGGCAAGTAACAGGTAGAAATCATGATGTAGACCCACAAGACACCTTCAAAGCGGACATGACCCTAGATCAAGCAAATCCTATGGATTTTGACGCGCTCATGCTGCCAGGGGGATCGGTCAACGCTGATCATCTGCGTATGAACCCAAAGGCACAGAGCTTTGTCAAGCAGTTCGATAGCGCGGGCAAGCCAATGGCGGTCATCTGTCACGCTCCGTGGCTCCTCGTCTCAGCCGATCTTGTGAAGGGCCGCACCTTGACAAGCTGGCCGAGCCTCCAGGTCGATATTCGTAATGCTGGCGGCACCTGGGTCGATCAGCAGATGGTACGTGACCGCAATCTGGTGACAAGTCGTGGGCCACAGGACCTCGACGCCTTCAATCCCGCGATGGTCTCTCTGTTCGCGGAAAGCAAGGTAACACGCTAAAATTTTTCAACACAATAAACAAAATACATGCATCCGCTATGCGGATGCATGTATTTTGTTTATTGTGTTTTCCCTACCACGTCGCCGTGCCACAACCTTTGTAGCTCTGGTGAAGTTTGTAACAGTTCTTGCAATGTGCCCTGTGAGTCTACGCGTCCTTCTTTGAGAACAATGATATGGTCGGCTCGTTGTAGCACGGTGCGGCGATGCGAGACGATGAGGTAGGTGCTTTTGCGCTGGCTAAAGAGGCGGTCCCATAGGATATGCTCGGTCTCTACATCAAGGGCACTGGAGAGGTCGTCGAAGACAAAGAGTTCGGCGTCACGCACAAACATACGTGCGGCAGCCGAGCGTTGCGCCTGTCCACCTGAGAGCTTGACGCCGCGTGTACCAATCGTTGTGTGCAGCCCCTGCTCTAACTCTTCCAGATCGCGCTCCATCACCGCCGCATGAATAGCACCCACGAGGTCAACCTTGTCTTCTGGCAAACCAAGCAGGATGTTCTCTTTCAAGGTATCGCTAAAGAGATGTGGCACCTGCGCCGTATATGCACTGCGTGGTGGCACAAAAAACGTTGCAGGATCGTTGACTGGCAATCCATTCCAGAGTATCTCGCCTGTATCTTTGGGAAGCAAACCAAGCAAAACTTCTAATAGTGTTGTCTTGCCTGAACCAATACGCCCTGTGATAACGGTCATCGAACCACGTTGCACACGCAGATCAATATTCTCAATGCCTCTACCTGTATCGGGATAGTGATACTTTAACCCTTTTGCCTCTAACACTTGTAAGTGCTGCTCGTCCGTTTTCACGGGAACAGTCAAAGCGGGTATATCTCCACTAAGGTATAAGGGCCTGTGCGCGACAAGCTGCGCTGCTGGTGCGCCCTGTAGCAACTTGTCCATACGTTGAAAGGCTACCTTTGTCTGCTTGTAATGCGCGAGAAAGACGCCAAAAGAGTGTGTGGACTCGGTGGCAAAGGCGAGGTAGTAGATGAACAGGGCAAGATCACCAATGCCAAGTTGCTTCGCACGAATAGCCTGTGCAGCAAGAATAAGAATGAAGCCCGTTCCCAGACCGACGATATTTGCAAAGGTCGAGTCGAGCAACTGTGTAAGCACAGCGTCTTTCAACATCGCGCCGCGCCGCTTTTCATTCAGCTTCTGAAAGTGCGCGACGACGTATGGCTCCGCTGTCGAGACCTGGATCGCTTGCACCGAACTGAAAATTTCGCCAATGGCACCAGTAATATGTCCTGTTGCCTTACGACTGGCACGACGATACTTTTCCAGGCGTTCGCTCACGATCTGTACCGTCGCGATCACACCTATCAATGGCACAAAAACTAGCAGCGTAATCAGAGCGTCTATTTTTAGCATGATAATAACTGCAATAATGGCGAACAGAGCATCCCCCATATTATCAAGCGTCCAACTGACGGCGTCCTCTGCTTGTTCCGCGTCGTCACGAAAGCGACTGATGGCCTCACCTGGAGAGTCGGGAACGGCACGCGCTCCGGGTCGCTCCAGAATGCGCTCTAGCAGGTTGCGGCGCAGAATATTCACCATCGAGAAGCGATGTAGGGTATCAACCAGGCCACCTGCAAGGTAAAGTACAACACGCGCTAGTGCCGTAACGACTAAAAACACGATCAGCGTCCAGAGTGTCGATGTCAGATGTGCTTCTCTCGGCAGCAAATTAAAGAATTGTTGTGCTATCAAACCAGGAACAAGAGGCAAGACACGAATGGTTATCCAGATAAGCGCGTTCAACGCGTAGAGCCACGGACGATAGCGAATCATGCGCCACATATACTGATAGGTTTTCATGCCTGCACCTCCTCTGCCGAAACTATAGTAAGGGGAATGTTGGCTTGCTCTACGCTATCGCTGGGCAACGCTTCTAATCCCGTTCGCAGAAGTTGAAAAAAATGTGAGTTACTATCCTGTATTAACACCTGTCGCTCGCCATACTCAAGCATGCGTCCATGCTCCAATATCAGAATTTCGTCGGCGCGTCTTACGGTATCAAGTCGGTGTGCGATGATAATACCCGTGCGTCCACTAAAAAGTTTGCTCACGGCACGTTCAAGCAACTGCTCCGTCGCAGGATCGAGGCGCGACGAAGCTTCGTCGAGAATCACCAGCCCAGGATTTGCCAGGAAGACGCGTGCAAAGGCTAGCAGTTGTGCCTCGCCAGCCGAGAGACCTTCACCATCGGATCCCAGTTCGGTATCAAGTCCTTGCTGCAATGAGCGATACCACGTTGTCAAACCAAGGTCGTCTAGCACCGCTAAGATATGTGCATCTGGAATGGTGGGATTAAAGAAGGTCAGATTGTCACGTACCGTCGCATGAAAAAGCTGCACATCTTGCGTCACCATGCCAATGCGTTGACGCATGTCGCGTAGCCTCGTCTCACGTATGGGAACGCCGCCAAGACTGATAGTGCCCTCTTGAGCATCGTAGAGGCGTAACAGGAGACGCGCAAGAGTTGTCTTGCCACTCCCTGTACGTCCAAGCACACCAAGCACCTTCCCAGGTTGTAGTGTGAATGTGATATCATGCAAAATTTTGTCGTCCGCGTTATAGCCAAACGAAACGTTGTCGAACTCGACGGCAAGTGGACCTGATGGCAATTGCGTATCTCCACCATCGCTGATACTACTTTGCGTTTGTAATAACTGCTGTACACGCTCGATGCCAGCACCAGCCTGTTGCAGGTTTTGTAGCTCCATGCGTATCTGTTGCATCGGCTGCTCAAGCAGGTTGGTATAGTAGAAAGTCAGGTAAACCGTACCAATTGTGATAGCGTGAATGCTCCACAAGTAAGCACCAACGGCGAAGGCAAGGGCGTTGCCAATGCCGAAGACCGCGATGGTGGTCATGAGCATAGTATAGCCTGCGATGTTGGCTTTACGGCTTACGGGCAACCACGAGCGGAGCAGAGAATAAAAACGCCACATGACATAGCCTGTCGCACCGTTAGCGCGTGTATCAGCGGTCCCTGCAAGTTGCTCACCCACAAAGCCAAAGAACTCGGCATCCTTCTCGCGTTGTTTTACCCAGAATGGTACAGCGTAGGAACGTATGCGAATGAGAACGATGAGAGCAATCAGGGCGAACGCACCCATCACCAGACCAATGCGCCAATCTGCGAGAAACAGAAATACTACGATGCCCACAATCAAAAGAGAGTTACCCAGCAGATAGACAAATGATTGTGAGAAAAAGGTCGAGAGCGTATCTACATCTCCGTCGATGCGCTCGATAATTTCGCCAGAAGTGTGCGCCTTGTGAAAGGCCATGTCGAGCTTGAGACAATGAGCCACAAGATCGGTACGAAGCTGGTTGGTCGCCGTCCACGCGACATTCTCACTGAGATAGGTAGCGATTACCGTCACGACTTGATTGCCCAACGCGATAGCCACGAATAACGCGCCAGCAAGCATAAGCGTTGTTGTATCAGCTCCCGTTGTAGCCGCGTCAATGAAGTAACGCAGAATTTGCGGATTGAGCAATTGAAAGGCGATACCAGTCAGCAAAAGCACAACCATCAGCAACGCCCGACGCCACTGTGGTTTGAGGTACGTTACTAGAAGACTAGTGTAGGTTGAATAACCGACGGGTTTAGACACGAGTAAGAGGCTCATGAAGCGTTCCTTTCACCATAGCTGGTGCAGCTACGTCCTATGTGCCTTCTCTTCAATAGACATAAAAAGACCACAGGACACAACTATGCGTACTACCTGTGTTTTGCAGATGAATACACAACCTACAGGGTAACGAGTGCGTCTGTGGTGACAAAAGAGTTATTTTACGAAGAAACGTTGTTACAGAAATTAGGAGAGCACTCGTTGATTACACGGAAAGACTCTGTATCGTTGGCAGTTGAGGATGTATCTTATTCGTTGTAGGCATTGGACTGTTCTCTTTCTTTGTTCATCGAATTCTTACAAAGCAAGGATACCATAAGAGATGGGAGAAAACAAGGGAATAATAAATATATGAAAGAGACAAACGGGCAACCACAAGATTCAATACAATTCAAATAGCCCATGCTTCTGGTGGAGTACCCAGAACGATGAAATGTGATGCAATTCCAGGAGAATAACGAGAACATTGGGGGATTGAGACCAACGGGCGACCACAAGAACGGACGGGCGACCACAAGGGTCGCACCCTACTATACCCAATGTGCTGCGGTGCGCCCGTCCGTTCTCCTTGTGGTCGCCCGTTGATAGCTTTATCACAACAACGCAGTAATCTCTTCTTGCACAGGCACCCCTGTCACCTCGGCATCGTGCGCGAGTATTAGCAGGTCAACCTCGCTTCTTACGCCAAATTCGGGAAGGTATATGCCTGGCTCGATTGAGCAACAGGTATTTTCCAGCAGCATACGTGCGTCTTGCGTCTCAAAGTTGTCGTTGTTCGCGCCGTTGCCGTGTTCATCAGTCGTAATGTTATGTCCGGTGCGATGCACAAAGTAGTCGCCGTAGCCCGCATCTACAATCACGGTGCGTGTGATATCATCGACCTGCCGACCCTCGACGTGCTCACCTGCCGCCAACCGTGTACGCACAAAGGTAATGCCAGTATTGCGGGCGCGGCGCACAGTCTCGAACACCTCGCGTTGACGCTGCGGAATTTCTTCACGTAGGCCAGCGAAGGCCATCCATGTATAATCGGCGTAGACAGCATCTTCATACGACAGTTTGGCCCAGAAGTCGAAGAGAATGAGATCACCACGATGAATAGGTTGGTGCTGCTCCCTTGTCGGCGCATAGTGTGGATTGCCGCTATTCGCATTTACCGCGACAATCGGCGGCTCAGACACAAGCAGACCCGCTTGTTCTATAAGAGACACAAAGCGTTGTTGCACTGTGTATTCATCAAGCTCTACGCTGATTTGTAAATCGTTCGTGAGTTCTGCAAAAAGTTGATTTTTCGCGGCAATGAGGTGACGACCAGCCTCGCGGTGACTCTCGATCTGCTCATCGCTCAACTGAGCGACAAAGCGTTGCGAGAGGTTCGCGGAAGTCACAACTTCGGCACCAAATGAACGTACCAGTTCAATCGTGCCAGCATCGACACGCGCAATGTACGGTATCGCGTTCATGGGTGAATATTCCATTGCAACACGCATCCCTGGTTTGAGCAGACTCTGTACCTGCTGCTGCATCTCTTCCCACGTGCGAAACACCAACCGTGTGCCGGGAAGCGAACGTAACACATGTGACTCAACCGCACTGATAATCGCAGTCGGCGTACCCCGCGCTGGCACAAAATAGAACCAGCGCCGTGTATACATGTCCTGCGTGGGTAACGTCAACACTTGATACGCAATAGGATTCGACTTGCGAAAATCATAGAACAGCCAGCCGTCTATCTGCTCATCCTGCAATGCCGTTTGAATACGTGCGATATCCATACTATTGTTCCTCTGACAACTTCACATTCTCATAAATAGCGGTAATAGGAATACTGATATCTATGCTGACCAGCTCTACTATGTCGTCAACCTTGAAAGGTGACAAACGCCAGAAGGGGTGCTGTTCACGTCGATATACTTCTATAGCCATACGTTGTGTATTTACGAGAACGTATTCCTCAATAGTTGGGCAAGAACGGTAGAAATCAAATTTATCTCCTCTATCGTATGCCTCCGTACTTTTTGAGAGAACTTCAATGACAAGGCGTGGATACAGCAAAATATCATCCCCAGCCTCATCACGAGGATCACAAGTAACCGTTATGTCAGGATACACATAACGTTTTTCTGATAAACGCACTCTTGCATCAGAAGTATAAACATTACATGACCCATTACGAAGCGCATTACCTAGCTCTCGTATCAAGTTAGCACTAATTCTTGCATGGACAAGCGTTCCGCCCGCAAGCATGTACACACTACCATCAATGAATTCGTAGCGTTTCTCTATGCTGTTACGGTCAAGTGTTAAGTATGCTTCAACGCTCATTTTTGAACGGCTAGGTTGGGCTACCATATGTTTCTTGCCTTTACCGTTGTAAAAGATAGCGAGTATGCCGAACACCATCCTCTTTTGCATACAAGCACAAATGCTTATATGCAAAAGAGGATGTATGCCCACAAGTTTTAGCGATCTCGCTCCTGCGACGTTAGCGCGGCCTGAGCAGCAGCTAGACGTGCGACGGGGACGCGAAACGGTGAACAGCTTACATAGTCGAGGCCGACCATGTGACAGAACTCGATGCTATCGGGATCGCCACCATGCTCACCACAGATGCCCAGTTCAAGGTCTGGATTCGCCTGACGACCTTTTTCGGCGGCCATCCGCACCAATTGTCCCACACCGTCGCGGTCGAGGGTCTGGAAAGGATTGAAGGGCAGAATTTTGACCTTCTGCTTCAGTCCTGGCTCGTCGAGACCGTCGATGTAGCGCAAGAGGAATTTGCCCTCGGCATCGTCGCGGCTATAGCCAAAGGTGGTCTGTGTCAGGTCGTTGGTGCCGAAGCTGAAGAAGTCAGCAACAGGCGCGATCTGGTCGGCGGTCAGGGCTGCACGAGGTAGTTCGATCATCGTACCAAATTTGTACTCGATAGCTCCACCAACCTCGTCGGCGATCTCATGGGCAACGGCCTCAAGCTGGCGACGCACCTCTTTTAGTTCGTTGACATGCCCAACAAGAGGAATCATGATCTTGGGCTGGATTTTCTTGCCTTCCTTCGCCAGTTCGCGTGCCGCCTCAAGAATGGCGCGTGTCTGCATCACGTTGATCTCGGGGAAGAGCAAGCCAAGACGACAGCCGCGTAGCCCGAGCATCGGATTCATCTCACGCATCGCGCCAACGGCTTCGAGCAGTTCGCGCTTCTCCGCCAGCTCTTTTGGATTGTCGCCCTTTGTCTCAAGGCGTGTCACCTCTACAAGCAACTCTTCATAAGATGGCAAGAACTCGTGCAGTGGTGGGTCGATGAGACGAATAACAACAGGGTAGCCCTCGCCAGTTTTGGGGTCTATCATCGCCTCAAAGATGCCTTTGAAGTCGCTGCGCTGGAAGGGTAGCAACTTGTCGAGTTCGACTTGACGCTCCTCGGTCGTCTTCGCGAGAATCATTTTTTGCACAATGGGCAGGCGTTCCTGCTCCATGAACATATGCTCGGTGCGACAGAGACCGATACCTTCTGCACCAAAGGTGATGGCGCGTTTGGCATCGCGTGGGTAGTCAGCGTTGGCCCATACACCCAGTTTGCGCTCAGCATCGGCCCATGTCAACAGTTTCTTCAAATCGACTTCTTTATCGTAGTCAGCCTCAACAGTCTTGATGATGCCAGCGAAAACCTCGCCGGTGGCACCATCGATAGAGATGTCGTTGCCCTCTTTGATTACGATATCGGAGCCAACGACGCGGAAGAGCTGCTCGGCCTCGTTGACGCGAATACCTTCACAGCCAGCGACACAGGGGAGACCGAGGCCACGTGCAACGACAGCCGCATGGCTTGTCGCGCCACCGCGTGCCGTGAGAATACCTTTCGCCACCAGCATACCGTGTACATCGTCGGGGCTTGTCTCTGGACGCACCAGCACGACAGCCATACCTGCTTTACCGAGTTCCTCGGCACGGTCAGCATTGAAAATGGCTTTACCGAAGGCAGCACCAGGAGAGGCGTTCAAGCCCTTTGCCAGCAAACGGCCCTCTTTCTCAGCAGTCTTTTTCTCGGCATCGTCGAAGCGTGGCAATAGGAGTTGGTAGACGTGGTTTGGCTCGACGCGCTTCACGGCATCTTGCTTCGAGATGAGACCCTCTTCAACCATATCGACGGCGACCTTGACGGCGGCACCAGCGTTGCGCTTGGCAGAGCGTGTTTGGAGCATGTACAGGTGGCCGCGCTCAACCGTAAATTCCAGGTCCTGCATATCTTTGTAATGCTGCTCAAGACGGTTTGCGATATCCTGGAACTCCTGGAAGACCTGTGGCAGGTCCTGTTGCAAACGGCTAATCTTGGATGGTGTGCGAATACCAGCAACTACGTCCTCGCCCTGTGCATTGAGCAAGTATTCGCCGTACAACTGCTTCTCGCCTGTGGCGGGATCGCGCGTGAAGGCGACGCCTGTACCGCTATCACTACCCATGTTACCAAAAACCATGCTCTGCACATTGACGGCGGTGCCGAGCGTATGCTCAATTTTGTTGAAGTTGCGGTAGTCGATGGCACGTTTGTTGTTCCAGGAAGAGAACACAGCCTCAATAGCCTTCTCCAACTGCTTGTAGACATCGGTGGGGAAAGGCTCGCCCGACTGCTTTTCGGCGATCTGCTTGAACTCGACAACCAGATTTTTCAGGTCGGCGGCTGGAATTTCGGCATCGGTCTTGACGTGAGCTTGCTCTTTGTAACGCTCAAGCACATGCTCGAAATCCTGTGGGTTAGTGTCAAGCACGATTTTGCTGAACATCTGAATAAAGCGGCGGTAGGCATCATAGGCGAAACGCTCGTCGCCTGTAAGTGTCAACAGACCTTGCACCGTCTCGTCGTTGATACCGAGGTTGAGAACAGTATCCATCATACCGGGCATAGAGAACTTCGCGCCGGAGCGGACGGAGACGAGTAGAGGATTGTCTTTCTTGCCGAAGCCTTTGCCTGTCTGCTGCTCCACAATCTTGAGGGCGGCCAGAGCCTGATCCCACATGCCCTGTGGAAAGTGCTTGCCCGCGTCGTAGTAGGCGTTGCAGGCTTCGGTGGTGATGGTGAAGCCGGGAGGAACAGGAAGGCCAGCGTTTGTCATCTCGGACACGCCCGCGCCTTTACCGCCGAGCAGTTCACGCATTTTCGCGTTGCCCTCGCTAAAAAGATAGACCCATTTACGTGGGGATTGTTTTACAGCCTCGTCCAGTTCGGTGCGAGTGATTTGTTGTGTCATGTCAGGTATCCCTCCAAGGTATAACAAAAAATAATTGGTTACGCCCTTATGCACTCAATACAATGTTTCTGGCCCAGCGTAATACGGTACGAGCATGTTGGATGTAGTCACTGGCCTGTTCCGCGTTGATCACCTCGTCGGCCTCTTCCGGTGGTGTGTTGACATAGAAGGCTTCAGGATGAAAAGGAGTCAAAACCGCCATCTCATCTTGAATATTCGGTGGTGCGTCAACCGCGAGTGCCAGCGTATGTAGATCATGGTCATAGGGTACACGCCGTCCTGAGCGCAAGACGCTGACAGCTTGTGCCGCCTTCTCAACAGCTTGATTGCAGAAGTCCGCGCAGGCAAAGTGTCGTCCCAGACTCAATTCGACTGTCGCAGTCGCCATGTCCTGTGCCGCCTCCGCGAAGACCGCTAACGCCCCCTGTAGATCACCCTGTAATGGTTTTGAGTCATCTTCCTCATCTTCCTGGGAGGTCGTCGTATGAGCAATAATCGCTCGTGTATCGTCATCGAGCGTGACTCCCTGTGAAAGGAGCCTTTCGAGGTCTTCTTCGCTCTCGCCATTGGGAAGTTTATGCCCATCGTTATGCATCTGCATCATCCTCTGTGTCCTTGTTCAGCAACTTGCTCATGAGTAGTATACATTCTATTCGACCATCATGCCCATAATATGCCCAAGAGATACATCCTGTCAATGCACACAAGAAACCAATAGGGCCATTCAAAAGTCCATTAGGAATATGGATAGGCGACCACAAGGGTCGCACCCTACTATACACGTATATAGTAGGGTGCGACCCTTGTGGTCGCCCGTTCTAAAAATTTAAGGAGCATAATCGGTCCCTACAGAGGCAGCAGAGGATACTCAGCCAGCATATGATAAATCAGCTTTTCGTGAAGAATCGCGAGCGATTGACCTAAAATAGCATATCCATTATCAGTCAAACAATAAGAGCGGTATGAACTCTCACCTTCCAAAGACACTATCCAGCCTCTTTGTTCCAAGCGAGCCAGAGCCGCATAGAGCGTCCCTGGCTCCAAAACGATACCGCTCTGCTCATCAAGCCTCGTAACAATCGCATGTCCATGTTTCGCACCATCCCTCAAGCAGAAAAGAATGAGTAAAGCAGGGCTAGTAAAACGCCCTAGAGAGCGAACATTCGCGTACATTGCTACCTCCCTTCTGGCTACTGCATGAGTGGTGGCATAGTTTGCAATGTCTCTTGTTTTGGAGTTGAGGGAGTAGCAACAAGCGCAAGCAATCCTCTGACAAGCATGAATACAGCGACAAGAGCGAGCAATGCCATTGAACTCAAACCTGCTGTTACTAGTGCAAGTCTATCAGCGTAGGACCATGAATGGATTACCGTTCCATTGGAAGTGGTAACCATAATGGTGCCATGAATACGAAAAAGTGTGCTACTCCAAAGAGTAACTGCGACAAGTTGTACAAGCATGCCAACTGTTGCAATGATTGTTAGCACAAACGAAGGAAGTTGTATTCTTTGGCTGATATTTCCCTTCGCCATAATAATTGAGGTCAAAAGAAAACTTATGAACAAGGTGCATATAAAAACTAATCCGTTCAAAGGTCCATTATTTGCTGCTAGAAAATAACTGATACATGCAAACAAGAAACAAGTTAGCGGTATAAACCGTACTACAGCGTTATATGTAGACGTCGCTCTTCTGGTCATAACCAAAGAAATAAAGAGACCGCTTAGCACTACGGCAAGCATCGTTATCCCAAAACCAATACGAAACAAATCTGTAGTAATTTCCGCCATAGGATTGAAGCGGTTCACAATGAAATCTGACAACTCACCCAAATAAGCCATCCAGCACAACCAGAAAAGAGGAAAGACCCAAAGAATTGTACTATTCGCGAAACGTATTCGGCTCATACGGTCGTTTGGCGAGAGCATTCTCTGTGTTCTATAGTGCGGGTCCAAACGAGCATCGAGTGCGCCGAAGAGTAGATCAATCAGCGTAAAGAGCGTTACAGTGTGTTCTTCGAGGAGCGCGACCATCTCGGTTTCGTAGCGTTCGCGCCATGCTCGTGGGTAGAGTTTGAGTAACAGTAACAGCAATTTCACGTTTCTCTCCTTGTAATTCTTTACACTGCATTTAGAACGCAGGTAGGCGCTGCAAACCAACAGAGACGACTCGTTGCATCGTCGCGAGTTGCTCGCGTAACACGGTCACGCCTTCGCCTGTTATGCGATATGGGCGGCGGCGATCAGTGGACTCCAATGCCATAATCCAGCCGCGCTGTTCTAGCCGCGTCAATGCTCCATAGAGCGTTCCTGGTTCCAAACGTGTGCCACTAAATTCAAGAATATCCTCCATCATGGCGTAGCCATGCCTGGGTCCACTCGCCAGACTTGAGAGGATGAGCAACGAAGGGTCGGAAAAACGGCCCAGTTCAGGGAGGTGTTTCGGCATAATCTGACCTTCTACAACTATTCAGCAATGCTTTATATCGTAATACTTAGTAAGTACAATTGAATAATAACATAAGTTCTGTATCAAGTCAAGGGAAGTACCCTGTCAAGCTTCATTTGTCAGATAGATGTCTAGGTGAAACAGCCTGAGAAGCGGTTTCATCAGTGACAAATGAAGCTTGACAAACTGCTACGGGGCGGGGCATGCGCCATGAAGATTAGCCGTTGTATAATAGGGAACTTTTTCTCTGTACTTTTCGTCTCTTCTATGCATGCACGATATGTAGGGTAAGACACAGTGATTTGTAAGCAAAGGGAAAAGAATATGCGAACGCAAGAGAAGGAAGATAGTCGGATACAGACATCATCGAAGCAGAGAAGGCCCTTATCTTTATTGATTGGGCTGGGGTTGCTTACAGCAATCGCGCTTTTCGTAGGCTATAATGTGACAACACTTGCTAATCAACATATACAGCGTACAGGTACAACAACAATGGTCACACAGACAAATAAAGGTACATGGGAACATGTGCTTGATGACTTCTCTATTACATCATTGGTAGCCGCGCCAAACAATCCAGCCATTTTATATGCATGTGCGATGCCTGTACAATCTACAACGCCCACACCTAATCGTGTATGGTCAGGCATCCCCATCGTGAATTACACCCTGCTGCATAGTATCGATGGCGGCAAGCATTGGCAAGAGGTAACACATCTGAATGGAGGTTGCCAGATTGCCATCAATCCTACGAATAGCGATGACATCTATACAATCGCACGTTCGGGACACACAGCCAGCAATGGACAGGTGGCAGACGTACTCAAACACAGCACTGATGGTGGTCGCTCATGGACCGATATCGCGCCGACACTTCTATCAGGCGGCACGCACCTAGCAACAACGTGGCATGTGCAACAATTGAGCATGGTGGGCACTCAACTTTTCGGAACACAATTGTTTCCCACACAAGGTATGCAACCACTGGGAAGAAGCTTACCGCCTTCAATCGTCACAAGACTCAGCATCGCGCGTCTCGTTGGGAGCAGTGACGGTGGACATACATGGACGTTTCTTGATAGTAACCGCGATAACACAGGTCAAGGAACACATGACTATGTTGTTTCACCGTCTGATCCGCAAACGATATACGAGCTTGCTGGCACACAATGGCCCGCCTACTTGCAACCAGGAGTGCCAAAAGATATTCCGCTAAACGGGAGCAATCTTACACTATATAAGACAGTAGACGGTGGCAAGAACTGGACAAAGCTTTTAGAGAACCTGCCATACAGCAGCAAGTTACAGGTAGCGGGCGACAATGCCAGCGTCGTCTACGTGGGTAGCACGACCGGCGTGACACCATTCAAGGGGTATGACACAGGTCAGGATGTAATCGTACTACCACAGTTCTCATTACAAGTGAGTATGAATGGTGGGGCAACATGGCGTACTGTTAAAGCTCTAGTGGGAGTTGCGTTCGTACAAAACTGGTTTGTCGGCGTGGGTGGACGTGTCTACGCCGCCACTGGTGCAGCTCCACACATGCAGCCAGTAGCCGCGACTGGTACAACGGTTGTACCTTCTGTTACAACTCAAATAGGGCAGGATGGCTATAATGTCGGCAGTAGTCAAGGTATGGGCAGCGTGACAGCCATCCAACGCTACGATGTGACGAGTGATACATGGAGTGTTGCAGCGCAAACGCCGCCAAGTAGTTCGCTACTCGCGGTAACAAATGGCACAAACTCACATACTAGCATGCTCTGGATATTAAGCAATGCCAACGGCAAAACGGCTCTGTACAGGCTAGAGGCTGCATGAAGATTGGTGAGTCTAATTCACGCGAAGTGGTTTGGCCTCGCGACGCACACGTTTTCCCTGGCGTATCTGCTGGGCAGCCGTGCGATCCTTTTGTGCCTCAAGTTTGATCAGCGGAAATGGGCGGTTGAACCGACGATCAAAAGATTCGGCCTTCTCGTCGGAAAGTAGCGCACGCCGTTCGTAGGAGCGTGCGAAGATATCACGCTTGGCCTCGTCGGAGAGATTCGTTAGGAGAAGGTAAGCCAGTGCAAATTCTGGCTTACCTTCTTCGGCATAGGCATCAGCGAGTGTGAGGGCATCGGCTCCCTCGTCTATCTGTTTATGAGCCTGTTCGAGAAAGACATTTTTCAGCAATCGACCATAAAGTTCCGCAAAATCTGTGGGCATCGCAGGCTCCTATAATGAAAAGAATACTATGATATGTCTATAAGAGGTGTGACATGCTATTCGGCCTCTATATTGTACCACCTTTTTTGAGTCCCTGCCGCTCTTCGCGATACCATTTGCGAGCGTAAGAAAAGAGTTCGCGGAAGGCACGAACAATTACAGAGATTTTTGCGCCAGTGGCGCGTCCACCGCGGCGTGGTAGATGTTGTACACCAACCTCAGTATAGGTGTAGCCTTCGCGTGTGAACTTGTAGAGCATTTCCGTATTAATCATTGCACCGCGCGTCTCTAAAGGATTGTGCTGAAAAAACTCGGCTTTGTAGAGCTTGAAAGCGCAATCAATATCGCGCACATGGAGTTTGAAAACAGACCGCACAAGCATTTTCCAGCCCCAGGCATTGAGCTTACGCAAAGCCGTATCTTGACGGTCGATACGATAGCCAAGCACAGCATCGTATTGCCCGATCAATGGAAAGAAACGCTCCAGGTCACAGATATCAAACTGGCCGTCGGAGTCCATGAAAAAAACGAGGTCTTTGCCTGCCGCCTCAAAGCCACTAACAAGGGCGGCTCCATATCCTTGATTTACCTCGTGGTTAATCACACGAACGCGCGGCTCCTCTGCGGCAATCTCTTCCAGGATGGCTCGTGTGTGGTCCTTGCTGCCATCATTGACAACAATCACCTCGAAATCTTGTGTCCACACCGATACGGCAGCGATCACTGAGCGCATCGTGCCTGTGATTGCGACCTCTTCATTGTGAGCAGGCATCACGATAGAAAGACTATATGCAAGACTCATATTCTGCTCTCTCACCTGCCCTTGTGTATATTGCTGCATCCGTCCCTCTTCTTTACTATAGGGCGTCATAAATTAGGCTCCTACAGCATGATAAAATAGTCCCTACAAGCCATTAGAAATCGTTGAATGTAAATGAGTGTAACGCATATGACGCTACCTCAATAATACCACTTTGGGAAAACTACTTGCGAAAACTAAAACAGGTATTTTAAAATGCCTGTAACGAAAATACGCAAAAATAGGACTGATATGTACTTTGTTACCCCTTTATAATGAGAACGTTTTAATGTAGGAAAAGTCGGCAAGCTAAGCTTCATAATCGAAGTCTTCCCAAAGCTTTAGGAAAACATATGCGATCATCGAAAAATTATTTACAAAAAAAGACTTTTCCAGCGTCTACGCCTGTCATTAGCCAGGAAGCGGATGCTCCTCTTTCAATCTCTGAAGATAGGCAAGTGCCACTTCAAGCAAGTCAACCCGAACAAGAGCAGCAACGGTGGCAAGGATGGCTTGAAGCTTTTCAACGTATTTTTCCTATTTACCTGGCAACACATATAGCTTTTTTCTTACTTACCTATCTTGCAAATCTCTTCCTTTTCGACAACTTCTCTCCGCAAAAGCACAGCATACACGACCTGATTCTCCAGTGGAACCATTGGGACACCAGTCAATTTACAGATATTGCACAGTATGGCTATAATGCGCCCTGGCGTAGTGCTTTTTTTCCGCTCTACCCCATGCTAGAAACACTTCTTACACCAATTTTGCGTAAGCCCTTCTACGCGGGTCTGGTTATCTCTAATCTCGCCACGCTCGGCCTCTTTTTAGTGTTGTATTGCCTTGTCCGCCAGGATGCCGACGAAGCACAGGCAACACGTACCGTCCTCTATCTCGCGGTGTTTCCTACGGCGTTCTTTCTTGCCGCCGCCTACAACGAGTCGCTCTTCCTCTTTCTAGCAGTGTTCAGTTTCTATCACATGCGTCGCGGGAATTGGTGGTTGGCAGGCGTGTGTGGCTTTTTAGCAAGCCTGACTCGTTCAGCAGGTGTTTTGCTGTTCGTTCCTTTCTGCTACGAGTATTTACGACAGCATGAATTTCGCTTTAGAAAGATACGCTTCGCTGTTGTCGGTGGGGCACTCATTCCTGCTGGCCTTATGCTATTTTCTTTCTATTGTTATTACAAATTTCATGATTTCCTGTTATTTTCGCATGTTCAGATATACTGGGGTCGCCATCTTGCACTGCCCTGGGAAGGCTTCGTCAATGCTATAAATATCATTGAGCAGAAGCCTCTAATAACCTTTGACTCAATACACAATGTAATCGACTTGAGTGCGGGACTCATCATGCTCGTTCTGCTGGTGTTATGCTTTGTCGGCCCGTGGCGGTTTAGTCGTGACCGTATCGTATACGGACTTTACGGTATAGTAGTGTATCTCCTCTTGATACTATTTCCGGGAACAGGCACCTTTCCACTTGAAGCGCTCTCACGGCTTGTCATCGAATTACTTCCTATTTTCATTGTATTGGGCGCAATGGGTAAAAAACCTGCGTTTAACATCTACTACCTGACGATCTCGACAAGTTTATTAGCCTTCATGCTACTGCAATTTTTGATAGGGCGATGGATTGTATAATACTATGATAGGTGTACCACTAGACAACGAAATCAAGCGGTAGCAATAGCACGCTTGTTTAAGAGAGGAACACACCACAATGGCAACGATGAACGGTGCGGTATTTTTAGGAAATCGACAACTTGCACTACGGAAATTTGCAGTGCCAGAACCCGGCGATGGGCAGGTACTTGTTCGCATGAAGGCATCATCGTTATGCGGGAGCGATCTGCGTGCAATCTACCGTTCGAGCAATTGGGGAACTGGTCCCGAAGCATATCAAGAGGTTATTGGCGGTCATGAGCCTTGTGGCATTATTGAGCGTATCGGTCCAGGGGTACGCCGTTTTAAGGAGGGCGATAGGGTAATTTTGTATCATATCGCGGGCTGTGGGCTATGCCATGATTGTCGCGCTGGCTGGATGATTAGTTGCTCCAGTCCAGAGCGTGCTGCCTATGGTTGGCAACGCGATGGTGGACATGCGGATTTTTTGCTTGCCGAGGAACGTACTCTGGTAGCCCTGCCTGATGAACTGACCTATTTGGACGGTGCGATGGTGGCCTGCGGCATAGGAACAGCCTACGCAGCGTGCATTCGTGCGAATATTTCTGGGCGTGACCGTGTACTTGTGACTGGTCTTGGTCCCGTGGGCATAGGTATAGCACTTCTCTGTCAGGCGATGGGAGCGCGTGTTGTAGGGGTCGAGGCAATCCCTGAACGCTTAGAGTTAGCAAGAACGCTTGGTATCACAGAGGTCGTAAGTTCGACTGAGAAAGATGTTGCTCAAACATTACGTGAGGGAACAAATGGGCACGGTTTCGAGGTCACTATTGATGGATCAGGAAACGCGAATGCTCGCCACCTCTGCCTGGAACTGGCATGTGAATGGGGGCGTGTCGTGTTTGTAGGAGAGGGTGGCACGGTCGAATTTGAGCCAAGTCCACTACTGCTCCACAAGCAACTCACGCTCTACGGTTCCTGGGTATGCAGTATTCAACAAATGGAAGACCTTACCGAACAACTTGTACGCTGGCAACTACACCCTGATCGCATGGTAACACATCGTTTTACACTCGATCAGGTAAAGGAAGCTTACGAACTTTTCGACACGGGCAAGACAGGCAAAGTAGCCATCGTGTGGGAATAGTAGCGAGAACAAAGGAGATACGTGATGGATGTAGTCACCTGCGGAGAACTACTTATTGACTTTGTAGCAACAAAGTCCGGCGTTACGCTGGCCCAGGCTTCAACGTTCCTAAAGGCGTTGGGCGGTGCGCCTGCTAATGTTGCAGTTGGTGTAGCGCGACTTGGCTATTCCGCAGGCTTCATGGGGCAAGTGGGGAATGACGAATTTGGTCACTTTCTGGCCGATACGCTCCGTGACTACGGTGTAGACACTACTGCATTGCAATTCTCAAATCTGGCGCGTACTGCCTTGGCGTTTGTTTCGCTCCTTGCTGATGGAGAACGTGATTTTATGTTTTACCGTCATCCAAGTGCCGATATGTTATGGCAACCAGAGCAGGTAGACCGTGAGTACGTAACAAACACTCGTATCTTTCACTATGGCTCTATCTCACTCATCAATGAGCCGAGCCGCAATGCTACCTTGACAGCCCTTGAGTATGCTAAAAGCAATGGAACACTCTTGTCTTATGACCCCAATCTCCGTCTTCCGTTATGGCCTTCACCGGATGCTGCACGGTCAGGCATTCTTAGCGGTTGGCAACATGCGGAGATCATCAAAGTAAGCGAGGAAGAACTTTTCTTTATCAGTACACAGCATACGATGGAGCATGCGGCTCGTTCACTCTGGCACGACAAGCTGCGCCTCCTCGTTATCACACAGGGGAAGGGCGGTTGTACTTATTTTACACATGAGACAAGTAGTCATGTAGCAGGGTTTTCAGTGCAATCAGTCGATACGACAGGAGCAGGTGATGGCTTCGTTGCTGGCCTGCTAGTGGGTTTACTTGAAGGAAAGCTTAAATGGGAGAAGGAAAATATAGAGAAGGCTCTTCTTTTAGGTAATGCCGTCGGTGCGTTGGCAACGACCCAGGCAGGAGCTATTTCTTCGCTGCCCACCATGCAGGATGCACAAGCATTTTTACGACAATCTTGATATGACCATGTACTACTCAGATTATACAACTCATGATACAATACATATTGCCGATAGTGTATACATACAACACAGAAGAGGAAAGAAAAAGCGCATGGGCAATCAGCCACCTTATGATTATCACTCGCAATATGGCGGTGACTCTCAACCAACCTATCCCGCATCGTATAATTCAGACTATCAGCAACAACAAGAGCCATATCGACCTTCTGACCCTTACGCTCAACAAGGTCGGGCAGAAGGCTATCAAGCGAGTGGTTCATACAACCCACCTGCCTCATATCAGCAACCACAGTATCAACAGCCGCCAAATACGCTCTATATGCCTCCTATCTATACGATTCAAGCACCAGAGCGAGGAAAAGGAATGGCTATTGCGGGGCTTGTAATGGGTATTCTGAGTATCTTTTCAGCGTTTCTCCCCATTGTTGGCTTGATCTTCCCAATACTCGGTATCATCTTTTCCATTATGGGTCGTAAGTCCGTTTCGTTACGGACGATGGCAACGATTGGCATGATTCTCAGCATTGTAGGCATAGTGCTTTCATTTATCATGATTTTTGTGTACTACGAAATAGGTTCACATCCAAATTCGTGAAAATAAAACAGCGTAGAGGAATATCGCTTGCAAGCGGCATTCCTCTACGCTGTTTTATTTTATGCGATTCGCTCAATCACCATGCCATTTGCCATACCACCGCCCTCGCAGATGGTTTGCAGACCGTAGCGACCACCTATACGCTCTAGCTCGTGTAGCAGAACCGTGGTAAGACGTGCGCCAGAGGCACCAAGCGGATGCCCAATAGCAACGGCACCGCCGTTGACATTCACCTTGCTCAGGTCCGCACCAATATCGTGTTGCCATGCTAACACGACGCTAGCGAACGCCTCGTTGATCTCCACAAGATCAATCTGGTCAATTGTAAGACCGGCCTTCGCAAGAGCCTTTTGTGTCGCAGGAATGGGTCCAGTAAGCATGAAGATAGGATCTGTACCTGCAACTGAGAAGGAGACAAAGCGAGCACGAGGCTTCAAACCAAGCCTTTCAGCGGTCTCTCTCTCCATAATCAAGACAGCGGCGGCTCCATCGCTGATTTGCGAGGAGTTGCCAGCAGTAATAAAACCGTCTGGCTTAAAGGCTGGTTTAAGGCTTGCCAGTTTTTCCAGGCTTGTGTCCGGGCGAATACCTTCATCACGAACAAACTCGCTAGTTGTACCATCCTCGTTCTTTACCTGAATTGGCACGATCTGCGAGGTAAAACGTCCCTCAGCGACGGCTCGTGCAGCGCGACGATGGCTTTCTAAGCTGTATGCGTCGAGGTCTTCACGGGTCAACTCCCACTTGTGCGCGATTAAGTCGGCACTGATACCCTGGTGGACGAGGCCATTGTGATAGCGTTCGATCATGCGCGGACCAAATGGTACACCGGGTCCCTGTGAGGTAGAACCCATTGGCACGCGAGTCATCACCTCGACGCCGCCCGCAATCACCACATCATATGCTCCACTAATGACACCTTGGGCCGCGAAGTGAATTGCCTGCTGACTTGACCCACACTGGCGATCAACGGTTGTGCCTGGTACAGATTCGGGAAAGCCTGCGGCAAGGGCGGCATTACGACCGACATTGAGGCCCTGCTCTCCCACCTGACTCACGCAGCCTACAATAACATCTTCAATCAGTGCTGCATCAATACCAGTACGTTGTACAAGTGTCGCAAGTGTCTGGGCCAGCAGGTCCACCGGATGCCAGTCCTTGAGTTTTCCACCTCTACGCCCTACGGGGGTACGAATAGCCTCTACGATGACGGCTTCCCTCATTGTAGCCATGAAAATCCTCCTGCAAAGAAACGGTTGCCAATTGGAAGTACAAAGTTCTTTTTTCTTATTCTATTAGTTAGCCATTTTTCGGGGGAAAGTGCAAATAGGGGCCATTCTTCAGAACGCCCTCGTTTACGTTGACCATTGGGACGAGGGCGTTCTGAAGAATGGCCCCTACAGGGGTTTTTCGTTAATAGCTCGCGCGACCGAACATCACGCGCTGTCGCCTCTGCCCGAAGAGTAGATAGAGAAGGGGTCCGACAATCACAGGAATTGGCATGAGCCAGATCACCGCTAACCAGAGGATTTTCCCTGCAAGGGAATGGTCATCCTCGAACAGCATTACGGTCTCGATGATATGCCCTATCAGCGGCACAAACACGATGATGAGAAACAAGACTGAATTGAAAAAGCAGCCTCTATTACGCGACATTGTATTATTCTCCTATTGCATTATACGCGTGTAGTAGTATTTTTTGTATCTCTGTTTACCTGTATATACTACGCATAGGGAATATATTTGTTGCAAGCATGAAGTACTTCACCTTAACAAACCGTTGACGTTGACGGGACTAGTGGTAAACTGTACAGTAAAATGAAAGAGTGATCCCTCGCCAGGCACGCTCTCCGCCCAGACCTGGCCGCCATGCATCTGGACTATCTGCCGCACGAGGGGGAGACCCAGCCCTGTTCCAGTGACAGTACGTCGCGAGCCAGTTTCAACACGTTCATATAGCTCGAAGATACGGTTGATCGCATCTGCTGGAATACCAATGCCATGATCTTGCACAACGATATGCACGACGCTTCCTTCAACTGAGCTACTAATACATATCTCACCGCCATCAGGAGAATATTTGATAGCATTGTTGAGCAAATTTTCTATCACCTGCGTCAGTTTGTCTACATCTCCCATTAAGAGTGGAAGCGCATTTGCCAGACGTAAGCGAAGTGTATGCAGAGAATCTATGTGACGTGTACGCTCAACAACCTCCATGATAACCGCATTCAGGTCGAGCCAGTCACAGGTGAGCCGAATGCTACCAGCTTCCATACGTTCAAGATCAAGCATATCACTAATCATACGCGAAAGACGTTTTGCGTCGCGGTGAATGTCGATAGCAAATTCTTTTATCTCTGATATGTCCAAATCTTCTTCATACATCATCTCACTGAAGCCCTGAATGGTGGTTAGTGCTGAGCGAAATTCATGACTCACGATAGAGACAAAATCGCTCTTGATCTTATTCATATGTTCTAGTTGCTCATTCGCTTCACGCAATGCCGACAATGTGTTGTTATGCTCATGTTGCGCTTTCCCTTGTTCAATAACCAGAGCTGCAAAGTATGACACCACCTTGATAAATATCAGTTCGTCTGAGGTGTGGCAAGGTTGTTGTTGTCCATAATCAAGGAAAAGAATACCCATTACGCGCTCACCCACACAAATTGGCGCGATAACAACGAAAGAAGATAAATGAGCAGATACGGTATAAGCAATATTCAGAGCAACAATCTCGCCAGCTTGTAACCTCTGCGCCTTATCCGTCTCCCCTACAAAACTTTGTAGGCGTACCCCCTTGATGCTTTCACGCCATTGCTGCTCATGTTTGGGGCTACTGCTTGCGATTGCTATTGGATGAAGTTTGTCCGTCTGTGCTTCTAACATTGCAATACCGACATGCTGACAATCAAGCATCTGATAGACCAACATTGCTAACCGTCTTCCAACTATGCTTTCACGCGCACCATCTTGCAGCACAGCATTATCCGGCGCATCTTGTATCAGAGCTTCAGCGATGGCAAATAAAACATCTAATGCCTCTTTAAAGGATTGTACATCCGATTGCCCGGCCAGATTGTGCTCTTCTTGCTGCTCCAGTGCGATAGGTAACTGCTGCCCCTCACTATCATTACTCACAACCAACTTTCCTTTATCTATAGCATCGTGTTTCATTGTTCCTCTCAATCCCTCTGCATACATTGCTCTTCTACGTTTAGTGTACAGAACATGTCATAATTTTTTATAAGCGAGAAGCATATTGCACAGGAACGGCATGCCGTTCCTGTGCAATATGCTTCTCGCTTGCTGTCAGCTATCTCGGTATCCAGAAGCGGGGAGAGATTCTATAAGGTGCTGGTATAACTTGCATACTGTCGTTCTTTGTCTGTGCTCCTTGCTGTGAAAACACGATTGTCCCTTGCTGTATATCCCACTGCACGGTAAAGGTACCGAACTGCATTGGCGCCTGTACCGTCGTTGTAATCGAGGCCGAACTACCTACGCCAACGTCTTGCGAAAGTGCGATTGGACTACTCGTGGTGATCGTCTGCCCTTGTGCGTTCTGCCAGCGATAAATGACCTGCACAGGTTGTGTGCTACCAGATGCCTGAGCGTTCCAGGTAAAGTTGCTCGTATTTTTTAGCGTTAGATTGATATGGGCGGTACCACCGGGGAGCATTGTCGAAGGTGTATTATCATCTGTCACCTGAAAGCGCGGGCTAGGTGTTATCAGCCCCGACACTGGCACAAACTCAGCACCATCGGCGGCAATCTGCATGCCACTTTCACCTGTTGCATTGCTCATCACCAAACGCCCATTCATAGCGGCTTTGAAGTAGTATGTTCCCAGACCAATCCACTGCGGTCCTGTGTTTTCCTGGCTGAATGGACCTTGAAACGCGCCAATGTGCGACTCGTCAACATACACTGTATGACTTATCTCAGCACCACTATTGGAATCCGCACTATATACAGTATAAGGAACCCAGCTACTACTGGCATGGGTATCGTCAACATACGTTCCCACTTCATAGTAACCATCGACAGGAATTGTTGGCTGCCATGTTGCGGTGGCCGTTGCGGAGCCTGTTGTGGTCGCGGTCCAATGTAGTCCACCCTGTATATCGGTATTCTCTGTATCAGTTGCCCATGAGCCTGTACCGCTCCAACCAGCACTACTATCATCGACCACAACGGCACTGGGATAGGTTGCGCTCCCATTACTACTGAGTGTCGGTACGGGAGTGTTGTTTGCCGGATCGTCCACCCAGAGATAATTATCAGGCACCACATTGGGGTCTGGATAATTGCCGGTCCACCCAAATGGATCGGTTGCCTGCCAGTTGGGAAGGTAGTAGGTCGCCATGTGCAGATGTGGACCTGTTGACGAGCCTGTTGTGCCACTCGTACCAAGTTGCCACTGTGTGCCAACCTGATCGCCAACGGCAACGGTGATCGCGCTCAAGTGACCATAGGCGGTGACGAAACCATTGCCATGATCAATGGCAACCCACAGGCCGAGCGAACTGTTATGGTCTAATGGATTGTACCAGCCGGCCCGCGTCACGGTACCAGCCGCCGCGCTCAACACTGGCTCGTACCACAAGTTCAGATCGTAGCCGTTGTGACCATCATAGCAGTTGACGCCACCAGTACAAGAGCCAATGCCCACGTTGGTCCATTTCATGCCGTCATAGCGCACAAATGTCCCATCATTGTCGTACCAGGGATGATCGTGATCGACGAATGATACTGTGCGCGATGGGATAGTACGGCTGCCATAATAGGGACGGTGCATAAATGGCGTTGGGGCTGTGCTTGCATATGCAATCTTCGTACTCGTATGATGCTGTGACGTGCTTTGCTTATGCGCGGCTACCAACGAGAACAACAAGATATTTGTGAGCAATGCAAGCATCACGGCAAGCGAAATACTGTATCGCCAATAATATGATTTCATGGTAGGTTTGGCCTTTCTATGCTGTGGTAGTGATATCTAACCGATGTAGGAGCCATAATTTATTACGCCCTCGTACCGCACGTCTAATATTTGGGCGTAATAAATTATGGCCCCTACATCCCCATTTACAAATTTGTTATCAGCCTACTGCAACCACATGGGACATTGCAGGTGTAAGTTGTATTGCGGCAGGGCGCATGCTGGGGTTGCCAACGCGAGCCGACCAGTAGCGCGGAGAGCCGCCAAGCACGCGATTGATAGGATTGAGCGCGGTAAAGGTGATGCTAGAGCTATCAGGAGTCCAGGTCGGGTTGATGTTGAGTAGCGTCCCCGTTTGTTGTCCAGAGACGATGTGCCATGATTGGCGACTCTGCATATCGACCACGCCAATCGTACATTGCAGGGCCTGCGCCTCCAGGTCGGCACTACGGTCTCCAATATTTGTGCGTGCGATAAAAGCGATTTTGCGGCTATCCGGCGACCACACGGGCATGAAGCCATGACCGCCATCGGTATCGACGAGGTATTGTGAATGTCCGCCTTGACTATCCATCACCCACAGGCCAGCGTTCAGGAAGGGCGTGGCACTATCCGAAAGACGCTCGTAGGCAATGTGGGAACCATCGGGCGACCATGTGAACATGCCCAGCACCGACCGTGCATCACCCGCGCTTCGCAGAATATGGGTACGTCCACTACCATCACGGTTCATAAACCATACATCGCTGCCCGCACCCAGTCCAGCGGTGGTAGAGTAGATGATACGTACACCGTCAGGCGACGCTGCGGCATCAATCAGATAGGCGGATGGCACCTGAATGTCGATATTGGTATGGGCATTTGTCGCGGCATCCACAATCCATAAACCAGGGTTCCAACCATTACCATCCATTAGCGCGTCGGGTCCGAGCGGTAGCATAGGGCGGTAGAGAAAACTATGTCCATTGCCACCGGGGAGCCAGTGTAGAAAATTGCCCATCACATGAGCCGGAACAAAACTCACGGTCATGTTTTGCGTATCGTATATCCAAAGCTGCTCACCATGATCGCGAATACCGTCGATGGCGACATACTTACCATCGGGTGAAAGCTGGATGGTTGCGACACTATCAGAATCGACCAGGCCAAATTCGTTGCCTAACGGGACAAGTGTTTCGGGTGTGCCAACAGGTTGACCATTTGCTCCTTTGCGTGCTCGCGCGATTACGAAGCCTTGCGTATCCTTGAGCGTATAATAGATATAGCTAAAAGGCGAGTAACCGCGTACCTTTGCCTGTGAATGTGCCTGTTGTCCACTCTGCAAGCTAAAAATCGCGATTGTACCTGTTATAAGTACTAGTACCGTGAGCAATCCAAGTAGTGTAGGTCTCTGTCTGCGTCGCATGCGCTAACTCCATTCATCCAATAAATACTCTGTAAGAACTCAGACATGTTGCGAGTCAGGTTAGAGTTCTCGTTTCTCTTACTCCTCTCTATCGGATGGTGGAAAAAATACATTAAAGGGGTGATTTGTAGATGCTAGAACAACGGAGAGGGTCATGGCACTATCCCAACTTTATAAAACTCTGGATTGGCAAAACAATTTCTGATTTGGGCAATGGTGTTACAGGTATAGCACTACCACTCACGGCTGTTATTTTCTTATCTGCTACATCAGCACAGGTTGCTATTTTGACCGCTCTCGGCAGTGCATCGGTCCTCGTGTTTAGTCTGTTTGCAGGCGTCTGGGTAGATCGTCTTCCGCGTCGTACAGTATTGATTGCCACAGATATAGGACGTGCGTTGTTGCTAGCAAGTATTCCAGTCGCTGCATTGACAGGTATCTTACATATTGAACAGTTGTACATCGTAGGAACACTTGTAGGCTTGCTCACTGTCTTTTTCAATGTTGCCGATCAATCATTTCTTCCAGCACTTGTACAACAACAGGACCTGATAGATGGGAATAGCAAGTTAGGGGCGAGTAGTTCTATCGCGGAAATTGGTGGCTCCACTCTTGCGGGCATACTGGTAAGCCTCGTTACAGCACCGCTTGCCATTCTGTTCGATGCCCTTTCGTTCTTAGCGTCTGCACTATGTATGGGTCTCATTCGTACTCCCAAACAAGTTTTGTCGAAAGCAGAGCCACCACAACACATATGGCACGACATCGTTACAGGATTGCGGATTGTTATTGATGATTCTGTCTTACGCATACTGGCACTCAGTGGGTGTATTTTCGAGTTCTTTGGCAACTTTATCGGCACACTCTACATCCTGTATATTGTTCGTACACTGCATGCCAATCCGATCATAGTAGGTTTTCTAGTTGCGGCTGGAGGAGTAAGCGCACTTATTGGAGCTTTTGTTGCAGGACGCATTGTAAGAAGATTTAGATTGGGCAGAACTATCGGATGGGCTTTATTTGGCTACGGTCTCACAGGTCTGCTCATTCCGTTAGCGCAAGGGCCTACATTTACAGCTGTCTCAATGCTTTTTGTTGCTCAGTTCATAGGTGACATCTTGGTAGAAATATATCTCATCGGTGAAATAAGTCTACGCCAAAGCATTATTCCCTCACATTTGCTTGGTAGAGCGAACGCAAGCATGCAATTTTTCACTCGTGGTATCGGACCTATTGGCGCATTGGTTGCGGGTTTGGTCATAGTGCCACTTGTGGGCATACGTATCGCTCTACTTATTGGCGTGCTAGGGGTGATGCTAGCAGGATTATGTATACTCGTCTCGCCTGTTCGTAGCATAGAAAAGGTGGTCGCTGAATAATGGTATATAGCTCGACAATAGCACACTTCCATGTTACACTTAAATAACGCGATGTGCAAGTAATGCTAAGCGACCAAGCGATCAAATTGCAGAGAAGGAGCCTGATCGTGCTGATTGAAGAAAAAGCACATGGTATGCATCAAAAAGTAGCGCAACAGGCGAGTCCGCAAA
>JAABUX010001513.1_pt1 | contig 34913 bp, 30 predicted proteins | sample 5561851 | NCBI WGS metagenome assembly JAABUX01 (sample SAMN10711883, study PRJNA513361) | rock metagenome | isolation source: Antarctica rocks | place: Antarctica: Victoria Land, Richard Nunatak red sandstone | collected 2016-01-03
GCGAGCCGCCCGTCGTCGCCGGCAACGAGAGCGGCGACGATTAGGTGGTTCAGGTGCTTGTTTCTCAAAAATGCCGAGGTAACAATTGCCTTGTTATGGCTATCGGCAAGCCAAGTGACCCACTAGCCGGGCGGATGACCCGCAACACCCCCCTCAAGCCCAGCGTCGCGTATTCATCAACCCCTCGGTTGAGAACCCACCCCTACCCACGAGAACAACCCGATCGGCGTTCCATCCGGGTCGCCCACCCGAATCTCGCGATACCCCTCCGTACTTGTCGACGGCCCCTCGACCGCCACCCCCAACGCACCCAAATTTATCAGCCACTCATCCACATCATCGACCTCGAACACGAGCCGGACCGTCCCCCGCCCACCCCGATCCTCGTCCGCTCCCCCTTTGAGAGCCACCCGGCCGCCCCCCGCCCTCACTTCGAGCAGCGCGAACTGCCCCGGACCATCTTCCAGCACAACCCGAAGCCCAAGGACATCGCGATACCACCGGACCGAGTCGCGCCAGTCGCGGACCCGGACCTCGGTCATGAAGTAGTTCAAATGGGCACCTTTCTCACCGACTTGTTCCAGTTGGATCGTCGGGGAGTTTCCGACCAAGCAGGATCAGGTCTTCGTTCTGCTCATCGCAATGGAGATGAACCAGCCCATAACCCTCAGCTTCAATCAAGAACCCGCGCCCGAGATAAGACCAATCTTCATCCGGGTTCGCGTCGTCATACACCCAGACGACCCGTCCTGAAGAGCTGGCGAACATGATCCGGTCGCCGGTCTGGATTAGTTCACCGGAGTCGTAGCGGAGCGGTGGGTCGAGCATGATGAATCTCGCTGTGAGTTGGCTGAACGTCGCGATCGTGATCAGGAACCGGATCGATTCAGTGCTGAGGCCTGCGGGAGCGGCGATGATCGTCCTGCTCCTTCTGGAACTTCAGCGAGTCCGCAACTCGGGCGGCCGACTCGCGGACTCGCTGGTCCGGGTCGTCCCTGGCTTTGGTGACGGCGTCGACGGCCGCCTGCGTCGGGTGTTCCTGGAAGTTCAAGCCGCGCAGTGCGCCAAAGCGGATCTCCGGGTCCGCGTCGTTCAGGCCGAGGAGCAAGGTCGGCACCACCCGGTCGTTGTCGCGGCCGTTCCCACCAATCACGTCGAGGACTTCCCCCTTGAGCTTGCCGTGTATCCGATCGAGCAGCGCGGTCAATCCGGGGATCGCGTCGGCGTTCCAGCTCCGGCCGTTACCGAGGAAGATGGCCGCCAGGTGGGCGATGGCCGGCTGGTCGTCGCGGATCTGGGCCAGCAGCGCCGGGATCAAGCCGTCGCCGAAGTCCACCCGATTCAATCGCGAGCCGAGCACCAGTCCCCACGTCCAATCCTTCTGGAAGTCCTTCTCGGAGCGGTCAAAAAACCGAAGGATCTCCGGGACCGCTTCCACCGCGTCGGGGCCGATCTGGGACAGCCGCTCCAGGGCCGCGGCTCCGGCGAGGAAGTCATCCCTGCGGAGAGTCGCCACCTCGCCCGCGACGAACCGGGCGGCCGGGGACGGATGAGGTAAGGAGCGTGGGTCGATCCGCTGGACCGCCCTGTTGGCGGGGAGGATCATGTCGCGCTGATCGCTTTCCCGGACAATCTTGAGCAAGGCCGGGACCGCGCGGCGGGCCGGTTCGCCAATCGAGGCAAGCAAGATCGCGGCGTGGGCCTTCGCCCTGTGGTCGCCCGATTCCAGCAAGCCGATCAGGTCGCCGACCGCCGGCTCGGCCGCGCCCTCTAACCTTTCGAAAAACTCCGTGACCCACCGCCATTCGTTCGACTCATTCGGAAGCTGGCTGATGACCCGGACGAGGTCGGGGAGTACGAGCACCGCCCTTTCTAGTGAGAGACTCTGGATTTGATAGATAGCCCGATCGCGCAACCTCGAGTCGGGCTGATTGAGCGCCTGGATGTAAACTCGCACGGCCCGAACTTGTTCGTCCTCGCTGTAGTTCCCGTCATTGGAAATCTTGCGATGGTTGGCGAAGGCGGTGTAACTCAAGATGTTGGGCGCCACGGCCAAGCGAACACCCAGGTCCGGGTCGTCCAGTACCCGGACAAAGACCGGTCGGAGCGCCCCCAACTTCGGGTCGCCGATTCCCCAGAACAGGCCAATCCTCGCGGCTCGATCGGAGGCGGCGGCGGTGTCGAGGAACCGCATCCACTCGGCCACCGGCTTTTCCATCCAGAGCCGCTGCTCCGCCCGCCGCTCTTCGAAAGAGGACCGTTGGGCTTCGGCACTCCGCGGAGGTCCGACCAGGCACGCCAATGCCGCGGCAATCCAAAGCCAAGGGAACATGACGTTGCGCCTCCTTACCCGTGGACCCTGACCCTGCGTCCGTCGACCGGTCCCCAGCAATCTTCGCCAACGCGGCGAGTCAGAACAACTCGTCCCCCACCCGGATGGCTGGAGAGTTGCGGTTGACCATTATGGGGGAATTCCTTAGATTTTGACTCAAGTCTCCGCGGATAACGGGTTGCAATTTTCGCAAGGTCTGGTGATGTCGGAAGAAACGGTCGACGGCCTGGAAGCGGCGCGGTGGGACAAACTCCGGCGGATCGAGGCGATGGGCCTTGATCCGTGGGGAGGACGGTTCGACGACCATCAAGCCGTGGCCGAGGTCCGCGAGATCTTCTTGCCCGAGGTCAAAGAGGGCGAGGAACCCGTTCGCCCGCAGGTCCGGATCGCCGGGCGGATCGTCCTCAAGCGGGGGCAAGGTAAGGTCGCGTTCCTGCAAGTCCGCGACTGGACCGGGACGATCCAGGTCATGCTCGGCAAGAACCAGGTGGGCGAGGAAGCCTGGAAGCTCGTCGGCGAACTCGACCTCGGGGACCTGATCGGTGTCGATGGTGGGCTGGGGCTGACCAAGACCGGCGAGGTGACCGTCTTCGCCGCCCAGTTGACCTTTTTGAGCAAGAGCCTCCTGCCCCCGCCCGAGAAGTGGCACGGCCTGACCGACATCGAGAAACGGTCGCGGCAGCGGTACGTCGACCTCGCGTTCAACCCCCAGAGCTTGCAAGCGTTCCTAGGTCGGTCGAAGCTGCTCGCGGCGTTCCGCCGGGTTCTGGCCGACCGGGGGTACGTCGAGGTTGAGACGCCGACCATGCAGGCCATCGCCGGGGGGGCGGCGGCGAAGCCGTTCGTCACGCACCACAACACGCTCGACCTCGACCTGTTCCTCCGGATCGCGCCGGAGTTGTACTTGAAACGGCTCCTGGTCGGGGGGATGGAGCGGGTGTTCGAGGTGGGCCGGGTTTACCGGAACGAGGGGATCAGCCCGAAGCACAACCCCGAGTTCACCATGCTTGAGGTGTACCAAGCCTACGGCGACTACGGGACCATGATGGACCTGACCGAGGCCCTGATCGTCGGTGCGATCGAGGCGTTGGACGGCGTCTACCAGCGCCCCTGGGGGCAGCACACGGTCGACTTTACCCCTCCCTGGCCCCGGCGTGCCTACTTCGACCTGCTCCGCGACCATGCCGGGGTCGAGCCGACCGATGGCGCCGCCGTTCAGGCCAAGGCCCAGGAACTGGGGATCGCGACGGCGGGGAAGGATCATGATGTCGTCATCAGCGAGGTGTTCGAGGCCACCGTCGAGGACGCCCTGAGCGGCCCGGTGTTCGTGGTCGACTACCCGGCGGCGATTTGCCCGCTGACCAAGCGGAAAGCCGGCAACCCGGCCGTCGCCGAGCGGTTCGAGTTGTTCGTCCACGGGATCGAGCTGGCCAACGCCTACACCGAACTCAACGACCCGACCTTGCAGGAGAAGCTGTTCCAGGGGCAGCTCGCCGGCCAAAAGGAAGAAGACTCGATGGCCAAGATGGACGCCGACTTCGTCCGGGCCTTGAAACACGCCATGCCCCCGGCGGGGGGACTCGGCGTCGGGATCGACCGGTTGTGCATGCTCTTGCTCGACAAGGCGAACATCCGCGACGTGATTCTCTTCCCTCTGCTCCGCCCCGAAAGCTAGCCGACCGCCACGCCTCGACCCGGTTCTGATTCGACTCGACTCGACCCTCCAAGGATGGAGCTTGCATGTACAAGTACCTGCTTTGCTGGCGGTATCTCCGGACCCGCTACATCGCCCTGGCCAGCGTGGTCAGCGTGATGCTCGGCGTGGCGACGATGATCGTCGTCAACTCCGTCATGGCCGGGTTCTCGGAGAAGATGCGCGACCGGCTCCACGGCGTCCTCGCCGACGTCGTGGTCGAGTCGCGCGATCTCGACGGCTTCCGCAACGCCGACGAGGTGATGGCCCGGATCAAGGAGGTCGGCGGCGACGATGTCGTGGCGATGGCTCCGACCATGGAAACCCCCGCGCTCCTCAAATTTAGCTACCGCGGGCTGCCCGTCACCCGACCCATCGTCCTGATCGGCATCCGCCCCCTGGAGCGGGCCAAGACCGGCGACTTCGCCGAGTTCCTGATCGATGCCAACGGGAAGAAGGTCCCCCCCTCGTTCGCGGTGTCCGACGCCTTGCGAAAGAACAACCCGATCAGCCAGATGATCGACCAGGAAGACGACCCGATCATCCGCGAGGCCCTGAAAGCCCAGCTCCCCGAGATCCCGCCCGACGGCGGGATCATCCTCGGCTATGCCCTCGCCTACTCGCATGTGGGCGGCAAGGATTACTGCCTCGCCGCGCCCGGTTCGCAGGTCAACGTCGTGTTCCCGCAGGCGGGCAATCCCCCCAAGGCGACGTCGGACTCGGGCACGGTGATCGCCTACTTCAAGAGCGGGATGAGCGAATACGACTCGTCGCACGTCTACATGCCCCTGGAGCAACTCCAGCGGATGCGGCTCCTGGGCGATCCGACCGGCCAAGGCAAAGGGGCGGTCAACCAGGTCCAGGTCAAGGCCCGCCCCGGGGTCGAACTCGACGACCTCGCGGCCCGGATCGAACTGGCGATGGAAGACCTCAGCCCGAGCCGATTCATCGTCAACACTTGGGAGCGGAAGCAAGGCCCGCTCCTGGCGGCGGTCGCCGTCGAGCAAGGCATCTTGAATCTGCTCCTGTTCTTCATCATCGCGGTCGCCGGGTTTGGCATCCTGGCGATCTTCTCGATGATCGTGGTCGAGAAGACCCGCGACATCGGCGTCCTGAAAGCCCTCGGGGCGTCGAACTCGGGGGTCCGGGGGATCTTCCTCGGCTACGGGTTGTCGCTCGGGATCGTCGGCTCGGGGGTCGGGATGATCAGCGGGCTTTTGTTCGTCCACTACATCAACGAGATCGAGAAGAAGCTGAGCGACCTGACCGGGCGCAAGGTCTTCGACGACTCGATCTACTACTTCAGCGAGATCCCGACCAAGGTCGACCCCGTGACCGTCGCCTGGATCGTCGGCGGCGCCTTGATGATCGCCATCGTCGCCAGCGTCGTCCCCGCGCAGCGGGCCGCCCGGCTCCGACCCGTGCAAGCCCTCCGCTTCGAGTGAGTTTGAACGTCATCGATCCGTGAAACCGTTTTCCTCCGAACTCTAAGGATGGTTTGCCGATGGCGACTCAAACGCACACTCACCTGGCGGCGGTGGGGATCTCCAAGTCCTACCGGCGCGGCAAGAACAGCGTCCCGGTCCTTCACGGGGTCGACCTCGACGTCGACCGCGGCGAGTTGGTCGCCGTGGTCGGGTCGAGCGGGTCGGGCAAGAGCACGCTGCTCCACTGCCTCGGCTTGCTCGATACCCCCGACGTCGGCGAGGTCCGCCTCGACGGCAAGCGGATCGACAACGGCCCCGACCGCCGCCGCGACTCGCTCCGGAACGGGACGTTCGGCTTCATCTTCCAGTTCTACCACCTGCTCCCCGAGCTCTCCGCGCTCGAAAACGTCATGCTCCCGCACCTGATCCGCCACGGGGTGCTGAGCTACTTCAACGAGCGGAAGCAGATCCGCGTCGAGGCCACGGCGCTCCTGGAGCGGGTCGGCCTCGGCCACCGGCTCGACCACAAGCCGACCGAGCTCTCGGGCGGCGAGATGCAGCGGACGGCGATCGCCCGGGCCTTGGTGACGAACCCCGCGGTCCTCCTTGCCGACGAGCCGACGGGCAACCTCGACGCCGGCACCGGCCAGGGGGTCCTGGAACTCCTCCGCGACTTGAACCGCGAGCGGGGGCTGACTATGATGATGGTCACTCACGACCTCGCCATCGCCGGGCAAGCCGACCGCGTGGTCCGGCTCGCCGAAGGGCAGATCGAGGAGTGGTCCCCCGTCCTGGCTTGAGCTTGAATTGTTCCCGAGCGGTCGAAGACTCCGGGGACCGGCTCAAAGCCTGTCCCCAACCTTTCCGCCGCCCTCGGGAGTTCGCGTCGCGATGAGTCTCAAGGTCAACATCGGCGGCAAGTATTTCGACAAGGCCGACGCCAAGATCAGCGTCTACGACCACGGCCTCCTCTACGGCGACGGCGTCTTTGAAGGCATCCGGTCGTACAATGGCCGGGTCTTCCGCCTCAAGGCCCACGTCGACCGGTTGTACGACTCGGCCAGGTCGATCCACCTCATGATCCCGATTAGCCGCGAGGCGATGGCCCAGACAGTCGTCGACACGCTCGCCCTCAACAAGCTGACCGACGCCTACATCCGCCTGATCGTCACCCGAGGCGCGGGGAGCCTGGGCCTCGACCCCCGGAAGACCACCGACCCGCAGATCATCTGCATCACCGACTCGATCAGCCTCTATCCCACCGAGTTGTACGAGCATGGCCTGAAGATCGTCACCGCCGGGACGATCCGGACCCACCCGGCGGCCCTGAACCCGCGGATCAAGTCGCTCAACTACCTCAACAACATCCTGGCCAAGATCGAAGGCACCAACGCCGGCTGCCTCGAAGCCCTGATGCTCAACCAGAAGGGCGAGGTCGCCGAATGCACCGGCGATAATATCTTCATCATCCGCAACGGCGAGTTGCACACCCCGTCGGTCGACGCCGGCATCCTCGAAGGGATCACCCGCGACGCCGTGATGGAGTTGGGCCGAGCCGCCGGGATCAAGGTGGTCGAGCGGACGATGGACCGCCACGACATCTACACCGCCGACGAATGCTTCCTGACCGGCACCGCCGCCGAGGTCATCGCCGTCGTCGAGTGCGACGGCCGGCCCATCGGCACGGGCAAGCCCGGCCCGATCACCCAGGACCTCCTCACCCGCTTCCACCGGCTGGTCCGCGAGGAGGGGTGAGTCGCCTCTCGTACCGGAGCCTTCGGTGATCCGCTTTCAAGACTACCACCGGACCGTCGTCGGCTATCACGGCACGAGGCTCTCGGTTGCCCTCGACATCGTCAACCGCCGCAAGAGTTTTGTCGCCCAACAGAACGAGGGCGACTGGTTGGGGCGAGGCATCTACTTCTGGGAATACGCCCCGGAGCAAGCCCTCGGGTGGGCCAACCGCCGCCAGAGCCAATGGAACGAGCCGGTTGCCGTCCTCGGGTCGATGATTCGGCTTGGCTCCTGCCTGGACCTCCTCGACCCGGCGAACATCCGAACCGTCAAGGAGTTTCACGCCGAATTCTGCAAAGAACAAGCAGAGTTGGGACTGGCGATACCGAAGAATAAACGAAACAATCGAGCTTTGGACTGCGCCGTGTTCGAGTATCTCTACAGGGCCGCCCAAAGTGCCAACGACGAGTCCAGACAATCCGTCGAGACGGCCCGAGGCGCCTACGTACCGACCGCGGAAAAAAATCGGATCTTCAAAGGGAGTTGGCTTTACGAGCAGTCTCACATCCAGATTTGCGTGAGAAACCAAGCATGTATCCTGGGGACTTGGCTTCATTATCCATCGAGCACAGGAGATCCCAATGGCGACGAAGCGCGCGAAACTTCCGCTCACCCCGATGAACCGTCTCCTCCGTAAAGCCCTTAAGAGGCTCAGGGAAATGCCCTTGGCTGGTCGAATTCAGCTCCAAGTCGATGCGAAGCTGCTGACTCAGGCGGAAGCGGATGAGGTCAAAAGTCGATTGTCGCCGGAACAATTGGCGAGCAAATTATGATCGAGTCTTGTTGGTCGGGTCGGTGACTCGGCTAATACAGCCACGGCACCAGCCGCCAGGTCCGGCGCTGATAGGCCCGGTAATCCGCGCCGAACTCGGCCAGGAGCAAGGCTTCTTCCGCCTGGATTACCGGGTTGAAGAACGGGAACAAGAGAGCGACGAGGATCAAGCCCAGGCCGCTCCGGAACAGCAAGACCCAGCCGACTGCCCCGACCAAGGCGCCGGCATAGCTCGGGTGGCGGACCCAGCGGTAGAAGCCGGTGGTCAGGAGCGGATGCTCGCGTTGGGTGGCCAGGGGCCAGGTGAACCGATCGCCGAGCAAGAACATCGGCCCAACCCGGCCCACGGCCCCCAAGATGAGTAGGGCCAGCCCCAAGTATCGAACGGCTTCACCGCCGAAGGCGGCCAGGTCTCGGCGGTCGGCGAACGGTGGCACCCACGCCAGGGCCAGGCTGATCAGACTTAACGGGATCAGCCGCCACCGCCCGAGCGCGTCGGGTTGAGCACAACCGCCCAGATGAATCCCCGAGCCGAGCGACACCAGCGCCGCCAGGCCAATCACCCCAAGCCCCGCGGCCCGGGTTGGGTTCGCGACCAACCCCGCCCACGAACCAAAGCCCCTCGCCGCCAGGCCGAAAAACGAGGCGACCGAGACGGCCGTGATCAGGAGCAAACCCAAACTTGGTTGGCATAGCCGCATCGTCAAGCACTTCACATTCCAGCTCACTTTTTTTCGATAACCGCCCCTGCTTCGATGATCCTCATGGAGGTAAGATCAAGTCCAGGTCTGGGCCAAAATTGAGTTCGAAATCGGTTCTCATCCATCCCTGATTCGTCGTACGTTTTGCGGATACGGGACAAGGTCGATCCGTCGATCTGCTTGGCTTTCGCACTTTTCGCACCGTTGTAAGATTCTTGACGCTTTCTGATCGGCTTGGCCGAGTCCGTGATTGGTTGAGCCCGGGAGATAGTCCACGGCCATGTCGCAACGCTTCTGGTGTCAACTGGACCAATCGCCACGAGTCGACGAGTCGGGGTTCTTCCTCGAACGGTCGACCTGGATCGGCAACCCTAATTCCCGGCCGCCGGCACGTCTGGAAGATCTGGATGATCGGCCGTGCCTGGTGCTGCTCGGCGAACCGGGCATGGGCAAGTCGACCGACCTTCAAGCCGCGCGTAAGCAGCGTGAGCTGACTGCCGACCCATCCGAGGTCGTGATTGCCCACGACCTGGCCGAGTTTGGCCCGGGGGGGTTGTCGATCCAGCAAGTTTTTCAGGGGGAGGCCTGGGACGGCTGGGAACATCGCAAATGTTCGCTCCGGGTGGAGCTGGATTCCTTGGATGAATGCCGATTGGCAATTCCCCATGTGGTCAACATTCTCAAGGGTCAACTATCTCGGCTCGTTCGAGTCGATGGTTTGAAGTTTCGCATCACCTGCCGGACCGCCGCCTGGCCCCAGTCGCTGGGCGAGGTACTCAAGGAACATTATGGCGACCAGATTGAATTCCGGCAGTTGGCCCCGCTGAGCCGGGCCGACGCGACGATCCTCGCCCGGGATTGGGGAGTAAGCAACGCCGAAGCGTTCCTCGACCAGATTACTGGGCGGCGACTGGGTCCGCTCGCCGCCCGGCCGGTCACGTTGCGGCTGCTCGCCAAGCTGGCCCGAAGTGGGGAGCCGCTGCCGTCGTCGCTGGCCGAGTTGTATGAAAAGGGGTTGCGCGAACTCTGCAAAGAGCCAAACCGATCACGCCGCGACGCCAGGCGGCCGGTCCGATTGGACCCGGATCGGCGCTACGCCGTGGCGGCACGCATCGCCGCCCTGATGATCTTCGCCAACAAGTCGGCGATCCGGCGGGATGAGAGCGAAAGTGATCGGGCCGACGGGGACATCTCGGTCGCCGAGCTAGCTTCTGGCAGCGAGGTTGACGCTCTCAACGGTGAGTTCCCCGTTACCGAGCATGACGTCCAGGAAGTGCTCGACGACACCGGGCTTTTCGACGCCCGAGGGACGGACCGCCTGGCATGGTCGCACCGGACGTTCGCCGAGTTCCTGGCATCCCGCTACCTGATCCACCGCCGATTCAGAGACGAGCAGATCAAGAGTTTACTCCTAGCTCCCCTTCCCCCCGCAAAAGTCATCCCGCCCCTCCACGAGACCGCCGCATGGCTCGCAGGGGCGAACCCTACCGTTTTTCAAACCTTAGTTGCCCATGATCCTGTCGTCCTGCTCGAAAGCGATGTGGCCATCGCTTCCCCTACCGCCCGCGCCTCGCTGGTCGAGGCCCTACTACAAACGGCCCGGGCGGGGAACTTTGACAGTGTCTTCGCGAACTTACAGTCTCGTTACCGCCCGCTCGATCATCCCGACCTCGCGACGCAGCTCGAACCAATCTTCCGCGATCAAACCGCCCAGCCGGATGCGCGCCGCCTGGCCATTGACCTCGCTCGCGAATGCCAAGTCGCGGCTTTGCAGCGTTCCCTGGCCGATATAGCCCTCAATCGAGCCGAATCGCTCCCGATCCGTGAGGGTGCGGCCTATGCCTTGACTACCAGCCCCGATCCGACGGCTAAGCGTCGCCTGCGGGGGCTGCTAGAAACCAACTTGGAAGAGGACACGAACGATGAGCTTCGCGGGTTCGCGCTGACGGCGTTGTGGCCTGATTCATTGACGGTTGAGGAAGTTTTTCTGTTCGTCACCGCTCCGAGGAGACCAAACTTCGGTGGTCATTACCGCTATTTTTTTCTTCATGAAAAACTTCTTCAGAACCTGACTCCGGACGATCTTCCATGCGCCCTCGATTGGGTCATCCTCCAAGACGAGATCGGCAACCCCTCCGACTATCGCCATAAGCTTGTGCAGGCGATCCTCCGGAAAAGCTGGGCCCACCTCGATCGCGATCCGGTCGCCGATCGCGTTGTCGACATCGTCTGGAAATGGCTGGACGATCACCCCCTGCTCTGGCCGCTGGTCGATCATCCGCCCGACGACATTCTTTGGGCCGATGCCGACAAGCGGCGCAAATTCCTTCAATTGCTGATCGATCGGCTTGCCAACGGGTCGGATGCAATCACGACACCTCGATCCGATAACTTGATCCGCTCGATACGGTATCACTTCGTCGGAGGCGAAGATGGTGAGTGGCTCCTTGGCTTGCTGGATCGAGGCGGCGAGCCCCGGCGTCGGGCAGTCCTGGCGCAACTCATTCTCGCCTGGGCTGAATCTTTTATACCTCGACTGCTCGACGCGCTGATCGAAGCCGCTGAACGCCACCCGGAACTTGCCGACGCCTTGCACCCGATCCTAGGACCGATCGAGTTGCAGTCCGAGGCCGCCGAGGCCGCTCGCCGGTATTACCAGCGGAAGTTAAAGTTGGAAGAGATGGGGACCAAGGGATTCACCCTAGAACCGCCGCTGGAGCAGCGGTTCGACATCTTGCTCACCCGGTCCGAGGCCGGCAGCCCCGATGCCTGGTGGCAACTCTCCTACGAGCTAACCCTGACTCCTACCAGCAGGCATTACGGAGACCCATATCCGTCCGACGTGACGACTTTACCGGGTTGGGCTGCGGCCAGCGATGCGACTCGAATACGAATCATCGCGGCGGCATTTGATTATCTTCAAGTCGCACATTGTAAGGCTCGCGAACACAATTTTACAAAGGATGAAGGACAACTCGACGACTTCGCCGCCTTCAAGGCATTACGACTCCTCGAAGAACAGGCACCTGAGCGGTTTGGAACGCTCGGTCCCGAAGTCTGGCGGGAATGGATTCCCGCAATCATCAGCTACCCCATCCTGGGGAACTCGCATCCGGTCGCAGTCCCTCGCCGCTATGTGATGCTGGCATATGAGCAGGCTCCCGATGAGGTGTTCGACTGGCTCGACCGCTGGCTGACGCGACAATGCCATCAGACGCAGTCCGCATCCCTTGATCGCCACCTTTGGGCGGATCTGCCGATTACCGCAACCCACGAGATGTTGCTCCGCCGGGTCCGCGACGAAGCCACGTCTCCCAGGGCCATGAAGGACTTGCTTGATGAGTTATTGAGCGGAAACTCGCCCGAGGCACGGCAGCACATCGAGGCACTCTTGGCCCAAGCGATACCTCAGGAGCCGACTTCGCGCGAGCGAGTACTGGCCGCGGCGTCTTCGCTGCTGCTGCATACGCCGGACGCTGGGTGGTCAATCCTCTGGCCGGTCATCCAGTCGTCTCCCGATTTTTGTCACCAGTTCGTCAGACGACTCGTGAGCCACCTTGAGCGGATCGGTATGCCCCCGTTCCTCAACAAAATCACGGAACAGGAGGTTGCCGACTTTTATCTTTGGTTTGAACAACACATTCCCAGATATAATAGACCGATGGATCATGGTGCGGTTGCCGTGGTATGGGATAACACACCTCAAGAGATCGAATGGTTTCGTGAGGGAGTCCTGCGCAACTTGGAACATCGCGGTACGCCAAGATCGCTGATCGAGATCGATCGCTTGGCGGCGGCGTTGCCCGACAACTGGTATGTTGGTCATGTCCGTCGAGAGGCGGCAAAGCTGGTGCTAGAACGGACCTGGACGCCGATCCGGCCGGCGGACTTGCTGGCGATGGCCACGAGCGGCCAGGCTCGGTTCGTGGCGGGGGGCGATCAACTCCTGGACATCGTTCGGGAGTCGTTGGGGCGGCTCCAGGCGCGGTTGCAGGGCGATACGCCGTCGAGCTTTGCTCTCTGGGACGAGCGAGCCGACAAGACGTTCCGGCCCAAGGGCGAGGAGCGGTTGTCCGACTGGATCAAGGACCACCTGGACGCCGACCTGGTTCATCGAGGGGTCATCGTGAATCGCGAGGTCGAGATCCGGAGCAAGGCGTTAGGGCGGCCGGGGGAACGGACCGACATCCACGTCGATGCCGTTCTCAAAGCGGGTCGGCGTGACGGAGTGCAACGGGTCAAGCTCATCATCGAGGTCAAGGGCTGCTGGAACCCCGGAGTAATGACCGCCATGCGGACGCAACTGGTCGAGCGCTATCTCAAGGACGACGATTGCCAGCACGGCTTGTATGTCGTCGGGTGGTATTCCCGCTTGCGTTGGGACAAGAGTGACAACCGATATGAACGATCGGCACGGCCACTGGATCAACTCAGGTCGGACCTCGAAGCGAAGGGAACCGAATTGTCGGTCGGATCGAAGCGGGTCGAGGTCGTCGTGCTAAATTGCTCTCTCGCTTGACGGGTCGCGACAGCGATCGATCTTTGGTATGGTGGACGGCATGAGAAGCTCACGAATTAACAAGTAATCACCCATGAGCTAATCTCTCGTGCATCTCGCTCCCGCCGCTTTCGTGCTCCCGTCGAAGATCCGGGCGATCGCCGCTTTGGCCGAGGAGCATCCGGGGACGCTCCGGTTGTTCTATGGCGAAGACTCGCTGCCGACGCCCGACTTCATCAAGGAGGCGGGTTGCCGGGCGATCACCGGCGACCACACTTATTACACGCCGAACGCGGGGACGATGCCGCTCCGCCGGGCCATCGCCGAGCAAACCTGCAAACTCCACGGGGTCGAGCTTGATCCCGCCCGCGAGGTGGTCGTCACCGCGAGCGGGATGGTGGCCTTGGTCCTGGTTTGTCAGGCGACGGTGGGTCCGGGGGATTCGGCGGTGGTCCTGACGCCGCTCTGGCCGAACGTGGCGGCGGCGATCCGGGTGGCGGGGGCCGAGGCGATCGAGGTCCCGCTGGCGCTGGGGGATCGTGGGTTTGAACTCGACTGGGAACGGATCGAAGCGGCGATCCAGCCCAATACCCGGCTCCTGGCGCTGGCCAGCCCGGGGAACCCGACGGCGTGGACGGCGACGCTCGATGACTGGTCGAAGCTGGTGGAAATCTGCCACCGCCACAACCTCTGGCTGGTGGCCGACGGGGTTTACGAGCGGATCGTCTATGATGGTGCCCGGGTCGCGCCGAACCCGTTGAGCATCCCCGGCGCCCGGCCGCGGGTGATCATCGTCCAGAGCTTCTCGAAGACGTACCGGATGACGGGGTGGCGGGTCGGCTATGCCCTGGCCCCGCCCGACCTCGCCCGGGCGATGACGAACCTGCAAGAGTTCGTCGTGTCGAACGCCCCGAGCATCGGTCAGGAAGCCGCTCGGGTGGCGATCCTGGAGGGGGAAGCGTTCGTCGCCGCCAGCCAAGCCCGGTACGCCCGGCACCGGCGGCTCGCGGTGGATCGGCTCCGAGGCATCACCGGCGTCACCGTGCCCGATCCCACCGGCGCCTTCTACGTCTTCCCCCGGCTCGACGGTCTGACCGACTCGGTCGACTTGTGCCGCCACCTGGTCATCAACCACCACGTCGGCCTCGCCCCGGGGGGCGCGTTCGGGCTGGGAGGCGAGGGGCACATCCGCCTCTGCTTCGCCGTCGAGGAGCCGATCCTAGTCGAAGCGTTAGACCGGTTCGAGGCGGGTTGGCTCACCTACAAGAGCCTCGGGTCGTCGAGGTCGAAATAGACGCGGTACGGGACTCGTTCGGGAACCTCATAAAATGGGACGAACCGGCCGACCTGCCGCTCGTTGTCGCCCCGGACGTCGCGCCTCGGCACGGGTCCGAAGTGGAGCTTCGCCCCGTCGCGCTTCAGAAGGTCGGCGGGTTCTCGCCCCGGCTCCGCACCCAACGGCGCGGTCCAGGTCCCGCTCTGAGCCAGGAGGACCGGGCCGTGCATCACGGCGACCCGCCGGGGGTGGTGCGGGTCGACCGGGACGAACCGCAGCCGGGTTGGGATCGTGATCGTGGCCTGGTCGCCGGAGTTCCAGGTCCGGTGGATCTCGGCCCACTCGCCGGGTCGCGCGGGCAACGCCACGGCCTGACCGTTGACCTCGGCGGCGAGGCCGGCGCACCACCCCGGGACGCGGAAGCGGAGGGCCAGCGGGGTCGGGCGGTCGACGACGACGCGGAACGAGGCGGTGTCGCCTTCGGGATAGGTCGTTTCCTGGCGGACGGTGACGGTACGGTCGCCGTGTCGCCAGGTCGCCTCGGACGGGACGAACAGGCTGACGAATAACCCCCGGGCGTCGCGGTAGTAGATCTGGTTGAAGTAGTCGGCAACTGTCTGAATGTAACTCCCACCGCAGCAGGGCCAGGCGTCCCAGTGGTAGAGCTTGGTACCGGCTCCCAGGCGGTAGTCGGCGTAATACGTTGTCCGGCCGTCGGGCTGGACCGGCAAGCCGGCGCCGACGCCGTTGAAGATCAAGGATTCGACCCAGTCCCCGCCGCGGGCTTCGCCGGTGAGCATCATCAGGTAGCGCGACAGTTTGAAGGCGGCCCACGACCCGCAGCCGATCTCGCAACTGTCCTGGCGGATCTCCAACGCCCGGCCCAGCGTGCCGTCGACCGGGACGGACCACTCGCCCGGCCCGAAGCCGCCGCTGGCGTAGCACTGGGTCTTGGTCACGTAGTCGTAGCCGTTGCGGAAGATCCGGAGGTAACGCTCGTCGCCGGTGACGGCATAGGTCATGGCGGCGGAAGCGAAGCTGTTGACGTGGCTATACGAGTGGAGGTACTCGACCCCCTCGGGCCGGTCCGAGGCCGCGAACTTGCTCCAGTACGCCTCATACCGCCAGAGGTCGGCGAACTCCTTCAGCGCGGGGCTGCCCCCGGCGACGTAGGCCCGGTACAGATTCTCCGGGAGGGTGTACCACTCCAGCGTCCCCTCCGGGCGGCGGCCATCGCGGTCCAGGGGCGTCGCCAGGCTCCGCGAGCGGTCGAACCGCCGGGACACCGCGCCCAGGGTCCGCTCCAGGAGCGGCAAGGCTGTGGCGTCATTGGCGTACAGGGCCAGGTCGGTGAGGCCGCAGACCACCTTCTCCCAACCGTACGTTTCCATCCGCGGCCAGCCGTCGGGGTCCAGCGTCTTGCTCCACTCGGCGGCGAGCCGGACCGCCTTGGCCCGCAGCGGCGCATCGTCGAGGGCCAGCGCCAGCCGGGCCATCCCGCTGAGCCACTGGCCAAATGCCACCGCGCTGGTGTCGTGGCACCACCCTCCCAGGTCATGGCCGGGAGCGGGCAAGCCGGCGTCGCGGCGGAATCCCTTCAAGATGTCGTCGTCGGGCAGGTTGAAGTACGTCGCGCGGGTCTGGTTCACTTGGTCAAGCAGCCGACCGGGCAAAAGCCGGACCCCGCGGTAATCGAACGGTTCGAGCCGGATCGGCGCACTCCAGCGTGGGGAACTTCCCCGGTCGTCCCCGGCCGCGTCGGCCGCCCCAGCCAAGATTGGGACGGCCTCGGACCCCGCCACCGTCACCGCCACCGTTGTTAGGAACTCGCGACGCTTCATGGTCCGACGCCCTCCGGGTTGCGTTCGCCATCCGGTTCATGGATCATGCACGAAGAATCTCAGCATCCTAACCGATCCGCCCAAACTCATATAAAGGATGAGGAACGACGCGATCCGGCCGGCCCAGACCCATTATCCGTCGATTCGTCCCTCCTCTCGCGCCGAAGGGAAGCCATTCTTGGACGAGCCGAACCAGCAGCGTCGCGTCATCTACCGGGGCCGCAAGGTCGACCTCGCGCTCCAGCCGATCCGCCTGGCGGATGGGTCGGTGGCCGACCGCGAAGTCGTCGTCCACCGGGGGGCCGTGGCGTTGGTGCCGATGGTTGATCGCGATCACGTTTGCCTGTTGAAAAACTACCGATACGCGGTTGGGCGCGACCTGATCGAACTCCCCGCCGGGACGATCGACGCCGGGGAAACCCCGGATTCGACCGCCCCGCGCGAGCTGGCCGAAGAGACCGGCCATCGCGCCGGGACGATCACGCGGATCGCCGAGTGGTTCGTGTCTCCCGGCGTCATGAACGAGCGGATGCATCTGTATCTGTGCGAAGACCTGTCCCCCGGCCCGACCGACCACCAGCCCGACGAGCGGATCGAGCCGCTGGTCGTCCCCTGGGTGAAGGCCGTGGCGATGGCCCTCGACGGCCGGATCGAGGACGCCAAGAGCCGGCTGGCGATCTTGCTTTGCGACCGACGCCGCCAAGCGCCCGAATTGTGACCGCCGTCCGCGAGGTCGCCGAGCGGGGTGTCAATCCGAGCAACTTCATTCTCATGCTCGCGCAGCCATGACAGGCGACCAACCCGCCGAGGAACGGACTTTGATCGGAACAGACGGGAACATCCCGGAGTTTCAAGGGTTGGCGCGACGTTTGCTCCTAATGGCCATCTCACGGGTCGCCAAAAGGTCGACACGAGCGAGCCGGCCGGACTGGTCGGCTCGCCGGACCGAGGCGAAGACCTCAACTTGACTCAACCAAAGGACATCCTCCGATGCGTACCGTTGTGGGCCTGTTCGACACCAGAGAATCCGCCGAAGCCGCGATCCACCGCTTGACCGCTGATGGGGTTGAGCGCGACTCGATCAGCGTCGCCATGAAGGACGCCCGCGAAGCGACCTCGATCGCCGAGGCGACCGGCACGCAAGACCTCAGCGCCGAGGGGGCCACCGCCGGAGCCATGTCCGGAGCCGGCGTCGGCGCGTTGGTCGGGATCGCCCTGATCGGCAGCACCGTCCTCTTGCCCGGTCTGGGGACCTTCCTGATCGGTGGCCCGATCGCCGCCGCCCTCACCGGCGCCGGGATCGGTGCCGCGTCGGGCGGCTTGATCGGCGGCCTGATCGGCGCCGGGATTCCCGAAGAGGAAGCCGAACACTACGCCGCCGGGATCGACAAGGGCGGGATCTTCGTCTCCGCCCACGTCGATGACTCCAAGGTCGCCGACGTCCGCCGGACGTTCGACGACGAAGGGTCGCAGCGGACGTATGCTCCTTGATTTCCGGCCACCGAGTCAACTCCCCGCAACAAGCCCAACCAAACGCGGTTGGGCTTTTTTCGTTCTTCACTCAAACCGTGGCCGTAGTAAACCATGAGTTGAAGGCGGAGTCGGATCGATCTAAAATACGGCGGTGCGATCCCCGGGGGACTGCGACCCCGTCCAAGAAACGAGCGGTCAGGTGACTTTCTCATGTCGACCAATCTCAGCAATCAGCGGTCTCATCACGGGACGATCGAACGGACCCTAGGGATCTGCGGCCAATCCGCCCGAATCGCCGGGACCCGCGTTCCGGTCTGGATGTTGGTGGAAGCGCGTGAATTGGGTGCGTCGGAAGCTCAACTGCTCTTGGATTACCCGGGCTTACGGGCGGAAGAGCTGGTGGACGCCTGGAACTACGCGGCCGATCATCAGGCCGAAATCCGCGCCGAGATTCACCGCAACGAGGTCGCTTGAGTCTTGGCCGACTTCTACGCCGACGAGAACTTTCGCCACCCGGTCGTCGAGGCGTTGCGTTGCAGGGGGCACGACGTTTTGACCTGTCAGCAAGCGGGCCAAGCGAACCGGGGCATCGCCGACGCCACCGTGCTCAACCAGGCGTTGGCGCTCGGCCGAATCTTGCTGACTCAGAACTGCGACGACTTCCGCCATTTGCACGAAGCCAACCAACCGCACTGCGGGATCGTGAACTGTTCTTATGACCCGGATGTCGAAGGGCTGGCCCAGCGAATCGAAAACGCGGTCAACAACCAAACCCCGGGCGGTCGCTGGTTGGTCCGCGTCAAGCGACTCAACCTGGGCGGTCCGCCCCGCGCGAAGAATCCCTAATTTCCGTTCCGATGACCGGCGTTTCGTCTCGGCCCATGTCGATGACTCCAAGGTCGCCGACGTCCGCCGGACGTTCGACGATGAAGGCTCGCAGCGGACGTATGCCCCTTGAGACTGACTTATCCATGAGGAAATCGTTTGCCAGCCCAACCGATTCGGTTGGGCTTTTTCGTTTCGATAAGCGATCAGGAGGCCTGACGGCTTTGCCCACGAATCTCGAAGTTGATCCTAGAGATCCCCCGACTCATGGAAGGACCGAGAGATGGCCCATGCCAGAATGGTCGCCTTGACGGCGGTCGTCGTCTGCATCATCGGGCTTGAAGCCCGTGTCAGCTGCGGAGGATATACCCTGTCGACGGTCGCCTCGTTCCCAAGCTACAGCTCCGTCGGCGTCTATGGCGGCGTGACGTTCGACGCGCAGGGTAACATTTATGACACGACGGAGAATTACGGGAGCTTCAATCAAGGCACCGTCTTCGAAATCGTCGCCGGGACCAACACCCCGACGGCCCTCGCCAGCTTCAACGGCGCCAACGGGGCCTAACCCCTACGCCGCCCCGAGGCTCGATGCGCAGGGCAATATCTACGGTACGACGGACCGAGGAGGGGTCAACAACCAAGGCACCGTCTATAAGATCGACGCCAACAGCGGCGCCCTCTCGACCCTCGTCAGCTTCAACGGCGCCAACGGGGCCTACCCCATTGGTGCCCTGACGGTTGACGCGAGGGGCAATATCTTCGGCACGACGCTCGATGGCGGTGCCAACAACCTGGGCACCGTCTTCGAGATCGCCGCTGGGACCACTTCCCTATCGACCCTCATCAGCTTTAACGGGTCCAACGGGGCCAGCCCCTACGGCGCCCCGACGCTCGACGCCAAAGGGAACCTCTACGGGACGACGTTCGGGGTCGGGTTCGACGACCAAGGCACCGCCTTCGAGATCGCCGCGGGCACCGGCGCCTTTTCGACCCTCGTCAGCTTCCATGGCACTAATTTAGCCAACCCCTTCGGGACCATCACGCTCGATGCGTTGGGCAACCTCTATGGGACGACGGGTAACGGCGGGGCCAACCAGTATGGGGCCATCTTCGAGTTGGTCAACAACGCCGCCGTCGTGCCTGAACCCGCCTCGCTCGTCATCGTGGGCCAGGCGACGCTCGTCGGCCTGGGGTTGATGATTCGGGCCAGGTCGCGGCACGGTCGCTGAACGATTCGGTTGCCCGACAAATCCGCCTCGGGCGATCGGATCGGCTCCGGTCGCCCGAGACTTCGGTTTGGCCGGGGTCGGCCGGTCAGGCGGTCATCGCGTCGGTGTCGAAGCCGTGCTGCTTGCGGTGGACGGGGCCGTCGAAGTCCTTCGACGACTTGAACAGCTCGAAGCGGCCGTCGCCGGCGACGGTCAGGTACTTTTGTTCGAGGTCGGACTTCTCGTCGGACGACATCGGGGTGTGGCTGCGGACGATGGCGAGGTTTTGGTCGAGGACCTTCTCGGAGTCCATGCCCGAGACCAAGGTCGAGATCGGCAGCGAGAAGACGTAGTTGAGCGCCTGCTCGACGGGGATGCCCGCCTTGGTGACGATGTTGCCGGTGCCACCGAGGCTCTTCATGGCGATGCAGCCGATCCCCTTCTGGTTCATCACCGGCAAGACTTCCTTTTGGAAACTCCGGTAGTTGGCGTCGAGGACGTTCAGGGGCATCTGCGAGGCGGCCCATTCGTAGGGCTTGGCGATCATCTTGAGGTGGATTGACGGGTCCTTGTGGCCGGTGAAGCCGAGGTAGCGGACCTTGCCTTCCTTGAGTGCCCGGAGCGCCGTGTGGATCGCGCCGTCCTCGGCGAAGATCCAGTCGGGGTCGTTGTCGTAGCACATCTCGTGGAATTGCCAGAGGTCGAGGTGGTCGGTCTTGAGCCGGCGGAGGCTGTCGTCAAGGCCCGACTGCGCGTCCTGGGCGGTCCGGCCGCAGCACTTGGTCATCAGGAAGACCTTGTCGCGGAGTTTGCCCTCGGCGAGGGCCTTGCCCATCCTCTCCTCGGCGAGGCCGTCGTGGTAATCCCAGGCGTTGTCGAGGAAGGTGACTCCTTCGCGGACGGCGCGCTGGATGAAGCGGAAGCTGGCCTTCTCGTCGGGGAACTGTTTGGGGTCGGTGCCGGCGTGGCCGCCGAGACCGAGGAGGGAGACCATCTCGCCGGTTTTGCCGAGGGGACGAAGGGGAATCCCCCCTTCGTTCTTCTTGACCTCGGCTCCCGCCGCACCGGCCAAGCCCACGGCGGCAAGCCCCGCGGCGCCCGCCTGGATGAACTCACGACGGTTCGGGTTCTGGGACATCATGGTGTGGTGCGACCTTTCGAGGGAATTCGGGTGGAAAATCGGCGACGACGAGCAAGAAACTCCGCCACCCACCGAAGACTCTCCGGAAGATGCCGCAATCGACGCGCCGCTCGGAAGTCCAGCCGACCGGCTCGAATCTCCGTCCTGTCGCGACGATTGTCACCCCGCCGTCTTTCCCAATCGTCCCTCCAACACTGGGCAAGGTAATTCCCACCGCGGCGGATGGGCACACCATTCGCACGCGATAGGTATGAACTTTGCCGATGCTTGCCCGCGGACGGACGGGACCGTTCCCGCACAAGCATCGCCTGGATCTAGCACACAACTGAAGGTGATAATGTCTAGCACAACTCCGACTCTGAGAGCAACGGATCTACTGGCGGTCAAAAGCCGGGTGAGTTGGGGAGCGATCGCCGCCGGCGCCATGGTGTCGTTGGCAATCTACTTCCTGTTGACGTTGACCGGGATCGCCATCGGGTTGGAGGCCGCCACCCGTCGGCCCGACCAGGTGACGGGTTTGGCCCTGGCGCTCTATTCGATCCTGACGTTGTTGATCTCGATGTTCTTTGGCGGGTGGGCGACCTCGCGGCTGGCCGTGGGGGAAACCAAACTCGAAGCGGTCCTCTACGGGGTGATCCTCTGGGGCGTCTTGTTCGTCGGGATGCTCTGGCTGGTCAGCACCGGCGTCCGGGTCGGTTTTGGGGCCATCCTGGGTGTGGCGTCGGGGGCCGTCGTCGTCACCGACGATAACCCCGCCGCCGCCGCCGACAAGGGGGGCGTGAGCACCTTGATCGACCGGTTCAACACCCAGTATGGCGGCGACAAAGCCGTCGCCGACATGACCAAGATGGGGGTCGACGAGAAGACAGCGCGGCAGATCCAGCAGTCCTACCGCGAGCACTTCGATACCCTCAAGAACGACCCCGCCAGCCTCCCCGGCAAACTGAGCGACGAGGCCAACAACCCCGCCGTCCGCGACTCGATGATTCAGGCCCGCGACGTGTCGCGGCAAGCCGCTTGGTACTCGCTCGCCGGAGTGGTCGTCTCCATGTTCGCCGTGATCTTCGGCTCGCTGATCGGGTCGGGTGACCTGCCGGTCCCGGTTCCGATCCTCGGTGTTCGCCGCAAGACGGTTGACCCCCGGCTGTGAGTCGCCGAGACGATGGTCGCCCGCGAGTGCCATCGTCCCGACCGCCCTGATCCGAGTGAATTGCCCTCGTCAATCCCGCGACCCTTCCTGCTGGGACTTGCCTTGCCTCATGGCAGGGATTGATCCTGGGCGGGGAGGGTCGTTTTGTTCCCGGCGCCGTGGTTGCTCGATTCCTTCACCAAATCACTTTTTCGCGAGAGGAGGGCCGACCCTTGGCTTCGAATCGTCGGGCGTTTTCGATGAATCACCCGGTGGTGATCACGTTTTTGATCCTCGCGATCATCGGGTTCATGTATGCGGCGGGCGAGGTCCTGAAGCCCCTGGCGCTGGCGATCTTGCTCAGCTTCGCCCTGGTCCCGATTTCGCGGTTCTTCGAGAATCGGGGCCTCCCCCGGGCGGTGTCGGTGATCTTGACGGTGATGGTCGCCCTGAGCGCGATCGGCTTCATGGCGTATGAGGTCGGTCGCGAGTTGAACCAGTTGACGAGCAACATCGACAAGTACCAGACCAACATCATCAACAAGATCCAAGGGATAAAGACCGACCAACCCAACGCGATCGACAAGGTGCAGGCCGCCGTCAAGGGCGTCAGCGAGTCGATCGCCCCGAACACAACGAAAGACGTCCAGGAGGTCCGGCTCTCGAAGGAGTCCGACTTCTTCGCCGACACCCAGACGCTGCTCGGCCCCTACCTCCAAGGGTTGGGCACGGGTTTTATCGTCCTGATCTTGCTCCTGTTCCTGATGATCAATCGCGAGAACATGAGCGACCGGGTCACCCGGCTGTTCGGCCAGGGAAAGATCAGCCTGACGACCAAGACGACTATCGAGGTCGGCCAGAGGATCAGCAAATACCTGGTCACGTTCGCCGGGATGAACACGGCGATGGGGATCGTCATCGGCTTGGGGTGTTGGGTGATCGGTATCCCCTACGCCGTGCTCTGGGGAGTCCTGGCCGGTGCCCTCCGGTTCATCCCCTACGCCGGTCCCGCCACGGCGTTCGCCCTACCGCTCGTGTTCTCGGTGGCGAGCTTTGAAACTTGGCGCGAGCCGCTCCTGCTGGTTGCCCTGTACGGCGTGGTCGAAGTTGCCGCCAATATGTTCCTGGAGCCGGTGATCTACGGCAAGACCACCGGGATCTCGGCGCTGGCGCTCCTGATCGCGGCGATGTTCTGGACTTGGCTCTGGGGCGCCTTGGGCCTTCTCCTGTCGACCCCCTTGACGGTCAGCCTGGCGGTCTTGGGCAAATATGTGCCCAGTCTCCACTTCTTCGCCACCTTCTTAAACGAGCAGGTCGACCTCGACCCCGACGTCCGGTTCTACCAGCGGTTGCTGGCGGGGGACCACGACGGGGCGACGGCGGTGATCGACGAGATCCTCAAAGAGCAACCTCGCGTCGAGGTGTTCGACCAGGTGATCATCCCGACACTGTCCCTGGCCGAGCGCGACCACGCCCACGACGAGATCGACGAGCGGCAATTGGCGTTCATCCATCGGGTGACCACCAACGTCCTTGAAGAACTGGAGGACGAGCCGGAGATCAACCTAACGACCCTCTCGGCCGATGCCCTGAACCAGCCGCTCACCACCGTTCCGGTCCAGGCTTCGGGCGCGCCGCTCCAGATTTTGGCTCTACCCGCGCACGACGCGACCGACTCACTGGTCTTGCGGCTGCTGGAACTGCTCATGAAGCCGACCGGGGTCGCTCTCACGATCGGCGAGGCCGGCGCGTCGCCGCTCGAAGTGGTGGAGCGGATCAGCGCCGACGAGCCTGACCTCGTCCTGATCTCGCACCTCCCGCCCGATGGCCTCACGGCGGCGCGGTATCTGACCCGGCGCGTCCGGGCCCGGTTCCCCCACCTCCCGATCGTCGTGGGCCGGTGGGACCACAACAGCGAGAGCGAAACCGCCACGACCAACCTGACTAAAGCCGGCGCCGGCACGGTCTTCAACAGCCTGGCCGACGCCCGGGCCTATCTCGTCCGCCAACCCAAAGCCGTCGCCGAAACGACGCGGGAGACCTTCGACCACGCCCGCGCGTGACCCAGCCGCTCCGCCATCCCCTCCCGCCCCACGGTCGCAGGCGTCCGAGCGGTTCCCCCGACCGCTCCCGCCGTCCTGGTGGTGTTGTCGTTCCCCCGGCCCGAGGTGATCCGGATGAGGTTTGCCGTCAGTCCGGCGTTCAAACTGACCTTGGCCTTGCTTGTCTCGGTGCTCCTCGGGGCTGGTGTCGCGCTCTGGCTCGACCCGACGGGCTTGGGACCGACGACCGAGCCGGTATCGGCGGCGGTTCAGGTGATCAAGGATGTCGAATATGGCCGGGTCGGCGACGTGCCACTCTACCTTGATGTTTATGCGCCCAGGACCTGGTCGATCTCCCCTCGGCCCGCGGTCCTCATGATCCACGGGGGCGGGTGGGTCGAGGGGGACAAGAGGAGCGAACGAGAGCTGGCCAGACTCCTGGTGCCGAAGGGTTTCATCGCGTTCGCGATCAACTACCGCTTGATCTCCGGCGCGAAACACCGCTACCCCGCCCAGGCCCTCGACGTCCGACGGGCCGCTCGCTGGGTCCGGCTCCACGCCCACGAGTTCGGCGCGGACCCGGACCGGCTCGGGGCGGTCGGGTGGTCGGCCGGCGGGCACCTGGCCGGACTCCTCGGGACGACCGACCAGACCGACGCCGAGGACCCGAACTCGGATGAGGTTTCGAGCCGGGTCGACTGCGTCATCGACACGGCGGGACCGACCGACTTCACCGACGAATCCAGCCCCCCCGTCGGCCCCGCCATCGCCCAGGTCATCCCCCTCCTCTTCGGCAGGCCGCGGAGCGAGATCCCCGCCACCTACCGCGACGCCTCCCCGGTCAGCCACGTCGACGCTCGGTCCGCTCCGACCCTGATCATCCACGGGACGGACGACCCCATCGTGCCGGTCGACCAGTCCCGCCGGTTCGAACGTGCCCTCAAGGCGGCGGGCGTCGAGGTGACGTTCCACGAAATCCCCGGCGAAGGGCACGGCTTCGCCCAGCCGGCCAACCACCAGCGCTGGATCGACGCGATGGCCGACTTCCTGATCCGCCACCTCAAGCCTTGACCTCGCTCCGGTCCGCTCGGGCCGAGAACCGAGCCGAGGGGTGATCGACCCGATCCTTCAAGCGGTTGATCGGCCCCTCGAAGAACCGCCACGAGAGCGCCGCGACGCCGATCGTCATGGCGAGCGCCCCCCACGGCCGGGGGATCAGGAACGCATAGGGGACCTCGTTGAGCCAGCCGTGGAGGACTGGGATATGGAACGCATACAAGCCATAACTGATCCGACCGAGGTAGGCGACGGGCGCCCACGCGAGCGGGCCGATGATCCAGCGGGCCGTGCAGCGCGAGGCCCCAAAGACGATCAGGGCATTGCCGATCCCGTAGAGCGAAACCGAGGCGACGTCCTGTACCCCAATCGGCAGAGCGAGCCGCTGCTCATGGAGATTCCAGGCCAGGACCAGGATCGGCGTGCCCGCGAGGAAGCAAGCCGTCCCCTCGTGTCGCCGGGGGGGAACCCGGAGGTCAACCAGCCCCGCCAGGCAACCCCAAAGCAGGTCCTCGCCGCAATACGGGAGCAAGATCCGGGCGGCCCGGATGTTGTAGTGGAACTCGGCGTAGACCTGAAACCCGATGGTCCCGGCGATCAGGGCAACGATCAAGGCGAAGCGAAACCGAGGCGCCGTCACCAGCAGAGCGAGCGGATAGAGCAGATAAAATTGCTCCTCCACGCAGAGCGTCCAGAAGTGGCCCAGCATCCGGTCCAGTCCCAGGCCGAGGAACACCCGGATGTTGTAGGTATACCTCAGCAACCACCCCAGGTCGGGCAACGGTCCCGAGAACGCGACCAAAGCGATGATCGCATAGTACAGCGGAAAGATCCGGAGCGTCCGCCGGATGTAATACCGGCGGAGGTCAAGGCCTACCCGCCCGGTCCCCCCCCGGACCAGGATTCGCGTGATCAGGAAGCCGGATAACGCAAAGAAGAACTGGACGCCCCCCCACCCCCAAGGAAACCTCGCCTCGTTGGCATGGAGCGCAAAGACGGCCAGGAACGCCAGGCACCGCAAGCCATCAAGCTGCGGCTCGCGGGCAAATGGGGGTGTTGGGGGCGTCAAAGTAGGACGAGGGCCGGCCGGCATTGAGCGGAACTCCATATGTATGGAAACATCCATTTCGGGATGCCCAACCAGGCCGACCGTCGGAACTGACTGGTCGCCTCCAAATGCGAAATTTTCGTCATTCCTTCCCATCAGACCAGCTCGACCATCCACCGCGGAAGGCAAGGGAGATGAGATGCAACCGCAGAATTGTGATGTGTACTTCAAAGACGATGGAGTCTTCGTGCTAGGCTGGACCAAATTTGGGGGAGGCTCAATCGGGCTATCCCTCCGCGATCCTGTGCTCAGGCTGGGGACCGCGTCAACCTCCTCAGCGTTGGGTCAGGCGGTCCGCCAGACCCTAGATCTATCGGGATCGCCCCTGACGGAGACCTTTCGGGGTTGGTATCCGCTCGATCAAAACATCAACAAGACGCTCCACGCGGCGGGCATCAAAAGCTGGACAACGCTCACCACCTCATCCCGGTCATTCTCGATCGAGGACGACGGTACTCGGGTCGAGATCCGGACTCGGTCGTATCGAAAGGCCGACTTCAAGGTCGACGAAGCAACCTGCGGTCGTGATCGGGAGGAGATTGGGCGCTTGCTCCTCGCTTTGCTCCCCTCCTGCCCCACCTCCGACCCAGTCTTGCCGGCTCGGGCGGGCAGTTCGTACCACCGCGAGCGATCGGAAATCGCCCAAGACGGAGGCTTGCCGAAACCGTTCGGTTGTAAGTACCACTGGATAGTCATCGACACGAGCGACACAAAGGCCGTTGCCGCAGCTCTGGGCCTTCGAGATGTGCGGCCGACAACCTGGGATATCAATCCTTATGATCCGGAGGGAGTTTTCATATCCCCCTCGGTCCTCGGTTGGACCTTTGTCCTGGGCCTCCGCGTCGGCTTCTATTATGGGTTGAGTGATCTAAGTTTCTTCACCTTGCTCGAAGGTCTAAGCCGCCGATTTGGCGAAGTCCAATACTTCGCCACACACCGGGGCGTCGGACTTGACGCATGGGTCAAGGCGGTCGCCGGAAGAATCATCCGAGTTTATTGCGAATCCGAAAACGGCGTCATCGACCAAGGAGAGCTGACGCTCGAAGAGGAGGAACTTGGCTTTTCCCGCCGATCCAACAGCTCAACCTCCGATGACGATTTCGAAGGAATCAAGTTGGTGGGTGAGGAAGACGTGATGCGCCTTGCCGGCAAATGGAGCATCAATCCTCAGGAACTTGATGCCTACGATTCGGTGGGTGCGGGCTTCATTGGCAAGGAGCCTGCTTCGTGAGGCGCTAGTCCTCAAACATCGAATGCTCTGGTCAGCTCGGGCCTCCGCCGCGACGGTCGTTGCGTCGCGACGGAGCCCCGAGCCGGCCAATCATCTTTCGGTCACGCGATGATCCGCTCGCCGTTGCTGATGATCGGATCGCCCGGGATGATGATCCGGTCGCCGATGGTTCGGACCCGGGCGCCGTTCTCATTCAGGAAGTCGAGGCAGCGGCGCGGAATCCGGCATTGGAGGCGGACGCGGTCTTCATCGTAGGTTTGGCCCCGGATGTTGGCGTGCTGGGCCAGGTAGGATAGGACCCGCCCGTTGCCGACGCTGGTCTCGACCTCGGCGTCGAGCGCCCGTTCGTTGAGGACCTCGCGGACCGCCTGTTCGAGCCGGTCGAGGTTGGCGCCGGTCGCGGCGCTGATGGCGATCGACTCGTCGTGGTGGGCCTTGAGGACGTCGAGGATCGACTGGTCGGTGACCCGGTCGGCTTTGTTCAGGACCAGGATCGTCGGCTGCTGGTCAAGCCCGAGTTCTTCCAGGACGGTGTTGACCGCCCGGATCTGCGACTCGGCGTCGGGACTGGAGGCGTCGGCGACGTGGAGGAGCAAGTCCGCCTGCCGAGCTTCTTCCAGGGTCGCCTTGAACGACGCGACCAAGGAGTGCGGCAAGTCGCGGATGAACCCGACGGTATCCGACAAGAGGACATACCCGCCCCCGCGGAACCGCCAGCGCTTGGTCCGGGTATCAAGGGTGGCGAACAGCTTGTCCTCGGCCAGCACGCCGGCGCCGGTCAGCTTATTCATCAGGGTCGACTTGCCGGCGTTGGTGTAGCCGACCAAGCCGACGGTCGCGACGTCCCCCCGACCGGCCACCTCGCGCTCACGACGGGACTCGACCTTGCCGAGCTTTTCCTTGAGGTCGCGGATGCGCTTGGTGACGAGCCGGCGGTCTTCTTCGAGCTGCTTTTCACCCGGCCCCCGGACGCCGATCCCGCCCTTGTAGCGCGACAGGTGGGTCCACATCCGCTTGAGCCGTGGGAGCGAGTATTCGAGCTGCGCGAGTTCGACCTGGAGGTGGGCCTCGTGCGTCCGGGCGCGGGTGGCGAAGATGTCGAGGATCACCTCGGTCCGGTCGATCACCTTGACGCCGAGGAGCTTTTCGAGGTTCCGGGTCTGCGCGGGGCCGAGGTCGTTGTCGAAGACGACCAGGTCCGCCTCGTGGGCTTCGACCAGCTCTTTGAGTTCGTTGACCTTGCCCGAGCCGATGTAGGTGGCGATATCCACCTGATGACGCTTTTGGAGCATCCCCCCCGCGACGATCAAGCCCGCCGTTTTGGTCAGGCCGCGAAGCTCTTCGAGCGGGTCGTCGGGCGCGTAATCGCCGTCGGACAAGAGAACCTTGACCAAGACCGCCTTTTCGCGGCGGTCCTCACGTTCGGTGCTTTTGGTTTCGATCAAAGTGGGTGCTGACCTCGATGGAAAGGGTCGGGAGTGCGCGGCGATGGGATACCCGCGAAAGGTATCCCGGATTTTAGGCCCACGCGACGAACCGAGTCAACGACGTAGTCGCCACCATCCGGTCCGCCAGTCATTGGACACACGATCACTCCTGGAAGTTCGCTCCAGCCGACCGATCGGTTCGCGTCGGGTGCCGGAACGCCACGCGCTCTCGCACTGCGGTGGGTTCCGCTACCATGACCGCGGGTCGATCCCCACCCTCTCCCCTGCCCGGACGCGAACCATGCGCTCAAGCTGCTGGATGATTCTCGATGGGTTCGCCCCCGCGCCGCCCTCTCCTTGCCCGGCATCCTCGGGGGCGACCCGGGGGGGTTACTGAGCCGACGAGGGGGGGCGAGGTCATCGTCGCCATCGCGGCGACGCTTGATCGGGACCACGTGGTCGGTGATGATAGGCAGGTCGAATCGTGGCGGAAGATCGAGGTCCGGGGTGTGTTTGGAGCCTTCCATGAGCGTTGAAGAGTTGCGATCCGCCGTGGCCCGCCGCGCCGACGACGACCGCGACGAATTTTCCCGCTGGTTCGAGGAATTCCTGGCCGATCAATGGGACCGGCAAATCGAGGCGGACATCCAAGCAGGTCGCCTTGGTCAGGTGGCCCGCCGCGCCGACGACGACTTCGAGGCGGGCCGCTCCACGCCGCTGGAATTAGACGGTTATTAAGATTCTGGCCACGGATGAAACACGGATCAGAGGGAAGATTCGTCCAACTTGGATCTCCTCCCATCCGAGCTTCGTCCGTGTTCCATCCGTGGCTAAATCACTCCTTGTGCTTCCAGACGGGCAAGATGTCGTCGGAGGCTTGCTGGCGGACGCTGTTGTCGGAAAGGATGTCGTCGGTGGCCTTGAGGGTTTCGAGGCGATCGAAGACGATCGTTTCGGAGGCCCGGTCGTCGAAGACGATCTTGATGTACTTCTCCTTCGAGTCGCGCAAGGTCTCGACCAGGTGGCGGAGGTTTTTGATCCGCACGCCGTTGACCTCGCGGACGACCTTGGCGAGCGGGTTGCTGTACCCCTTGGCCAGCTTGTGCGGGAACATCGGCGACGAGACGACGACCAACTCCTCGCCGGGGAAGGCCGCTTTTTCGCCGCGACGGGTGGCGAGGGGGCTGCCGATCGTGGCCAGGAACGTACCGAGCCGCGGCGAGTTGTCCAAGGTGGCCATCAACTCGGCGGACGCGGAGGAAAAGACCAGGGGTCCGTAGATGAAGTAGGACGGATAAGTCCCCCGGAGCGGGCGGATCAGCTCCTCGTTCTTGGGCGGGAACGGGACCTCGACGGTCAGCTCCTTGCCGTCGCGGACCAGGGTCATCGGGACCTTGCCGTCGTGGGCCACCTTGCGGAGGAAGTACTGGAACCGGAGCCGGAGGTTGTCGCGGACCTTGGTCATGAAGACATTATCGATGTCGTGGTCGCCGAGTTTGGTGATCACGTCCCACTTCTTGAGCGGGTACGCCTCGTCGCGCGACTCGGGTTCGTGGACGACGATCCCAACCGACTTCTTGGCGAACCCGAGCATCGTCCGGAGCGCGTCGTTTTCCAGGGTCTGCAACTGGTCGCGGAGGATCGGAATCCCGTCGTAATGGCCGTCGGTCACGTCCTTGAGGAACAAGTCGACTTCCTCGGCGGGGATGATGTAGCCGATGTTCTCCGCCGAGCGGGCGACGCTGTTGACCAGGCCGATCATCTTGTCGTTGACCAGGGCGGGTCCGCCGCTGTTGCCGGGGTTGATCGCCGCGTCGACCTGAATCCGGAGCCCCTGGGTGTTCGCGCCGTAGTTGACGAACTCGATCCGCGAGACGATCCCCTTGGTGATCGACAGGCTCGATCCGCCGGTCGGGTAGCCGTAAACGATCACCGCCTCCTTGATCTCGGGGATCGTCTCGGCGCGGGGGAGCGGCGGGCGGCCGTCGAAGAACGCCTCGTCGTCCATCTTGAGGACGGCCAGGTCGATCTCGGGGGCGAAATACTCGACGGTGGCGGCCAGCTTCTCGGAGGACCCGTTCGGCTCGACCATCACCTGCGTCGCGTAGCTGACGACGTGGGCGTTGGTCAAGATCCGCTTCCCTTCGAGGACCACGCCGGTCCCCGTCGCCTCCTGCGGGCCTTGCTTTTGCCAGGGCTGGATCGGGTTCGGGCTGCGCATCGTCGCGTAGACCTTCACCACCGAATCCCGGACCACGTCATCCTTGGGAGCCTGCTGTGCCGGCGTGGGGGTCGGCTGCGCCGGACCCTGGGGAACTTGGGCGGGAACCTGAGCCTGGGCCGACGCCTCGGGCGCGAGGGTCCCGGCGGTCAAGGTGAGCGTCCAGGCGGTCAACCCGGCAAGGCTGCGGAGCGGTCGGAACATTCGTGGACTCCATCGCCGGCCCGGCGGCGAGGCGGAATGCTCGGGCCGGGGCGAAACGAGAGCGGTCGGAGGGGGCACAGTTTGACGCCACCCGCGGTGGGAGAGCCGAAGGAGTTTGACAAGCATTGTAGCCCGCCAGCCGGGCCACCGCGAGCCGCCGGAACCGAATCGACCCTGTTCGGGTGTAGCTTTCGAATCGGGAGATCCGCTCAAATCAAGAATGGCAAATCGCACGATCGCAAATCGCAAAGACTGAAGGAATCTTGATTTCTGGTTTTTTTGCGATTTGCGATCGTGCGATTTGCAATCCGAACCTCCAGATTCGAAAGCTGCACCCACCCTGTTCCTTCTCCACGCCGGGAATCGCCTTCAAATCGGGCGATTCAGATTGCAAATGGTCGGATTGCAGATTGCAAAAGACCAGCAATCAAGACCCTTCCGCCGTTTGCAATCTGCAATCCTGTGATTTGCAATCCTTGATCCCAGCGAACCTCCCGATTCGAAAGCTATACCCTCCCCATGCCGGGGCGATAAGATCAAGACGTGCCATCCACGCTCGTGCCCGAGCCGTGCTCCGCCCCTCTTGCGACGATCGGCCCCGACCATGACCTACCTCGTCGAAGATCCGACCTACCCGCTGATCGCGATCGGCTTGGCGGCGCTGGCCTGCCTGGTGACGCTCCAGGTGACGCAGCAAGGCAAGTTCCTCATCTGGGGGGTGAGCCTGCTGGGCGTCGGCGCGATCCTGGCCGGGGTCGAGCGGTTGGTCGTCACCGACACCGAGCGGGTCGAGGCGGTGGTTTACGACCTCGCGAGCGCGGTCTCGAACTCGAACGTCGAGGCGGTCGAGGCCCTCCTGGCCCCCGAGGTCTCGCTCGGCCGGAGGGACCAGACCGAGGGGATCGGCCCGGTCCGGATCTTGCTCCCGATCCTCCGGCAGGTCCGGTTCGACTTCCTCAAGGTCCGGCACCTCAACGCGCAGGCCGGCTCGCAGACCAAGCGCGGTACCGCCGAGTTCAAGGTGTCCGCCGGCGGGGTGGCCGTCGCGGGGAGCTTCGGCGTCGAGCAACCGTTCGCCGCGACCAACACCGAATGGTCGCTCGGCTTCCGCGAGGTTTCCCCCGGCATCTGGCGCGTCACCCGGATTACCGCCGTCAGCCTGCCCCGCTTCGCGGCCCCTTACCTCACCGGCGTCGGAGCAGGCGACGGCTCCGACGCCGGCCGTCCCGAACCCAAGTCGGGCCTCCGGAGGAACCGAGGGCGCTGAAGCGGGCCGCGACCGCCCCCAATGCTCACTTCGGGTAGTTCGCCTGGGTCTTCCGGTCGGGGTATTCGAGGATGATCAGCTTGTGGTTAGGGACGTCGTAGCCGTACTCCTGGTAGAACGGGAGGACGGGCAAGGCGATGTTGTTTTCCTTGATGATCTTCTCCATGAACTCGTCGCGCGTCTTGGGGAATTCGCCGGTGGTGGCCTGGTAGAGGTCGAGGGTGTGCTGGATATTGAAGATCGAGGTTTGGCCGATCATTGTCACATAAGCGTTCCCCGGCAAGGTGATCGGGTCCTTGGCGGTGATCCGCGGCGTGGTCTCAACCCCACCCTTCTTGGTCTCCACCGTCGGGTCGCGGATGTCCTGCGTCCGCCGATTGAGGATCTCCCGGGGCTTGACCGGCTCGGCGGCGGGTGCGGGAGCCGCGGGCGGGACATCTCCCCCGACATCGACGCCGACTACGGCCGGAGCGTTGGACTTGGGGCGGGTCGAGCCGGTCGGCTGGTCGCAACCCACCGGCACCAGGGCCAAGGCCCCCAGGGTCGTCGCGAAGTACCAGGAGCGGGCGGCGGGGCGAACGCGGATCAAGGGGAGTTCTCCGGATCAAAGCGACCGAGGGATGGGAAAAGCGGGCCGATCAGCCTGTCCAGTTCCAACCTCGGACCTCGCCGACCTGGTCGTGGCGGGTCAGGTCGAAGTGGAGCGGGGTGACGGTGATGTACCCTTCGCACAGGCTGGTGACGTCGGTTTCCGGCCCGGCGAGGTTGTAGGGGGGGTTGTACGTCATCCAGTAGTAGGTCCGCCCCCGGGGGTCCTGCCGGCGCTCGAACCCTTCGCCGTGGCGGCCGACCCCCATCGGGACGACGCGGATTCCCTTCGGCTCGCCGCGGGAGTGCGCGGGGAGGTTGATGTTGAAGAGGGAGCCGGGCTTGGGCTGATTGGCGAGGATCTGCTCGATCACCCGGACGGCGTTCGTGGCGGCATGGGGGTAGTCGAAGTGTTCGGCCAGTTCCAGCGACACGGCGATGCTGGTGATCCCGAAGAAGGCCCCCTCGATCGCGGCGGCGACCGTCCCCGAGTACAGGACGTTGATCCCCGCGTTGCTCCCGGCGTTGATTCCCGAGACGATCAGGTCGGGCGGGCGGCCGAGCAGCTCGCAGATGGCGAGTTTGACACTGTCGGCGGGGCTTCCTTCGACCATGTAGCCGGCCGTCGCGCCGTCCTCGTAGTCGACCGGCTTGACGATCAAGGGTTCGAGCAAGGTAATCGAGTGGCCCACGCCGCTCTGTTCGAGCGCGGGGCCGACCACGGTCACATCGCCGAGCCGCATCAGCTCTTTCCGGAGCGCCCGGAGTCCCGGCGCGAACACGCCGTCATCATTGGTCAGCAAGATTCGCACGGGGGAGCCCTCGGGGACGATCGACTCGGGTCTCGCGAACGGTCCGATCCTACGAGGGTCCGGGGGCGCCGTCAACTCGGCGGCGGGAGCGGGTTCCCTCCAGCCCGCCCGATTCAAAAAAGCCACGACGCCTTTCGCGAACCACTTTCGATCGAGTCTGATAGGACGGACGACGGCTGAAGCCCCAAGCGAGGGATGAATCGCGATGACGCGCAGGCAGTTCGTGAAGCGGGCGGCGGTTGCCTCGGTCGTCCTGGGCGGAGCTTACCCGTTCCTGGAAGCCAAGTGGTGCCGCTTGACCCGGCGGACCGTGGCCATCCCCCACCTGCCCGCCGCGTTCGACGGGACGACGGTGGCCTACCTGGCCGACGTCCACCACGGCCCGTTCGTCCCCCGGGCGTATGTCCGGTCGGTCGTCGCGATGACCAACAGCCTGAACCCCGACCTCGTCCTGCTCGGCGGCGACTACTGCCACCACGGGACGCGCTTCGTCCCCCCGGTCCACGAGGACCTGGGCCGGCTCCGAGGGCGCCTGGGCCGGTTCGCCGTGCTCGGAAACCACGATCAATGGGATGGGCTGGAGGCGAGCATCGCCGGGCTGGCCGATGCCAAGATCCCGCTCCTCCGGAACAGCGGGGCCTGGGTCGAGAAGGGAGGCAGTCGCCTTCGGATCGTGGGGGTCGGCGACCTCTGGACCGACCGGGTCGACGTCCCGGGCGCGATCGGCTCGGCGGCGACCGACCGCGACGCCGTGATCCTCCTCTCGCACAACCCCGACGTCGCCGAGCACGCCAACGACCCCCGCATCGGCCTGATCCTCAGCGGCCACACCCACGGCGGCCAGGTG
>JAABUX010001514.1_pt1 | contig 34909 bp, 34 predicted proteins | sample 5561851 | NCBI WGS metagenome assembly JAABUX01 (sample SAMN10711883, study PRJNA513361) | rock metagenome | isolation source: Antarctica rocks | place: Antarctica: Victoria Land, Richard Nunatak red sandstone | collected 2016-01-03
CGGCAGCGTGCTGGTCCAGAGCGGCGCGAACGGCCGATTCAGCACGATGATCCCGGAGTACTTGTCCTTCACCTCGACATGGTCGAGCGCCGCCCAATCGTCGGCGTATTCCGAATGCGTGTTCGGGTCCGCCATCCGTTCGAGCGAGAACTTGACGTCGTCGGAGACCATCTCGCCGAATCCGTTGCTATAGACGATCCCGGGGCGCAGCGTGAACGAGACATGCGTGTCGTCGAGCTGTTTCAGTTCCTTGGCGGCACGCGGTGTCCAGCCCCAGGTGTCGCCCGCCGAGAAGTCGGCCAACGCTGCGAAGATGCACAGCATGACGTCGCCGTCCGGCTGGCCGGTGCGGTGCGCGGGATCGAGGTTCGACATATCCAGGTAGGCGCGCACCGTCAGCACCTTGGTGCCCTGGGCGGCGGCACGCACCGGAAGCGCGCCCGAGGCTGCAACGCCGGCGGCCAGCGCGGTGCGCAGGACGCCGCGGCGGCCCAGTGCGAAATTCGTCATCGGAACGCTCCTAGAGATTGTCCCGTGGAATGGTCTCGTCCCAGCTGCGGTGAAACACGCGCCGCTCACCCTCGAACGCCTCGACCCGTGCGGCCAAGTGGAAGTTCTCCCGGTCACTGGTCATCACCATGCCGCCTTTCGTGCGCACCTGCCAATCGCCTCGAACGAACGTCCGCTCCCACCAGGACTCGTGGCGGGCGCCAGCCGGGTCGTCGGGATGGATCGCGTGGCGCGTGCCGCTGGCGTTGGTTTGCGTGAGGTCTATGTCGTCGATGCGCCACTCGCCGAGATCGATCTCGGCGATCCTCGTGACCAGGCCGGTGACGATGTCCGTCTCGACGCGGCGTGCCTCCCGCCCCGGGCGCAGCACGGTCTGGCGAAGTTCCGGCGCGTGCTCCGGCGGCCGGAACGGTTCGGGCGCGGTGCCCGCCTGCCGGCGGATTGGCAGCGCGATGGCGCTGTCGGGGCCGAAGGTGAGCGTCACCGGTGCCGGTGACGGCCACAGCGTCGGCCAATACGCCGTGGACAAGGCGACACGGATGCGACTTCCCGCCGCGAAGCGGTGGCCGAACTCGTTGAGTTGCAGGCTGATGCGGTAGGCACGGCCCGGCTCCAGCGGCATGGGATCGGTGTCGCCGTCACGGTGCGACAGGTTGAGCACGGCGTAGCTGACCCGCGTCACCGGCCCGGACGGCAGCACCTCCGACAGCACGCAGGCGAGTTGCGCCTGCGGCTGGTCGGCGGTGACAGTCAGTTCGGCGACCGCCGCCCCAAGCATCTCCAACGGCTCTGTCAGCAGGGCGGAGTCGAACACCAGGCTGCCGCCGGCCTCGGCGCGCTGATCGGTCGAAAGGTCGAAGCCGAGCCCGTACGCGCACCAATTGCCGGCCGCCAGCCCGACTGTCGCGGGCGAGCGGATCGCCATCGGCTCGGTGCCGGGTTGCAAGGCCAACTCCCCTGGCCGCAGCGCCCAGCTTCGCATCACGGTGTTGGCGCTGGGCCAAGAGGGCTCCGTAACCCAGTGGCCGTCCTGGAGCGGTATGTGCGCGAGCGGTTGCATGCCGTCGTTGATCCAGGCGCACAACGGGGGCTCGTCGAGCATCCCCGTGTCGATGCCTTTGAGCCAATGGTCCCACCAGCGCAGCGCTTCCTGCAGAAAGCCGATCGACGGACCGGGCTTGGCGAAATGCGGGTATTTATGCGCCCAAGGCCCGATCAATCCCTTGACCGGCACCCGCAGGTTGCGCAGCAGGCGGAACACCGCGTTGGAATAGCCGTCGGCCCAGCCGCACACCGCGTAGACGGGGCACTGGATGGCGGCCCAGTCCTCGCAAATCGAGCCGTGCCGGTAGAACTCGTCGCGGCGCTGGTGTCGCAACCACTCCGTGACCCACATGCCCTGCTGGTCCAGCCGGCGCAGCCACATCGCGCGCCAAGCGTCGCCCACGATCGCCGGATCGGGCGGGCTGCAGCTGATGGCGAGCATCTGGTCGGCCCAGCCCACCTGATCGGTCAGCAGCGCGCCCCCCATGTAGTGGATGTCCTCGGCGTAGCGGTCATCCGTCGAGCAGAGCGTCACCACCGCCTTCAAGGCGGGCGGCCGGTGGGCGGCGATCTGCAAGCCGTTGAACCCGCCCCAGCTGATGCCGATCATGCCGACGGCGCCGCTGCACCACGGCTGCGACGCGATCCAGGCGATCACCTCCAGCCCGTCGTCCTGCTCCTGTTGCAGGTATTCGCCCCGCAGCACGCCGTCGCTGTCGCCGGAACCGCGCATGTCCACGCGAACCGCGGCATAGCCCCGCGCCGCGAAATAGGGATGGGTCAGCGCGTCCCGCTCACACGTGCCATCGCGCCGGCGATACGGCAGGTATTCCAGAATCGCCGGAACGGGGTTGGCGTCGCTGTCGCTCGGTCGCCAAATCCGCGCGGCCAGCCGCATGCCGTCCGCGAGCACAATGCGAACGGAGTCGTCCATCTCGACCCGACGCAGCGGTTCAGGGCTTGGCAATCCCGTCATTGTGCAACAGACCTTCGCATCCGTATGCCAACCCTTATCGCCTGCAAGCGTGCCAAAGCCAATTGACAAGATCCAACGAGACACAAACAGTTCGATACCCCGACATCGGAGTCATCGTCCGGCTTGCGTCGGAATGAGTGTCCGCCTTGTGCCGGGGCAAGGGTGCGGCAGCAGCGGCCTGGCGACGTGCTCAGTGGTCGGAAGCGACGCGTGAATGGCTCTATCAACCGGCCATTATTCTTGGCTGATCAGCTACATTCCCGTTCGGTCCATCTGGTCCAGCCGAACGGGTAACAAGTTACAGGATTACGGCGGCTAAATTCGCCAGATCCACTCTGCTGGAAAACCTGACGGGAGCCCTGGATAATGTTCCCCTGCGACATTCCGGCGGTACCGACCGTGCAGGACGACAACGAGCGGGTCAGGGTCACGCGATGGGACTTTGCGCCGGGCGGCAGCACCGGGTGGCACGAGCACGGCCTGCCGTATTGCGTCGTGATGGTGACGGGCGGCACGCTCGCCGTCCACGACGGCCAGCGGGTCTCCCGTACGACGCTTGTCGCCGGCCAGAGCTACACGCGGCCCGCCGGAGTCCGGCACGACGTGATGAACGCATCCGATCATCCGCTGACGTTCATCGAGATCGAGCTAAAATCACCGAGCGACTAAGACGCTTTGGCGTAGCCCATGGTCGATCGCTTGCCGCGATCTTTCAGGATCTCTCGGGCGGCGTTGTATCCCGGCAGGCCGGACACCCCGCCGCCAGGATGGGTGGAAGCACCGCACAGATACAGGCCGTCGATCGGTGTCCGGTAGTCGGCCCAGTGCGGGGTCGGCCGTTGGAAGAACAGCTGGTCGGTCGACAGCTCGCCCTGGAAGATATGCCCCTGTGGCAACGCCACGATCTCCTCGATATCTTTGGCGATCAGCAGTTTCTTGGCGATAATCTGGTCGGAGAAGCCGGGCGCGAACGAGTCCACGGTGTCTAGCACCGCTTTCTCGAAGTTCGGTTTTTCCAAAGCCCAATCGCCGCCGGTCAGCTCGTATGGGGCGTGGCCGCCGAACAGGTTCACGATGTGCTTGCCCGGCGGCGCCAGCGTGTCGTCCACGATGGTCGGCGTCACCGCCGTGATGAACGGCTGCGCCGAATACCAGCCGTGCTTGGCGTCGTCGTAGGCCCGCTCGAGATACTGGATGTCCGGCGCCAGGTGCACGTAGGTCGCATAGGTCCAGTTGCCGAGCGCGCCGTCCGCCACCGCCCGGTCGAGGCAGGTGTATTGCGGCGGCCGCTCGCAGGCGATGTTCATCTTGAACGCGGTCGAGAACGTCCGGTAGCGCTTGATGTCCCGCACGGTCTCGGCGGGAAGGTGCCTCTCCCCGACCATGTCGAGATACAGCGGTTTCGCGCTTGCGTTCGAGACCACGACGTCAGCGCTGTAGGAACGCCCGTCCGTCGTCACGACGCCCCGCGCGCGGCCGTCCACGACGTCGACCGACTGGATCGCGCTGTCGACGAGGATGTCGACGCCCCGCTCCCGCGCCGCCGCCGCCAGGGCCTGTGTGATGCCGCCCATGCCGCCCTTGACGAAGCCCCAGCCGCCCGGCCCGGCGTTCTCGCCCATCACGTGGTGCATGATGACGTAGGCCGATCCGGGCGTCTTCGGGCCCGCGAACGTGCCGATCGAGGCGTAATAGGCCAGCACCGCCTTAATGCGATCGTCCTCGAACCACTCGGACAGGAAGTCGTACGCGCTCATGGTGAGCATGTCGGCGACGCGGAACAGCTTGTCGCCGTGGCGGCGATGACGCAGGGCGAATCCGGCGACCTGCTTGAACGTGCGCCAGTCACGCTTGGTCGGATCGAACGGCGTCTCCCACAGCAGGGAGCGAAAGACGTTGACGTTCTCGGTCAAGAACTTGTCAAACGCCGCATAATTCTCGGCGTCCTTCTTGTTGAACCGGGCGAACTGCCGCTGCGTCTTCTCGACATTGTCGGAGAACACGATGTAGTCGTCGCCGCCGAGCGGCGAGAGCATGTCGCTGCACGGCATGATCTCCAGGCCGTGACGTTTCAGGTCGAGGTCGGCCTGGATGCGGGGATGCAGGATGCTCATCAGGTACGAGAACGTCGAGGAGCGGTAGCCGGGCGCGATCTCCTCGGTGACGGCGGCGCCGCCGATGACGCCGCGCCGCTCCAGCACCAGCGGTTTCAGGCCAAACTTCGCCAGATAGCTGGCGCACACCAGGCCGTTGTGGCCGGCGCCGATGATGATGACGTCGTAGCTCTTGGCCATGGATACACCCCTCACCGATCGGCGGAAAAACTATCGCCCAGTAGTTCGATCAACGTCCGAACCGCCGCGTCGGCCGTCTCGCGCGGGGTCGGCACGGCAGCGGTGTGCTGGGTCAGCCGGATGCGCGGGTGGGCCCAGAACGGGTGGCCCGGCGGCAGCGGTTCCGGATCGCAGACGTCCAGCACGGCACTGCCAAGCTGCCCGTTCGCGAGCGCTGCCAGCAGGTCGGCCTCGACCACATGCGCGCCACGCCCGGCGTTGACCAGCAACGCGCCCGGCGCAACGGCGCCGAGCAATCGGCCATCAATCAGCCCGGCCGTCTCCGGGTTCATCGGCAGCAGGCAAACCAGGACGTCGAGTTGGTCGGCGAACGCCAGCAGCTCATCGGGGCTGGCGTAGGATCGCACCCCGGGAAGCGTCGCTCGGCTGCGGCTCCATCCTCGCAACGCGAACCCGAACGGTTGCAGCGCCGCGCAGGCCGCGCGACCCAGCTCGCCCAACCCAAGCACGCCCACCGCGCGCTGTTCTGCCAGGGCGGACGGTTGTTCGGGACGCCAGGACGACGCGCGCTGGTGCGCCGCCAGATCCTGCCAGCCACGGTGGTGGTGCAGCACGCAGAGCGTCACGAACTCGGCCATGCGGCGGCTGATGGCGGTGTCGACCAGCCGGCGGACCGTGACATGCGGCGACAGGTCCGGGCGGGACAGGATGTGATCCATGCCCGCGCCACGCGTGACGACCGCGCGCAGTCCGTGCAGCGCTCCCAAGCATCCGGGCTCCGGGTCCCATACGATCGCTGCGTCAACCCGGTCCGCGTTCCGGGCTTGCTCCCAAGAGACGAGCCGCGACTCTGGCATTTGGCGATGCAGCGCCGCGCGCCACACCGGCTCCTCGCATACCGGCGCGTCGGTCGTGACCACCAGGCCAGCGTGCCGCCTCACGTCGCCAGCATGCGCCGCTGCTCCTCGAAGTGGGCGATCGACGCGCCGGAATAAGCCTCCCAGTCGCGCGCCGTCTTCTCTGCGACCGCCGCCGGCAGCACGTTCAACGCCTGCCCGGTCGAGTAGGCCAGGACCAGCGTGCGGCACGCGCGTTCGAAGTAATACAGGTCGTCGAACGCCTCGGCTACGGTCGGCGCTACGATGATGACCCCGTGGTTGGCCAGCAACAGGCGCCGCCGCTCGCCGATTGCGGCCACGATATGCCGGGCTTCGGAATCGTCGTCGGCGATGCCGCCGTAGTCTGGGTCATACGCGACACGGTTGTAATATCGCGCGGAGTTCTGATCGATCGGCAGCAGCGTTGGGTCCGCGAGGGTAGCGAGCACCGTCGCATACGGCGAATGCACGTGCAGCACGCAACGGGCTTGCGGCACTTCGGCGTGCAACCGGCTGTGGATGCACCAGGCCGACGGGTCCGGCGCGTCCGGCCGGTCCATCGTCGCCGCGTCGCCGGCGTCCAGCAGCAGCAGGTCGGCGGCGCGGGTGCGGGCGAAATGGCGCCATCGAGGGTTCATCAGGAATTCCCGCCCATCCTCGGAGACCGCGACGCTAAAGTGGTTCGCAACACCCTCGTGCCAGTCGTGCTTGACGGCGAGCTGCAGCGCCGCGACCAGTTCCGAGCGGAGCCGATCCTCAACCGTCACCTTCTGGTCGGCCAGGGAGGCGAGCTTCATCATCGCGGTTCCTTTGCGACTAGGCAGGCGATCTTGCCGGTCCGGCAGAGACATCGGCAACACCATACAGCTTGCCACGCCGCCCGGCACTCCGCATCATCAGCGTATCGAGCCGGCGGAGGACGATGGGATCGCTGCTTGCCAAGCGGATGGTGTCCGACCCGGCCGAGGCGCACAGCCTGAGGCTGCAGGGCCTCACCAAAACCTACGGCAACGTGGTCGCGGTCGACGACGTGTCGCTAACCATCCCGAGCGGCGAGTTCCTCACCCTGCTCGGCCCGTCCGGCTCGGGCAAGACGACGCTGCTGATGATGATCGCCGGGTTTGTGGCACCCGACCGGGGCGAGCTGTCGATCGACGGGCACCCGATCACCGCGACGCCGCCGGAACGTCGCAACTTCGGCATGGTGTTCCAGGGATACGCGCTGTTCCCGCACATGACGGCGGCGCAGAACATCGCCTACCCGTTGCGCGTCCGGGGCGCTTCTCGCGACGTGGTGGCCGAAAAAGTGCGGCGCGCGGTCTCGCTGGTGCGGCTGATCGGCCTCGAACACCGCTACCCGCGCGAGCTTTCGGGCGGCCAGCAGCAGCGCGTCGCGATCGCCCGCGCCGTCGTGTTCTCCCCCGAGCTGCTGTTGCTCGACGAGCCGCTCGGGGCACTCGACCGGCAGTTGCGCGCCGAGGTGCAGATGGAGCTGAAGGCGCTGCACGCCGAACTCGGCACCACCTTCGTCTACGTCACGCACGACCAGGACGAGGCGCTGTCGATGTCGGACCGCGTGGCGGTCGTCCATCGCGGGCGGATCGAGCAGGTGGGAACGCCGTCGGATCTGTACGAACGGCCGCGCACCCGCTTCGTCGCCGAGTTCCTCGGCCGCAGCAACTGTTTCGCGGCGTCCGTGCGCGGCGTCGAGGGCGGGCTCACGCGGGTCGAGGCGGGCGGCCTGCGCCTGCTCCACCGCGGCGCGATCCATGAGGCGAACCCGCTGCTGGCGATCCGGCCCGAGAAGATCGTGCTCGGCCTCGACGAGCCCGCCGCCGCCAATCGCGTGCCCGGCCGCGTGGTCGCACTCGCCTATCTCGGTGCCACCCTGCAGGCCGTGGTGGAGACCGCCCCGCTCGGCCGGTTGACCGCGAGCTGCCTCGCCTGGGCCGCGCCGAAGCTGGCCGAGGGCGACCCGGTCTGGCTGAGCTGGGCGCCCGAGGCGACCGTGACGCTGATCGCTGAACCGTAATTTAGGAGCCGTGCCATGCATGCCGCCCGCTACCAGGCCGACCTGATCGAGATGGCCGTCGAACGCGTCGCCACCGGCGCGCTCGACCGCCGCGGCTTCCTGCGCGCCTTGGCCCTGCTGGGCGTGGCACCCGCGTTCGCCGAGGGGGCGATGGCGCAGACGAAGGAGATCGTGCTGTGCAACTTCGGCGGCGACGCGGTGGCGGCCTGGGGCAAGGCGTGGGGCGAGCCGTTCACCGCCGACACCGGGATCAAGGTCAGCGTCGTCGGCGGCGAACCGACGCCGGGCGCGCTGAAAGCCATGGTGGAGAGCGGCAAGGTCACGTGGGACATGACCGACGGCGACCTCTATTACCTGCCGATCCTGGCGAGCCAGGGCATCATCCAGAAATACGACTACACCAAGGTCGACCGCGCGAAGGTGCGCCCCGAGTTCGCGTCCGACTACGGCTGCGCCAACTATCTCTATTCGTACGTCAACGCGTACAACGTCGAGAAGACCGGCGGCCGGACGCCGAACGGTTTCAAGGACTACCTCAATTTCAAAGACTATCCGGGCAAGCGGGCCATCTACAAATGGCTCGCCGGGTCGCTGGAGGCGGTGCTGCTGGCGGACGGCGTCGAGGCCGACAAGCTCTATCCGCTCGACGTCAAGCGCGCGTTCGCGCTGATCCGCGACCACAAGGACCAGTTCCTCATGTGGGGCGGCGGTGCGGCGAGCCAGCAGCTGTTCCGCGACGGCGAGGTGACGATGGGCATTTTATGGTGCACCCGCGCCTCCGTCCTGGACCGCGAGAGCAAGGGCAAGCTGACCTGGACCTGGGATCAGGGGATCGTGGCGCCGGGCGCGCCGCCGGTGCTGTCGCACAACCCGGCCGGTCCGGCGGTGTGGGACTTCGTCGCCTCGATGCAGAAGCCGGAGCGGCAGGTCGAGTTGCTGAAACTGCTCGGCAACGGGCCGGCCAATCCCGCCGCCGGCGCCCTGTTGACGCCGGACCTGCAGAAGATCGATTGCGGTTACGAGCCGAACTACAAACGGCAGATTCCGATCAACTCCGCCTGGTATGCCGATAACTACGACCGCGTGCAGAACGACTTCCTCGACCTGATGTCGAGCTGACCGGTTGCTGGCCGTCGCGAAGCCGTCGCGGTTGCCGGCGTCCTGGCTGATGATCCTGCCGCTGCTGGTAGCCCTCGGCCTGCTGTACGTGGCGCCGCTGCTGGACGTGCTGTGGATCAGCGTCACCGACCCCACGCCCGGGCTCGGCAACTATCAGCGGCTGATCGAGACACCGTCGATGCAGCGGGTGCTGTGGACGACGCTGCGGCTGTCGGCGATCACCACGCTGGTCGCGCTGCCACTCGCCTACGTCGTTGCCTGGACGATCCTGCACAGCAGCCCCCGGCACCGGCTGTGGATCACCGGCTTCGTGCTGGTGCCGTTCTGGGTGTCGGTGCTGGTGCGGGCGTTCGCCTGGCTGACCCTGTTGCGGACCGAGGGGCTGATCAACCGCGCGCTGCTGGACGCCGGGCTGATCGCCGAGCCGCTGGCGCTGGTCCGCAACGACCTCGGCGTGCTGATCGGCATGGTCCACTACCTCATCCCGTATGCGGTGCTGCCGTTGCTGGCCAACATGCGCGGCATCGACCCGAGGCTTGAGGCGGCGTCACGGTCACTCGGCGCCGGCCCGTTCACCGGGTTCTTGCGCGTCTACCTGCCGCTGTCCAAGCCGGGCATCTTCGCCGCCGGATTATTGGTGTTCGTCCTGTCGCTCGGCTTCCTGGTGACACCCGCGATCCTCGGCGGCGGGCGCGTGGTCATGATCTCGGAATACGTCCGCATCCAGATTTTCCAGACGGTGCGCTGGGGCGTCGGCACGATGATGGCGAGTTGCCTCCTGCTGACAGTGCTGACGCTGCTGGTCGTGATGTCCCGCGTGGTCGACGTGCGGCAGATGTTCGGCGCCAAGTGAACAGGCTGCCGGCGTTGGTCACTTGGATCGTGCTGCTATTCCTGATGTTGCCGACGCTGATCGCGGTGCCGGTCTCGCTGACGCCCGAGCGGTACATCTCGCTGCCGACCGGGCGGCTGTCCCTGGCGCATTACCGGGACCTGTTCGCGGACGAGGCTTGGCGCTCGGCGATCGCACAAAGCCTGCTGATCGGCACGGCCGCGACCGTCATCGCGACGCTGCTCGGCGGGTTGGCGGCGATCGGGATGTGGCGCCTGACGTCGCGGCTGTCCGAGACGGCGCGGCTGCTGGCGCTGGCGCCGTTGATCGTGCCGCCGGTCGTCTCGGCCCTCGCCTTCTACAAGCTGTTCGCCCAACTCGGGCTGATCGACACCTTTGCCGGCGTCATCGTCGCGCACACGCTGTTGGCCACGCCCTACGTCGTGGTCACCACCGGCGCGTCGCTGGCCAACGTCGACCGGCGGCAGGAGCAGGCGTCGCGGTCGCTCGGCGGTTCGGCGTGGCAGACGATCCGCTGGGTGATCGTGCCGCAAATCCTGCCCGGGTTGGTCACGGGTGCCATCTTCGCGTTCCTGACGTCGTGGGACGAGATCGTGGTGACGCTGTTCGTCGCCTCGCGAGAGGTCTACACGCTGCCACGCAAGATGTGGGACGGGCTAAACGAGCGGGTCGACCCGACCATCGCGGCGGCGGCCACCGTGCTGTTCGTGGTCACGATCCTGCTGGTGTCGGCGCAGGCGTTCCGGCAACGATCCCGGCCCAGAGCGAGCGCGCATGGTCGCGCAGGGTGAGCGCCTCGACCCAGCGATCCGAAAGCTCCTGTCCGTTCGCGTCGGTGATGGCGTAGTCCGGCGGGCCCAGCTCGCAGATGAACGTCGCGTCCGCGCCGGGGTGGCGCCGGGCGAAGTCGCGGAACCCCCGCTCCCACCATTCCAGGAACAAGGCGACCCACTTCCGGTTTTGCGGAAAGTCGAGCGCCACCTGGATCTGGCCGCGCGCGGCGACCCGGCCCTGCAACGAGTTCGCCCGCGACAGCACGTGGCTGAAATGCGCCTGCAATTCCGGCGGCGGCGGACATGGCAGCTCACGGTCGACCACGTAATGCGATAAGTCGGCGGACAGTATCATCTCCGGCACCGCGTCGAGCAGTTGGACCGTCGAGAACAGATCGTTGGTGATGCAGTTGCGATGCGTCTCGAACTGGATCGGCATCCCCTCCCCGTCCGCGACCCGCAGCCAGGCGCGCACCGCGTCGGCCATCTCGGACACGGTGAGCGGCATGACCTGGCCGATTACGACGACGAACGGGGCACCGATGTCGCGTGCCAGATGCAGCGCCGGGCGCAGTCCGTCGATGCTGCGCGGAAACGCCGTAACCAGTCCGGCAAGCCCGGTGCGGGTAAAATGCGGCACGGTCGCCCGCGCCGCCTCGAGCGACAGCGCGCCGAGGTCGATCGCCATCCCGTCGTACCCTGCCTCGGCCACGCGGTCGAAGCTTGCATCGACCGGCTCGCCGGTCATCGCCCACAGCGCCTGGTAGACGCGCAGGCGGGCCGTCAAACGCGGCGGCCGCCGATCCAGGTCTTGTCGTCGGGATAGTCGGCCTCGGTCCGGTCGGGCCAGAACGCGCGCAATACGGCGCGCTGGAAGCCGAAATAGGTCATGGTCGGCGGCTCGGCGCCGCGCTCGGTGAAGATCGCATCGTGCAACGCCGGCAGGCGGTGGAACGGGACGCCCGGAAACGCGTGGTGCGCGGTGTGGTACTGCATGTTCCACGCGAGCCAGCGCAGCACCGCGTTGGTGCGGGTGCTCCGCGTGTTCTCCAGGATGTTGGAGCCGTGCGGCAGGCCCAGGTGCTCGATCGTGTTCTGCAATTGGTGGACCACCTTGGTCGCCAGCATCGGCGCCAGCCACAGAGTCACTGCCGCCCAGCTGCCGGTCGCCACCGACACGCCCGCGATGGCCGCGTAGCCGGCGACGTGCCAGCGCGCCTCGCGCACCAAATCCGGCTTTCGCGCGGCGGGGATGTACGGCTCGGTCACGACACCGGCGGCAAACCGCGCGATGCGACGCCAGCGCGTGTACCAATACGTCGGTCCGAGCATCCAGAGCAGGTACGACGCGAACGTGTAGCGGTCACGGGCGAGCTCGCCGTCGCGGTCCCAGTCCTGGGTGTGGCGGTGGTGCGCGGTGTGCTGCAGCAGGTCGAAGTCGCGCGGGTAGAACACCACGAACCCGAACAGCCGCCCCACCCACTCGTTAGCGGCGCGGGTGCGGAACACCGTCCAATGGCTCAGTTCGTGCTGGCCGGCGTAGAGGAAATTCAGCAACACCCCGTGCACGACGAACGGCACAACCATCCAGATCGTGCCCCGGGTGAGCCATAGCGCGGTTCCGGTGGCGCCGATGGCGGCCAGATGCGACACGACTTTCAGCGCCCCGCGCAGATCGGAGGCGGCACACAGCGACCGCAGCGTGGCGGGGGCGATCAGGTCGCGGCGGGCAAACACCTCTTGCATGGTCGGCCTTCCAAAGATCAGAACGAAACGGAGGCGGCGGGCGGCGGCATGATGCCGCCAGCACGAGACGTTATATACAGGTCGGCGATCTCGACCATGCGCGCTCGTCCGAACGCACGCTTGTGGCCGGAGTGAACCACCCGCACCGGCAGCTCGCGAACCCGCTCCATGGTGTGCAGGTAGGTCGGGATGTGCGCGTCTGCCGTGGTGTCGATCAGGATGCCGTCATAGATCACGTCGCCGGCGACCAGGATGCCATGGGCGGCGTCCCACAGCGCGACACTGCCCGGTGAATGACCGGGCAGGTGCAACACCTCGAACCGGCGGTCGCCCAGGTCGATCACGGCGCCCTCGCCCACCAGCCGGGTCGGTTCGGCGCCGGCGAAGTGGTGGGCGGCGATGTCGAACGAGGCGGACGGCACGGCGTCGACCATCAGGCCGTCGGTGGCGAATCCGGCAGCGCGATACTCCGCCAGCCGCCGCTCCGGCAGGCTCGCGTAATCGAGGCCCACCGGTCCCTCGGGCGCGCGGAGCGCCGCGACCTCGGCCGCGTGCAGCATGATCTCAACGTCGCCGAACGCCGCGTGGCCGCCGATGTGGTCCAGGTGGGCGTGCGTCGTAAACAGCGCCAGCGGCCGGTCGGACAGCGCCGCCAGCGTGCCGCGCAGGTCGCCGACGCCCATGCCGGTGTCGACCAGCAGGTCCCGGTCGCGTCCGTGGATCAGGAACACGTTGGCCCGCCACAGCCGCGCCACGTGCGGCTCGGTCAGCATGGTGATGCGGTCGCCGACATCCTCGACCACGAACCAGGGATCGGCGATCGGCAAACTCATCCCCGCGCCCGCAGCCCGTCCGGGTCGTAGGCCGCGCGCGTCAGCACTGTCGCGGGCTGCTCGGCGACCTGCACTCCGGTGTCGTCGACAGCGTGTTTCGCGTCCACGAACGCCATCGCCAGGGTGCGGCCGACCGTGTGCCCGACATCGGCCGAGGTCACGCGGCCGACTGTAACACCACCCGACATGACCGTGGCGCCGACCGCAGGCAGCGCAGCGCCGGGTGCCAGCACTAGCAGGACCAGCCGCCGGGCGACGCCTTCGGATTTCTGGCGCAGTAGGGCGGCACGGCCAGAAAACTCCGGTTTGGCGAGCTTGACCGTCCAGCCAAGCCCCGCCTCCAACGGCGACACCGTGTCGTTTAGGTCCAGTCCATACAGCGGATACCGCTTCTCGATGCGAAGGCTCCGCAGCGCGCCGAGGCCGCAGGGCAGCGCGCCGTATGGGCGGCCGGCGTCCAGCACGGTGTCCAGCAGGTGTTCGGCGTATTCGCTCGGGAAGAACAGTTCGTAGCCGAGTTCGCCGTTGTAGCCGGTGCGCGACACGACGGTTCCGGGCACGTCGGCGACGCTGGTTTCGACCAGGTGGAAGTATCGCAACGCGGTCAGGTCGGCTGCCGTAATCGCTTGCAGCAGGTCGCGCGAGCGCGGCCCCTGAACCGAGAGGAACGCGTTCTTGTAGCCGAGGTTGGTCACCGCCGCATGCCGTCCGGCCGCCGCCGCCCGCAACAGCGCCACCACGACGTCGACTCGGCTCGGCGTCGGAATCACCCAGAACCGGTCGGGCGCCAGCCGGAAACAGGTCAGGTCGTCGATCATGCCGCCCTGTTCGTTGCACGGCGACGCATACAAGACGCGCCCGACCGGCTGGCCGAGGATGTCGCCGACCAGCGCCCGGTGCAGCGTCTCGGCCGCCTCGGGACCGGCCACTTCGACCGCGACCTGGTAGTAGACGTCGAACAGCCCGACCCGCTCGCGGGTGGCCCGATGCTCCTCGACGATCGACGAGAACACGAACGGCGCCGCAAAGCCGATCCGCTCGACGAACTGCGCGCCGAGCGCCAGGAAGCGGTGGTGATAGGGGGATTGCCGTAACATCGCCATCGCGAACCCCGTTGTTTCGACGACGCTAGACGCAGCGCGCGGTAGATGGAAGCGGCTTGCTACCAGGGATCGCCAGCCGGATACTGGGCCCACGCAAGCGACGGAACGCCCCCATGCCGACCCTCTCGAACGCGCCGACCTGGACGTTGCCGGCGGCCCTCTACCGCAGTCCCGCGCAGTTCGAGCTGGAGCGCGAGCGAATATTTGCCCCGAACTGGTCCCTGTTCACCTGGTCGCGGCGCGTGGCGGAGCCGGGCGACTACGTGACCGGCATTTCGGCGGGCTTCCCGATTTTCGTGGTGCGCGACGAGGACGGGCGGTTGCGCGGCTTCCACAACGTCTGCCGCCACCGCGGCGCCACGCTGCTCGCGGCCGAACGCGGGACCTGCGGCAAGGTGTTGACCTGCCCGTATCACGCCTGGGCGTACGCACGGGATGGGCGGTTGCTGAAGGCGACCGACTTCGGATCGCCGCTCGACGCCGCGCAATTCGGCCTGCTCGAAATCGACGTCGGGGAGTGGCGCGGCTTCGTGTTCGTCCGCACCAAACGCCAGGGCGGCGACCTGCGCGCGTGGCTCGGCCCGATCGACGCCATGGCCGCCGACTACGACCTCGAAAGCCAGCGCTTCTTCGCCGCCAAGGAACGCGAGGTGGCGGTCGATTGGAAGGCGTACGGCGAGAACTACCTCGAATGTTACCACTGCCGGATGATGCACCCCGGCCTGTGCGAGGCGATGGACATCGGCCGTTACGTCATCGACGTGCATCGCAAGGATTGGTCGTTCCACCTGCACGCGCCACGCCGCGATGGCGGGTTTTCGCGCGGGCTGTATTTCTACCGGTTCCCGTTCCTGATGCTGAACCTGTACGACTGGGGCAGCTCGATCGCGACACTGGAACCGCTCGGGCCGGGGCGGGTCCGCCACGTCAACTGGTATTTCTTCACCGACGTGTCGCCGGAACGCGAGGAGGCGAACACGCAGGCGATGGAATGGTCGGCGCGCATCGTGTCGGAGGATCTGGACATGCTGCTGGGCGTCCAGCGAAACCTCGAGGCCGGCGCGTACGATCGTGGTCCGCTGTCGCCCCGGTGGGAGCACGCGGTCGCGGCATTCCAGGACATGGTGCGGACCGCGATCGACCCCGAACCCGCGCTGATGGCGGCGGCGTAGCCGCCAGTTCCATGGCGCGCCCGCTGCCGCCGAGCCTGTATGCCGCCACCGCCCGCCCGGCGACGCCCACGCCGCCGCTCCTGCGCGACCGGCGCGCGTCGGTCGCCATCGTCGGCGGCGGTTTCACCGGCCTGTCGACGGCGCTCCACTTGGCCGAGGCAGGTGTCGACACCGTGTTGCTGGAGGCGCACGAACCCGGCTGGGGCGCATCCGGACGTAACGGCGGGCAGGTCAACCCCGGCCTAAAGCTCGATCCCGAGGTGGTCTCGCAGCGGTATGGCGAGGCGCTGGTGGCACTGTCGTACGCGGCGCCCGACGACGTGTTCGCGTTGATCGCGCGCCACGGGATCGAGTGCGAGGCGGTGCGCGGCGGTACCTATCGCGCCGCGTTCGGGACCGCCGACGCGACGGAGCTGCGATCGCTGGCGGCGCAGTGCGGCGAGCGCGGCATGCCGGTCCGGTTACTGGACGCGGTGGCGATGCGGGTCGCCACCGGCACCGGACGCTATCGGCTCGGCATGTTCGATCCGCGCGGCGGACAGCTCAACCCACTCGGCTATGCGCGCGGGCTTGCGCGGGCGGCGCTGCGCGCAGGCGCGGCCATCCACGGCGACAGCCCGGTGACGTCGCTGACCCGGGCCGGCGCTGGCTGGGCGCTGGCGACGCCGGGTGGCGTGGTGACCGCGGACCGCGTGGTGCTGGCATCCAACGGGTACACCGGCGGGTTGTGGCCGGGTCTGGCGCAGAGCGTGATCCCGGTGTTCAGCGCGATCGTCGCCTCGGCCCCGCTGCCGCCCGCGCTGGCGGACTCGATCGTGGAGGGCCGAGGCGTTCTCTACGAGTTGGGCGAAGTCACGTTCTACTACCGCGTCGACCCGGCCGGACGGCTGCTGATCGGCGGCCGCAGCCGGTCGCGCGACCTAGCCGGGCCCGACGCGTTCCGGTTCCTGTCGGATTACGCGATCCGCCTGTGGCCGGCGTTGCACGGCGTCGCCTGGACGCACGGCTGGAACGGCCAGATCGCGGCGACGCTCGACCACATGCCGCACCTGCACGCGCCCGCCGCCGGCGTGCTCGCCTGCCTCGGCTACAACGGCCGGGGTGTCGCGATGGCGACGGTCATGGGGCGCGAGATCGCCCGGCACCTGCAACGCGCCGAGCTGCCGATGCCGGCCGTGCCGATCGACCGGATCGGCCTGCACCGGTTCTGGAAGGCGGGGGTCGCCGTGCGCCTGACCTATGGCCGGATACGTGATCATTGGGCGACGCGTCGCTCTATCTACGTCGGTGTGCCAAGTGCTCCGGCCTCCAGCAAGGCTGCATCGGTCGAAAGCGGGTCCGTCCCGGTGGACGATGAGCCAACTGCAACAAGTCACAAACGCCACAGTGGCTCGTTGGCCGACGGCTGAGTGTTGTCGGGTAAACGAGAGGGTCTGCGCCACGACTTTGCGTACGGAGGCAGCGTATGGAGTCACGAGAGGGCGCTTAGCCCGCACCGCCGATTCGCGGTCTCAGCTACAGCAGCTATTTGCGGCTTGGCGACTTGCTGAACTGTCAGTCGCCCTTGTCGCGAACGCATGACGAGATGCTGTTCATAGTCATCCACATTCCCTGGCCGTTGTCGCACACGTTCTGGCAGCTGCGCGGACGCGACCTCGGCGGCACGGGATTGCGAGCTGGGGCGGTACCGCGTCGTGCGGTCCCCGGTCAGGCCTCGCCTCGGCGTTCAAGCCGGCGATCCTGCCAGTCGCCGAATGGCAGCAGGAGCTGCGGCACCAACGGCAGCAATGCCGCCCCGGCACGCGCATGCGGCCGAACAAGCGGCACCGGCAGCGTCACCGCGTCGCCGGTGGCCAGATAGCGTCCGACTGTCTCCCCAAGGCCGGTCGCCAGCGCGACACCGCGCCCGTTGCAGCCGATCGGCGCAAGCCAGCCGGGAGAACGCAGGGTCCACCTGTCCCCGCCGGCCGCCGACGTCACCGGGGTGTCGGTGAACAGCGCCGCCCCGTCTGCCACCAGCCGCAGCAGGCGTCCGCCCACCTCCGGCCCGAGCGTTCCGAGCACGGCGGTCGGACCGACGCGCGGCAGGCTCGGCACCACCAGCCTGCCGTGGCGTCCCGATGCGCCGTGGCCGACGCCGGTCGCCTCCAGCACCACGACCGAGCGCCCGGCCCGTGCCAGGGCCAGCGCCGCCGACAGCCTGAAAATTCTCGCGCCGACGGTCGCCACGTCGCAGTCGAGGGTCTCGGAGAGCGGCGCGGTCGCGGGCGGCGGCGGCGCGGTCGCGAACCAGAGCGACCGCTCGATCGCGTCCGGATGGAGCCGGGCGTTCAATTGGCCAGTTAGCTGCGGCGCTTGTTCACCTCGGCGGTGCTCATCTGTCCCGCCGTGACCACCTGGCCATCGGTGGTCTTCCAGGTCCAGACCGGCCCGGTGATGTCGCCGTATTAGTCGAAGCTGATCGGCCCAATGACGCCGACGTAGTGGATCGGCTTGCCGGCCTTGATCAGCGCCAACGCCTGCTTGAAGCCGTCCGGGCCGTCATAGACGTCGGTGCGGGCCGGATCGACCACTCGCGGAATCGCCGCCTTGATCAGGTCCGCGTCCGGCTTGCCGGCGACCGCGAGGCCGGCAATGGCCCCCGCGTCGTGGGCCTGCACCGCCGCCGGCGAGCCGGGGTCGAGGTGCGAGAACGGCTCGAACTCATTGTTGAAGAACTCGGTCGCAGGGTGGGGCCGCATCGTTGCGACTGGTGGCGATCGGCCTGACGCTAGCGAGGGTGCTCGTGGTCCGGCCGCGTGGGCTGCTGGGTAAGGAGGCGACGATTTCGCGCCACGTCGTCTCGTCGTTGGATGGTTGATCCTGTCCGTGCCGGCCGCGATACGGTCGATCTCGCCCGCAAGTTTGAACCGACCGTGCGGTCGACCTGTCACCGGGTCACGCAGGCCAACCGGACAGCTACTCCTCAGAGTCGGTCGTGAACAGCAGCGGAAAGCCACGCTCTCGGGCGGCGTCGGTGGCGGCGATCGCCTGGCTCTCGGCGACATCGCGGGGAAGAACGGACACGACACAGGAACCCTTCTGGTGCGCGGTCAGCATCACCCCGCGCGCCCGGTCCTCGTCCACTTTGAACTCGACCTTCAGGACACGGGTCAATCAGCCGAGTAGCGGCAGGAGTCGGTCAGAACCCGAGCCCCGCCACGGCATGTGCCATCTACTCCTCTCGGACCGACTTGCCCACCGGCGACAGGGAGCCGGGGCACCTCTCCCCTTAGTGACTGAGGGCTGACCGACGGCGTTTTCTCTCGCGGTATCTTGCCAAGTGAAGGGCAGATGCCCGACCCATAGACAAATATATCGTGCACAGCGCCTAAGCGGTGTTGACAGGCCATTTACCGCGGATAGTTTATCCTTGTAAAAAGCAATTGCCCGCTTATGAGAGCGAGGCATACCGCAGAATTGCCGCGTCCAGGGGAGGCTCACCATGATACCTGTTTTCACACGACCGTTGTCTATCGTCGTCTCGGCCGCCGTCGTCGGTGTACTCGCCGCAGCACCCGCGGTTGCGGCGGGCAAGCGGATTGGCCTCGCCTCACGCGAGATCACCAACGACTACAACCGCGGCATCATCGCCGGCGCGCGGGCCGTGATCGAAGGCGACGGCGACACGATGGTCGTGGCCGACGGGCAGGGCGACCCGCGCAAGCACAACGAGAACATCGAGAACCTTATCAACTCCCACGTGGACGGGTTGATCATCCAGCTGGGCGACGCTCAGCAGCTCGCCCCGGAGGTCGCGAAAGCGAAGGCGGCCGGCATTCCCGTGGTCACCACCTCGGTGGGCGCGCGAACCGAGGGTGCGCTGACCGAGGTCGGCGGTGACGAGGACCTGATGGCGACCCTGATGACCCGCGCGCTGCTGTCGAGCGTCAACTACGCGGGCGACGTCTATGTCGTCTGGGTGCCGGGCGCGCCGCTGCTGGAAACCCGCAAGCGCATCCTAGAGGCGATGGTCAGGGACTACCCCAAGGTCAAGCTGCACGAGGTGCCGACCGAGCACAGCGCCGCCAAGGTGCAGTCGGAGATGGAGGACCTGCTGACCGCCAACCCGGCGCCCGGCAGCATCGCAGCCGTCTGGGGGGCCTATGACCTGCTGACCTCCGGCGCGGTGCAGGCGATCCGGCAGGCGGGGCGGTCCGAGATCAAGGTCGCTTCGATCGACGGCGACCGCATCGGCTTCCAGATGCTGCTGTCCGAGGGAAGCCCGTTCATCGCCACCGTGGCGCAGGACGTGCCGCACATCGGCGAGCTGGCCGGGCGGACGGTGCTCGCCGCGATCGGCGGCAAAAAGGAGTTTCCGCCCGTGATGTTCACCGACGCCTACGTCGCCACGCGCGCCAACGGCATCGCGGCGGCGGAGATGCGGTGGGGCAAGACGGTCTGGAAAGATATCGACATGGATCACAAGGAGATCGCCGGCCGGGATCCGCAGACCGGCAGCGTGCTGGTCGTCCACCCGACGCTTCCCTGACCCGGACGGCGGCGGAGCGCCCGACGATCACGACCGGCGTGGCCGGCACAGAGCCGTTCGCGCTGGAGTGCCGGGGGCTTCGCAAAACCTTCCCCGGCGTCGTGGCGTTGGATGGCATCGACCTCGGGGTTCGCGCGGGCGAGGTCCACGCGCTGGTCGGCCAGAACGGGGCCGGCAAGTCGACGCTGGTGAAGGTGCTGACCGGCGTCTACGGCGCGACCGCGGGCGAGATCCGGATTGATGGCCGTCCCGCGCGGGTCGACAGTCCGGTCGATTCCGAGGCCGCCGGCGTCGTCATCGTCCATCAGGACCAGCCGCTCGTAGGCCAGTTCGACGTGACCCGTAACGTGTTCCTCGGCCGCGAGATCGTGCACGGCGGCCTGCTGGACTTCGGCCGGATGCGGGCCAAGACCGAGGCGCTGCTGGCCCGCCTCGGGGCCACATTCCGGGCGACCACGTTGGCGCGCGATCTCAGCATCGCACAACGCGAGCTGGTCGCGATCGCCGCCGCCCTGCTGCGGGAGCCGCGCGTGCTGATCCTGGACGAGCCGACCGCCTCGCTCAGCAACGTCGAGGCGGAGATGATCTTCGCGATCGTGCGGCGGCTGCGCGACGCCGGTGTGACGATCATCTACATCTCACACTACCTTGACGAAGTGTTCGAGCTCGTCGACCGGATCACCATCCTGCGCGACGGGCGGCTCGTATCCACCACGCCGGTCGCAGACACGTCGCGCCCGGAGGTGATCAACGCGATGGTCGGCCGGGCACTCAGCCAACTCTACCCCAAGGAGGCGGTGCCGCTCGGTGAGCCGATGCTGGTCGTGGACGGGCTTTCGCACGGCGGCACGGTGCGTGGCGTGTCGCTCAGCGTGCGGGCCGGTGAGATCCTCGGTGTCGCGGGCCTGCTGGGTGCCGGGCGGACCGAGCTTGCGATGACGCTGATGGGGGCGGTCGAGCGCTCCAGCGGGTCGGTCACGCTGGCCGGCAAGCCGTCGCATCCGCGTTCGCCGCGCGCGGCGGTGGCCAAAGGGTTCGCTCTCGTGCCGGAGGACCGGCGGAACGAGGGGCTGGTGGCGGACCTCTCCGTGCGCGAAAACCTCTCGCTCCCCGGCATCGCCCGTTTCGCCCGTTTCGGCCTGCTTCGGCTAGCGGCCGAGCGGGCGGCGGCCCGAGACCTGATCGAACGGTTGCGGATCGCGCCGCCCAACCCGCGTCAACTCACGCGCAACCTGTCGGGCGGCAACCAGCAGAAGGTCGTGATCGGCCGCTGGCTCGGCGGGGACGCGCGGGTGTTCATCTTCGACGAGCCGACCACCGGCGTCGACGTCGGCTCGAAGGTCGAGATCTACCGGCAGATGACCGCCGTCGCCCGAGCGGGTGCGGCCGTGCTGTTCATCTCCTCGGACTTCGAGGAGCTGGTCGGCATGTGCGACCGCATCGCGGTGATGCGGAAAGGCGTCATCACCACGACCGAGGCGGCGACGGACGTCGACGTCGCGCGGCTGATGGACCTCGCCACGTCCGGCGACGCCGCCTCCCGCGTCAGCGTCGCCGGGCACGACAGCGATCCCGTCGCGACCACGCCGTCCGGCGTGCCGACGCGCGGAGGTGTCGCGGCGCTGCTCGGCCGGTGGGGCACGATCGCCGGCATGGTCGCGGCGTTCGCGGCGATCGGCCTCGCGGCGCCGGACTTCCTCTCGCCCACCAACCTGCTGGCGGTGCTCAAGCAGGGCAGCCTACTCGCGTTCGTCGCACTGGGGCTGACGGCGGTGCTGGTCGCGGGCGGCTTCGACATGTCGGCCGGTGCGGTCAACCAGCTCGCGGCCAACCTCGCGGCGGGCAGCGTAGCCCACGGGCTCGGGACGGCGGCGGCACTCGGCATCGGCGCCGTGGCCGGGCTTGCGACCGGGCTGGTCAACGCCGTGCTGGTGCTGGCGCTGCGGATGCCGCCGTTCGTGGCCACGCTGGGCAGCATGTTCGTCGCCATGGGACTGGCCCTCCTCTACAACGGCGGTCAGGCGCTGACGCTCTATGACCAGCCGGCGTTCTTCTTCGTCGGCCAGGGCAGCGTCGGTCCCGTCCCGTTCATCGCGGTCCTGCTGGGATTGCTGCTGGCCGCGCTGCACGTCGTCTTCAAGCACACCCGGGCCGGTCTGCGCATGTATGCGGTGGGCGGGAACGCTGCCGCGGCCGGGCTGCGCGGCATCAGCCGCAGGCGGGCGGTGCTGACCTCCTTCCTCATCGGTGGCACCGTGCTCGGCGTCTCCGGCGTCGTGCTCGCGTCGTACAGCTACGGGGCCTCGGCGGTGGCGACGGGTCTCGATTTCCTCATCAGCGCGCTGGCGGCGGCATTCCTCGGCACCAGCCTGTCGCGCACCGGGGAACTCGACATGATCGGCACGTCGGTCGCGGCGCTGTTCCTCGCATCGTTGTCGAACGGCCTGATCCTGCTTGGCGTGTCCAACCTCGCCCTGCCTGGCATCCAGGGTGCGGTGCTGATCGCGTCGATCCTGCTCGGCCTGATCGGCAGGCGGGGCATCGGCCAGGTCACGATCTTCTAGGGATCAAGCACGGCATGGACGCGAACGCGGCGGCGGTGCGGGACCGTCGGCCACCTGATGTCGGGGCGTTCCTGCGGGCCTATGGCGCGCTGCTGGGGATGCTCGCGGTCCTGCTGCTGATCGCGGCCGTCAAGCCGGGATTCCTGTCGGCGGCCAACGTCGTCAACGTGCTGCGGCAGAGCGCCGTGCTGGTGATCATCTCGCTTGGGTTGACCGTGGTGCTGATGCTGCGCGGCGTCGACCTCAGCGTGGCGCAGATCACCGACATCTCCGCCCTCGCCGCGGCGGCGCTGCTGATCCATGGCCAACCGGTCTGGGTCGCGTTTCTGTTGCCGGTGCTGCTGGGCGGGCTGCTCGGCGCGTTCAACGGGGTGATGATGGCCTACCTCGGCGTGCCGGCGATCATCGGCACGCTCGGCACCATGTTCATCATCCGCAGCATGGAGCTGATCTACACCCACGGGTCGGAGCCGCAGATCCTGTTCACCCTGCCCAAGGCGGTGACGCGGAACTTCCTGTTCCTGGGCCAGAGGACGGTTGGCGGCGTGCCCGCGCTGATCCTGCTGGCGACCGTGGTGTTCGCGCTCGCCTTCGTGCTGGTCGACCTCACGCCGTTCGGGCGGCGCGCGCGGGCGGTCGGCAGCAACGTCCGGGCCGCGTTCCTGGCCGGGGTCGACATCCGCCGCGTGTTTGGATTGGGCTTCGTCGTCAGCGGGCTGCTCGCCGCGGTCGCCGGTGTGGCGATGGCGGCGCGCACCGGCATTGCCGTGCCGCGCGGGGCCGAGCCGTATCTGCTGGAGGCGTTTGCCGCGTGCTACCTCGGCACGCTCGCGTCGCGAACCGGGGCGATGTCGATCCCCGGCACGCTGATCGGCGCATTGTTCGTGGCCTTCCTTGGCAACGGGCTCACGATCCTCGGGCTCGGCGCGCCGAGCCGCTTCGTCCTGAACGGCGCCTTCATCCTGCTTGCAATGGCGGTCGGCGCGCTGCGCCGGCCCGCCTGAACCCGGAGTTCCCCATGCCCCTCGTCATCGACGCCCACAACCACGTCGGCACCCGCCCCGGCGCGCACCAGGACGGCGCCGGACTGGTCGCGAAGATGGACGCAGCCGGCGTGGACCGGGCAGTGATGTTCCCGTTCGTGGAGGGCAACTTCACCAACGACGCGGTCAAGGCGGCGCACGACGCGTTCCCCGACCGGCTGATCCCGTACTGTGCCGTGAACCCTTGGCAGCCCGACGCTGTGGCCGAAGTGCGGCGCTGCGTGACCGAGTGGGGGTTCAAGGGGCTGAAGCTGCACCCGACCCTGAACGGCTACCACCTGTCTGACCCCGTGCTGGTGGATCCGCTGTTCGAGGAGGCCGACGGCCTCGGGATCCCGGTGATCGTGCACGGCGCGAGCGACCTGCTGAATGCACCGCCGGAGTTCGCGGCCATGGCGCGCCGGTTCCCGCGGGTGAAGCTGTTGATGGCGCACATGGGCTTCTTCTGGTCGGTCGATCAGGCGATCGAGTATGCCAGGCACCTCCCCAACCTATACCTGGAGACCTCGCGCGCGCCGATCTTCGAGATTACGACCGCGGTGCGGGAGTTGGGTGCGGGGCGGGTAATCTGGGGCACGGACTCGCCGTTCGTCGACTACGAGTGGGAATTCAAGAAGATGGAGCGCTGCTCGCCTGACCGCGCCGTCTATGACCTCGTCGTCGGCGGGACGATGGCCGAGATCCTCGACATTGCCGTGCGCTGAATGTCCGCGCCGCCGCCCGATCCGCCGAGCGACCGCAAGCTCGACCTCGCGGCCCGGGCCGCGTGGTTGTATCACGCCAAGGGGCGACGGCAGGATCAGATCGCGGCCGAGCTCAATCTGTCGCGGCAGGTGGTGCAGCGGCTGATCGCGGTCGCGGCGAGCGAGAACCTGATCCGGTTCCAGTTGATCCATCCGCTGGCCGAGTGCATCGAGCTGTCCGAGCGGCTGCGCGCGCGGTACGACCTCGTCTATTGCGACGTGGCACCGAGCCAGCCGGGGGTGGACGAGGACATCGCGACGGTGGCGACCGCCGCGGCGGCCTACCTTGAGGCAATCGTGCTGCAGAAGGCCCCGGTCACGATCGGGATCGGCAACGGCCGCGCCCTGCGGGAGACGACCTCGCGGATCGCGCCGTTGGCGCGGCCGCAGCACAAATGCGTGTCGTTGATGGGCAACCTCACTCGGCAGGGCCGCGCCAGCCACTACGACGTGGTGATGCGGATCGCCGAACGGATCGGCGCGCAGTGCTACCCGCTGCCGATGCCGGTCGTGACCAACACGCTCGCCGAACGTGAGGTGCTGCAGGCTCAGCTGGCCTATCAGACGTTCCTGTCGCTGGTGGAGGAGGCCAGTGTCCTGATGATGGGCATCGGCTACATGGGCTGGGAGGCACCGCTGCACTTGGACGGCTTTATCACCGACGTCGAACTGTCGCAGGCGATGGAGGCGGGCGCGATCGGCGAACTGCTCGGCCACTCCATCGACGCGGCGGGCCGGCTGATCCGGACCGGCTACCACGAGCGCCTCACGTCGTTCGCGCCGCAGGCTCCGGCGACGCGCCCGACGATCATCGTACAGTCCGGCAGCAAGCGGGCGGCGGCGATCCACGCGGCGCTGCGGGAACGACTGGCGAACGCGCTAATCACCGACGAGAACACCGCTCGACTGATCCTGTCGCTCGGGTAGGTGTTCAGATATTTGGTCTTGGAATGAGGTCTCCTGGACGACGCGAGCCGCCATCCGCAGGTGTGCGAGGGCCTATCCAACTGCGGCAACACGCCGGGGAGAGGCGGCCGGGGACGCCGGCTGCGTGTTCGCGGGCAACGACGGCGTCACTAACTAGAGCGTGATCGCTGTCGAGTGAATCTCTGGGGCTTCTGAATCTATAGGGCTTCCGGCACGGTCCGCGTTCTGATTCACGCTGCTAGCTGGGTCGGAGGCCGGCAGTCCATGACCTGTCCCTACTCGTTGGATCGGCGTGAGCGCGTGGTGTCCTCAATGGTCGGTGACCCTACCTGCCGAGCGACGGCGGGCTGTTCGGGGTCAGTGCGGCCAGCGTGGTCAAGTGATGGCAGCGGCACCGCCAGACCGGCAGCAGCGCCTCCAAGCCGATGGGCGGGGCGCGTCGGGCGGTGCTGTGCGGTAAGTGGACTGGCTGCTGGCGCGGATCGCCGCCGCGCCGGACTTGACGATGCGCGCGGTGCAGGCCGAGCTGGTCGCGCGTGGCGTGGCGGTCAGCTACGGCACGGTGTGGTCATTCTTCGCCGCCGAAAGCGACAGCTTTAAGAAAAGTGTGGACGCCGCCGAGTAGGAGCGCGCCGACGTGGCTCGCAAGCAGGCGGGATAGCGCCACCACCAGGGCCGAATCGACCCGGCGCGCCTGGTGTTCGTCGACGAGACCTGGGCCAAGACCAACATAACGCGCACCCACGGCCAGGCCGCTCGAAGGCAGCGTCTGGTCGCAGTCACTACACTTGTTCGCGTGCCGCCCAAAGCAATCCGCGACGCATGATCTCGCGCATTTCCGGCACCTCGAACTCTTGCGCAACGTGTCCGAGCGACGAGTAGAACACCCGCCCGGTGCCATGCCGTCGCTTCCAGACCACCGGCATCTCCACCCCGTCGATCCACGGCGCGTGTTCACCGCCGAAGCGGGTGGTGGCCAGCACCTCGTTCGAGGGGTCGACGTGCATGTAATACTGTTCCGACCGATACGGAAAATGTGCCGGTAATCCCGCGACGATCGGATCGTCCGGGTGGGTTATGTCGACCGTGTAGTCGACGATGTTGCCGGGATGGGCCACCCACTGGCCGCCGACCATGAACTGGTAGTCGACCGACTCGCGAAACGCGTCGCCCATCCCGCCATGGAAGCCGGCGAGCCCGACACCGCCCATGACGGCGCGGGTCAAGTTGTCGATCTCCTCCTTCTCGATTTTGGACATGGTGTAGATCGGCACGATCAGGCTCATGTCGGCGATCGCCGGATCGGCGAAGGCTTCGGTGGTGTTCTCGACGAACGTCTTGAACCCGGCCTGTTCGAGCATCGTGGCGATTACCCGGGCGCTCTGCTCCGGCTCGTGCCCGGACCAGCCACCCCAGACGATCAGTGCTTCACGCATGGTTGCGGTCTCCTATGTGTGGTTGTGCGGGTCAGGCAAGTTCGCCGGGGCGCAGCGCCTCCGGTCGCGCGGGGCGGCTTGCGATATCGACGAACCGACCGCTGTCGGAGGATCGGGCGAATGCCTCCATCACCTCCAGCGCATGGAATGCGAGCGCGCCGCTGGCCCGGTGCGGGCGGCTATCGCGGATCGCGTGGGCCATGTCGGCGACGCCGATGCTGCGGTAGTTGCCATCGGCGAATGCGGCGGTGGTGGGCATGTCGGTCCATTCGGCGCCGGGCTCGGCCCGCTCGATCTGGCCGCCGAACGTGTTGGGGTCGGGGACGATGAGCGCGCCTTCCGTGCCGTAGATTTCGAGCGGCAGGTGGCGGTGCTTGGCGACGTCGAAACTCATCGCGATCGAGACGATGGCGCCGTCGACGAATTCCATCGTGCCGGCGACATGGGTCGCGACCTCGACCGGGATGACGGTGCCGCGCAACGGCTCGCTCGTAATCGTGCGGGTGTCGCGGGTGCGGCGTGCCATGCCCGCGACCCGCGCCACCGGGCCGAGCAGGTTGACCAAGCCGCTGACGTAGTACGGCCCCATGTCCAGCATCGGCCCGCCGCCTTCCAGGTAGTAGAAGGCCGGTGCGGGATGCCATCGCTCGTGGCCCGGGCACATGAAGAACGCCGCGCCACCGACCGGTCGGCCGATCGCGCCGTCGTCGATCATGGCCCGGCACGTCTGGGCGGCACCGCCGAGGAAGGTGTCCGGCGCGCAGCCGACGCGCAGGCCGGCCGCGTCGGCCGCGTCCAGCAACCGGCGCGCCTCGACGGTCGCGATGCCGAGCGGCTTTTCCGAGTAGGCGTGCTTGCCTGCCGCGATGATCGACAGCCCGACCTCGACATGCGCACCCGGCACGGTGAGGTTGACCACGATCTCGATGCCGGGGTCGGCAAGCAGTTCAGCGACGGAGCAGGCGCGAAGCCCGAACTCGGCGGCGCGTGCCGTCGCCGCGTCCGGCTTCACGTCCGCGATCCCGCGGATGTCCAGGATGGGAAAATTCGCCGCCGCTTTAAGGTAAGCCCCACTGATGCTGCCGCAGCCGATGATGCCGATGCCGACCTGGTGTTCCATGGTGGTCCCTCCCCCTTAGTTTTTCGCCACGAAGTTCAGCGCGGTCCGGCCGGGCCGGTGGTGCTCCATGGCGCGCCGTACAGCTCACGCAGTGTGAGCGCCGCTGCGCCGCGCGCCCACGAATCATCGCTCCACGGATACACCACGATGTCGGTCAGCCGCGCCACTTCGGGCGGCAGTAGGCCGGCGACCGTCGCACGCAGCGGATCGAGCAGCACCGCGCCGGCGTTCATCGCCTCGCCGGCCAACACCACGCGGGCCGGTGCGAACAGGATGATCAGGTTGGCGACCGCGGCGCCGAGCGCCTCACCGACGCCGCGCAGCATGGCAACGAGGCCGGGGTCGCCCGCCTGCGCGCGCGCGATCACCGTGGCCATGCCGCGCCCGGTGCCGAACGCGGCCGCGTGCTCTCGCCCATCGAGCAACGCCCTGCCTTGAGCGAGGATGGCGGTCTCCGACGCGACCGTGCCAAGCCGCGCCGATGTTCCGTCGGCTGTGCCCACCAGCATGGCGTCGAGGTCGGGCCCGATCCCGTTGGCGCCGCGATACAGCTCGCCGTTTGCCATCACGCCGAGCCCGAGCCCGTGTTCGACGCTGACCACCAGGAAGTCGTCGAGGTCGCGCGCCGCACCGAACCAGCTCTCGGCCATCGTGACGAGGTTTACGTCGCTCTCGATCACCACCGGGACGCCGAGGCGCGCACGCAGGAGGTCGGCGAACGGCACGTCCGGCTCGCCGAAGATCGGGCTCGACCGGCAAATCCCGGCGCTGCGCTCGATCCGGCCCGGCAGCCCGACGCAGACACCGGCGATGCCCCGCACCGCGAGGCCGGCGTCGGCGAGGCAGCGGCGGATGCCGTCCTCGACGAGGTCGACGATCACCGTGACGGGCTGACGGCTGATCCGGATCGGCAGCGAGACGGTGGCCAGTGTGTCGGCGCGGAAATCGGTCGTGGTGACGGTGATCTGCTCCGGCGCCAGCTTCACCCCGACCACGAAGGCTGCGAGCGGGTTCAGTTCGAGCATGACGCGCGGGCGGCCGCGGGCGAACTCGCGCTCCGCGTCGCGCACGTCGCCCAGGTGGCGGGGCACGATCAGCCCGTCGTCCAGCAGCGTCGCGGTAATGGCCGACACGGTCGCCGGGCTGAGCTCCGTGCGCGCGCAGATCTCCACCCGCGCAATCGCACCGGCGCAGCGGATCGCGTCCATGACGTGAAAGCGGTTGATCGCCCGCATCAGCTCAGGGTCGGCTGTTTTCATCGAGGGATGTATTTAATCGGCGGACAGCAACACCTGTCAACATGGCTGATCAGGCCTGGATCGGCACAAAGACGTCGTTGGAGGCACTTGACATCCCCGGGCGGGGCCGCCCAATTTTACGGGCGACAAAAAAAAGCCGCATCGCGGCACACGGGGAAAACGCTTATGATCGGACAGGGTATCGGCCGCCGGCTGACGATGGTTTCGCTTGCCGCCCTGCTCGCGTCGCCCGCGGCGTCGGCGCGGGCCGACACCCTGCTCAAGATCGTTCATCCCGAGACCAACCCGGCCGAGCAGGCGTTCTGGCAACGGATCGGGAACGACTACCAGGCGTCTCACAAGGGCGTCTCGATCCAGTTCCAGTATCTGGAAAACGAGGCCTACAAGGCGAAGCTGCCGACGATGCTGCAGAGCCAGGATCGCCCGGCGATCATCTACAGCTGGGCCGGCGGTGTGATGCGGGCGCAGATCGCGGCCGGCTACGTGCGCCCGCTCGGTGCGGCGGCGGCAGGGGTCGGCACAACCATGACACCGGCGGCGGCGGCGGCCTACACCGACGGCGGCCGCGTATACGGCGTCCCGGTGCTGACGAGCGACGTCGCGTTCTTCTACAACCGGGCGCTGTTCGCAAAAGCGGGCGTCGACGCGTCATCCATCAAGACCTGGGACGACCTGCTCGCGGCGGTCCGCAAGCTCAAGTCGGCGGGCATCACGCCGATCGTCGTCGGCGCCGGCGAGAAGTGGCCGATGCATTTCTACTGGTCGTACCTGGCGCTACGTGCCGGCGGCGTCGACGTCGTGACGTACGCGCGCGCCGGTAAGAACGGCGGCTTCAACGGCCCCGCCTTCGTCGAAGCCGGGACGCGACTGCGTGAGCTCGCCGATCTCGAGCCCTTCCAGCCCGGCTATCTGGGATCGCTGGCGTTGCAGGCTGCCGGCCTGTTTGGCGACGGCAAGGGCGCGATGCAGCTTATGGGTGACTGGCTGCTGAATACGGAGGCCGGCAACGCGGCGGATGGCAAGGGGCTGTCCACCGACCAGATCGGCGTGTTCCCGTTCCCCGAGTTGGCCGGCGGCAAGGGCCATGTCGGCGACGTGCTCGGCGGCGTCAACGGGTTTCTGGTGACCAAGGACGCACCGGTCGAGGCGGAAGACTTCCTGGCCTTCTTCAGCCAGCCGAAGTACCAGATGGAGGCTGCTGCCAACGGTTATTATATCCCAACCGTCAAAGGTGTGGCAGCGGCGGTGACCAACCCTGTCAAGCGTTCGATCGTGAACGCGCTGGCTGGTGCCAGTAAACTGCAGCTGTTCTTCGATCAGGATCTCGGCCCGTCGGTCGGCCGTGTCGTGAACGACGTGTCGGTTGCCGTGGCGGCTGGAAAGATGTTGCCCAAGGATGCGGCGGCGGCGGTCCAGCAGGCGTGGGACGACCAGTAGCGCCGGGCACTCGTTTCGGACCTGCGGGCCACGCGCGCATGTTCGATATCGGCCTGACGGGGCGGCGGGACCGGGGCGGGTGGCTCACGGCGCTGATCCTGGTCCCGCCGGCCGTGTCGGTGTTTACGGTGTTCGTCATGCTGCCGCTCTGTGACGCGGCGTGGTTCAGCCTTTTCAACTGGAACGGGTACGGCCGTCCCAGCGTGTTCGTCGGCTTAAAGAACTACATCCAGCTGCTAGGCAACGCGACGTTCCGGCACTCGCTGTTGAACAATGTCCTGATCATCCTCGCCTCGATCGGCATCCAGCTGCCGCTCGGGCTCGCCATGGCGCTGCTGCTGTCAGGCAGGGCGCTCGGCTCGGTGGTGTTCCGCATGATCTTCTTCACGCCCTACATCCTTGCCGACGTTGCGGCCGGCCTGATCTTCCGGTTCATCTTCGACGGGGACTACGGTCCGGTCTCGGCCGTCAGCCAATCGTTCGGCGGCCCGCAGCTGTTTATGCTCGCCGACCCGAGCCTGGCGTTCACCGCCCTGATCATCGTCGTCGTGTGGAAGTACTTCGGCTTCCACATGATGCTGTATATCGCGGCGCTACAGGGCATCGATCGCGCGCTGTACGAGGCGGCCGAAATCGACGGCGCCAGCGCGCTGCAGCGGTTTCGCTACATCAGCGTCCCGCAGCTGATGCCGATGATCGGGTTGTCGGTGTTTTTCTCGGTCATCGGCGCGCTGCAACTGTTCGACATGGTGATCCCGCTCACCGACGGCGGACCCTTTAACCTGACGCACACGATGGTGTCGTACCTCTACACGTTCGGCCTAACCCGCATGCGGGTCGGCTTCGGTTCGGCGGTCGGCGTGGCGCTGTTCATTATTTGTGTGACGTTCGCGATATTCTACCAGCGTTTCGCGCCCCGTGAGGCCTGAGATGGTCGCGCGGCGATGGCTGCCGAACACCTTCGCCGTGTGGCGGTTCGCAGTCTTGTGCGTGATCGCGGCCATCGTGATGATACCGTTGATGGCCACCGCTCTTGGCGGCTTTAAGGACCTCGGCGAGTTGCGCGCCAACCCGCTCGGTCTGCCGCACGTCTGGTTGTGGCACAACTATAGCGACATCCTGGCCAGCCGACGTTACTGGCGGGTGCTCGGCAACTCGCTGCTGATCGCGTTCTTCACCGTCGTGCTGACCATCGTCCTGGCGTCCATGGCGGCTTTCGCATTCGCCCACCTGCGCTTTTTCGGCCGGCGGTTCCTGTTCGGCTACCTGGCGCTCGGCCTGATGTTCCCGGCGGCCGTCGCCATCCTGCCGCTGTTCATTAAAGTGCGTGACCTCGGCCTTGTCGACACGCCCTGGGGCGTAGTTCTGCCGCAGGTGGCGTTCGGACTTGCGATGGGCGTGCTGCTGATGCGCAACGCGTTCCGTCAGTTGCCGCCCGAACTGCTGGAGGCGGCGCTGGTCGACGGCTGCGGCTATCTGCGGTTCTTCCTGCTGATCACCCTGCCGCTGTCGCGACCGATCCTGTCCACGGTCGGGATCATCGCCTTCGTCGGCAGTTGGAACGGTTACCTGTTGCCGCTGATCATGCTCGATACCAACACGCTGTATCCATGGCCACTCGGTTTGATGGACTTCCAGGGCGAGTATTCGACCGCGTGGCAGCTCGTCCTCGCGTTCATCACCCTGACGATCCTGCCGGCGATCATCGTGTTCGTGGCGGCGCAGCGGTATATCGTCGAGGGCCTTACGGCCGGGGCAGTTAAAGGGTGAAGCATGCCCAAACGCCCGAGTTGCGCACCGACACTCGAGCGCGACACGGCAGAACGGCCATCGTGAAACTCGTCCCTCACCAGGCGCCGCCGCTCGCCACCCTGCCCTTCGCGACCGTGCCGGCTTCGGTGTCAGCCGCCGGCGACCAAGTCCCCCTCCGCGTTCTGGAGTCCTCCGCCGCGACGATCCGCAGCCCGTATTCAAGGCAAGCCAATGGTGCCGTTGCAGCCGACTTCCTGACTTGGGGCAAGGCCCACGGCGCAGCCTTGATTGCCGCCGTGGGCCGCTGCACGCGGCAACCTGGATCGAGAGGCGCGCGCGCGAGAGTGCCGCGCCGACCATCAAGCAGCAGCTTACCGCCATGCACCATCAAGCCATACGATCAGGCACCTAGCCGTCAGTGGCGAAGCTCATCGGTGACGCACCTGGTTGTAGCGGTGCCCGAGCAAAGCCAGCACGATGATGAGACCGTTGATGCCATCCGCCGGGCGCTGTCCGGGTTATCGCCGACGCAGTGCAGGCGGGCACCGACCCGATGCCGGCTGTAAAGCAGCGCCGCCACAATCACGAACGATAGCGCCCACGGCATCTGGACTGGAAAGCCGCCCAGGCTGACGGACAGCGAGCGATAGGTCGGGCTGTCCATGAGGCTGACCAGGGCGACGGATTTGCCCTGGGTGATAATCTGGATCACCCATCGCACCATGAAGTTCATGCCCAGTGTCGCGATCACTGACGACAGATTGCCGTAGACCACCAGCGCGCCCACGAACGACCCGAGCAGCAGGCCAGTCAGCATGGCGCCGGCAATCGCCAGCAGCGGGTTGATGCCGGCACCGACCAGCAGCGCAAACACCCATGCGGCAAACCCCATGGTGGCCGGGAACGGGTCGATTTCGCCGACCGTCACCACGAACACCAGTGGGACCACCAAACAACGCTACCGGCAGCGTTAGCAGCACCGACTTGTAGGTCTGCCAGCGGCTGAACACGGCGGGGTTGGCGATCAGGAACATCGCCATCACGACCACGAACACCACCCCGGTCCCGATAGCGGCACGATGCTCGCGGACCAGGACGCGCATTGGCGCCGGCTTCGGCGAGGTGCCGCCGTCCAGCGCCACGTCACTCAAGTCACGTGCGCCTCTAACTTGGCCGGCTGCGCGGCGTGGCTGGTGGGATGGGCGACGGGCTCTATGACGTCGATCAGCTCGTGCGCCCCGGAGATCTCGTCCCGCCGTCGTTCGAGTGCCACGCGGCCACGGTCGAGCACCACGAAGCGGTCGGCGATGTCGTGGACATAATGGATGTTGCGGCCGATGGACAGGATCGCGCGGCCGCTCTCGCGCACGGCGCGCACGAACCGAAACACCTTCTCGGTCTCGGTCAGCGACAATGCGATGGTGGGCTCGTCGAGCACGATCAGGTCGGCCCGGTTCAGCAAGGCGCGCGCGATCGCCACCCCCTGGCGCTCACCGCCGGACAGGGTGGCCACCACCGAATGCGGCGAGAACACCTTCGAGGTGAAGCCGATCTCCCGCATCAGCCGCTCCGCCTCGCTGATCTGGCGGCGGATGTCGAGGAAGGTGAACACGTTGACCAGCTCGCGCCCCATGAAGATGTTGCGCACGATCGACTGCTGCACCGCCAACGCCCGATCCTGGAACACCGTCTCGATGCCGGCGTCGCGCGAGCGCCCGGCGTTCCAGCCGACGACCGGCCTGCCGCGCACCAGGATCTTGCCTGCGGTCGGCGCGTGGACGCCGGCCAGGAGCTTGATCAAGCTCGACTTGCCGGCGCCGTTGTCACCCAGTAGCCCGACCACCTCGCCACGGTCGACATGCATGCTGACGTCCTCGATAGCGAACACTTGGCCGGACGACTTGCGCACGTGGCGCAGTTCGATCAGCCGGCCGCCCGGGGAAGCGACCGGGTCGGCCATGCTAGCGAATGCCCTGCTTTGCCAAGTCGCGGCGGCGCGGCCCGACGTACAACATGAACTCGAACAGCGGCGCCAGGTGCGCGGAGACGCGGCGGCGATCGCCTCGGCCTCGGCCGGCGCCAGCCACTCCTTCCGCCGCCTGCCGACTCAACAGCGGATCGCCTCAACGGTCGACACCAGGTTCCTGACCGCCACATGGTCGAGGTATGTCGTCACGCCCTCGGACTGCGGCTGGCGCTGGGCGCGGCCGGCGCAGTCGTCGTCCGGGCCGGAGTGGCCTAGCACCGCGTCGATCCAGCTCTCACGGGCCTCGCTCACCTTGGTGTTCCTGAGGATGGTCGAGATGTTGTGCCGCCAGCTGTGGAACGTGGTCCTCGGGCCGATGCCGAGCGAGATTTTGTGGCGGCTGAAATCCGTCACGAACTTGGCGCTCAGCTTGTTCGAACTCGGTCGCGTCCGGGCCGCGCGGGCAGGCGGACGTCGATGAGCCAGTACTCCGCGGAGTAGCCGTACGGGCTGTAGGTCAGCCAGGAATACGGGGCGAAACAGACGCTCTCCACGGCGGAGACGACGAGGCAGGAGAGGAACAGCCATGAAAGGGCGGCGGCGGCGTTCCGGGCGCGCTGCCCCTGGGCGTTGACGATCCTGGTGGCCTCCAGCGGACTTCTATCCAGAGCTGTCAATCGGCTTCCAAGTCTGACCCCCTGTGGAGTGCGCCCCTGGCGGTGGACAGAATGAGCGAATTGGTTTGACCCCTCTGACCGGGCTTCCGGAGGATGGAAGTCATGGCAAGGCATCGTTCCC
>JAABUX010001516.1_pt1 | contig 34891 bp, 33 predicted proteins | sample 5561851 | NCBI WGS metagenome assembly JAABUX01 (sample SAMN10711883, study PRJNA513361) | rock metagenome | isolation source: Antarctica rocks | place: Antarctica: Victoria Land, Richard Nunatak red sandstone | collected 2016-01-03
GACCTGCGGCGAGAGGGGACAAACTGGCGAACGAGGTCATTGCCTCATCAGCATCCCCGCCCTCACCCTCGCCGTGAGATCGACTCCTCCAATATACGAGCAACATCCTTTCATGTGGCCGAGTCCACTTTCACGCGCAGTGCGGGAGAGTCATGACTGGTAATGCTTGTGATAGATAACGGCTTGAGTCCGCCGCGATCGCCCTAGCCTGTGGACGTTGTCGCTAGCTCGGGCGGTGGGGGCAGTGTGCGCAATAGGCGCACAGGGGAGCATAAGGGCCATAGGAAGACCAAGCTCCACCCCACGGCCGCGATGAGTAGGGTTAGCCGCAAGCCGACAAGCGTCCCCAAGACACCGGCCAGGACGGCTCCAACGGGTTGCAAGCTCGAGGTTAGGACGCCGAGTGTTGCGTTTACCCGTCCTTGCGTATGACTCGGCGCCGCTGTTTGCAACAAGCTGATCCAGTTGACGTCGTAAATGACGATGAGGAGACCTTGAAGGGCTTGGGCGACGGCGAGCAAGAGGAAAGCGACGAGCGCGGCCACTCCCGTCCCGCGACTAGCCAAAGGCACGAGAAGCGCGGAAACGCCTATCAACAGTTGCGCCCCGATGATCGTAGGTCCCACCCCGAAGAGCCGCGTGATCCGTGCGACGACGAGCGCGCCGGCCAGAGCGCCGCCGCCGCCAATCGCGAGGAGAGCGCCCAGGGCCGCTGCTGTGAACCCCAACTCTCGCGTCACATAGAGGACATAGACGGTGGTCGAGATAGTGCTGACAAAGATGCCGGTCCCGGTCTGTCCGGCGATGGCGCGAAGCAGGGGATTCTCCAAGACGAGGTGGAGTCCCTCCTCGATAGCGCGCCACATGCTCTGCGTCCGCGGTGGCTGTGTCGGCTCCCGCTCCGGCGTGCGAATCGTTGCCATGAAGACCGCGGACACGAGGAATGAGAGGGCGTCAAGCCCGACGGCCAGGGGCGCGCTCAGGAGGCCAATTAGCAGCCCGCCAAGGCTCGGACCGCTCACGCGTGCGATCGCGCGGCTCACCTCCAGCTTGCTATTGCCCTCGACAAGCTGATCCGGCCGCACGAGCGTCGGCAGGTAGGGTTGATACGCGGCGCCGAAGATCGTGGATAGCAGACCCGCCAGAAAAGCCGCGATGTAGAGCTGTTCCAGGCGTAGCACATGGAGCAGGGCCGCGACAGGGATGGAACCGAGCACGACCGCCCGGCCGATGTTCGTGAAGATGAGCAAGGGTAAGCGGCGATGGCGATCCACCCATGCCCCGGCGAACAGCCCGACAAGCAGGGAGGGCACAGACGCGACGCCGCCAAGCACACCAATCTGGAACACGGAGGCGTGCAGAGTGTAGAGCGCCGTCAAGGGCAAGGCGATGAGCGTGACCTGAGAGCCAACCAGCGAGAGGGTTTCGCCCGTCCAGAGCTTGAGGAAGTCGGGGTGACGCCAGAGACCGGCGAAGAGACGCATCGTGCGCGGCGGCCTTTCCGTGAATAATCCGTCCTGCTGCCTTCATTATGGGCCAGAGGCCACGCACTGCTGACCCAGCAGGCTAGTACCCGCACCATCAGGTTGACTGGAGGCTCAGGCTTTGCGCCAGTGGGCGCCGTAGTCGGTGGAGTGGAAGGCGCCGCGATCGGTGTAGGCGTCCACCGCCGCGCCCGCGCCGAGGCGCACGGCCACCGAGGCGGGGTCGTCGTAGAGCACGCTCCGGGCGCGCGCCCACGACGCCGCGCCGTCCGCCGAGCGGTACAGGCCGGCGGACGCGACCAGGAAGAGCACGGACGGCCGCGCGCGGTCGATCAGCAGCGCGCCCGTTGGGTAGGCGTGGTACGGGCCGAGCAGCACGCTGGGCCGCGTCGAGACCGGCAGGCCGTGCGTGGCCTCGCGCCAGTGCGCTCCGCCGTCGACGCTCTTGTAGAGTCCGGCGTCGCGCCCCGGCGACCCAAAGGCAGCCGACGTCTGCGCGTAGAGCACGCCGCGCTTCACGGGGTCGAACCCCAACGTGTCGATGCCATATGTAGGGGCGCGCAAGCGCGGCTCGACCGTGTAAGGAAGGCCCTGAGAGAGGAGGCGCCAACCGCTCACCCCGTCGGCGCTGTCGTAGAGCCCACCATCGGCCCCGCCGCGCCCGCCCATCAGATAGTCGCCCAGCGCGCCGGAGGTCCCTACGTAGAGACCGCCGGCGGACGGCGGCGTGGCCAAAAAGGTCACGTCGGCGTAGCGCGCGTTACGGTAGTGCTGCGCGCGCGCGTCGGGCGTCGAGGCGCCCGGAGAGAACACCACGCGCCACGAGCGCCCGCCGTCGGTGGAGCGCTCGACCGACCGTGCCAGGGTGACGCGCCAGTGCATCGCGCCCTGGGCAGCGGTAAAGGGCGTGTTGCTCGCCCCCAGGTCCACCACCGGGCCCGCCGTCGCTGTCGAGTGCAGCGCGCGTCCGGCGCCATGCGCCGTGGGGTCGAGCGCGGTAAGTACGCCCGCGTCGTCGCCCGCGTAGAGGCGGCCTGACGGCCCCACGGCGACCGGCCCTACCGCCGCGCGCGCCAGCGCGGTGCGCCACTGGACGGCGCCGTCGGCGAGGGAGAGCGCCAGGATCGCGGGCGGCGAGAGCGTCGGCACGAGGGCGAACGCCCCTGACGCCGAGGGCGCCGCCGCCGCGTCGACGGTGCGCGTCCAGCGCACCGTACCCCCCGGTGAGACATCATAAAGGAGGTGTGCGCCGATCAACAGCGACCCATCGGTGGCGCGCGCCACGTCCGAGCCCGCCGCGAGGCCAAGCCTCCAGCGAAGGCGTCCCGCTGGCGTCAGTGCGTAGAGCGTGCCGTGCCCGCCGACGAAGGCGTCGGCGTAGACGCCGGTCGCGTCGGCCACGGGACCGAACGCCAGGGGCGTTCCCGTCGCGTAGGCCCAGCGGCGCAGCCCGTTCGCCCCGATCGCATAGACGTAGCCGTCGGGCGAGGCGACGTACACGGTTCCATCCGGTCCCACCGCGGGAGCTGGGGTCGCCGTCCCGGACGCGGTGTTAGCGGAGCCGACAGCGGCGCGCCACAGGCGCGTCCCCGCATGTGGCCCCGTCGCCTCGACGGCATAGAGGTAAGGGCCGGCCACGAAAAGGACGCGCCCGACATCGTACACGGGCGACCCACTGCCCCCGGCGAGGAAGGTCCAGGCGACGCGCCCGACCGGCGACACGGCCACGACCGCGCCGGAGAGCGTCCAATAGCTCGACCCGTCTGGCCCGACCGCCGCGCGCGCGGGTGGAACGGGGCCGCTCGTCACACCGGTGGGCAGGCTCCAGCGCACCCGTCCATCGGGAGCGAGGGCGTAGAGCACGCCGTTCCATCCGGCGACGAACGCGGACCCGTCCCCTCCGGCAGCCGGAGCGGTCAGCAGAGGCCGTCCGCCCGTATCGAAGCGCCAGGGCGAACCCGGAGCGGTGGACGCGGCTAGACCGGCGCGCGGAGCGGCGACGGCGGACAGAGCCATACTCGCACGCGGCGCCGCCCCGATGGACACGCCCAGTATGACGACAGCGACCACGCCCGCCTGGAACACTCTCCAACACCCCCGACGGTCTTGAAATTCGCCGTGGTCGTCCCCTCGTCGCCGCGTCATCGCCGCTCTCCCTTACTTCGCCGTCCCAGGTCGTCCCTATACGTGCTTAAAGATACCGTGCAAGACCCCTACGCGAAGGAAGAAGGGGCGTCTACCGGTCGTAGCGTTGTCCCAGGGTTGTGAAGAGCGCTAGGCTGGCCTGACGCGTGTCCATGCGGCTGTGCTGCACGCCGATGGCGATGGGGCAATCGACGCGCAGGGCGTAGGGCGCATCGTGCGGGATGGCCGCGTCCTCGGGCGTGCGCAAGAGGTCCAGGCGCGCGTGGATGGTCCGCCGCGCCGGCACGTCTACGCGCAAGCCGTTCAGCGGTTCGCGGTCGGCGAAGTAGACGGTCAGCGCGACCGTGACATCCTCGTCGGTTGGGTTGAGCAGACAGAGGGCCTCGTGGCTCTCCTGCGGCGTCGCCTTGGCGTCGTTCGGGAGGAAGCCATCGGGTATCAACCACGACGGCATGGCTGACTCCTTCTCGTAGCGCGGCCGGCCGGCCTGCACCCCGTCATCATTAGCTTCCTCCTTATGCAATACAAGCAACATGCAATACAAGCAACGTCATACAAGCAACGTCGTGTCGATGGACGAATAGAGAGATGACGGAGCGGGCGGGAAAGCGCTGTCGCTTTCCCGCCCGCTCCATCTGACGCCCACCGGATGAAGGTGCTTGTGTTCCCTAGAAGTGGAAATTGCCGATGTTGGTCTTGGTGAATTCGGTAGGCGCCCCGAGCAACACGACGCCGTTGGCCGCGACAGTGAACGAGCCTAGGTTCCCCGCCGCGTACGTCGCTCCGGTCGCTGGCTTCAGCGTCCCTGCCGACAGGGCATGCGCGGTGTACTCGGCCAGGTAGCCGAGGTTGGAGGGGTTCCACAGAGCGAAGTCCGGTACGACGCCGTCGAGTACGTAGCTGCGCATGTCGTTGGGTGTGCCCAGCCCGGTCACGATGACCTTGCCCGTCTTGCCCGCCACCTTGACCACCTGCGCCGCGGCCTTGATGCCCACTGTGGTTGGCGAGATGATGCCGCGCAGGTTGGGATACTTGGTCAGCAGCCCCTGCGCGGACGTTGTGCTGATCTGGGGGTCGTCGTTGCCGTAGACCGTCGTGACCAGGTGCACGTTCTTGTATTTCGGCAGCGCCAGTTCCTTTTTCATGAAGCCGATCCAGATGTTCTGGTTCGGCGCGGTCGAGGCCGCGCTGAGGATGGCCACGTCGCCCTTGTAGCCCAGCTCACGCCCTATGATCTGCACCTCGATGCGGCCGATCGCCTCGGTGTTGGCCTGGTTGCAGAAGATCATGCGCCCGTCAGGATTGGTGTCGGAGTCGTAGCTGACCACCTTAATGCCCCTGGCCATGGCCTTCTTGAGCGCGGGCACGATGACGCCGGGGTCGTCCGCCGAGACGACGATCGCGTTGACGTGCTGCTGGATCAGCGCGTTGATGTAGGTCACTTGGCCGCTGGGATCGGCGCTCGTCGGCCCTACCTGGATGACCGCATCGCCATCGGCCTTGGCCGCTAGTTTCGCGCCGGCAAACGCGGTGTCGAAATAAGGGTTGCCGACCGCCTTGGGCAGGAAGGCGACCTTGTAGCCCGCCGCCGCGGTGCGTGTCGGCGCGGCGTGCGAGACGGATGGGGCCGGCAGCACGGCTGCTCCCAGCAACAAAGCGGCGGGAACGGCGAGGGTCAGGGAACGGGTGCGTCGTCGCATGTCTCTATCCTCCGTGGATGTAGTAGGTTCTTGAACATGTGTCGAATAAGAGTCCATGGTGAAGGGGCGCCGGGTGGACGGCGAGGGTCAGGAAGAGCGACCACCCCCTTTCCGCCTGGACAGCGCGGTCCTGGCGCGCTTGGTCAGGCTGGGAACGAGGATGGAGAGGATCAGCAGGGCGCCGACGGCGATCGTCTGCACCTCGGCGGGGACGTTGCCTAGGGTCATACCGTTGCCCAGCAGACCGATGATGAAGACGGCCAGCACCGTGCCGGGGATGGAGCCCTCGCCGCCGAAGATATTGGCCCCGCCCAGCACCGCCGCCGTGATGGCCTGCAACTCAAAGCCGGTCCCGATGTCGGAACGCGCCGTCTGGAGGCGCGAGACGAGCACCAGGGTGGCCAGCGCGGCGAAGAAGCCCGACAAGCCGAACAAGACGATCACGATGCGGTCCACGGCCACGCCGGCGTAGCGCGAGGCGTCGACGTTATTGCCCACGGCGTAGATGTAGCGCCCGAACACCGTCGTGTGCAACAACAGGCCCACGAGCAGGGCGGCTATGGCGAAGATCACCAGCGGCGCGGGGACGTGCGTGCCCGGAAGGTAGCGCGTATCGATGCCGGCGAAGGCGCCGGGGAAGGAGCTAACCTCGCCGCTGCCCAGCAGCCCGTTGGCCAGACCGCGATAAAGCGCGTACGTGCCCAGCGTCACCACCAGGCTAGGTAGGCGGAGCTTGGTAACGATGAGCCCGTTGGCTACCCCAGCGACGACCCCGATGAGTAGGGCCAGCCCCGCCGCTGCCCAGACGTTCCAGCCCGCTTGAAAGCGCGTGGCGAAGATGATGGCGCAGAGGGCACCGTTGGAGGCGATGGAGAGGTCGATGTGCCCGGCGATGATGATGAGCGTCATGGGCAGGGCCATTAAGCCGACTTCCATGAAGGTCGAGGTGTCGTCGAGGATGCTCCCAGCGTCCCAGAAATAAGGTGAGAGCAAGACGTTGAGCACGAGGACGCCGCCGAGCAGCACCACGAGCAGCACTTCCCAACGGGCCAAGGCCCCCCGCCGCCCGCGGCCTCCGGCGCCTAACGCGGCGCGCGCGGCCCAGTAGCCCGCCGGGGTCAGCTCTATCCCATCGGGCGCCTCCGCCTCGTCCACGGGGGTGAGCGGGGTTTGCGTCGTCGTCACAACCGCCTCCGTTGCAGGGAGCGTTGCAGCCGGCGCGACACCAGCGCATCGACCACCACCGCGCCGAGGATGATCGCGCCATAGACCGCGCGCTGCCAGAACTGCGCCGTCCCCGGCCCGCTAAGCAAGATCAGCGCGTTGTTGATCTCGCCGAGCAGGACGCAGCCGATAAGCGTGCCGGTGATGCCGCCTACACCCCCTAGGGTGCTGACGCCGCCGATGACCACGGCGGCGATGGCGTTGAGTTCGAGTCCGCTGCCGGCCAGCGTATCGACCTGCGCGTAGCGCGCGGTGTAGAGCACCCCTCCGACGCCGGCTAACGCACCGCTGAGGGCGAAGGCCAGCAGCGCGACGCGCGCCGTGTTTACCCCGGCCAGTCGCGCCGCCGTGGGGTTGCCGCCCACGGCGTAGACCTCGCGCCCACCGCGCGTATGTCGCAGCCAGTAGGCCGCGATCGCCCCCAGCACGACGGGCGTGATCAGGAAGACGGGTATGCCCAGGACAGTGTTCGTGGCCAGCCCCAGAAACGACGACGGCAGATCGGCGGCGGTGATCTCGGGCTGCTTTGTGACGGAGCTATAGACGAAGACCAGGCCCCGGTAGATGCCGAACGTGCCGAGCGTGGCGATGATCGAGGGTACGCCCCCGTAGGCCACGAGCAGCCCGTTGCCCAGGCCGAAGAGCAGTCCGATGCCCGCTCCCAGCAGCAGCGCGATCTCGACCGGGACGCCGGAATGGTCTTTGACGATCACGCCGACGGCTAGAGCCGTAAAGCCCAGCGTCGAACTAACGGAGATATCGATGTTGCGCGTCAAGATCACCACCGTCTCGCCGATAGCCACGACGATCAGAATGGTCACGTCGAGCGCGACCCCGCGCTGGTTGTCGAGGCTTAGAAACTGCCCGTTTTGCAGCGCGGTGAACAAGCCCAGGCCCGCGAGCACGAGCAGAATGCCGGCCTCGCGGAAGCGTGCCACGGTGCGTACCAGTCCACGACGAGCCCGAGCGTTCGCCGGAGTCATGGTGGGTGCGCTCATACCGCGCCTCCCACCGCCACGTTTACGGAGGGCGCCGTGCTGCCCGTCGCGGCGGCCATGATGCTCTCCTGGGTCGCGACAGCGCGCTCGAACACGGCTGCCAGCCGGCCCTCGCGCATGGTCAGGATACGGTCGCTCATGGCTAACACCTCGGGAAGTTCACTGGAGATCATCAGAATGGCCAAGCCGTCCGCGGCCAGCGCGCCGATCAGGCGATGCACCTCGGCCTTGGCCCCCACGTCGATGCCGCGCGTCGGCTCGTCCAGGATCAGCACGCGCGGGCGCGTGGCCAGCCACTTGGAGAGCACGACCTTCTGCTGGTTGCCGCCCGAGAGGTCGCGCGCCGGTTGTCGTACCGAGCGCGCCCGCAGCAGCAGACGGTGTCCGTAGTCCTCCGCCAGCGTTCTCTCGCGCCGGGGACGCAGCACTCCGCCGCGCGCCATCTCGCGCAACAGGGGCAGACTCACGTTGGCCGCGATGGGCAGCGGGAGGATGAGGCCGTGGTTCTGACGGTCCTCGGGCACGTAGGCCAGGCCCGCGCGCACGGCGGCGCGTGGCGAGGTAAAGCGCGCCAGGCGCCCGTCGAGTTTCACCGTGCCGCCATCGGCGCGGTCGATGCCGAAGATGGCCTTGGCCACCTCGGTGCGTCCGGCGCCCACCAGACCGGCCATGCCCACGATCTCGCCCGCGCGCAGGTCGAACGAGATGCCCGCGAAGGAGCCCGCGCGGCGCAGGTCGCGCACCTCCAGCACCACGGGGCCGGGCGTCGAGGGGGCCTTGTTGTAAAGAGTGTCAAGCGGACGGCCCACCATCAAGGCCACCAGCCGCGCGGGATCGAGGTCGCCCGCCGCGTAGGTTCCGACGTAGCCGCCGTCGCGCAGCACCGTGACCGTGTCGGCGATGGCGAAGACCTCTGCGAGGCGATGGCCGATAAACACGATCGCCGCGCCGCGCGCGCGCAGCCGTCTCACGATAGCGAACAGGCGTGCGACCTCGCTCGGCGTGAGCGCCGCGGTCGGCTCGTCCATCACCAGCACCCGTGCGTCGAGCGAGAGCGCTTTGGCCACCTCCACGAGCTGCTGGTCGGCCACGCTCAGGCCGCGCAGCCGTTCGCGCGGGTCGAGGTCGAGCCCCACCTCAGCCAGCAGCGCCTTCACGTCGCCGTGCAGCCGCGGCCAATCAATGCGGCTCAGACCGCGCGCCCGCGGGTGACGGCCCATGTAGATGTTCTCGGCGATGCTCAGGTCGGGGAACAGCGTCGGCTCCTGGTAGATCACGGCCACGCCCGCGTCGCGCGCCTGCGCGGGGGAGCCGAAGCGCAGGGGCCGCCCTTGCAGCACGATCTCGCCGTCGTCGGGCGTGTAGACACCGGCTAGAATCTTAATTAGCGTGCTCTTGCCCGCGCCGTTCTCTCCCATGAGCGCGTGGACCCTGCCGGCCTGGAGCGTCAGCGTCGCGTCGCTCAACGCGACCACGCCCGCGAACGTCTTGCGGATGCCGCGCAACTCCAACACCGTGGCCGGCGCCGCGTCCGTCTCGTCCCTCGTGCCCGCTATGGTTGTATCCGGCGTCGTCGCCACGATCGTCCCCTCACTGAATGCCTCTACGTCCGCGCTGGTCCTTGAAGTTGACGCTATGGTAACAACAAAGGGCTAAGCCTGTCAATTGTTGGCGAAAGATGTTGTTTTCTGTCGTTTCGTCGCCGGTGTCGCGGACATCTACGCGTGCTACGGGGCGTCCGGTCCCGCTCAAGCCATAACGGAGCCTCACGATCGTCCAAGGCCATAGCCACGACATCATGAAGTGGTGGGCTGGACTCGCTACGTCCACGGAGCATGGTCGCCGACCGTGACAGCTGCTGAGAGGGCGGTCAGCGCGAGTACGGCACCATAACCCCTTAGCGAGAGCGCTCACCGGCGCGACCTAGGCGCGGGGGGCCGGCGCTACGAGGATATACCTTTCTCCCTGGCACGGTTAGAGACCGTGGCCACCGCGCTAGAGTACAGCAATAAAGGACTCATCCGCGCGCTCCGCGCCTTGCTCCACGCGCGCGGCGCGGCGCGGGGCATCCACACCTGGAGCCCACGTTGCGGCGGCGCTACGCCTGGTGGTGCGTGCGCGTGCCCGACCTGCTGGAGCGATCGATTAGCAATGCTTTAGGCGTAAACCAGCTCCTGTGGCCGCCGTTCTTTGTCGAGCGTGGCGCTGATGCGCTCGTCCAGTGCGTCGAGAACACGCTGTGCGCGTTCCACTGTGATGCCGTGGTATTCGTTGCGCTCGTCCCGCGACGCCTGTGACTCCTTAACACCTAGCTTGTCCGCCAGTTCGCGCTGCGTCATGCCATTGGCTATACGCGCTGCGATAAGTAGCTGGCCTATTGCTGTTAAACTGGATATGGTTCCGAAATCACGCTGCTTCACGCGCTCGTACCACTCGATCTCCTCGTGCAGTTGGGCGTGGAAAGATAATGCTGGCTGCATGGCATACTCGACGTCCTGCTCGCTGAGATCGAGTTCTTTCAATGCCTGACGCTGCTGTTGTAAGAAACCCTGGTCTGCCTCTAACCGTCGTTGTGCCTCCTGATATTCTGAGTCGTTGCGTATCACGGCGGGGTGTACCTCTCTGTGCTCTCCTATTTTTTGTTCGTAAAGTAGGGCAGGGTTGCTAGTAGTGCAAACCGTTTGAGGCGCAAGATGCGAGTAGGGGCGTAATACGAGCACTGCCGGCCTCCGTAGACGATCTATGTTCTCTCCTCTTTATCTGTCCGACTGGCGCTTAACGGATAAGCTTGATGATGCCCTTTGGAATGTGAGACCTTCGCGAGAGTCGGAAGGCGGCTGGGAACTGCAGTTGATTGCCGAACTGGTCGGTGATTCCCGATATCTGGTTATAGTGCGGATACAGTTCAACCTGATAATTCCACCATACAGGCAGTTGTGCCTTGCCGGAATTTGGATCCCATATTCGCTTCTGGGCATCCCAAGTCCAACACTTGTGCGGATCGAGCGCATTGAGCTGTTGCTCCAATTGCTTGGAAGCGAAAAAATGCACGTCACAGGTGAAGTCCCCATCAATGTCGTTGGGGTGGTCCTTACCTTCCACAAAGGACCCATCAACATAGATGTCGTCTATACCAACTTGAAAAAGCTGATTGACGACGATATATATGACCCAACGGAACCGTCCACGGTCATGCTTTGATCGAGGCGTTCGCCCTGGACCAACTAGCTCTCTTCTCGAAAGCGGTACGCATCGATGGGGAACCGATCCGTTAGGTGCATTGCGCTTGGTCCAAGCCAAAGATCGAGAATAGGGCAGACCCAGCCGATTGTGGTGAGGCGTCATAAGTGGGTGCGTTGAACCCAAGGACTAGCGCCCGCGTGGGAGGAGTTCATACCTTAGGGTGAACGACGCCAGGACGGGCGGCGAGAAGCCGCCCGTCCTGGCGTCGTTCGATATATGTGTGAGCCGCGTAGGTCGCTAGAGACCGCCGCCCTGACCGCCCAGCATGTGCTTGGCTATCGATCCAGCCAACCCCATCATGCCGCCTCCGGCCATGCCGCCGCCTCCGGCCATGCCGCCGCCCCCGGCCATGCCCCCGCCCCCGCCTGATAAGCCTCCCATAAGCGATTGGAGCATACCGGGCTGCTGCTGGCCCATCTGCTGGAGACCTTGCGCCATTGACTGAGGGTTCGAGGGGTCCATTTGCCCCTGGTATTGCTGAGGCATCTGCTGCGCGAACTGCTGGCGCTGGTCCTGGGGCATCTGCTCGAAGTGTTGTTGGTAGACCTGCTGCTGCATCTCAGGGGGCGCGTTTTGCATGAACTGCTGCACGTGTCCTGCCGCCTCGTTGGGATCGATCCCGCTGTAGTCGCCGGAGTTGCTGGCCTGGGAGTACTGCTGATATTGTTGAACGTTGTTCTGATCGAACGGGAACATGAGACAATCTCCTTTTTCGTCGGACATCCTAGGTGAGAATCGTACGACTGCGTGCGCGGCTGTTCTCCGCGCCGCTGGTCGCCCGTGGACGATGCCTGGGATCAACGACCACTATGTATGATGCGCTGCTCCTTGAGTACAGGGTCCATCGCCCTGCTCGTGCCTCTGGACCGTGTCCTGGTGCGGTCGCGCTTCCTCGACGTCATGGACTCGTCTTTACGGCGCCTTGTGCCGGTCGACTAACGTGAAACAGACCGAAGCGAACCAAGACTGAGTATACGCATATCTTGTGCCCTGCGCATGAGGGGCGCCGTCCCACGCGGGCGCGCGACCTGAAGGGAAGCAGCAGGTGGAGCGCCACGACTCCCGGTGCGACTAGGGGTGTACCTCAAAAAAGTGAACTCAGGCAGAGCGGGCGCGAGGGGGGAGGAAGGGGCGCCGGTGACGCAGCGGCGTCGGGCGCGGACGGGGCGCCGTGTCCGCTGGCGCAGCGGGTGGGGTGACCTCCGCCGGGGCGATCAGTGGTGGCGCGGGGGCGTGACGCGGGACAGGCGCCGCCGCGACCGCGGTCGGGCGTGGACGGGGGAGGACGCGCCGGCAGGGCGCGCAAGCTAGTGATGGCTTGGAGGCCTGTCCGGCTCCAGCGCATGCCGGCCCCCTTGGCGCGGGCCGCGATGAGGACCTTGCAGGTGCTCTCCACCGCGCCCGAGCCGATGGGCAACTGCCGCGCCACGAAACGAGGGTAGTCCATGCGCGCGGCGTGCGTGGTGACGTAGCCGAGGGCGACGCGCACGGCCTCCACCGCCTCGTCCGTCTCGGGCGTGAGGGCGGTGAGCGCGGCTAGGACCGGCGCGGCGCCCTGCCCATACAAGCGGTCTTTGAGGGGTTGCACCCAGCCAGCGGCCCCGTGCGCTCCCCACCCCGAAGACGGCGTTGCCCACGTCCCAGAGGTATTCATACGCGTGGTAGATGTCCAAGTGTCAAGGGACGGCTGCGCGGCGTCGGCTCGTTTGCCGCGGCGGCCCGCTTCTGCACGGCTCATGACGAACGGCGCGATCACCTCCGCTCCCGCTGTCACCTGAACGAGACGGTCTCCTTGGCCGAGCAGCGCCGCCTCTTCCAGGACCGCTGGGGCGAGGTGTGCGCGCTGATGCAGGCGGCGTAGGCAAGAGCAGACGGGTCATACTGCGGGCTAACGCGCGCAATGGCCCGCTTGTGTTCCGAGTCCTGACGCATCCGAGGAAATGGCCACCATGTGGCGCTCCATGCGTGGGCTCACCAGTCCGCCCTAGGCTTAGGGATCACGCGGGAGAAGAGCATCATGCGACGCGGGATCAATGACGCTAGATAGGCCCGTGGTCACGACCGTCAAGATGCGACGAGACATCTCATCGGCCGTGCAGGTTCTGGCCCCGCGGCTCCACTGCACGGCCGCCCCGAAGATGGCCCAACTGCTGACCTGAGCCGTGCTTTCTAGCATCTCGGGTTGGGGTGGCGCCTCGGCGGCGACCTGTTGCAGCCACGTCGCCAGCACGGCGTAGAGCTCCTCTTGCACGGCGGTCTCGAACAGCGGGTCCGCCCGCGCTTGTGGCCACTTGACGTGGCGATAGACCCCCGCCAGGAACTCCAGGACGGTCACGATGAGTAGGCGCAGGGTGTCCTGGCTCAGGGTGGAGGGGGGTGGGAGCCGGCGTGCCAGCGCCCGGCGGAATTTCTCCCGCATCCAGCAATCGAGGAAGGCGTTCTTGTCGGCAAAGTGGTCGTAAAAGGTGGCGGGATTGAGCGTCGCGCGGCGGGCAATCTCTTGCACGGAAATGGCGCGTGGGCTCTTCTTTTCTTCTTCGAGTAAGGCCATGAACGCGTCGAGCAACAACTGTCGGGTGCGACGCACCCGCGGGTCGGCCTGGTTAAGCGGTCGAGCCATCGCCCCTCCTCTTCTCCCTCGCGCGGTGTCGTGACAGCCGCGGCTACGCCCCGTGTCCGTTCACGCGGCGCGGCTACGGGCGCGGGGCTGTCCACAGATAGGCGAACGACGCCGCGTCACGCGCGCCGTGGACGCGCCGGGCCATGACCGCGCGGCTCGTCCGGGCCAAGACCTTCCCGGTTGCGTTGTCTACCCAACGATCCGGCCCGTTTGCGGATTGCCGTCGGCGCCGACGCGGCGTAGGCTGACTACAGACCAGTGTAAGAGATAGGTCTTGGCTACACAAGAGATAACGTTGAGAAGGAGGAGACAACTCATGGTTTTGGTCACTGGCGCGACCGGAACAGCCGGCGGGGCGACGCCGCGCGCTCTGCGTGCGCTCGACGCGCCCGTGCGCGTCCTCGTCCGCGACCCCTCCGGATTCGATGCCCCGGCCAGTGTGGAGGTCGCCGTGGGCCACTCCGACAGGGTCTCGCGCATGACGATTTCTCCGCGCATCTGACATGAGACGACCGCCTATCGCTGCCGGCCGGCCTTATCGCCGGTGGTGCAGACAACAAGGGCAATCGGTCGCCTGCTGTATCCGCCGATGCCGTCTCATGTCAGATGCGCGACGACGGTCAGAAGCGCGAGATCCTGTCGGAGTATATTGACTGCGCCACGTGCAGTCGATGGTCGCACCTACCGCAATCGCTGATCAGGCGCGTCGCCACGGCGATGCCACCAAGGGGGTTCTCACCATGCGCGTATTCGTCACTGGCGCCTCCGGGCACATTGCCTCCGCAGTCATCCCCGAGCTGCTGTCCGCCGGTCACACCGTCACCGGGCTGGCCCGCTCAGATCGCGCGGCGGCCGTCGTGCAGTCGCGCGGCGCCGACGTGCGGCGAGGCGATCTGGATGATCTCGATGGCCTGAGCGCGGCGGTCCGCGAGGCCGACGGCGTCATCCACCTCGCGTTCAAGCACGAGGAACAGCACGCGGGCGACTTGGCCGGCGCCGTCGCCGCAGACCTGCGAGCGATCGAGACGATGGCCGCCGCGCTCAAGGGGTCAGACAAACCTCTTGTCGGGACAAGCGCGACCGGCGCGCTGATCCTCGCCGGTTTCCAAGGGCAGCTCACAGAGCACGATGTGAGGCCTGGTGGTCCACGGATCGACGCCGAGAACACCATGGTCGCACTCGCCGAGCAGAGAGTGCGGTCCTCGGTCGTCCGGCTGCCGCCGACGGTGCACAGCCTCGGCCGTTTCGGCTTCATCTCGGGCCTCATCGCGATCGCCCGCGCGACGGGGGTCGCTGGCTACCTGGGCGACGGGAACAATCGCTGGCCGTCCGCCGACACGCGCGATGTCGGCCGTCTCTATCGCCTCGCGCTCGAATCCGCGCCCGCGGGATCCCGACTGCACGCCGTCGCCGAGGAAGGCATCGCCCTCCGCGACATCGCCACGGTGATCGGTCGCCATCTCGCCGTCCCCATTGCACCCGTCGCCGGCGAGGACGCCGAGCAGCACTTCGGCCACCTGAGCATCTTCGTCGGCCTCGACAACCCCACCTCAAGCCAGATCACCCGCGACACGCTCGGCTGGACGCCGACCCGGCCCGGCCTGATCTCGGACCTCGACGAGGAGCACTACTTCGCGCCCGAGTCCGCCAAGACATCAGCGCAGTAGCGCAGACATCAGATAGATTCGGGCCTGTTTCAGCCGGAGCACTAAAAAGGGATGCGTCAGAACTCAGAACACAGGCTATCTCTTCCCTCTCCTTTGTCATGGAATCACGACGAACGGCAGTCCAAACCGAAACGGGGAACGACATTTTAGGTCACCTCAACACTGGCTTGCGTGGCTGGATTCTGAGTTCTGACGCATCCAGTACGGGCAGGCCATCGTCTCCTCCTCCCTGCACCGCTATAAAAGGAGAAGGACCCCCGACCGGCAGGCTCTCGACCACCGCTGATTCTGAGTCCTGGACGCAACCCACGGACGGGCCTGAGGCCGACCCGCCCCCATGCACGAGACCGGGGGACCCGGCGTCCAGCGTCACACCAGCCGGTCCATGAACAACCGGATGGAGCAGGACCATCGCGGCATTACGCAACGCTCCTATCCCCTGCGTGGCTTCGGCTCCTTTGAGGCGGCGGTCCGCTTCTGCTCCGCCCACGACGAATGGCGCGATCACCTCCGCAACCGCACCCAGATGAACGAAACGGTCCCGCTCGCGGACCAACGACGCCTCGTCCAAGAGCGGTGGGGCGAGGTGTGCGCCGTGATGCAGGCCGCCTAACAGCGGGCGAACGTGACCAGCCGCAGGCCGGCGTGGGTCGTCACTTGTTTGTATTCCGAATCCTGAGGCATCCTGCGCGCGAACGTGATGCGCTGATCGCGGCGGCCGACCACGCCGCCAAGGACGCGGGCAAGGACTGCGTGCGCGCGTGCGGCGAGACCTCGCGCCTGACGCTAGTGGGGCACGCCTAGCCCGCCGTGCCCGGGCCGTCCGTGAGCGGCCGTGCGCAGGGGCGGCTGGCCCTGACCCTGCACCCCGTCGCTGCACGCGGGGCCGGCCTCATACACGGTCTGCGCGGGCGTCTGGCGCGCCGCTGGTGTGTCGCGTCAGAGGCGATTTGCAGTCGCGGCACGCGTGGTGTTCCACTCTTGAATTTGCTGCCCGATCTTCGCTGCCGCAGTGCCCAACTGGCGCAGTTGGGTTGGAGTGATTGCGTCGACGACTAACGCGCGAACGGCGCGTACGTGGCTCGGAGCGGCGTTGACGACCTTCGCCAGGCCGGACTCCGTCAGTACCGCTTGAGTCGCCCGGCCGTCGTTGGGGCAGACCTGGCGGGTGACCCACCCCCGTTTCTCGAGGCGGGAGACCACGTGGGAGAGTCGTGACAGCGACGAGTTGGTTCCCGCGGCGAGTTCGGACATCTGAAGAGTCTGGGCGTCGGACTCCGACAGAAGCGCCAGCACCTCGTACTCGTACAAGGTGAGACCAGCGGTGCGCTGCAAGTCGCTTTCGAGAGTGGCGGGCAGCTTCGTGAACAACTGCACCACGGCTCGCCATGCGGCTTGCTGCTCCTCATCCAGCCACAACTCAGCGCCTGCTTCTTGCCCATCGGTCCCGTCCACAACCACACTCTACCACGCCACACTTGACACATCAACTTTTCGAGTGTACCATTCAATTGTCGCTTCAACCAAAGTGGCCTGAGAGGGCGCCCCTGATGACCGATATCGTCACTCCGATCGTCCTGCCGTCAGCGGGCTGCTGCCGCATCGACCCTGCCCGCACGACAGTGGCCGTCAGTGGCCGTTAAAGCCAAGCATCTCTTCGGGTTGGACCCCGCCACCGCGACGTTTCGGCCAATGAGGAACAACGTGGAAAAAATAGCGACGACATGCTCTAAATGGAGCCCGGCTATCTCGTACGCAGGAAGACCGTCGCCAGTTAGGCGTTGGCCGTGGTCGACCTTCGCCTCGCGCGCGGGGGGCGCGTGGGCGCGGTGGTGTGGACGTGGTGAATGGCTCCCGCACACATCCAGTTCGACGACAGGTTCCCCTACGGTACTTCGCGCGTGCGGGCGGCGGCTTCAGTCCATCACGCATCGGCAGGCTACGCTCGCGATCCGCTACCTCCGAAGCACAGCATTTGACATGCGATCTTCGTTTTACAACTTCCCGCTGCCCAACACTTCTGAGAAAGAGACACCATGGAAACACCACCAACTAAAACGAGCCCAGTAGACCTCAATGGAACCTTCGACGTTCCGCCGACCGTCGACGAAATCGTCGAGCTCAAAGCCGCTCGGGCGCTGGATGAAAACGCGCTGCGCACGATCTTCTTTGAAGCGCGAACGGCCAATGGGTTCGTCGACCGCCCGGTGCCGCGCGATCTCCTCGCGCGCGCCGTGGAAATCGCGCTCATGGGACCGACGAGTGCCAATTCGCTCCCGCTGCGCATCGTGTTCGTCGAAACACCGGAAGCAAAAGAGCGCCTTCGGCCGGCCATGGCAGCGACCAACCTCGCCAAGACGATGGCCGCTCCCGTGACGGCGATCATCGCCACGGATCTCAAATTCTACGATCAATTTCCGCGGACGTTCCCCGAACGCGCTGAGATGTTCAAAGGTCACTTCGGTGGGCTTCCGGCTGAAGCGCAGCGCGGCATGGCCTGGGATAACGCGCTCTTGCAGATGGGATACTTCATTATCGCCCTGCGTTCGGTCGGGCTGGATGCGGGCCCGATGGCCGGCTTCGAGCGATCCATTGTTGATGCCGCGTTTTTCCCCGACGGACAATTCGTCTCGCAATACGTCATGAACATTGGCTACGGTGACGACACGAAAGTCTTTCCGCGGCTGCCGCGCTTCAACGTCGAAGAAATCGCGCGCTTCGAGTAGCCAACGATCGGCGCGTGCGAACGCGACGCGCCTGGTATAAGATTCCACAGTTGTTGCGCGGATGCCAGGCGCGGGCAACGATGACATCCTACAGATAATGAGCGAATTGTCCCAGGGGTTCTGCGCCGGTCCGCGCGCTGCGCTTGGTGCGGAGGGCATGTGTCGCACTCGTTAAGGGAGTGTGTGCAGGATAGCGCCGGAACTGTGGGATCTTACACCCACATCACGATAAATGAGGTCGGCAGCTTTCTCTCCGACAAGCTGCTAGGCGCCCGACCTACAATGTAGCTTGCGCGGTTCCGGGTGCTGGTGAGACGACGTTTGCCAGTACCCGGCCGAGACCGGAGGCACTTGCTCAAATGCCTTGACCGCCGGACACTTCGATTCGCTGCGCGTTCACCCAGCGGTTGTCCTCGGACAGCAGGCTCGCGATCATCGGCCCGATGTCGTCCGGAAGGCCGGCACGGCCGAGAGCGGTCATTTCTGCGAACAGCTTGTTGAGGTCTGGATTGTCGCGGACGGCGCCGCCGCCGAAGTCAGTTTCGATTGCTCCTGGCGCTACGGTGTTGACCGCAATACCGCGACCACCCAGCTCCTTGGCCATATAGTGGGTGAGAACCTCGACCGCGCCCTTCACCGCCGCGTAGACGGCGTAGCCGGGAAAGGATGTCCGAGTCAGACCGGAGGACAGGTTGACGATGCGGCCGCCGTCCGCGATCAGCGGCAGCAGCGTCTGAGTGAGGAAGTACACTCCCTTGAAATGCACGTTCACCAAGTCGTCGAACTGCGCCTCGGTCGTCTGATCGATCGTGGCGTAGCTGCCGTGGCCAGCATTATTGACGAGGTGATCGAACGTCTCGCGCTGCCACGTCTCGTGCAGCGCCGTCCGCAGCCGGTCGGCGAATGGCGCAAAGCTGGCGACGTTGCCGGTATCGAGCTGGAAGGCGATCGCGGCGCGGCCCATAGCCGTGATCTCGGCGACAACGGCCTGCGCGTCTTCCTCGCGGCTTTGGTACGTCAGGATGACATCGCCGCCGTGGCGGGCGATGCTGAGTGCGGTATTGCGGCCGAGCCCGCGGCTGGCGCCGGTAACGATGGCGATCTTCGTCATTCTTCAACTCCTAAGTGTTGTGACCGATCTGATGATAGCAAGCCAAGGGGCCGGTCGTCATTGACGAAACCGCGACGTTCTTTGCCTAATCCTACAAAGACGGTATGTGCAACGGCCGGAGATCGAGTACTATTGCGTCATGACCGACACTCTCCTCAACGCTGTTCGCCGCTACGCGGAGGCTCATGCCAACCCAGCCGGCCTCGCGCAGACCCCGATCCCGGGCCTCACGACCGTGCGCGCGACCGCGCCCAGCGGCCTGGTCCACACGATCTCTCGACCGCTCGTCTGCCTCGTGCTGCAGGGAAGCAAGCATGTCACGATGGGAGCTCAGGACTTCGCGTTCGCCGCTGGCGATTCGCTGCTCATCACGGCAGACGTGCCGACGGTAAACCAAATCACGCGCGCAAGTGTCGCCGCGCCCTACCTCTCGCTTGTGTTGGAGCTTGACCCGGCGGTCATTGCGGACCTGGCGGTGCACATGATGGCGGTGTTCGTGGCCGACCACTCGCCCGTGCGGGTCGAGCCGACCGATGCCGAGGTCGCCGACGCGGCGCTACGGCTGATGCGCCTGCTTGATCGCCCGGCAGCGGTGCCGGTGCTGCACGCGCAGCTAGTACGAGAGGTGCACTACTGGCTTTTGGCCGGCCGGCACGGGGCGGCGATCCGACGTCTTGGGTGGCCGGACGGCCACGCGCAGCGTGTGGCGCGCGCGGTCGCGGTGCTTCGGGCCGACTTGGCGCGGCCGTTGCCGGTCGAGCGCCTGGCGGCTGTGGCCGGGATGAGCCCGTCGTCATTCCACCAGCACTTCCGCACCGTGACCTCTCTCTCGCCGCTGCAGTTTCTGAAACAGTTGCGCTTGATCGAGGCGAGGCGGCTGATGCTGTCGGAGGGAGTGACCGCGAGCAGCGCGGCGTTCGCTGTTGGCTACGAGAGCGTGCCTCAGTTCACTCGGGAGTACGGCCGGATGTTCGGCTCGCCGCCCGTTCGGGAAACGGAGGCCGCGAGGAGCATGGCGCGGGCGCCAGCCTAAAACGCAAACGACGGACAATCGATCCGCAGCGGGTCGCCTCCCCTTGCCGTCCGTTATCAAAGTGCCGTTCAACGAAGCTGTCGCAGTTCACACGTTACCTTTCCAAGCCGTCCGTTATCAAAGCGCCGTTCAACGAAGCTGTCGCAGCTCACACCTTACCTTTCCAAGCCTGCTCGGTGACTGTGGCAGCCTCCGTGAGGATGGCGCAGGTTCTATGCACTAGACCGCGCACGTTATGGGCGCCCTTACACGTGACGAGGTGTAAGGCGTCAAAGTTGCTGATATTGGTGGCGAAGTCTGGCAACCCTCCGTTTATGCGGATAATGACCCGCCCGAGGCTGTAGGCGGCGCTGGTGTAAGGCGTCACGATCGTTGCGCCAGTGGTAAGCGTGACGAGACACGAAACGTCACGATCAGTGCGCCGTTAGCGTCACGCTTGGTGCGCCGATCCTGCAAAAGCGTCACGTTCGGTGCGCCGATCGGACCTAGCCACGTGAAAGGATACTGTTGGTAAATCCTCTCGTAAAGCCTCTCGTAAAGCCTATTCCAGCGGATAGCGGGCACAGAATCAAGCGTAGGCTCAGCAGGCAAAGCAGGCCAAAAGCACATTTACCAACAGTATCCGGTCATGGGGCCAGGTCCACGACGCCAGCCAGTACGATCTGGGTGACGCCGTGGTCGCGCGGGTAGAGGTCGAGCGAGGTCCCGTGGAAGGCGCCCCAGCGTTGCTTGGTGACCCGGTAGTCGTCCGGCCGGGCGTCGAGTTCTTCGATGAGATCGATCCAGTCCGGTGGCGGCGTGACGGCGGGCCGGCTGACGTCGGTGCGTCCGGGCGCCCCACCGGCGACGGCGACAAGCACGACGGGTAGGCCGTGACGGCGGAAGGCCGCCGCCAGGCCCGCCGTCCGCCGCACGATCTCATCAAGGGGCTGCGCGGTAGGGATAGGGAGGCTGAGCAATCCTTTTTGGAGGTCGATCGCGACGAGCGCGGTCTTCGGGTCAAGCGTTGTCAGGGCCATCGTTTTCCTCTTTCTTGGAATGGCGCCAGGGGCAAGGGCGACATGGTTGAGGTAGTTCATCACGTGTGAGCGCAGGTCGTCAGCACAGGGTCCTGACCCACCTGGGTCCCAGGTCGAGTGGGTCAGGGCCCTGTGCTCATCAGGTCCCTGGTCCTCGGTTAGCTAGGCGCAGCCGACCGGCAGCGGCTCGGTGCGAGGCAGCGACGCCTCGTCCGCGGCCACGGGGTGGACGGCGCGGCCTCCGCGCAACAGCGACGCGAGAGCGGCAAGCACCGACAGGGCGGCGGCCACGGCGAACACCACCACCAGGCCCTGGTGAAACGGCCCTGAAATCAGGCTTGGGAAGAACTTCCCGCCGGTGATGGTCTGCTGACGTGCAAGCGAAAGCGAGGACAGCACACCACTCGGCGCCAGCAGGTGCTGCAACGGGTTCACGCCGAGAACGGCCGCGAACAGCGACGACACCGGCGGCAGGGCGCCGACGTGATGGGCGACGCCGTAGGGCACACCCTGCTGTTGCAGCCCGCTCGTCAACGTTTTCGGAAGGCTGCTCGCCAGACCGGCGATCATGAGTGAGAAGAACGCTCCTATCGAGAGCGCCGTGCCGGAGTTCTGGAAGGTCGAGCGCATGCCCGACGCCACGCCGCGTTGGCGCGCGGGGACGCTGCTCATGATCGACGACGAGTTGGGGGCGGCGAACATACCCGTGCCGATCCCGTTCGCCGTGATGATCAAGGCGAAGACCCCATACGGGAAGTCGATGGGCAGCAGCAGCAGGCCGATGAAGGAGCCGGCGAACACGAGCATGCCGACAGTGGCAAAGCCTCGAGAACCAAAGCGGTCGGAGAGAAAGCCGGACACAGGACCCGCGATAAGGAAACCGGCGGTCAGAGGCAGCAGGAAGATGCCGGCCCACAGAGGTGTGTCGCTGTAGTCGTAGCCGTGCAGCGGCAGCCAGATCCCCTGCAGCCAGATGATGAGCATGAATTGCAGGCCGCCTCGGGCGATGGACGAGGCGAAGCCCGCCATGTTGCCGGCGGTGAAGGCCCTGATGCGGAACAAACTGAGCCCGAACAACGGCTCGGCGACCTTGTGTTCGATCGCAACGAACGCCGCGAGTAGGACGCCGCCGCCGACGAGCAGGCCGAAGACGGTGGGGTTCGTCCAGCCCATGGCCTGATCGTGGTAGGGCTGAATGCCGTCCGTGATGGCGATCAAGACCGCGCCGAGGCCGACGGCGAAGGTGACGTTGCCCCACCAGTCGATGCGGCCGGGGTGTCGCTCACCATTGTCACGGAGCTTGCGGTAGGCCCACAGCGTCCCGTAGATCCCGACGGGCACGTTGACCCAGAACACTGCCCGCCAGTCCAGAGCCGCCAGGAGCCCCCCCGCTGCCAAGCCGATGAACTGGCCGGCTAGACCGGCGACCTGATTGACGCCCAGTGCAAAACCGCGTTGATCGGACGGAAAGGCATCGGTGAGGATGGCTGCCGAGTTGGCCGTGAGCATGGAGCCGCCGACGGCTTGGAGCACTCGCCAGCCGATCAACCACAGCGCTCCGCGATCGCCGTCAAAGGGATCGAAGGACAGCAGGACGGAGGCGACGGTGAACACCGCGAAGCCGGCGTTGTAGATCCTAACCCGGCCGAACATGTCGCCGAGGCGGCCGAGGGTGACCACGAGCACGGCTTGGACGAGCCGATACCCCATAATCATCCACAGCAGGTAGCTGATGTTGCCCGCCGCCAGCGGGTCCAGGTGGATGCCGCGAAAAATCGGCGGCAGCGCGATGAGCACGATAGAGCCGTCGAGCGCCGACATGAACACGGCGGCGGTCGTGTTCGACAAGGCCACCCACTTATAGCGGTCGCCCGTCCCCGTTGCGAGTCCACGGGTCGTCAAGTCGCCCTCCAGTCCTGTCTGGACGCCGCCATCAGAGGCTCTGCGCCAGTCGCTCGAGCAACGGTGCGACCGCCCTCAATTGTGTGAGTTCCGAGTGCGTGAACCCGGTCGAGAGGGCTTGCGCTAGCTGTGCGGTCCGCGCGTTGCGCCTGTCCCGCAGCGCCTCCAGCCCAGCGCCAGTGACCGATATGACGGCCCGCCTGCCGTCCTCTGGGTCGGGACGACGCTCGACAAGGCCGCGCGCCTCGAGCGCGCCGAGCGTCGCCCCCATCGACTGCGGGCTGATCTGCTCCAGCTTGGCGAGCGCGCTCGCCGTGGTCGCGCCCCCACGGTCCAGGCGCGCGAGGGCCGCGCTCTCAGGCGCCGTGAGCTCGCCTTCGGCCTGCGCCTGACGCACCCGGCGCAGGAGCAGCCCGATGCTCACCTGAAGCGCCTTGGCTACGTCGTCGATATCGGGATCTTGGTCCATGTAATAAGCCTAAACTTATAAGTTTTAGTTGTCAATATCTGTCTACAGATCGTGGTCGGGCCGTGGTCTCGGTCGGTGCGCCCAGCCGCATGATGGAGGGCCGCACTCTGGCGAGGTCCGGGGCTCCATCGGTACGTGCTAGGGGGCGACGGGCAGGCCGCCGAGGCCGTAGCGTTGCCCCACGTCTTCTAGGGCCGTGGCCACGACGTGGTAGAGCACCACGCCGCGGCGCAGGGCGTCTTCCTCGGCGCGCGCTTCCTTCTCGCCGGCTACGATGATCTCTGCCGCACCGCGCGCCTTTTCTCCACGGCGCAGGCGGTCCAGCAGGTCGCGCGCGCGGGCCTGGAAGGTCTCTAGAGGGCCAAACGCCGCCGGGTCGAGCGCCAGGAAGAAGTGGCCGAGGTCGCTCGGCGCACCCGCGTCCCAGAGACCGCCGATCAACGTCCCGTAGAGCGCGCCGGCCAGACCGCCCGTCAATAGGTCGACCAGGACGCCTAGCCCGTAGCCCTTATAGCCGCCCGTCTCGGCTACTCCGCCTAAAGGCAGCAGCGCGCCCGCCCGGCCCGTGGCCGCGTCGAGCGTTTCCACGCCCTCACTATCGACCGCCCAGCCGGGCTTCAGCGGCAGGCCCTTGCGCCCGTAGACCTCCAGGCGACCGACGGGTACGGTCGAGGTGGCCATGTCCAGCACGAAGGGACGTCCGTCGCCGGTGGGGATGGCCGCCGCGATGGGGTTGGTGCCGACCTGCGCGCGCCGTCCGCCCGCGGGCGCGACGAGCGGCGACGAGTTGGTCATGGAGATGCCGATCAGGTTGTGTTCGAGCGCCAGCATGGCGTAGTAGCCCGCGATGCCGTAGTGGTTGGAGCGCCGCACCGTGACCACGCCGATGTCGTGCTCTTGCGCCTTGCGGATGGCCAGACGCATGGCCGCGTCGGACGCTGGCTGTCCCATGCCGTTGCGCGCGTCGAGCAGCGCCGTGGTCGGGCGGTCGCGCTCGACCACGGGCTTGGCGGTGGGGTCGACGGCTCCGGCCTCGATCAGCTTGACGTACTGGGGCAGGCGAGCCACGCCGTGGCTCTCCACGCCGCGCATGTCGGCGGCTACGAGCACGCGCGCCGTGATGTCTGCCCCCTCCGCATCCATGCCTGCGGCGCGCAAAATCGCCGCCGTGTATCCCCGCAATCGCTCCGCGTCCACGCGCACGTCGCCGTTCATGGCGTCCCTCTCTCCGCTCTTCGTCTTAGCGCAACGTCCTACCCGGTAGATAGCGCTTTATCCCGCCATCGCGGCGCGCCATCACCCGCGCCTCTTCGAGCCCGGCCACGCGCCCGTCGCTCATGGCCTGCACGAGCACGGCGCCCAGCGCCGTGGCCTCTACCGGCCCGGCCTCCACGGGCAGACCGACGGCGTCGGCCGCGAGTTGGCAGAGCACGCCGTTGCGCGATCCACCGCCGACGATATGGACGGTCGCCACGAACACGCCGGCCAGTCGCTCGGCCTCACGCAGCGCCTCGGCGTAGCGCCGCGCCAGGCTCTCCAAGATCGCGCGCACGAGCACGACCGGGTCGTCCGGGGCCTCCTGGCCGCTCCATACGATCTGCCGTCGCAGCGCCGCCGGCATATCGTCGGGGTGGAGCAGCGCGGCGTCGTCCACGTCGATCACGATGCCGGTCGGCGGAGAGGCGCCGGCGCGCGCGGTCAACTCGTCGTAGCCGAGGTCCAGCCCCTCGCGCGCCCAGGCCCGGCGCGACTCCTGCACGAGCCACAGGCCCATGATGTTGGTGAGAAAGCGGTACGTACCGTCGACGCCGCCCTCGTTGGTGAAACCGGCCAGGCGCGCTTCCTCGGTCGTGACGGGCGCCCGCAGTTCCAGCCCCAGCAGCGACCACGTGCCCGACGAGATGTAGGCGTGCGTGAGGCCGTCCGCCACCATGGGCACGGCGGCCACGGCGGAAGCCGTATCGTGCGTGGCCGGTGCGACCACGTCCACGGCTCCAAGCCCGCACTCCGCCGCGACGGCGGGTAAGAGCTTGCCGAGACGCGTCCCTGGCGCGATGATAGGAGGCGCCAGGCGTCCCGGTAGACCTAGCCTGTCGAGCAGGTCGTGCGCCCAGGCGCCGTCGAGGCCGAGCATCCCCGTGGTCGTGGCGTTGGTATATTCGGCTGCCTGCGCGCCGCAGAGCCAGTAGTGCAGCAGGTCGGGCAGCAACAGCATTGTCCTGGCCACGGGCAGGATGGGGTCGCCGTGCTCCACCTGCGCTCCCAGTTGATAGATGGTGTTGAAGGGCAGCGGGGCGATGCCCGTACGCACATAGAGGGTCGAGAGGTCCACGCGTTGAGCTAGACGTTCGCGCACGCCGTCGGTGCGCGCGTCGCGGTAGCTGAACGGAGCGCCGAGCAGGCGGCCCTCTCCGTCGAGCAGGGCGTAGTCGACGGCCCACGAGTCGACGCCGATCGAGGCAAGCGTGGAGCCATAGCGACGCGATGCGGCGCCGAGACCGACCAGCACCTCGCTATAGAGGCGCAGCACGTTCCAGTGCAGGCCATCAGGCAGGCGCACCGCCCGGTTGGGAAAGCGGTGGACCTCGTCGAGGTCGACGCGACCATTCCGCAACGTGCCCACGATGACGCGCCCGCTCTCCGCGCCAAGGTCGACGGCGACGTAGTGGACGCCCTCGCCGCTCCCGCGAACGTAGTCCGCGTCCATCACTGACCCGCGTCGGCGCCGCCGGACCGCTCGGCGATGCTGCGCTCCTGGTATCCACCTTCCCGGTATGCCGCGAGGGGATCGGCGCCGCGGCCAAGCCCCGTCCGCACGTGGGCGAGCAGTGGGCGCACGTCGCACTCATAGGCGTCCATCAAGATGCGGTGCGCCCCGACGACGTCGCCGTCTTCTTGCGCGCGGGCGAGCGCGGGCCGGTCCACGAGGAGCGCGCGCGCGTAGGCGGCCTGACAGTTGACGATCGAGAGCAGCATGGCCGGGATCTTAGCTTCGACGTTGTGGCTCTGGTCGATCATATAGGCCACGGCGCGCGCGCCGGCCGCGACCGCCGCGTCGCCGCCGTCCTCGGCATCGACCAACTCGTTGTAGACGAGAAAGAGTTCGAGTGGGTTGGTCGAGCCGACGATCAGATCGTCGTCGCCGTACTTGCGGCCATTGAAATGGAAGCCGCCCAGGCGGCCCTCGACCAGCAGCGTGGCCACGATCTGCTCGATGTTGACGCCTTGCGCGTGGTGGCCGAGATCGACGAGCACCTGCGCGCGCGGACCGAGTTTCTGACAGAGCAGCAGGGCCGTCCCCCAGTCGGGAATGTCCGTGGCGTAGAAGGCGGGCTCGTAGAACTTGTACTCGACGAGCAGCCGCATGGAGGCGTCGAGCGCGGCGTAGATCTCCGAGAGAGCGTCGAGCAGGCGGCCGCGGCGCGCGCGGAGGTTGTCCTGACCGGCGTAGTTGATCCCGTCGGCGAGCCAGAGCGAGATGTCGCGCGACCCCGTGGCCCGCGCGATGGCGATGCACTCTTTCACGTGGTCGATCGCGCCGCGGCGTACCGCGACGTCGGGGTGCGAAAGCGATCCGAGCTTGTAGCGGCTTTCTTGGAAGAGGTTGGGGTTGATCGCGCCGAGGGAGACGCCCAAGGTCACGGCATGGCGACGCAGCACGTCCCAATCGTCGACGCGATCCCAGGGAATGTGCAGGGCGACGGAGGGCGCCGCGCCGGTGAGACGGTGGACGAGGGCGCCGTCGGCTAGTCTTTCCTCAATCGTGCGTGGTGCGCCGGGCTGCGGAAACACCCCGAAGCGTGTGCCCGAGTCGGCGTAGCCCCAGCTTGGCGTCTCGATGCGCTGTGCGGCCAGACGTCCCACGACGTCGTCGAGCGCGCGTCCCTGCGTCTCCAGCAGGAAGGCGATGGGCGCGAGAGGCGCACGCTCCGCCTCCGTCGTCTCCCGATTGCGTGTCCCCGCGGTCGTGGTCATACAACCCTCCCTTGCGTTGCGTCGTCTAATCGGTTCGAGTGGATGGACGAGCAATCCTCACCTGGTTTTCGTCGTATCCCGCGCCTGTTACGCGCATGTCTCATTATGCGTCGCGGACAATTTCACCGTACTCTCTTCAACGTCGGGGGCGCCTACGTCACCAGAACCCCATCATTAGACGTTGGGTCCATCGGCGACCCTGACGGATGCCCGTAGTCGCAACGCCTCTAGCGCGTGTAGGCGGCGGCCACGCCTCCATCGACGTTCAAGATGTTGCCCGTGCTCTTGCCCGCGCGCGCCGACGAGGCCATGAAGGCGACGCCCTCGGCGATGTCCTCCGGCAAGATGACCACGCCGAGCGTGGTGCGCTTGCGGTAGTGCTCGTCGAGCGCCTCAGGCGCGATGCCGTAGGCGGCGGCGCGCTCGGCCCGCCAGGAGCCGTCCCAGATGCGCGACCCCGCCAGCACAGCGTCGGGGTTGACCGTGTTGACGCGGATGCCCGACGCGCCGCCTTCCTCGGCCAGACAGCGCGCCAGATGCACTTCAGCCGCCTTGGCTGTCGAGTACGCGGCCGCGTTCTTACCTGCCACGAGCGCGTTCTTCGAGGCCACGAACACGAGCGACCCACCGCGTCCCTGCTGTTGGAGCAACCGGAAGCCTTCGCGCGCCACTAGGAAATAGCCCGTGGCCAGCACGCCCATGTTGCGTTCCCACATAGCCAGGCTCGTCTCGCCGATCGGCGCGCTCGAGGCCAACCCGGCGTTGTTGACCACGATGTCCACGCCGCCGAAGGCCAAAGCAGCATCGGCGAAGGCGCGGCGCACCGCCTCCTCATCGGTTACGTCCATGGTCACGGCGAGGGCGCGGCCCTTGCCATAGCGCGCCTGAAGGTCGGCCGCGACCGTAGACGCGCCCTCGCCGTCGATGTCGGCCACGATCAGGTGCGCCCCGGCGGCGGCGAGACGCGCGCAGATGGCCCCGCCGATGCCGCCGGCCCCGCCGGTGACGAGGGCGACGTGGCGCGCGAACTCTAACTCGGGCGGAGCGAGCTTCAATTTGTACTGCTCCAGCGGCCAGTATTCCACGGCGTAGCTCTCCGCGTCGGTGAGCGAGATGAAGCCGCCGCAGACCTCGGCGCCGCCCATCACGGAGACGGCGCGGTGGTACAACTGCGCCGACACATCGGCCGCCGCCGCGTCCTTGCCCGTCGTGGCCATGCCCACGCCAGGGATCAAGATGACGCGCGGGGCGGGATCGGCGACCGCGTCGGCGGCGCGCGTCACGGGCGCCGCGGCGTCGGGGTCGAGGTCCTGGCCCGCGTTGTCCTCAAGGTACTGGTCGTACTTCGCGACAAAGCCCGTCACGCCTTCCGTGAGCGCCGTGCGCAGCGAGGCCAGCGCTGCGTCGTCCACCGTGTCGCCCGAGGGCGCCCAGTCCACCAGCAGCGGGCGCGTCTTGGTATGCACGAGGTGGTCGGGGCAGGCGGCGCCGATGCCGGTCAGACGCGGCGCGTCGACGGAAGAGGCGAAGTCGAGCACGTCGGGCGCGTCCTCGAAGCGTAGCACGGCGCGTTTGGCCCCCGAGACGGCCCCGCGCAACGTGGGGGCGATGGCGGCGAAGACGGCCCGGCGCGCCTCGGGCGAGAGCACCGCGACGCGTGCTCCGCCAAAGGCGGGAGCGCTGTTCCGGCGCTCCTCCACGAAGGCGCGCGCCTGGGCGATCGTCTCCATGGTCGAGGCCGTACACTCCTCGTCCGTCTCGCCCCAGGTGATGAGGCCGTGCTTGGCCAGAATGACCAGGCGTGCCCGCGGGTTGGCGCGCACGGCTAGGGCGACCTGGCGCGAGAGCCCGAAGCCGGGGCGGATATAGGGGATCCAGACGAGGGCGTCGCCGAAGCAGGCGCGGGCCAGGCCTGCGCCGTCCGCCGCGCAGGCCAGGAAGTTTGCTCCGTCGGCGTGGGTGTGGTCGATATGCGTGAAGGGCAAGAAGGCGTGCAGCAGCGTCTCGATCGAGGGACGCGGCCTGTTCGGCTCGACGTAGCAGTGGGCCAGATAGGCTGTCATCTCCGTATCCGACATGTGGTCGCGTTCCAGCAGCGGCGTCACGTCGTCGAGGCGCAGTCCCGTAAAAGAGGCTGCCGTCGCCGTGGCCAGATCGGAGCCCGACCCCTTGACCCAGAGCACGCGCGTGGGCCGCCCCCGGTAATCCGCGATCGTCGCCTTGGACGAGGTGTTGCCGCCGCCCCAGTTGCAGATCGAACGATCCACGCCCAACCCGTTCGAGCGCGCGACCAACTGGTCCAGCACCGACGTTTCTTCCCGCGCCTCACGCATCGTCATCTCTGCCGCTCCCCACTTTTGCCGTCGATTGTGATGTCGCGCTATTGTAGCCACAAACGATCAGATTAGTCAATATCCTGTTGCATCTTGGTTGTTGTTGGTCTTTTTCCCATTGGGCGGACCAGCGGGTAAGGAAGCTTGTATGCTAAGAGACGACAGAGACAGCCCTAAAAGCGAGGAGGATGGTCGGCCCCCGCTAAAAAGCAGCCCCTGTCGAGAATCCCTGAAAAAGCGGAGGAAAGACGATGCTGGCGATGGAGCGGCGGCGTGCTCTGGCGGCGCTGCTCGACGAGAACCCGGTGCTGACGGTCGAGGCGCTGGCCCGTCGCTTCGCGGTCTCGGCGCAGACCGTGCGCCGCGACCTGTCCTCGCTCGAGCGCAGCGGCCTTATCACGCGCGCCTACGGCGGCGCCGTAGCGCGCGCGGCCCCCTTGAGCCGCGAGTCGGCCTTCACGGCGCGTGAGGAAGAGCGCGCCGAGCAGAAGCGGGCCATCGCGCACGCCGCCCTCTCGCTCGTCGTCCCCGGTTCGACCGTGATGTTCGACGCCTCGACCACGGTGCTCCAACTGGCCTACACCCTGCCCTACGACATCGAACTCGCCGCCATCGTCAACGCCCTGCCCATCGCCCTGGAGTTAGGCAAGCGTCCCCTTGTGTCCACCATCGGCATTGGGGGCGTCCTGCGGGCGACCTCGCTCTCGTTTAGCGGGCCGATCGCCGAGTCCGCCCTGCGCCGCCTCTATGCCGACATGGCCTTTATCTCCGCGCGCGGCCTCTCGCCCGCGCGCGGCCTCACCGAGGCCAACCCCTCCGAATCCTCGCTCAAAGAGATCATGACGGCCAACGCCACGCGCGTGGCGGCGCTGATCGACTCGTCCAAGCTGAACTCGTCGGCCCTCAGCTACTTCGCCCCCGTGGAGGCGATCCACACACTCGTGACCGACGACGGCGCCGACCCCCACATCCTGGCCCTGCTCCGCGAGCGCGGCGTCGAGATCATCGTCGCCGCGCTCGATGCCGCGATGGATCAACCCTAGGACGCCAGTCGCGCTGCTAGGGCCGACCGCTCAGGAAAGGCAGCGCCTAGCGCTCGAATCTCTTGACGGCGTCCGCGCTCAAGGGAGTGAAGAAGTTCACCAGATTGCCGTCAGGGTCGCGGAACAGCAACGATCGGTTGCCCCACGGCATCGTTGTCGGCTCTTGGACAAACGCGCTGACCACAGTCTTCAGCTTCTTATACTCCTGGTCGACATCGTTGACGCGGAACTCGATGATGGCGGAATGGTTGTCCGCCGAGCGCGCGACGCCTGCCCCGAACAGCGGCATGGTGCGCGTATGGCCAAGTGCCAACGTGCAGGACGGGGTGACGAGCTCCGCGAAGTCGTCCGTGGCCCATCTGACCACTAGCCCGGTAACCTGTTCATAAAAGTCGGCCAGTCGCCGAACGTCGTCTGTAATCACTCGGACCGAACGAAAGTCCACGGGAGACTCCTTCCATCGTGCGTGTAGGCTGCACTACCACTACGCAGCAATATGCTACGCTACAGTAGCGTAGCATAAGAGCGAGGGAGCGTCAAGACGTGTCGAAGTCAAACTTGGTGGATGCTCACGGGTCATCGCACCCCACGAACGGCAGCGGCCTTGAGGCGCTCAATGCACGTGTGCGTCGCTCTAAAGAGGTCGTGCTTGGGGCCACGTTCGACCTCCTGACCGAGAGCGGAGTGGGCGGTGTCAGTGTCGACGAGGTTTCTCGCCGCTCCGGGGTCGCCAAGACCACCATTTATCGACACTGGGCCACACGGTCCGCTCTTATTCTAGACGCGTGCTCACGCATAAGCGCGGAACAGGAGGTCCCCGATACAGGCGGTTTCGAGAGTGATGTGACAGCTCTGCTGACCGGCCTCGCCACGCTTCTGACCACCGCGCGATGGTCTTCCGTCGTGCCGTCAATTATCGATGCCGCTGAGCGTGATCCTGACCTTGCTCAGATCCACCAGAGGATTCAACGAGAGCACACGGCGCCGCTGCAGGCGGTTATCGCACGCGCGGTGCGCAAAGGCGACCTACAGGCAAGCACCGATCCGTCCGCTTTGAGCGCGGCCCTGGTCGGCCCTCTGTTTTACCGTCGCTGGTTTTCACGTGAACCTCTTGACGACGAGTTTGTGCGCTCTATCGTCAGGACGGCGCTCACCACGCGCTAACGCGCAGGCCCTGTCGTCGCCGCGGCGGCGACGATCCAGGTGGTCAATCCGCCCCTACCGCACGCAAGCGGCATGACCACGACGTGGCCTAGGCCCGCCGGATGGGCGTGGATAGCCTGTGGCCGCGCCGGCCTAGCAGGACGGTGGGACACCACTGTCACGCACCGCGCCGCCTTAACTGACAGGCGCGCCGCCTGTCTCGACGAGCAGTGTGTCGACCTCGGCCTCGTAGAGCAGCGTAGGGTCGAAGCCCATCCCCGCGAAGTGCCCCGCGACCTCCAGGCTAATCAGGCCGTGCAGGCGGGTCCACCAGATCACGCCGCGCCGGAACACGTGACCGGGCATCCGCGCCTCGCCGTCTTGCATCCACGCGTCGAACTGCCTGTCTAACGTCGAGAGACGCGCATCGAGCGCGCCGGCAGGGGCCGCGGACTCCGCGAGCGCCGTGAGGATTGGCGTGAAGACGCGCTGAGCGAGCGGGACCGTGCCCGCGGGCGCGGTGTAGCCCGGCACGGGCGTGCCGTACAAGAGCAGATAGCGGTGGGGCTGCGCCAACGCCCACGCGCGGATCGCCGCTGCGATCGCGCGTAGACGCGCGCCCGGCGTGGCCTGGCCCACGCGCTCTACGGCGGTCTCTAGCGCCATGGCGAGGTCGCCGTACGCGTCGACGATGAGATCGGTCAAAAGCGCGTCACGACTCGCGAAGTAGCGGTAGAGCGCCGGCCCCGTCACGCCCATCTCTTTGCCGATGGCGTTGAGCGAGACCGCGTCCATCCCGCCCTCAGCCATCTGGCGCAGCGCGATCTCCTTCGCCTCCTCACGGGTCTCCGCGCGGTACCGCGCGCGCCGGCTCAGCGTCTGTCCATCCATCTTATCTCCCCTCCCCACGCGCCTCTCCTATCCAGAAGGGCTCAGCGTGGACGCGTAACGTCTCAATACATTTATTAGATAGAATAACATAAAAAACAGCACATAGATTTTGTGATAGGCATTGACAAAGCGAACGAGACGGACTATGATGATTTTGTTAGACGATATAACAAAAGAAAGAGCCGATAGCAAAGTGCCGGCGGAGGGAATGATGATGGGAGAAATAATAGTGGACGCGTTACAAGACGATCAGGAGGGCGAGGACCGCGGCGGTCAATTGTCCCGGCGGCCGGGGCTTGGCGCCGGGGCAGCGGCGGCTCTGGCCTCGGCCCTGGCCGCCAACACGTACTCCGCCCACCACGGCAGCGACGCGATCTGGGCGGACTGGATCGCGCTGTGGAATGGGGATCTCGGCCGCGCCGCCCAGATCATCGCCCCCGACATCACGCTCCACATGACGCCGATCGGCGGGGGGAGCGTGGCCGCGCTCGCCAGCCCGGCCGGGATGGCGCGGTGGATCGGGGGGCTGCACGCGGCGATGGCGTCGCTCCATTTCGCCGTCCAAGTGGCCCCCTTGTTCCAGGGGGATATGATCGCGGGACGCTGGCTCGTCACGGGGCGCTATGCTGGCGGGTTTCCGGGCGCGAAGGCGAAACCAGGGACACCGATAGCGTTCGCGGGCGCGGACTTCTTACGCATCAAGGACGGTAAGATCGCCGAGTACTGGTTGAGCGCTGACGTCCTCGACCTCATGGGTCAACTCGGGATGATCGGCTGACCACCACGCCGCGGAGGGCGCGACGAGAGGCGTGGAGACGATGTCCCACGTGCCCACGGCTACCACAAAAGAAACGAATAATAACACAAGGAAGGGTAAGACAATGATAGCGACAGAGATCGTATTACCGGGCATCGGTGCGCCGGAGACCCTCACAGTGCGGCAGCGGGAGCTGCCCGAGCCGCGTAAGGGCGAGGTCGTGATCCGCGTCGAGGCGTCGGGCATCTCTTTTGCCGAGCAATCGATGCGTCGGGGACGCTATCCAGGCCAGCCCCCCTTCCCCTTCGTGCCGGGCTACGACTTGGTGGGCATGGTAACCGCGCGCGGCGCTGGCGTCACCGAGGTCGCGGTCGGCCAACGGGTCGCGGCGGTGACGAAGACGGGAGGCTGGGCCGACTACGCCGTGCTCAGCACGGCGGGCCTCGTCCCCGTGCCCGATGGGGTGGACGCCGCCGAGGCGGAAACGGCGGTCGTCAATGGCGTGACCGCCTGGCAGATGCTGCACCGCCTGGCGCGGGTGCGTGCCGGGCAGACCGTCCTGGTGCATGGCGCGTCGGGTGGCGTCGGCGTGCTGCTGGTGCAGCTCGCCCGGCTGGCCAGCGCGCGGGTCATCGGGACCGCCTCCCCTGCTAAGCACGACGCGGTGCGCGCGCTCGGGGCCGAGCCCCTCGACTACCATGGCGGCGACCTCGTGGCCCGCGTCCGCGCGCTCGCGCCGGGCGGGGTCGACGTGGTCTTCGACCATCTCGGCGGCCAGAGCGTGTACGACTCGTGGGCGCTGCTCGCCCCCGGCGGCACGCTCGTGTCTTACGGCCTGGCGTCCAAGCTCGACGCCCCGGGCTCGATGCTGGGAGCGTTCCTTCCGTTCCTGGGCCGCATCTACCTGTGGAACCTCCTGCCGAACGGCCACCGCGCCGCGTTCTACAACTTATGGGGCGGCAAGACCCTCAGGCCCCGCACGTTTCAACGGGAGCTTAACGCGGCGCTGACGGAGGTGTTCGCCTTGCTGGCCCAGGGGCGCATTCAGGCGCAGATTGCCCGCCGGCTGCCGCTCGAGCAGGCGGCGGAGGGCATGCGTCTGGCCGAGTCCGGCGCCGTCATGGGCAAGGTCGTGCTGGTCCCCGGCCTCGTCTAAGACCCGCCCGTGAACGACATGGGAGCCGGCGCACCGGCTCCCACGCATACTCTGCCGAGAATGCTAAAGGCGCTGCACCTATCAGCGCGCGTCGTAGGCAGGCAGCCGGGAGGGAGGGCAGGATTTGGACTCGGCCACATGAAAGGATGTTGCTCGTATATTGGAGGAGTCGATCTCACGGCGAGGGTGAGGGCGGGGATGCTGATGAGGCAATGACCTCGTTCGCCAGTTTGTCCCCTCTCGCCGCAGGTC
>JAABUX010001517.1_pt1 | contig 34826 bp, 37 predicted proteins | sample 5561851 | NCBI WGS metagenome assembly JAABUX01 (sample SAMN10711883, study PRJNA513361) | rock metagenome | isolation source: Antarctica rocks | place: Antarctica: Victoria Land, Richard Nunatak red sandstone | collected 2016-01-03
ACGCAATGTCACACTTGTATCCAGGGTGGCTTCGTAGTCCACCATCTTAAAGATTCGAGGCATAGCTGCTCATTGTCACTTGCCTCACTCTGACACATCGGTGTTTCTCCGACAACCTGCTAGCCCAGACCAATAATATCGACCACGTTTATAAAACCTCACTCTACCAACTGGCTCAAAAGCAATATGACGCCTTTGACCAAGTCCTGCAACTGATTGCCCAAATCAGTGAGCTGAATTTGGTTTACTTGATGCGTCAAGGAGGCAAAGGAATTCAGTCGCCGCCCCCACCTCAAGGTGCCGGAAACAACTCAGGCGAGCCAAAGCGAAACACATCACCCTCCGAGCCACCCCCGCAACCAGAACCAGAATCGGTTGTGGAGCAGTATTGCCGTCGCGCCCAAGTGTTGATGGCGAAGAATAACTTTGCCCAAGCCAGGGTAGAGTTACAGGATGCCCTTAAGCTAGAGCCTAATAATAGTCGGTGCCATAGCTTGATCGGGGTGGTTTATTTGAAACAAAATCAGAACACGATGGCTAAGATTCATATAAAAAAAGCATTGGAATTGAACCCCCAAGAACCAATGGCGTTAAAGGGCAAACAGTTCTTAGACAAGCTGGCTCAAAAAGCCAGTGTTCAGACGAATGGCAAACCAAAGCCTACTCCGGGTAATGTATCATATAAGTCCGATGGCAGCGGGTTGTTTGGTGGTATGTTTGGCGGGAATAAAAAGTGATGGTGTATCAACCGCCAGCTGGGGCAAGGGATTTATTGCCCCTGGAAGTAGCTCAAAAAAGCTGGATCGAAGACCGGTTGCAGCAGGTGTTTCACCGCTGGGGTTATCACCGGATTATCACCTCGACTCTGGAGCGGTTAGATACGCTGATGGCTGGTGGAGCAATTCAGCGGTCAACGGTGATTCAATTACAGAATGCCCAAGATGAGGAACTGGGGCTGCGTCCAGAGCTGACAGCCTCGATCGCACGGGCAGCTGTAACTCGAATGGCGGGTGTAACCTATCCGCAACGCCTCTACTACAATGCCAATGTGTTCCGCCGGACAGGAGAAAGCAGCCACAATCGGCAGCAGGAGTTTTATCAAGCAGGGGTGGAGTTGCTGGGCGGCGGCGGCTGGCTAGCTGATGCTGAGGTGCTCCTGCTGCTGGCAGACTGCCTGAATAACTTGGGTTTGAGCCGGTGGTGTTTGATTCTAGGGGAGGCAGGAATCGCGCGATCGCTGCTAGCAACCTTTCCAGCTGCTTTGCAAGACCAAGTGCGTCATGCGATCGCCAATCTTGACCGAGTTACCCTCGAAACTCTGCCTCTGAGTCCTGAACTGCGGGAACGGGCTAAAATAATGCTCGATCTGCGCGGACGTCCAGCTGATGTATTGGAACAAGTTGGCAGCTTGGATCTAGACCAACCTCACAAAGACACACTCAACCATCTCAAATCTCTGGTTGAGTTACTGGATGAGTGCTTCCCCATGCAGTCCGGTCAATCTGCAACGAATTTTCCTTTGATCCTCGATCTCAGTCTGATCCAGACCTTCGACTACTACACCGGCATTGTGTTTGAAGTCGTAAGCGACACCGAGGCGCAAGCGCGGGTTTTAGGGCAGGGGGGTCGCTATGACCAGCTGCTGGGACTCTATCATCCGCAAGGGCAAACAGTCCCAGGAATTGGGTTTGTACTTAACATCGAAGACTTACACCAAGTTCTGCTATCTACCAATCAGCTGCCTAAGCAAACCCCAGCCAGCAACTGGCTCGTCGTACCAGAGACACCTCAGGCATACGCCGCCGCCTTTACCTACGCCGAAAAACTGAGAAATTCCAAGCATTTAGTCCAGGTTGAAATCGATTTAGGAGGTCGCGATCCCGACGCTATCCGCGAGTACGCCCGTCGTCGTCGCATCCACCAAATTGCCTGGCTCAAAGCGGAAGATCTACCCGTGATTGAGTCACTGACTGATACGGCGAGCCTCTCACTTTTGCCAGAACAATAACTACTTAACAGGAGTCTGGGAGTCTCCGATTGAAAAAGGACTCTTGGGCTGGGGGGACTCTTTGTTAAGTTTTGTAAAATCGTAGTATATTCATACACAGGTGAATGCATTTAAGAAATGGATACAAATACCTAAGTTATCGCTGTTAGGCTAGAGAAAAACGTCAAAACACGAACTTTTCAAAACAAAGTCTGAGGAGAAAACACTATGGCGCACACGATTCTTACCGACACCTGTGAAGGCTATGGCGATTGCGTCGATGCCTGCCCGGTTGCTTGTATTCACGAAGGTCCTAGCAAAAACGTCAAAGGTTTTGACTGGTACTGGATTGACTTTGCCACCTGTATAGATTGCGGCATCTGTATACAAGTTTGCCCAGTAGAAGGGGCGATCATTCCAGAAGAGCGACCGGATTTGCAGAAAACGCCACAATAGCGCCCTTCGCAGTTAAAATTGAGCGAACGAATGTCCACTCTGTGGTTTTAAAACTCCACCCTCCCCATCTCCAAACTATCCGCGCCCATGCTGAAAGCACCTATCCCGATGAATGCTGCGGCATAATGCTAGGGCAGCTGGGTGATGATGGCAAAACCCTTGTAGAAGTTTGGGCAACAGAGAACGCCTGGAGTGCCGAAACAACTGGTGCTTACCCAGATGATGAACTGGTGACGACTAGAACTCGTCGATATGCGATCGCCCCCGCAGTCCTTCTCCAAGCGCAACGCTATGCACGCGATCGCCACCTGGATATAATTGGAATTTACCACTCTCACCCCGATCATCCAGCAATTCCGTCTGAATTTGATCGGGTGTGCGCTTGGCATCAATACTCGTATATCATAGTTTCCGTTCAACAAGGCAAAGCTTGTGACCTCAATAGCTGGAACCTCGATGATGACAATCGCTTCCAGCCAGAGGAAATTCTCACCGTTTGATCATTTAGAAGACTTGCGGTGAGCGCGTCTTAAAAATTGCTCCTCCGGAGAGACTGCTATGTTAAATCCCAATCTGGATGAGATCCAGCTGACAAAAGAAGAATACGCACGCTACTCCCGCCACGTCATCTTGCCAGAGGTAGGGCTAGAAGGGCAGAAACGCCTGAAAGCTGCCAGTGTCCTCTGTATTGGCACAGGTGGGCTGGGCGCTCCCTTGCTGTTGTATTTAGCAGCAGCAGGAGTTGGAAGGCTGGGAATTGTGGACTTTGATGTTGTAGATAACTCCAATCTGCATCGTCAAGTCATCCACGGGACTTCTTGGGTAGGCAAGCCCAAGAGCGAATCTGCTAAAAACAGAGTTTTAGAGATTAATCCCAACTGTAATGTGGATCTTTATGAAACTCGGCTGACTTCTGAGAACGCCCTAGACCTGATCAAGCCCTACGATATTGTAGTAGATGGCACGGATAACTTCCCCACGCGTTATCTAGTAAACGACGCCTGTGTGCTGTTGAACAAGCCCAATGTCTACGGCTCGATCTTACGGTTTGAAGGGCAAGCGACAGTCTTTAACTACGAAGGTGGCCCCAACTACCGCGATCTCTATCCCGAACCACCACCACCAGGCATGGTTCCCTCCTGTGCTGAAGGCGGCGTACTCGGTGTGCTGTGCGGCATTATTGGCACAATCCAGGCTACTGAAGCGATTAAAATCATCTTGGGTCAAGGGACTACTCTCAGCGGTCGCTTGCTGCTGTACAACGCCCTAGATATGAAGTTCCGCGAACTGAAGCTCCGGCCTAATCCAGTACGTCCGGTGATTGAAAAGTTGATTGACTACGAAGAATTCTGTGGGATTCCACAAGCAAGGGCAGAGGAGGCGAAACAGCAGATGACAATGCAAGAAATGACGGTTCAGGAATTGAAGGAATTGCTCGATAGCGGTACCAGTGACTTTGTGCTGCTTGATGTCCGCGAGCCTCATGAGTATGAAATTGCCCAAATTCCGGGATCAGTTTTGGTGCCGTTACCAGACATTGAACGCGGGGAAGGGATTGATCAAGTCAAGGAATTGCTCAATGGACATAGGTTGATTGCTCACTGCAAGATGGGCGGGCGATCGGCGAAGGCGCTCGGCATTTTGAAGCAAGCTGGGATTGAAGGCACCAATGTGAAGGGCGGTATTACCGCTTGGAGTCGGGAAATTGACCCCTCTGTGCCGGAATATTAATTAGCGCCGCTAAAAAATACTCGGCGTCGGGCTGTGCAACAAGGAGACTCCATGTGCCAGCCCGTTTCTTTGGTCTTAGTTGACATTTAATATTAGTTAGAACTATTGGGAGAACCCAGCAATGCCCATAGCTGTGAGTCTGTAAAATCAGGGATCACTAACATTGCCCCCAGTGCGTAGAGGTCTCCTGGCTCTTGGGTTGAAGCGATACCAACTGTTGGGATGCCCGCTCCGACAGCAGCGCGGATTCCAGAGGGTGAGTCTTCAAAAGCTAGTGCTTGCTCTGGAGTTATGCCAAAGTAGTTGAGAATATGCTGATAGGGGGCAGGATCAGGCTTAGGTATTCCGATCTCTTCAGATACGACTACCTGATCAAAGGCTGCTTGCAGATTCAGAACTTTCAACATATAGTCAGCATTCTGACGCGGAGCATTAGTCACCACGGCTTGTTTAAGTCCGCGTGCATTTGCCAACCTGATCACGTTGAGGAGTCCAGGGAGAGGGGTGAGTTCAGGAGCCAGTTCACGGAAGCGAGCCTCTTTTCGGTCACTGAACTTAATTACTGCTTCTGGCGATAGCTCTGGCAGCACTTCTCTAACAATATCTGGGTTGAGTCGTCCACTCATGTGGGTGAGGTAGAACTCTTCATCAATCTCTTTGCCGTAGTCCCTCAATAGTTGCTGCCAAGCTTGGTAGTGTAACGGGTCAGTATTGACGATGGTTCCATCTAGGTCGTACAGGATTGCTGCAAGCATGGTTACTCTGTTAAGAGCTGAGCGATTGTAATGACGTTAACACGCCATAATCTAACCTAGCCACGCAATCAACAGGGGTCAGGGGGAGCCAGGCTGCATGGCCTCGCTCCGTCCGCAGAACTGGTCTTTAGAGGTCAGAAAGGTCAGTAAAATTGTCTTATTTCCTTGACCCCTATTCTTGTCACACACACCTGTTCTCATATAGCGGTTTGCATTTGAGTGCGATACACCGCAAGTCAAGCCCTATATGACATTGTCCTGCTGATGCTGTACTTCATCCGAACGCAAACCGCTATAGTTTCCCTGGCTGAGTAAAAGACCACTGATCAGGCGGGATCAATTCACTGCAAAGGTTAGATAGGTATTTTTGCCCTGCTAAATTCCGCCAACTCTCTGAGAGTTGTGTATAAGAAGGTTACAATTCCCAGTTTTTGTTAATAAATGTTGCACAGACTTGAGCCCGTTGCTAGGGTGTGTACACAAAGTTGTTTGTGGTTGATGCTTGGATCTAGGAGACATACCACCCATGCTCTACATCAATCTTGGATAGTCCAACTTATACCCCGATCACGAGTCACTTTTCGTCTCACTGCGCCTCAAGGATGCTTTTCTCTGCTTTCATCTGATCGGCGAGCGGACAGAAAGCGCATTGAGACCTCAACTTTAGAGGTTTTGGTTATGAACATTCAAGGAAAGACAGCTCTGGTTACAGGAGCCAACCGTGGAATTGGGCGAGCGATCGCTCTGGAACTAGCCCAACAAGGAGTCAAACGCCTGTTGTTGCTGGCACGCGATCGCCAGCGCTTAGCTGAAGTGGCGACGGAAATAAAGGCACTGGGCGTGGAAGTAGTGATCCTGGCTTTGGATCTAACGCAGCCGGTAGAGGTGAATATTGCGCTGGCGCAAGCTTGGCGAGATCATGGGCCAATTCATCTGCTGGTCAATTGTGCTGGAGTTGCCCACCAAGCTCCCTTTTTGCACTCCCAACTGCGGCAGGTGCAGGAAGAAATCGCGATTAATTTAGTCGGCATGTACACTATCACCCGCCTAGTTGCCCGCCGCATGGCAGCACAAAGGGAAGGGAGAATCGTTAACGTTTCTAGCTTGATGGGCAAGGTGGCCGCTCCGACGATGGCTACCTATTCCGCCACCAAGTTTGCGATTTTGGGGTTTACCCAAGCCTTGCGCGGTGAATTAGCAGAACACAATATTAGGGTTACGGCTTTGCTGCCATCCCTGACCGATACTGACATGGTGCGAGAATTACAGTGGTTTCGCTGGGTAGTGCCGATGACTCCCGAGCAAGTGGCGAAGGCACTCGTCGCCGGACTGCACAATGAATCACCTGAAATCTTAGTGGGATGGCAAAGTCATTTAGCGGTCTTGTTCAACCGCATTGCTCCTGGGCTGCTGGAGAAGGTTTTACTGATGGCTGCTCCCCTGTCCAAGAATAGACAAAAGCGCTATCAAAGACTCACACATGCTAGGGCCACCTCACATTAGAGCCTTTTGCTAACGGGGGATGATATCCCTGATTCTGTATACAAGTTAAATGACTTGTATACAGAATATTCACTAAACGTTGGCAATACTGCCGTCAGGCATTGTAGTGTTGCATAATGTAGCCCCAGTCAGGTCTTTATTCAACTTGGCATTGAGCAGGTTTGCCCGTTCTAGATTGGCATTTTTCAAGACTGCATGTTCTAGACTTGCCTCTTCTAGGTTTGCTCCTACTAATTTTGCACTTTTGAAACGTGTGTATTCTAGGTTAGCCCGACTCAGGTCGGCTTCGCTCAGGTCAGCTTCGTTTAGGTATGCCCTAGTCAGGTTTGCCCCACTTAGGTTGATCCCACTTAGGTTTGCCCCAGTCAGGTCTGTGCAGGACAGGTTCTCCCCCGAAAAATCTCTCTCTCCCGCTGCATAGCGCTTTAGAAGTTCATTTTCATCCATATAATTTGCTCACAAATCACCCTTTAAAATTACCCGGTTTTGCCGCCTGTTGGTGGATTGGTAACCAGACGGTCGCCTAGAAGACAAGGGGGAAGAGATTAGCCGATGATCTCGTAACCTGACATGCATGCAGCATCGTAGGTCATGCCGATCGCGGCATAGTCTTCAGACTGTACAGCAACATAGCCCCGGATCTGCGCCCGATCCATCGCAGATTGCAGTTCTGTATCTGGCTGGCATAGCGCAGACTGCACCTTGTTAATGAATGCCGAACCGAGCCGCTGTGCTGCAACTACTGGTGGCATGGGGCATGGTCCAATTGATTCGACGACCCGGAGGCAATGCGACAATTGAGGCGAGTTGCGCAGTTCCTGTTCTAACACGGTGCTATCAATCGCTGAACAGTCAGCCAGTCCGTCAACAACCAGTCTGATGGAACGTTGATGAGAGCCTGACTGGATGACCTTGCCAAAAAAACTACTGGGGTGTTCAGCCTGGATTAGCCTTTGGCGCAACATGTTGTAGCCGCTGTTCGATCCTGGCTCGTTGTAGCACAATGTTTTACCCGCTAAGTCATCAAAGGAATTGATGTCACTCTGGGCGTTGACAATGAGATCACAAAAGTAAACTGGGCGGTGGGAATAGCGGCTAGCTTGCATCACCGGCGCAACTAACGCCTGCAATTGACCGGAGACGACAAAGGATAGCTGTGCGAACGGTAAGCCACAGATAAAAGCAATGTCCACTTGATCTTGCAGCATCATTGGGTCTGACAGCGGCTCGTGTTGGCTTTGAGTGATCTGCGTTTCTACACCCAATACACGACCCAAGTATTCCCCAACTGCCTTATAGAACCAAAACATATTGGGAGCAAGATAAGATACTAATCTGAGTTTGTCGAGTCTGCTCAGATGATGGATTTTTGTAATTGGCATCATGTAAAATCCGACTTTAGTCGTCGGAGGGTTTGGTTTGCCTTCCTGGTTGCCCTGAGTATAGTAGCTGTTGTGATAGTCGCTCCTGGATCTTACACAGTTGGGACGCCGACAACTCAGGCAACTGAGTTAAGGGGTGTCTGGCTGACAAATGTTGATAGTAATGTGCTGTTTGAGCGCCATCGCCTTACCAAAGCCCTGCAACGCCTGCGAGAGCTGAACTTCAACACAGTCTATCCCACCGTTTGGAATTGGGGATATACACTTTACCCGAGCCCAGTTGCCAAAAGGGTAATCGGGCGATCGCTCGATCCTCAACCCGGATTACAGGGGCGAGACATACTCCTCGAGATTGTAAAACAGGGACATCAAAAAGGTATTGCCGTCATCCCCTGGTTTGAATTTGGCTTCATGGCACCAGCTGATTCTGCTCTGGCAACACGTCACCCCCAGTGGCTCACCAGTCGCCGCGACGGTAGCCTGCTTTGGAAAGAAGGTCCCCATAATCGAGTTTGGCTCAATCCGTTTCGTCCAGAAGTGCAGCAGTTTATCCAGGATTTAGTCGTTGAAATAGTTAGCAACTACGATGTGGATGGGATTCAATTCGATGATCATTTCGGCTTTCCATCCGATTTTGGCTATGACGCCTTTACGGTGCATTTGTATCAAAAAGAACACGCTGGTCAGGTTCCCCCTGCCAACCCCCAAGATCCAGGCTGGGTACGCTGGCGGAATGACAAAATTACCGATTTCATGACGCGGCTATTCCGGGCGATCAAAAACCGTAAACCAAAGTGTCTTGTCTCCGTAGCTCCCAACCCCCAAGATTTCTCCTACAACTACTCTTTAGCAGACTGGGAGAGTTGGCAACGGCAGGGGCTAATTGAAGAACTCATCGTGCAAGTGTATCGAGATGACCTCAGTAACTTTATTGCAGAATTGGAGCGACCAGAAGTCCAGGCAGCACGGAGTCATATTCCAGTAAGTATCGGCATTTTGACTGGGGTGAAACACCAATTTGTTCCTATCGGCCAAATCCAAAATCAAGTGGGGGCTGTTCGCAATCGGGGCTTGGCTGGGGTGTCGTTCTTTTACTATGAAACTTTGTGGAATCTTGCTAAGGAGAAGCAAGCTGAGCGCCAATCTGCCTTGCAGCGACTATTTCCAACATCGGTGGAGCGACCGAATATTTTGTCTGGGTGGAAGCCATGACTAACCTGTTACAAACCCCCAATGCCCAGACGGCCCGCCAAAGCCGGGGTTAAAGGTAGTAGGGTGGCAACCATTAAAAACAGAGCCAAAAGACCCAAAGCCGCTCGCGCATCATCGGGTTCAGTCAGCTCATTCAGGCTAGGACGCTCCAAATCCCGTTGTAAGAATACAATTACAATTGCCCAGTACAAGGCCAGAGGATTTGCCAGAGATGCGATCGCCAGCACAATTAACGTCGCCACCGTTGTCTGCCCCGCAGTTTTGCGTCCATAGATTGCTTGGACAATCCGGCCCCCATCCAGCTGCCCAGCTGGCATTAAGTTCAACGCCGTAATCACCAAGCCCAGCCACCCAATCACCGTCAGCGGGTGGACATCCACCATCGGCCCATGTACGGCAGAACCAAGAACAACCCGTGCCAGCGTTCCCACCAAAATCGAACCCTGGAAAAACTCAGCTGGCACTTGAAACAAGCTGCCTTTATGGGAAAGCAGTAAGCCCACTACCAGCATCAACAAAGATAGAATGCCCCCAGCAGCTGGCCCTGAAGCGGCAACATCAAACAGAACTTTGCGGTTCGGCACCAGAGACTCAAACCGCGTAACAGCACCAAAAGAGCCAATTTGCAAGGTAGGAAGAAAAAACGGAGGACTGAGGCGAACCTGGTGACGACGGGCAAGCAACCGATGACCAATTTCATGGGCAGCCAGTACCGCTAAAATGCCAGCAGCAATCGGCAGGGGTTCTCTAAAACGCTCTGTCTGAGTAAAGAAATCGAAGCCTAGTAATAGCCCCCCAGTTTCAAAACTTGTGGCTATCGTCGCTACCAACAGTACAACCGCCAAGATTTTTTGGGGAAACGTTGTTGGTCGCGGGTCATTACTGCTGGGAAGGACAATGACGAAGGGCTTCCCGTCCATATTGTCTACTAAGAAGAGTCGGTAGTGAACGCCCAGTCGCTCCTGCAAACTACTACTCAAACGCTCGTAAACTGCCTCTGGCTCTCCCCGCAAATTGCCTTTGAAGATCGCCCCCTCTTGATAGGGAATAGTTTCCGTGGCAAAAAACGTATCAATGCCAAAAATCCCTTTAATCGTCCTGAGATCCTCCTCCGGTATCGGCACCACATCCGGGTTCAGCGGCGATTGGGCTGGCTGGGTTGTATCAGCTTGCTCAGTTGTATTTTCTGTTTTATTGGCTTCCTGGGTGTAATTGGCAAGCCTTTGGGTTGCTCTTGAACGCAGCACCGCATCTTGACCTGCGGCTCTGAGTCGATTCCCCAGCAAGATGTACAACCCAGTTGAAGCTACCAATAAAAACAGAACACCCACAATATTGATGTAAATCCCCGCTGCGAACAACCCAAAAAACAGTAGCCAGGGAGCAATCAAGACCACCGACTGCAACCAGGCTAAAATTCCCAATTTGCCAAAAGGTCTGGCTCTATAAAAGCCCCAACCCAATATACCGAAAGCAGCCAGTACAATTAGCCCGATTAAAGAGGTTTCTGATGCCGTAAACATTTTTTAATGGAATTGTAGCAGCTACCAATGAATCTACTTTAGCTGAGTAGGATACCGCTTGCGGTGGGCGCGAGTGGGGTATGTCGCGGATAAAATAGAAACATGGCAACCATTGAAATCCTGGGAACTCGGCACGCTTACGAGCTAACGGCTCCGACCAAAGGCCCCCATGCTTTAGTGTTTATCCACGGTTGGCTTTTAAGCCGTGGGTACTGGCAACCCTTGATTGAGCGCTTGGCACCAGATTACCAGTGCCTAGCTTATGATTTGCGCGGTTTTGGTCAGTCGCACAATAGCCCAGAAGCCGAATTGAACTCTCAACAAAAGTCCTTGAGCCCGACCCCGAGATCCCTCGGCGCTGCGGCTCTGGTGACGGCGGCTTCTCGCTATACCCCAGCTGCTTATGCTCAAGATTTGGCAGTCCTACTGCAACAGCTGAATATTACGAGTGCTTGGCTGATCGGTCACTCGCTGGGAGGCACCATTGCCCTCTGGGGAGCCGATCACCTGCCTCAGTGTGTCAAGGGAGTGATCTGTGTCAACGCGGGTGGTGGCATTTATCTCAAGGAAGCCTTTGAGCAGTTTCGCGTCTCTGGTCAGCAGCTGTTGAAACTCCGTCCTCGTTGGCTCAGCCAGTTGCCTTTGATTGATTTGCTGTTTACGCGAGCAAGTGTGGCTCGTCCGATCGCTCGCTGTTGGGGTCGTCAACGCCTGATTGATTTCGTCAGGGCTTCTCCAGCCGCCGCTCTGGGAACGTTGCTGGACTCCACTACAGAGGAGGAAGTTAACCGCTTACCCCAGGTGGTGTCCCAGCTGAGGCAGCCTGTTTATTTCCTTGCCGGTTCACTAGACCCAATTATGGAACCCAAGTATGTCCGCCATTTAGCCAGCTTTCACCCGCTATTTCAACCTTCTGGTAACAATGTAATTGAAATTCCCCAGTGTGGGCACTTGGCAATGCTAGAACAGCCAGATGCTGTCGTTACTCAGATTCGCACTATCCTTGCCCAGCAATAGTTTGATACAGCTGCATTACATCCGTAATCGCTAACCGGGACTGGACGCCTAATGTTAATTCAGAGGTATGACCCCGATTCAGATGGTCAGCTGCGGCACAGCCAATCATCGCGGCGTTATCGGTACAGAATTTGAGGGGGGGAAATAGCACTCGCAGGTTATGAGCAAGAGCGGCGGAATGCAGCTGCTTTCTTAAACCACTGTTAGCAGCCACTCCCCCTCCGACGGCAATAGTGTTGAGACCGTAGTCGAGGGCACATGCGATCGCACGTTTGGCAAGCGATCGCGCCACTGTCTCCTGAAAACTGGCTGCCACATCCGACACCGGCAGCGGGAGTCCCTCCTGTTTAAGCTGTTGCACCAGCCGCAGTACCGCTGTTTTTAACCCACTAAAACTCGAATCATAAGGATGATACCCCCCACCCGGTCGGGAAACATTTCCCTCTGGTAGTGCAAAGGCTTGTGGATTACCAACTCCAGCCAGCTGGTCAATTACAGGTCCACCAGGATAGCCCAGCTGCAACAACCGTGCCACCTTATCAAAGGCTTCACCAGCTGCGTCATCACGGGTTGACCCTAGCGTTTCGTAAATACCACAATCTTTGACATAAATCAAGCTCGTGTGACCACCAGAAACCAGCAGACTCAAGAAAGGCGGCTCTAAACTCTGCTCACTCAAGTAGTTAGCATAGATGTGGCCTTCTAGATGATGAACCCCCAAAAACGGCTTTTGATGCACCATCGCCAGAGTTTTCGCGGCGGTTAAACCGACCAACAGCGCCCCCACCAGTCCAGGCGCACAGGTGGCGGCGATGCCATCAATTTTCGAGAATGAAAGCTGAGCTTGTTCGAGGGAGCGTGCGATCGCCTGATTAATCGTTTCTACGTGTTGGCGCGACGCTATCTCCGGCACTACCCCGCCATACTGCCGGTGGACTGGAATTTGGGAATAAATAATACTACTACAAACTTGACGATTGTTAACAACTGCTACCGCAGTTTCGTCACAACTTGTTTCAATCGCTAAAACGGTTGCCATTGAGGGTTATGCAAAAAGTGAATGGACTTGTTTGAGAAATTTAAACTTTTATTTACTTAAACATTCCTGGTATACCCAGCAAGAGTATGATAGCTTCCAAGTTCTGGAGCGAGCTGGCAAGCCAGACTGCAGGGGGCTGTGCCGTCCGCAGTCTCTGGCACCGTTAGCTTAAGCTCCCTGCGTTCTCTCGCGTCAAAAAAAGCATGTACAAGCCGCTTCGTTTTGTACAACAAACTTTTTGTTTTGTAATAAAGGAAAACAATTCCATGCGACGATGGTTTGCTCTGATTCTCGTCATTGGTCTTTGGCTCAACTTTGCGCCGCAAGCATTAGCGGCCGAAGGGGCTGGTCTTGTACCTTGCAGTGAATCACCTGAGTTTCTTCAACGGGCGGTCAACGCCCGCCGCACCACCGATACCACGGGAGCGCAAGACCGATTTAAACGCTATGCCGACAATGGGGCACTTTGCGGTCCAGAAGGTCTACCTCATCTGATCGTGGATGGTCGTGTTGGTCATCTGGGAGAATTCACAATTCCCAGCATTCTCTTTCTCTATTTTGCCGGTTGGATTGGTTGGGCGGCTCGCTCCTATCTACAGGCGGTCAAAAAATTGGAAGGTGCCAACGAAAGCAAAGAAGTCATTATCGATGTTCCTTTGGCAATCAAATCTGGGTGGGCAGGTGCAACTTGGCCCATAGGAGCCGTGAAAGAATTCCTGACGGGTGAATTGTACGCCAGAGACGAAGAAATCCCCATTTCACCACGCTAGTCCAGCTTAACTCATTTATTTTTTTTGGAGAATGATCCATGGCGACGAATGACGACCAAAAAACGTATTTCCTTCAGTATCTTTCCCTGGCGCCGGTTCTTGCCGTTGTTTCGGTGTCAGTAGCATTCACTACTTGGGCTCTAATTAACTACTTTTTTCCCGATTTCCTCTTCTACGCCCCGAAGCCATAAATTCCAGCGGCGGCTCGAAGATGGCTGCGTAGTGATTGTTAGTGTAGTTTTTCAGCTTGGTTGAGTGAGTAGGGTTTTGAAACTCGCGAGGCGCTAAGTAGATCGCGAGTTTCATTTTTTTTGCTGTCAGCTTTCAGCAAAATTTAAGTTTTATAAAGTTCACTCCCAAGACTGATAGTCAACACCAACTGTTCACATAAAATAATGCCACTACCATTACTAAATACCAACAGGAAATATGGCGCAATCAGTCGATGCATCAAAAGATCGCCCCAGCGATCCAAGAAACCGAGAAGTTGTTCATCCAGTAGAGGGTGATCCGCAAATTGGGAACCTGGAAACGCCGATCAATGCTTCTGGTCTCAGCAAGTGGTTGATTAATATCCAGCCTGGGTATCGACAGGGTTTAACATCTTTTCGTCGAGGGTTTGATGTTGGCCTGACTCAAGGTTTGTGGGTAATTATCCCATTTGTCAAGCTTGGCCCTTTACGGGACACAGATGTTGCGAATATAGCTGGTTTACTCTCAGCCATTGGCCTGATTATTATTTCGACGATTGCTATCTGGCTATACGCTGCTAGCAATCCACCAAGACCGCAGGTTACCGTTACGACCCCTAACCCTCCAGCCGAACTGAATACATCAGCAGGCTGGTACGAGTATGCCAAGGGTTTTCTCATTGGTGGACTTAGCGGTGTGACGATTACCTATTTTGTGCTTTCCAATTGGGGAGCGCTGCAAAATCTGTTTAACTAGTTCGTCGTATTCAGAGGGGCTAGGAGTGAGGGGAACCCCCCTGACCCCTAGCCCCTTTTTTGTGAAGTTTTAAAAAGCAAGGTTCATGCTGTTTAATATTGTCGGTTTAATTAATTTTTCTAAAGTTTGCTGCTAAGACTGAAATTCACACCCATCCCAAAACATAAAATAATGCACATACCATTACTTGATACCAAGAATAAATATGGCGCAAGCAATAGATGCATCAAAAGATCGGCCTAGCGATCCAAGAAATCGGGAGGTTGTCTTTCCAGCAGGGGGTGATCCCCAGCGTGGGAACCTGGAAACGCCTATTAATGATTCTAGCCTCAGTAAGAGGTTCATTAGAAACTTGCCTGCCTATCGCCAGGGTATAACTCCGCTGAGACGGGGTCTAGAAATTGGCATGGCTCATGGTTATTGGCTGCTTGGTCCTTTTGCCAAACTCGGTCCCCTCCGGGATACAGATGTTGCTAACATAGCTGGTTTACTCTCAGCCATTGGCACGGTCGTGATTTCGACCCTGGCTATAGAACTCTACGCCAATAGCAATCCACCTCAACCCCTTGCCACTGTTACAACCCCTCAAGTGCCAGAAGCATTTAAAACACAGTCAGGCTGGAACACTTATGCCAGCGGTTTTCTGATTGGTGGTATTGGCGGTGCCGTGTTTGCCTATTTCCTGGTTTCTAATCTGGAAGTGATTCAAGGTATCCCTAGGAATCTGTTCCATGGGTAGTTAGGTTTAATACTAATTAGGCCCAGAAAGTAAACGCAGATGAACGCAGATGAACGCAGATGGTCTTGGATACTCAAAACGATCTATAGATCATCTGTGTCTTTTGTTTGTTAATAGGAGGAAAATACAGCTGCTTCGATGCAATTTAAAGCGGTTTCAAAATTGTCGTTAATAATTTGAAGATCGAATTCAGCGGCGGCATTAATTTCTGCTTGGGCGCGCAGGAGACGACGAGCGATCGCTTCTTCAGAATCTTGACCGCGACGGCGTATACGCTGCTCTAGTTCCTTCACTGAAGGCGGCAGAATAAAAATGCGGAGTGCTTGGGGAAATGTCTTGTAAATTTGCCGCGCCCCTTCTAGCTCAATTTCTAGCAATATGCACTTGCCCTGAGAAATTTGCTCTTCCACAGGTTGGCGGGGAGTGCCGTAGTAGTTACCGGCAAACTCGGCCCACTCTAGCAGTTCTTGATTATTTGCCATTTGTTCAAACTGGCTGTGGCTGACGAAGTAATAGTGTTTACCGTCGATTTCACCCGGACGGGGGGGACGGGTCGTGATAGATATCGAAAAATACAGTTCTGGATGACGTGTCTTGAGCGATCGCACTAAGGTGCCTTTGCCAACTCCACTGGGGCCGGTCAAAACAATCAGTCTGCCATTCGGGCACTTCGGAGTCTTAGCAGAACTTGAGGTGGGCAAAAGCGGAGTCATCCGAGCAAATAAAAGCAAGTGAAAAAAAAACTTTCGTCTAATTCCACATTTTACTATTGATCCAGGCTAACCACTAACCTCAATTGTCCCCATGACCATCGCGGCCAATCACGAAGCGATTCGCCACCGTTTCCGGCTGAATCGCCGAGAGAATCACATGGCTGGAATCGGTAATAATTACAGCTCGAGTGCGGCGACCGTAGGTGGCGTCAATCAGCTGGCCTCGATCCCGTGCATCGGTAATGATACGCTTAATAGGGGCAGATTCTGGACTGACAATGGCAACCACTCGGTTGGCAGACACAATGTTGCCGAAACCGATGTTGATTAGCTGAATGTCCATGATAATTGACGCAAAATGAGGTGTGAGAAGCTTCATTCAAATTACTTTTCATGGTATAGACAAAAATTTTGACTTACAACGCTAAAATCACGTAAAAACCTGGTTTTTAGGTTTTCTCTGCTTGTTTGTATCGTTTTTTACCAAGAGATATCTATCCATTGGTAGAGGCAAAGACAGACGCTTAACTACAAGACGCCAAAGACGACTGTTTTGCAACCTGTTGACTTTACTACGCTAACCGCCGCTTATAGCGAGCTACGCGCCATCTGGCTGCCAGCGCGTACAGAACAGGTGTATCAGCGCGATCGCTATACGATCTCGGTGGGATTGCGCACGCTCAAAGCGCGGGGATGGCTGGAAATTTCGTGGCATCCTCAAGCCGCTCACATTTGCATTGGCAATCCACCACCCCGGAAACCAGATACATTTACCTTCAGCCAACAGCTGCTGCACCAGCTGGGTGGTTTAGCAGTGGTATCTTGCGCTGCTGTCGCTCCTTGGGAGCGCGTTGTGGATCTCCAGTTTGCCCGTCGTCCAGGAGAACCAGCGCTCTGGCACCTGTACATCGAAATCATGGGCAAATATAGTAACGTTATCCTGACTGACTCGGTTAACCTTATTGTCACTGCCGCCCATCAAGTCAGTCAGCAACAATCCAGCGTCCGTCCGATTCAAACCGGACAGCCCTACGAACCACCACCGGCACTAACTGGTGTGGTTCCCACCCTGAGTGAATCCCAGGAGCGCTGGCAAGAACGGGTGAGTCTGGTACCAGAAGCATTGCGGCGCTCTCTGCTGAAGAGCTATCGCGGCTTGAGTCCGGCGCTGGTGCGGTCAATGGTGCTTTCGTGTGAGCTCGATCCCGACCAATCCACCGATACCCTAAAGGCATCCCATTGGCAACAGCTATTTCGTCGTTGGCAGGAATGGCTGCAAGCTATAGAGCGATTTGAGTTTAATCCCAGTTGGACAACGGATGGATACACGGTACTAGGCTGGGGCGGAGTCGAGCCAGCCCCAACGGTACAAGATTTACTCAACCGCTACTATACCGATCAACTCAATCAACAAGAATTCACGACTCTGCGGCATCAGCTGAGTCAGAAACTCAGCAGTATGCTGGAGAAATTGCGGCTCAAAGCTCGCACCTTTGAAGAACGCTTGCAGCAATCCGCTCAGGCAGATGAGTACCGGCAACAGGCTGACTTGCTGATGGCTCACCTCCAGGAATGGGAACCGGGGATGAAGTCAATTACTCTGCCCGACTTCGACACCGGCAACCCAGTCAAGATCTCTTTAGAGCCAGAGAAAAATGCCGTCCAAAATGCTCAAAGTGTCTACAAGCGTCACCAAAAGCTCAAACGCGCTCGGAGTGCTGTTCAGCCTTTGCTAGCAGAGGTGAAGGCGGAAATTGAGTATTTAGAGCAGGTGGAAGATGCCATTGCCCAGATCGACAAGTACCAAACATCAGAAGACCTGGAAGCGCTCAAGGAAATTCGCGAGGAGCTGATTGGGCAGGGCTATATGGAAGATTCAGAATATGCTCGTCGTAGTTCTGCTGAGGCATCGAGCCGTACAGGCGACTCGGCGAGTAGCCCTTACCAGTACCTCACCCCCAGCGGCTTTGAACTGTTAATCGGTCGCAATAACCGTCAGAATGACCGATTGACCTTTCGTCTGGCTGGGGACTACGACCTCTGGTTCCACGCCCAAGAGATTCCAGGGAGCCATGTGCTAATGCGTCTGGAGCCTGGAGCTGTGCCGGATGAAGCGGATTTGCAGCTCGCAGCTGACCTTGCCGCCTACTACAGTCGCTCCCGTCAAAGTGAGCAAGTGTCGGTTGTCTATACCGAACCAAAGCACGTCTATAAGCCCAAGGGAGCCAAACCGGGCATCGCCATCTATAAGCAAGAGCGTATCCTTTGGGGACAGCCGCAGCGGGGAAACGAATATCTCACTCAGGCAGATAAAAAAATATTTTGAGCTTTATGTAAAAAAAACTGTCTTTATGGTTACAATATTGTCAAGAAAGATTGCCCGATGTGGTGCGGCAACGCACATCCGGGTTTCCTTCAATTGAGAAGACAACGAGAAATTTTTAGACCAGCTGTGGTGAGCTGGTCATTTTTTTAGTGGAGAGGAAATATTAACGACATGCCCTGAGCCTTGGGCTTTCATCAGGGGGGTAGTGATACGGAAGTAGTGGTGAGGTAGAACCATTGTCCCATCAGCATCCTGTATAATATTAGCTAATGCAAATAATCCTCACATAATCGTCCAGGAATTAGTATTTTTGATGACAACAATTTTGGCGTTCTTACTTTACTCATTTGTATTACTACTGTCTAAATTAACACGAGAGTCGATAGAACTATCCCAAAAAATATGTGAAGAACCTTCAGAACGAGTCTGTCCTACCTGTGGCTCTGAGCATTTAATCAAAAATGGTTCAGTTCATAACGGCAAACCAAAATGCCAATGTAAAAGCTGTGGTCACCAATTTGTTGTCAATCTTACTAAAACCACTGTTTCACAGGAAATCAAGCAGCTGATTGATCGGCTCTTGCTTGAGAGGATATCGTTGCGAGGAATTGCCAGGGTGACTCAGGTAAGTTGGTCTTGGTTGCAAGATTATGTCAATCAAAAGCTAGCTCGAACTCCGCGCCAGGTCAAGGTTCCAGAAAAACCACTAGGTAAATTGATTATTGAATGTGACGAGATGTGGTCATTTGTTGATCGCAAGAAAAATGAGGTCTATATCTGGCTAGCAATCGACCGCAATTCTCGAAAAATTGTCGGTTGTTTCGTGGGAGATAGAACGAGAAAATCAGCCAGTAAATTATGGGCTTCTTTACCAGAGATTTATCAGCAATCTGCCTTTGCTTATACAGATTTTTGGCAAGCTTACCAGACAGTTATTCCCCATAAACGTCATCGAGCTGTTGGCAAGGAAACAGGTCTAACTAATCATATTGAAAGGTTGAATAATACCTTCAGACAACGAGTTTCTCGACTGGTGAGAGCAAGTCTATCATTCTCCAAAAAGATGAACAATCATATTGGAGCTGTTTGGTACTTCATTCATGGCTACAATGCAGAGCTAGACAGGATTTGAGCCTCACCACTACTTCCATATCACTACCTGTCTGGCTGCGATCAATAGAATAACCAAATCCCCAGAGTGACCGCCAGTAACTTTACCGGCCACTGCCCTGCTGCGTTCCGGTAGCCTCCATCGTACTTCTGGACGATGCGCTTCGCGTATGCTGCTGGGGGCGATCGCGCTCACATCAAAATTACCAGAGTACTTTATCTGCCCCTGTGATAATCCGCTGCTCAAGAGGGGAGGAGACAAATTTAGCCCCGCTCTTGGGTTCGCGGATTGTGCCATCCAACTCGACCATTAACAGGTTCTTGAACGTCTCTGCCACGGGTAATTCGCTTATTGGCCTGCTTCAAACACTTAGGATGATATTGTTTCAAGAGGGATAAGGCAGTAGGCTAAGAACTTTGATAAAGCGATAATCGCGCTGATTTTTACTTAGCAGGGGAGCCTCTATCACTTTGGCGGTGGCGGCAATTAAAGCATCGGCAATTAATAAGCCGTGACTGAGGCGGTAGTTGTGAAGCAGGTCGATAGCCCTATCTGATATTGCTTCGTTGAGTTTAACGATTTCAAATCGACGGATAAACCGTTCTAAAATTTGCAATTCAGTCTGATTACGGCACCCTACAAGCATTTCCATTTGAGTAATGACACTGATTGCCAATGTCGAAGTCTGAGCTTCTGCTTCAAGACGAGCAATGGCGATTTCCTCGCGACGACCAACATCGATCAATATATCAGTGTCCACCAAAAGCTTCTACACCATTTCAAAGAAGCCATTCTTTTGAGCGAGTGGCGCGAACCCACTGGGTACTCTCTTGCAGGTCTTCTCGATCCTGCCAAAGACCAAGGAAGGGCTCAGAGCGCAAATCTTGTTGGTTAGGCTGCTCAGGAGACTGCGGCTTCCTTCCTCGCTGCTTTAAAAAGGCAATAAAGTCAGCGACTTCTTGCTGGTCACTGGGGGGTAAGGTTGTAAATTGCTGCCAGATATCTTGGGATTCCATAATTTAAAATTAAGGGTTGTTCACAAAGCTAATCCTAGAATTATTAGAGCTTATTCTAGTTATAAGGGTGAAGTGATTTCATTGCAATTTTTCCTCATTTAAGAACGGTTTCGGCTTTCTCAACTGAGTTATCGCCTACCCCCAAAGTCAGATGCAAAGGGGTGTGCGATGGGTACGCCTTCACCACCTGGCGGTAAACTTCGTAGTTAGTGGGCAGCGTCCTGTCTTGATCGTCCACTTTATATGTAAGTCGGTACTCCACGTTTTTTAACAGTTCGGGCTTGCTTGCCTCTTCTTGGGGTCTAATCCGTTGTTCCACTTCATCAACGGTAGGTCGCGGCGGTAGAGCTGGCCACCACAGCCCCCGGTCATCAGGGCCAGTGACAGCTCCTTCTGGTTTCAAGCCGTTGCGATTGAGCAAGGAGGTTTCGGCAAAAGTTTCAAGGCGCGGTGATCTCTCACTCGCTAAGTTGTTGGCATATTTTACTTGCCAAGTGTAAGTGGTGAGCGCTGTTGCTTCATATTGTTCAGTGGTGAGGGTAGTGCAACTGGTGAGTGTAAACGCGGTTATAATCGCTGCAACAATCAAAAATATCGCCTTGCACATAATTCATCCAAATTAAACACTCTTCCTGGGTAGCAGGTTCACCCCCGACAGATTAGCAGGAAACTGCAAAACCTCTACGTCCCAACCTGGCCGGTAAATTTTAACTCCTCACCTGGAGTTAGGTGGAACATAGAACTTTTCTAGCAATAAAAGTGACCAAAAAAGCCGCGATCGCGCCAGTAACACCACAATAATAATGATTCCCACTATCACGCTGCGAACTTCATTTCCCCAAGTCCATTGCAAATCACCGAGATAATGCGAACCAATCAGCACTGTATGAATGCCAGCTAATAGTAAAGCCGGAACGCCCAGTAGATGAATTTGTCGCCACCGCTTTCCCAATGCCTTCTGCAAGAGGTCAAAACTGGTAAGAGCAGCTGGGGTGATCAACACCAGTGCTAAGGCACCCGCTCCAATAGCCAGCTGATACACCGGCAGCATGAAGGAAAAAGCATCAAGGTTCCAGTTCAGCGTATGGTCGAGCATATGACTGGTGTGAGCCAGTGCCAGCACAAATGCGCCAACTCCTAAGGCGCGTCGGTAACGCAAGGGGTGCGGCCACAATTGGCTAATTGGACGGGCAACCAGCGCCAGGATCAGAAATATCAGTGCGGCATGGCCTGTGTAGTCCACCATATCGCCAGTACGCAAAAGCGTGAGTACCCCGATGGTCAGTGTTACCCAGCCTCCGATCCTAAATAGCTGGCTGCGTCGGTCAGCACTCAATCTAGACGCCGAGATCCCAACGCCGAGCATGGTTGGCATCGTTCCCAGTCCAAAAGCCAGCATCGTTGCCGCCCCCATCCAGAGGTTGCCGGTTTGGGCTGCCTTGAGCTGAGCAGCATATAGGAACCCACAGGGAATTAAACCCCAAACCATACCCAAAAGGGCAGGCGTCCACCAGCCCTTTTGCAGCGAGAGCTTAACCATCGCGGCACTTAGGCGCTGATGCCAGCTGCCCTGTGTCAGTGGGTGTAGCACTGGGAGACGGGGCAGGAATTCTGGTTTAATCTGCACAAGGCCAAACCAGACCAGCAAGATGCCTGTAAGAATTGCGATCCACTGGCGTAGGACGCTGCCTATCCCAGCCATCTGTCCACTGGCAATCAAGACGGAACCCAGCCCGCCAATGCCAGCACCAACCAGGGCGTAACTCACTATCCGCCCCAAGTTCAGCAGCCCGTGAAAATAGAGTTGCTGACGCCAATGCTGAGCGGTCTGTTGCCGTTGGGAGAGCGAGAACGCCACCGTCAGGGGGCCACACATTCCAACGCAGTGACCAAAGCTTCCCAGGAAACCTAGGGCCATGATCAGCAGTAGGTCTAGCATACTGGGGTAGGTAACTGTTTCAATTAAGTTCTCCTGTTCTCAAGACTTGTCACAGATGCCCCCCATGATTTTGAGTTGAGTTGTTGCTTGCGTCAAAAGACAGGCTGTCAAACTTCGCCCCCAGCACCTCACTTTTCAAGTTTTGGGTGTAACCTGTTTTAGAAAGCACACTATGGTGTTATGACTCCTCTACCCAACTACCATCCTAAACAACTCTCCCTCGGTCCTTTGGAGACAGAGATTTTGAACATTATCTGGGAACTTGGTGAAGCCACAGTTAAGGATGTGCATCAACGCATTTTAGCTGACCCAGTGCGGGAGTTAGCCTATACCTCCGTAACCACGGTGCTACGTCGCCTCACCGAAAAAGGTTGGCTGGCCTGTGATAAGAAAGAGCGTACATTCTGTTGGCGTCCCTTAGTTTCTCGGCAGCAGGCGCAGGTACTAAAGGCTCACGAGCAGTTACACCGATTTCTGGCAGTAAGCAACCCCGATGTAGTAGCAGCTTTCGCAGATAGTCTTGACTCTGCAAGCTTAGACCAATTAGAAGCGATCGCCCAAAGGATTCAAGCCGCGCGCCGAGCGAGGGAGGAGAAGTAGCTATGCATCTGCTCATGATTATGGCAGCATTGGGATTGGCTTGGTTTTTACGATTACGCTGCTCATGCTCAGCAGGAAGTTGGACAGACCGCTGTTCACGAGCTCTATCGTTATTTCTGTTCCCTCCCCTGTTATTGATGATGACGGCGTTAGCCGTGCTTTGCATGGGACCGCAGGGACGAATGATCGGGTTTTCTGCCGGATGGTTCAGCTACTTGCTTGCTATTAGCTTTTTAGGGTTGGCAGGAGTAAAATGCATCCAACTAGGTTGGCAGGGATGGCGATCGCTGCGACAGGCCCGCACCTATCCTCCACTAGTCTTTAAAGATACACTAGGCCGTGTTATAGACACACCCGTTCCGTTTGCTGCCTTAATTGGTTTTTGGCAGCCTGAATTGGTAGTCAGTCAGGGACTGTTGAACACACTCGCGACTTCCGCTCATGTTGATGCTGTCATCGCCCATGAGCAAGCACATTACTATTACAGGGACACGTTCTGGTTTTTCTGGCTTGGCTGGCTCCGCTCTTGCACTGCCTGGTTACCAAATACAGAAGCCCTGTGGCAAGAACTCTTGAGCGTGCGAGAACTCCGTGCTGACCGTTGGGCAGCTCAACGGGTAGACCCCCTACTGTTGGCAGAATCTCTGCTAATGGTAGTTAGCGCTCCGAGTTCGATGCCGTCTGAAAGCTTTTGTGCTGCGTTCAGCTCTGTTGCCCCTCAAAATCGGTTAGAGGAGAGAATAGAAGCGCTGTTAGCAGAACCAGAGTCTCCCCAGAAGATTAGACCAAGGTGGTCTTGGACTTGGTTCCTATTGACGTTCCTGCCCCTAGCCGCTGTGCCGTTTCATACTTGAACCCTCCAATGGTAGTTAGTTTTTCGCAATACAATCTGCCTGCAGGACTACCAAGCTCTTGGTCTCAAATACAGAACAGCGCTCCATGAGTGCCAACGCCGGTTTAGTTCCCTGCTCTAGATTTGCTAGAGCCTCTGTAAAGGCTGGCTGAAAACTTTGAAGCCAGGGGGGATTATTGTTGGTCAAATACTCAGGTGTAAAGGCTCTGCGCTCGAGCAGCCAGAAGTCTACCCCATACTTCTGAATTAGCTGTTTTGCTGCTGCTAAGTCCTGACTGTACTGAGCGCGAATCAGATCTATTGTTCGTTGGCGAATTTGGCGATAGTAGCCTAGATGGAAGGGAAGTGCATATTCTCTGCTCACTAAAATAGACCGCTGGGCAAATGTGGGTATGTTATTTGCCTCGTCTGACAAGCTGGCAATGAGAATGTCTTTAGGTTGCGTCTTTAAGAACTCATACAGGGCTGAGTCTCCAGAAACCCGAAAATTCGTCATTGGGAAGCCTGCTGAAAAGTTGGGATACAGAAAGAGTGCAGCCCATAACGGTAGTGTTGAAGCCAGTACCCAGAACTGTCGTCGCTGGAGGCCGGATTTGCCCAGTTTTTCACAAGCGTGCAAAACCGCATCCAACATTACACTCAGCGCTATCCCAGCGGCAAGGGCCATCACAACTCGCAGAGTATGCCCCATGTATCGGCTGGGAAAAAAGAGCTTTAGCAGCAGGGCATGAGCGGCTAAAAATAGACCCAAGGATACCACCACGATTTGAGGTAAGACTGTGACTGTGCTCTTGACCTGTCTAACCAAGGGAAAGCGGGACGGATTTCGCAGCACCACTGGCAACAACAACCCAATCCAAATCAGGGGAGGCAATAACGGTGGCAGTACGCCACTGTGTTCTCCAATCAGCCAAAACCTCCAAGGATTGTTGTTAAAAAAAGGGTGCCTACCTCCTGGCCATAACTCTGGCATTGCCCAAGCTTGGGTCGCGTTAACAATCGGACCAAATTCAGACGAGGCCAGAGCATAGGGCAACATCACCAGAAAGGCCACTCCCAGTCCGGCTGCACACAACAAATAATTATTCCGATTCTGCTCCAGATGGGGTGGCCAACGTTGCCAGTCCCACAACCGCACGAACAAGATTCCTGCTGAAATAAATACAAGCAGGGGATAAAACAATCCCTCGAGAGCGATCGCTACAAGACAAGGTAACAAGGAGCAACGCAACAAATAGTACAAAAACGCTAGAAACAGCGGATACACAAAAGCTCTCGGGGTGGCGGAGGCTAAGTCATCCTTGAACCAGAGACTTTGATTGAGCAGCAAGGTAGCGATAAATCCGGCAGCTGGCACCGGCAACAGCTGGATGCAGACGTAAAAACAGTAGCCGGTGGTAATCAGTCCCAGCACTATTGGCAATATTTTACTGAGCAAAAGTGGACTGGTGCCTAGACTGGCCATTAGGTGGTAAACAGCGGCATATCCAGATGGCGTAACGGATTTAAAATAATCTGCAATCAAATCGTGCGGCAATAACTCTGGATCTACAAACCGCTGCATCCAAAACACATACTCCCGCGCATCCTTCGCCACGATGTACTCAGTTCTGAAGGCTTTGTGTAGCCCTAGAATGCCGTAAAATGCTGCAAATGTTAGGCTGAGACTCAGCCAAAACACAAAAGACGCAGAGGCGCGGTTGTCGCCAGGAGCGGATGTTTTGGTAATTGGGCCGGTTAAAAACCTGTGCAAACGTGCGCTATTCATGGCAGTGATCGGTCTAGGTAGGCCAAATTGCTACCATGTGGGGTTTAACAGTCCAAAACCATAATAGTTCAGACCGACAGTTTTGACGGTTCTGTTGCCAAAAAATTTTGTTACCTATATTTTTCTTCTATCTTGTGCTATAATTATCATCCTTTACCTTGGTTAGCCTCACCCTGAAAACTGCCTAAATTTTTTTAAAAAAACTACTTGCCAACACCTTCTAGATTTGCTACCTTAGTTAAGCGCTATACAAAAACGTTGCCTGCCGGGATAGCTCAGTTGGTAGAGCAGAGGACTGAAAATCCTCGTGTCCCCGGTTCAAGTCCGGGTCCTGGCATTCTAAATTCACCTCCTGCAAAGGGTTGTAGCCGGTAGTTCTACACCCCGCTACTTGCAAAAACCTGCAAGAAACAGCAGAATTAACGGGTGAATCAAAAGCTGATCAGGGAGATCAACGAAGCGTTTCTTTTGGGCAAACAACGCACGGCACACCAGGACATGGAGTTTTCGATCAAGCAGCCAGTAGAATCTAGGTCATCGTCGCAATGATGGCCAAATTTGTCGTGCCAGTGTTACCTAAAAACGGCAACTTTTGAACCATGCCCGATGTGTGTAAAATCGCACATTACGTACTGAGCACAACCATGAAGAACTTCAGCTGCTGGAAAAGCGCGTTGCCGCCGGTCGTTATGTTCCGCTGTCATTGTGGTTCTAAATATCAAAGCTAATGGTGGGTTGTGCCATCAGGCATAGTTGTTCCTTGGATATTAGCTTTGCTAAGGTTAGCTCCTCGGAGATTAGCTTGGTTGAGGTTGGCTCCTCGAAGATTAGCTTCGCTGAGGTTGGCTCCTCGGAGGTTAGCTTTGCTGAGGTTAGCCCAGCTGAAGTCAGCTCTAAACAGGTTAGCTTCACTGAGGTTAGCCCTTCTGGCGTAAGCTTTACTAAAGTGAGCCTCACTCAAGTTAGCCTTGTAAAGGTCAGCCCTGTAAAGGTAAGCTCCAAGCAGTTCAGCTTCATGAAGGTTAGCGTGGCTAAAGTTAGCCCCGCTGAGGTGAGCTTCGACTAAATTAGCCTCGCTGAGGTTAGTCCGAACAAGATTTGCCGCACCTAGATCAGCGCCTTTGAGGTTAGCCCTTCTAAGATTAACCCCAATCAGGTTAGCATCACACAAATCAGCCCCTTTGAGGTTAGCCCGTCTGAGGTCGGCTGCGATCAGACTAGCATTACAAAGATCAGCTTCAATCAGGTAAGCTTCAATCAGGTTAACAAGGCTGAGGTTAGCCCCACTCAGGTTAGCCTCGCTGAGATTAGCTTTATAGAGGTTAGCACTGCTGAGATTAGCTTCATGGAGGTTAGCTGTAATCAGTTTAGTCTTAGAAAGATCAGCACCACTAAGATTAGCCCCTCTAAGGTTAGCCCCACTCAGGTTAGCCTCGCTCAGATCTGGTTCTATCTGTGGGTTCAGAGTTCTCCACTCAATCCATCTCACTGCACCCAAACTCAGTAGGGCAAGGTGCTCTTTACTTGCCATTTCTCTGACCTTCCTTATTATTGATGCCTACTGTCAGGATTTTCACGTCCCGCCACGTTTTCAATCGCTATTAGCGCTGCATTAGAACCTGCCATAATATCCCGTTCTTCTCCACCGAGGTAGATCCGTCCAAAGCTTCCGATCGGCAGAACATCTAAGATGTTAATCAAGGCTGCTTTCTCAGCCTCGTTCGCAGCTAGGGTAGCATAAGCGGCAGGTTGAACTTCTAGCACATAAAGCGTTTGCCCTGCTAGTATCATCTGACCCTTACGGGTGCGATTGATCAGTTGTGTTTGGTGGGAATCAAGATTGCGGATAATCTGACTAGAAATGACGCGCGGTTTGAGACGATCTTCTTTACAGACTCCTAGCGCCTCCAAAATCGCCCTCCCAGCTGCTTGCGTTTCGCCTCGTTGACTGGAATGCACTTCTAGAAGACCGTAAAGTCGTTCGACAACTTGCGCCCCTGGACGGACAGCAGTGGCTTTCAAGGCGACATCAGTAATTCGGTTAATTTCGATACCGGGAGAGATTTCAATCCACAGCGACGTATCTCCTGGCAATGGCAAGAACCCCATGCCCACTGTCCCCATGTAAGCTGCATGTTGAGGTTGCAAGCTGTCTAGAAATACATAACTACGCAGTTCTATACCCAAGGTTTAATTCTCCATACAGCAGGGGAAAACGAAAGAAGGTGCAACATTTGAGTCTACCTTAATTACACCCCTGGCTAAGAAAAACCCCAAAAAAGCGATTTGCACCTGAGTGCAGCTGCCACTGCCCCCGCAGCAACAGACTTGTGCCGAATACGAAGCCGCATTAAAGCGCCATCAAACTGGAGGATTTTTCGAATGATTGACCAACAAGTATTTCTCACTGGCATTACCTTGATGTCGAATCACTACGACCGCTTGCCTGGCACCATCTGTCTTAGGCATCTGGAAGGAATATTTGGACACAGCGCTGACGACCGAACAATTTCAGCTGGCGATTAAGACCGTGATTCTAGAAAGCCGGTTCTTTCCCACTGCTAAAGAACTCGTAGAAGCGATCAAGGGCTGAAACAATGATAATTGGAAGCGTTAGATTGAGTATCTGTATACCTGGATACGCTAAAGCCCTCTCAAACCACTGTTCAATTACAGAAGGTAAAATGAGACGACCTTTCTCGGCTAACTTAGCAACTTCCCAACCAGAAAAAATGCTAACTCCTAACCCCTGCGACTGATATTGCTGTAGCCATTGTTGATGTTCCTGAGTAAGTCGTGCATCACCCTGAACCCACCAAACCCAGATATGCGTATCTAGGATAATCACTTCAACGCTTCCTAGTCTTCCAACGGTACAGCAGGTGCAAACGGATCGTCGTATTGATAAGGCTGCTTACCGCGCAGCGGATATAGATTTGATTCTAAGGTGGGTGTTGCTGTTTGCTCCTGCTGGCAACTAAGACGTTCTAAAATAATCACCTCAACCGTATCACCTGCATGGAAAGGTAAACCCTGCAAAATCGCCAGTTCCATCTTCTGTGAAAACTGTTTCTACTTTGAAAGCCTTCATAACTAGACTCTACTCAACTGCTCCAATCCTATTATCATCCTGGTTTACTCACCCGTTGTCACAATTCCTGCCAGTTATAGTTCATGTCATCAAGTCGAAAATTCGCGCTCCAGAAATAGTTTGCTAGATGCCCTTATAAGAGCCTAAGACAGCAGGGGTGATCACAGAGCCAGAAACCCTTGCCAGTTATCCAACTCGCAAAGACTTATGTAAGGATCAGCAGAAGTGCTGAAAAGTATATACCTTCTCTAAAAGGGGAATTTGAGGATAGAGCTAATCTTTGGCTCCAACCTCAAAGGTATACCCAGCCCGAATCATATATTGATATGCAAGGAATTCGCTGCTTCAGAGGATTGTTGGATACTCGCGGCGGATCATCTCCAACGCCTGTGCTGCTAATGGCGTGCTCTCTTGCTGAGTAGTACTAGCCTAAACTGACAACGTAAAGCATTCAGCGGTGGAGATACAACCCGGATGGAATCGCCCTAGCCTTTAAGGTCGAAATTTTCTTTTGGCAATTTTTAATGTAGGCGATCGCAGAATCTTCATGTCTGTTCATCATCTCTAAACTGACATTTGGAATTGCAGAAGCTAGTATAAAGGGGACGCTCTATTACCAACGCAGTTAAAAACCTGCAATTTAGACCGACCTTAGTTTAAACAAATCGGGAACGAGATTGATATGGACGATAGCTGTTCTCTGGAGAATTGTAGTGAGCATGATGTTTTGTTGTTCGGCTCTATCTTAAAAGTAGACACGTTAAAGAAAGAAGTAAATGAACATTTTCGCAAGACAAAACTAGGCCAGCAAATTACCGAATCATTAAATGCCAAAAATATATATGTAAGCGGTATAGTAATAAAAGGCTCAGGGAGATATGTAAGTACTTTTTACGATAAATGGTTTATTGATGGTGTAGATTGTGAAATCTTAAAACTTGGCGCGGCAAGCTGGCAGAAAGGAAAGGTGAGAATCAAACTCAATGTCAGCCTAGAGTTCTGTCCTGATGAGCCTGAAGTTGAAAAAAACTCGGCAGTAACTTTGCAGGAAATTAGCCAATCCGAATCGCCGCTCGATGAGCTTCGTCGGATGATTGACCATGTCTAATCCTGAGCGTGATTACGAGTCCCTTGTGTTCAGAATTGAGCAGGTGGAACAGAATCAACAGGTTATGGCTAGATACATAGCTTCAGCCCAGTTGCATCAACAATTAAACGAGCTTTCGCTTCTGCCAGAACCACCAGTGGAAGTGGTCAATTTGCCAACAGAGTCGGTCAGGTACTCTGAGGAGAGTCAACTACAGCCCCTGCCGGTGCAGTCCGCACAATATCAACTAGTGTTTGACCGCTCTGGGAGTCGAGCCGTGCTGATGTCAGCGCTGGACAAAGCCCAGAAACGCCTGATTATTGTCTGCCCGTGGCTCAGCCGCAACAGTATTGATCCTGATTTAATGCAGAAGTTCAGAGATTGTCTGAGCCGCAATTGTCGTATTGATATTGGCTGGGGTTATTTGAATGGGCGGGATAAAAAGGGCAAAGGCTGGGGGAATAGCGCGCTGAAGAACTTAAGACAACTGGAACAGGATTATCCCGAACAATTCAAGCTTAAGCTACTGGGAACCCATGAAAAGTTTCTGATATGTGACACCTCTTTTACTATGTTGGGCAGTCACAATATGCTGACCTCCAATACTCAAGGAGTTACACGAGAAGTGGGCATTCGCACGACAGACCCCAACATTATCCAGGGTTTGATTGACCGCTTTGATGGTGCCGAGGGGCAAAAGGCACATGCTATAGATGAAAGTCTGACAGCGGATTTGGTGAGTTTTGATGATGCTGAACCTGATGAAGATGAGGATACTGATGATTCTGCTAGTTATAATCAGGAACAGGCTGTCAATGCTGAATATTTTTTGCGCCGGTATAACGACAAAGAACGGGATTTCATAGGTATTAATCTAGCTAGGGTAGATTTAACCTCAGCGAACCTGAGTGGTGCAAACCTCATTGAAGCCAACTTGGCCGGTACAAACCTAACAAAGGCAAATTTGCGGTATGCAAATTTGCTTCAAGCGAATCTGAGTAAAGCCAACTTGAGCCAAGCAGACTTGAGTAGTGCCAACCTGACTGCGGCAGACCTAAGTGGTGCAAACCTAATTAAAGCAAATCTTGTTGGAGCTAACCTCACTGCGGCAGACCTGAGTCAAGCGAAATTGACAAATGCACTACTGAGTTCGATAAACCTAAGCGGCGCTAACATGACGGGGGTAATTTTAGTTGGGGTAGACCTTCAGAACATCAACCTGAGTGGGGCAGACTTGAGCGGGGCAAAACTTTGTGGGGCTTTTCTCTGTAACGTAAATTTGAATGGCGTCAACCTAACTTCAGCAGACCTCCGTGGGGCAAACTTACAAAATGCAAACTTAGAAAAGGCTGACCTAACTGAAGCCAACCTAGGTGGTGCAAATCTCTTAGGTGCAAAGCTAAGTGGTGCGATCATGCCTGATGGCACTGTCCACGATTAGGCTGTAGCTAGTGAAATAAATTTGATCCTTTCTCCAAATCTGGACTAATGTACATCGTACCTGCGTAATAGCCGATGGGGTGCCAAACTACCGATTCTATGAGCTGAATATTGGTTATGCGGGGTAGTATCGCTGGTTGCTGTATTCCAAATTATCGGGATGCGATCGCCACTTTCGCCAGAATTATTGTTACTCAAAAGAATCAGTGCCATTCAAAACGGTTCCGACACCGGGATAATCTTGTTCACTTACCCGATAAAATATTCCAAAACAGATTCACGAGCCTTGTTGCCCACTTCTTTAATATATGCGATGCCAGTTTTATACACCATGAAAGATGCGAGACACATACCTCTTTGCTGAACGGCTCCCATTTCTCTAGTAGTTTGGGGCGAGAAGAGGTAATGACTCTGGAGTATAGAGATTTAGGCGCTCACAGAATCTTCATAGCTCTTTATCATTTCTATACTGTCATTTGGAATAACAGAAGCCAGGATAAAGATATAGATATACGTAACTATCAATGCTAAACCCCCAAGATGTTTTCGAGATGGGTAAGATTGCTTGTGGACTATGGAACGATATCCATCACGGGAACAAAAACTGTGTGAGTTCGATGCTCATGCAAAATAGTAGCAGCTCTTTGAAGATGCTTCGAGGGTAGGCAAATGGAGTGGAAAGAATGGCAAAGTTTGCCGTTTAAAGAAAGAAACAAGCTCCCCTCTATTTCAGGAATTTATGTGGTTGTGGACTTCACCGATCATGTTTGGTACGTTGGTAAAGCAATTAACCTAAATTCTCGTTGGAATGGGCGTGGGCATCATAGATATCCTCAGTTGAGTAGGTCAAACGGCAAGCGAAATTTCAACATCTATTGGAAACCTTGTGCTCCTCGTGAATTAGACCAGACAGAGCGATACTACATTAACCTCCTTCAACCCTCTCTCAATACGACTAAAGTTAAGAAGTACTCTCTAGGTAAACCACAACTGTAACCGTTCAGGGGGGGATCAAAAAAACGTCCAATATGAAATCACACGTAATCAGTACGAAAACCAGTCTAGATTGGATTTATACCGGATAATTGTGAGTAGTCAAAAGTGCTATACTGGTCTGCAAATTGTCTTTTAGACATTTTAGGTACGATATTTTGATGCGCATAAAACCCAAAGCTTTTGCTTAGCAAGGCTTTGACGTTTATGCGCATGATGTACCCCCCCGTGAACGGTTACCCACAACTGAAGATTGAAACAGCTCAAGGCTATGTCTACTTCCGTGGTAAACCTGAATGTTATCAAGAGATATCCGATTATGTAGGAGTGTTTCCTTGTACACCGGACGACGAACAAAACGTATCTATTGAAAAGGCACAGGTAGCGAAACGATACGCTATGGTGATAGCAATTAGATATGAAGTTAATGGAAAGTCAAAATCAACAAGAATTCTATGTAGTGATGACAACCATCACTCAGCCTTTCATACCTTAATAGGTAAGCCCTATAGAGGAGGCAAAATAGTTAACGTATGGGTGCCCCAACGCTACTATTACTACTAATTATTAAGCCAATCAATAGAATATGTTGAATAATCTGCTCTAGTTCATGTAGCAGTTCTGATGTTTGCTCAGGGTTAGCTAGTGCTCGATGTAATGTTTTAGCATCAATATTGCCCTGAGCATTAAAATACTTCCAAGGTGATGTCTGGGCCTTAATGTGCTTGGGCTATCCCACGTTGTGAACCGGCTTGAGCTTCTGCGATCGCACTCTTAACGTGTGCTTGTTGACTCCAGCGTATGATCGTCTTGCGGGCCACACCCAAAACCCGTGCGATGTCACTATGGGTCTGGCCTTGAGAAACCATGGCGACATACTGACATTGCTTGGGCGTAAGTGCGTCTCGTTGGGACATACCTCTGGCGATGATGGTACAGCCAAATAGTACATAAGTACTTATATGCTAGTCTAGATATGGCTTTTAGGGTTTGTCCAGGTGGGACATTTTAGAGAGTGGAGGCATTTCACCTCAAGCATGCAAGATTTATCCCTTCATTGGGGAAGTATATAAATGAACAGCGTCAACTACCCCGCCCTATAGAGGGACGGGGCTTGCGGAATAACTGAGAAATCAGTATTACGGTACGCAGGGGTAACAGTTGGTTAGAGTACTTGGAGCAATCCAAGTTCTGAGATTCAGTTAGGTTACACGGCTAGATATTTCCCTCGTCTAGCCCTCTGTACGGCTCGGTCGTGAACGAGAGATACGCTAACTGGATTACTCTAAGGGACGTGGAAACACAAACACATTCTTAGGAATGGCTTATATGCAACAAGTTACAAGAGTTCCAGTTATTTCATCCGAAGGCAAGCCACTTATGCCCACCACTCCGGCAAGAGCAAGAAAGTGGATCAAAGCAGGTAAGGCAGTTCCCAAACGCAATAAACTAGGGGTATTTTATGTGCAATTAGTAGCTGAATCATCAGGCTCAACCGTTCAGCCGGTTGTTGCAGGCGTAGATAGAGGTAAGTGCTTTACAGGCATCGCTTTTGGGTCTCAGTTAGCGACTATAGCTATCTTTCACTTGTGCTTACCGGGATTCTACAAGTCCAAAAAGAAGACTAAAGACCGCCAGTCAGTCACAGGCAAGATGGCTAAACGTGAAGGAGTGTCAGCGGGGGAGTACTCCCCCGCTGAACCTCCGCCGGAGCTAAGAAGGTCTAGACGCGCTAACCGAATTGACCGCGAATGTTTGCCGGGGGAGTACTCCCCCGGCAACACTTCGCGCTCAAAACCGTTCAAACTTCGCAACCACCGAGAGAAGCGATTTTCTAATCGCAACCAATCGAAACTGCCTCCGAGTATACGGGCTAATCGACAGATGGAATTACGAGTCCTGAATGAGATGGCGAACATTTTGCGCATGTTTTCGGGGGGAGTACTCCCCCCGAAACACTGCGCGCCAGTAACAGAAATCCGAGACGAGGATTGCGGAGGTGATACTAAGCGCAATGGTCGAGGAATTTCCCCTGTCACCGTTGGGCAAGAATGGTTTAGAACCGAAGCCGCTAAAATTGCACCCGTAGTCAATGTAGACTCGCGTACCACGGGCAACTATAGAGATAGGCTAGGGCTGTGGTCAAGGATAAAAAAGATAAGTCTAAGCAGGTTGTAGAGACCCACGGTAATGATGCCATCGCCATTGCTGCCTCTCACTTCATTCAATACCAACCTTTCCATACTGCCAATACTCACGGATATGAATGGGTCGGTGAATGTAAAATCACACCTGCTCCATTCATTGTTCTAACCCGACCTAAGTTGTTCCGCCGCAAGCTACATCAAGAGCAGTATCAAAAAGGTGGAATTCTCAAGCGGCAGGGCGGAACGATTACTCCGTTTGGGTTTCGGTCTGGTGATTACGTTCAATCAACTAGAAAAGGTGAAGTCATTCAAGGTTGGATTGGTGGTTTTACCAATTCAGGAAAAACAAAGAATGTTTCTATCTATGACCACAACTGGAATAGAATCGGACAATTCTCTCCTAGTAATGTTCAGCTCTTGCAGCGCAGTATAAGACTTTGTGTTGCCTCACTCGCTATTGGTAATTAATGCCCCATCGAGGGCCATTAATTACCGGCTATCCCTCCCCACCCTCTAAGAGGGTGGGGAATCCCGCGAAGATGTTGAAACAACATCCTAGTGCAGCCCGGCAGAAGTAAGCCAGCAGCCACGAAAGGGGTGATAACTGGGGTAAACTTGGAGTAACCGGCATCATATTAACAGAGCAAGTAAGAAAACTTTAGTCCATGCCCAGTCCCCAA
>JAABUX010001519.1_pt1 | contig 34759 bp, 49 predicted proteins | sample 5561851 | NCBI WGS metagenome assembly JAABUX01 (sample SAMN10711883, study PRJNA513361) | rock metagenome | isolation source: Antarctica rocks | place: Antarctica: Victoria Land, Richard Nunatak red sandstone | collected 2016-01-03
GGCGTCCCCATCGGGCGACTCTTACCCCAGGATACTGCGCCGACCTCGGAGAAGTGGACACGAGGAGCGGGCACCCGTGTCCTGCGCGCACTTTTACCTTTTCGGTGCGTTGGGCAAAAATAGCCTAGTTCACTCAGGCGGCCGCGCGATCCACCAATGAAATGGTGCCCGTTGAGGCGGCCGTCGGGCGTCACGGGGACGACGATGGCGTGCAGGTGAGGGGCCAGCTCGTCGCGGTGGAAGGTTGCCGCCACGACGTTCTTCTCGCCATACGTCTCGCGGAGCCAGGCCATGCTGCGTTCGATCCAGCGGTCCACGGTGGCGCGGTCGGCCTCGTCGAAGAAGGGGCGGCTGGCCGTCATTACATGCTCGATGGCGATGATCGCATCCTTGCGCTTCGGCGGGGCATCCTCTAACCGCGCCCGCACGTCGACCTGCAAGTCGCCGCTCCCCACCAGGCGGACGTTCTCCGTGCGTCGGTCGGGGTCCGCGTTGCGGGTCTCGCGCTCCCGCTCGTTATGTTGCCCGGTCGCCGCGACGGCCCCCAGGCTCTTGAGCTTCCCCAGGCGCATCACCGCGTACATTGCGCCCCCCTCACTTCTTTTTCAAGCCAGGCGACGGCCAACTCTTGCGCGTGCAGGAGTGGCAACCTACGGCGCGAACGGTCTTCCGCGAAGCGGAAGGGGAGTGAGTCCCCTTTGCTGCGCAAACCCTCTGCCGTCAGCCTACATGGTCGCGGTGGCGGTGGCAACCACGGCCTGCCTGGAAAGAAGCGACGGGGCGCTCGCCACACCACCGCCGTGTGACGACAGCGGATCGTGTATGCTATCCGGGAACAGACCCGGCACCCAACCCTCGGACCCCATAACCCCCCCCCTGACGATAACCGCCCACCGTTGCCGGCATCACGATGCACGCGACCTCAGCCACGACAACAGGTATCCAGGCGGGTAAGAGGGTGCGGATCGCACACCCGTTAATTAGATGTGTGAGGCTGTTCGTGCGATGGATTAGGGGTGGTGAAAGGTTGGTTGCCAACGAGCGGCTGTCCGGCAGAGTCCACCTTGAAGGCGGGAAGTGTGTACATCCCCCAATTCATGCGGCCTATTATGCTCGAGAGATACTCGCGCAGATATGGCCATGTATTTAGCGGAACATTCCTCTGCGCGAACGGGCCAAAAAGATCGTTGGTCATCGGCAACGGAGAGGTGTAGTCAACCGAGAAAACAACGTTCGCATCGAGAAGCGTTGATTCCCCTTGCGCTAGACGCATCGCATATTGTTGCCGGACGCGAAATCCTCCCGTTCGCACCTCCCAGCTTGGCTGGCTATCGATATGCATGTCAGCCGCTCCTGGCATCTTTGGACCGTGGTGGTTCGTCACCGTGCTATGCGTCAGCCAAATAGCCTCTAGGTCTATCTGTCGCACGAAAACGTTGTACTCGTTCGGGTCCACCACACCAGATTGAACCGAGCTTTGGGGTTGATCCTGATTGGTCATTTATGCCGCCGCCGCAAACACATCCACGTTCTGCGAGGTGGGAGTTAACCGCTGGGCGCCTTCATTTAACGTGACACCGAGCGAAATGTGCGCGGATAACACGACCTGCTCAAACGACAGGTCGATCTGCTGTCTGCCCGTTGCAAAGGGCGAGATGTCATCGGACACGTGAACAGTAATGGGACTTTCGCCCTGACCTCCCTGGCGTACAGTGATATCCGCAGTGACATCGAGAGCCACGAGCAGCGACGTCACTGTTTCGAGGGTCGGATTGCTATGCTCCGCCGTAAGCACACGAGAGATCGCCTCGCGGTGTCTGCCCATCCGTTCAGCGAGTTGGTCCTTCGTAATCTGTCGACGTTGACGGACTTGATCCAGCGCATGCTGTAGAGCAATCTCTGCCCTTGCTTCCTTGTACGCGGCAGCAATTTCAGGGTTCTCTAACTTCGCCCGCTTGCGCTGATGGAACCTACTCATTATCCTCCTCCTCTTCGGGGCTAATCCGACGTGTCCTCTGGTAATCGCCCCAGAAGTCGTGCGCTCTCTGTAAGTCTCCCTGGGATGCAACTTCCCCCACCCGTTTGGTGTAACCATGCAATAGGACAACACGCTGACCATCGAAGCCAAGCAGCTCGCGCGCCAAAAACCCGTTGAATATTGCGCGAGCTTCCCATAACCCCGCGTAGTTGCGGCAAGTTTCGATGTACCCGCCTCCAAGCCGCTGCCCATGCTCCGCTATCGCCTCTAGGCAAGCTAGTAATTTGCCGTACAACTTGGGATAGCGCGTGGACATATCGTCCTCGTAAGATTCGGCTGGTTGCCAGCCGTCTGCGCGCTCATAATATTCAATCTCCCAAGCCATGTGAGTATCGTAACATCAAAGTCACGCTACTGCAAGCAGAAGAACGGGGGGGGCTTCATAGAGGCGGCGCCGATTTAGCTACACAGTCGTCCACGGCCTCAGCGATCCCTACCCGTGTCGCAGGCGTCAGCACGACTATCGTGCGCCCGATACCACAGCGCGAGCAGCATGCGGTCGCCGATTAGGCCCAGGCGTCCACAGGCCACCGTCACCACACGGCGCACGTAGGGGACGCTAACGCCCCGCTCCGCCGCGATCTGGGGGTACAGGTGGCCCTCGCTCAGACGCCGGGCGATGTCCATCTGCGCCGGCGTCAGCGGGTTCTTGTTGGCCACCGCATTGTTTCCTTCCTTATGCCCGGTGTCTGTCCGACGCTACCCCCGGTCATAGTGTCGTTTGAGTGCGCTTATCGACACATTACATCCACGGGATATAAGCACTGTGGGTCGGCACTCAGGAGTATGCCGCGCGGCATACGGTAGACAGCGGACTCGTCCTTGTGCACGGGCAGGGGCAGGGGCGCTATCACTGGAACGAACAGTCGGGTTAAGCCTCGTTACGGGAGCACGTTGATGGCGCGCGCCGCGAGGAGGGCGACCATGACCAGCGAGCTCAACTCCTGCACCATCAGGAGCACTTTCACGCGCCGTGTGAGCGGCAGCGTGTCGGTCGGGCTGAACGCCGTTGCGCTCGTGAACGCCACGAAGAGATAGTCCACGAACTCGGGCATCCAGTCCTGTGGCCCGATATCCGGCCCCGACTGTTGCGGGAACAGGAAGTCCGGGTCGGGAGGAGCGGACTCGTGACGGCGATGCGGACCGCCACGGTCGATCTCCCAGTACCACAAGGCGAAGATGAGGACGTTGGCGGCCCACAGGCCGGCTGCCGCGCCCAAAAGGCGCTGCGCGGTAATCCTATCGCGCAGCAGGTCGCCGAGCAACTGTGCGATGGAGAGCGCGATGAGCAGGGTCGCGACGCCGAGCACAGCGATCACCAGCACGCGCACGTGTAGCGGGCGGATCGGCAGGTTCAAGCGGTGCGCGACGAGGAAAAAGACGACGACGGGCGTCTCGATGGCGAGCAGCAACCAGCGGGGGCCGACGGTCATATCGGTGGGCAGGACGAGGTAGACCCCGCCCAGCGCCAGCAAGGCGAGGGCGACCGGCCATTTGGAGAGGTGCGCGGCCGGATGGGGCATCTGCCGGCCGGGTGGGCGTCCCACACGCCGCGGGGTATCGCTGGCCACGACCGTGTCCTCCACTGGCGAGATCGAACCGAGTTGCACCTCTCCGCAGGGTACCGCACGGACCGGTTTAGGGCGCGCCGGCGCGATGGCTAGACGCCAGGCATGGTCCGGGAACGATGGGCGAGAGGGGTCTGGGATGGACTGGGCCACATGACACTTGACGTTGGTGGGAAGGACACCTTCCTCAGATCAGTAAGCTCAACAATACAAAGTGCCACCTGTTGCAGCGTAGAACATCCAGATATTTCGCCAAGCCTTCATCTTTGTGACAACGTACCCGTGTTTCTACGCGTTTGGATGCCGAAGGACAGCTTCCCACCAGCGTCAAGTGTCATGTGGCCCAGTCCAGGTCTGGGAGATGGCCCCTCACCCGTCGCCTATCGTCCGCTTGCCATCGCCACGTGTCCTCCACGGCGATGGCCGGGGTGTCCCGCGGTGGCTGACTGCGACGTCGATCGTGACCGCGGTAGCGGCGCTTGCCGGATCATATCGCCGCCGGGGCGATCCGTCTCAACCGTACGTGCGGTACCGCTCGAACGCGGCCGCGATAGCCGGGTGTGGCGGCTCCACGACAACGCGCAGCGGCGTGACGGGACGCGGCGGCGTCGTCATCACGGTGAGGCCCAGGGCGGTCACCAGGTCGTCGTGCGTCCCGACCTTGAAGGCCCCGAACTGCTCATTGCCGTTGTCGTTCACGCGGATCTCGTAGACGAGCAGTTCCGCGGCGAGGGCGCGGGCCTCGGCCGTGTCCGGTAGGAGCAGGCGCTTGCCCTGCAACAGGACTTGCAAGCGCGAGACGAGCCACGCTTTACCCAGCGTCGCCTCGCGGTCGTCCGCCCGCTCCGTCAGCCGGTCGCCGAAGGTGAACGAGACCGCCCACACGGGCGCGCCCACCCCTAGCCGCGCCAGAAGCGGCGGAATCATGTCGCTGACGGGCCGCCCCACGCCCGTGACGTCCACGTTGAGGCGCGCGACATGGCCACCGTGCCGTTGCGCGTTGGACGCCACGCTGGCGATGCGCGCGGCGACTGCTGGGTAGTCAGTCCCCAGCGGCAGCCGCTCCAGGAAGCGGATCTGGTAGTAGTCCTCGACCTGACCATCCGTCACGCGCCAGGTGGCGTCCGCCACCGCGATCGCCGACGGGTCCCTTTTTTGGCCGATGTCGGCCCCGATCGTCACCATGCCCATAACCCCTCACCTCCTTCTCTCTCTTGTCGTTGTGGCAGGCTACGCGCCCATCTGGCGTTCCCAGCCGTTCTGGATCAGGTCTTGGATCGCGGGGTCTAACAGTTGGATCGTCCCCGGCGTCGGTTGGACCGCCAGGCCCAACGCGGTCACCAGGTCGTCATGCGCGCCGACCGTAAAGGCGCCGTACTTGTCGTTGGCGTCCTGATCGACCTTGATCTCGTAGTCCTGCAGCTCCTTCGCCAGCGCCTCGGATTCAGCCGTCTTGGGCAGCAGGACACGCCCCGTCTGCAGGAGGGCCTGCAGCCGGCTGACGAGCCACGCCTTGCCCAGGCTGACGTGCAGGCCGGTGACGGTCCGCCGGTCCCCGTAGGTGAAGTACACGGCGTGGATCGGCGTGTCGTCGCCGGCCAGGAGGTCCACGACCGGCTGCCCCACGCCCGTCGCGTCCACGTAGACGGTGATCGTTGTGTCGGCGGCCGGCTCTCGTCGCCAACGGGGCTCAAGCAGGCGCTCGGCCTCGTCCTGCGTCATGCGCGCCCGCACGCCCGCGATCACATCCGTGAGGCGCGTGGCGACCTGGGGGTACGGCGTGCCCAGGGGCAGGCGCTCCAGACGGCGAATGACGTGGTACTCCTCGCCCTGGCGATCCTCTATCTCGGCCACGGCAATGGCTGTCGGGTCATGCTTCTGTCCGATGTCTATCCCAATCGTGACGGGTCCCATGATGTGCGTTCCCTCCTGTCGTCTTATTGTCTCGTCGTCTCACCGTCTCACCGTCTCGCCATCACTCCCACGCTCAGGACGGCAGGCCGCCCCACCCACGCCCCCGTCGTCGGTTGGCGCCCAACGCCCCCGCTACCCCAAACGCACCAGCCTCCCTGAACCATCCGCCTCTGGCCCTCATACCGGGCGACCAGCCGGGCGTCGGGCGCTCCTGGCCCTGGACCGCGAGGCCCAGGGCCGTGATCAGGTCGTCATGCGCGCCCACCTTGAAGGCGCCGTACTTGTCGTTGGCCTGCTCGCTCATCGTGATCTCATAGGACAGGAGGTCGGCAGCCAGCGTCTCCGCTTCTTGTGTGCGCGGCAAGAGCAGGCAGCCGGTCTGCAGGAGGGCTTGCAGCCGGCTGACGAGCCATCCCTTGCCCAGGCTGACGTACCCTTCCTGCTCCTGCTCGACGCGGCGGTCCCCGTGGGTGAAATAGACCGGCGTCAAGCGCGCGTCGGCCCCACGCGCCAGCACGTCGATCACCGGCTGGCCCACGCCCGTCGCATCGGCGAAGATGGTGCAGCCCACGCCCCGGCCGCGCAGGCCGGCGATAATCGCGGCTAACCGCGTCGCGACCGCGGGGTAGGGCGCGCCAACCGGCAACCGCTCCAGGTGGCGCGCCGTGTGGTAGACGGCAAGGCGTTCACTGCCTCCGTTCTCGCTCTCCCGGCGCGTGGTCACCTCGACGACCGCGATAGCCGTTGTGCCGTGCGTTTGGCCGATGTCGATCCCAATCGTTATAGCGCCCATGGCGTCACGTCCTCCCTAAAAGCGTTGTCGATGTCCTCGCGCCGGAAGGCCTGCGACTCGGCCTCACTGAACACACAGCCGTATTCCTGCTGGAAGAACCACTCCCCCATGTTTCGCTTCTCCTCCTCCAGGAACGCCCGGCTGATGCGCGGACACTCTGTCGCGGGCACTTCGTATCGCTCCCACGGCTCTTGCCCCCGCCAGGCCTCGTAAAACCACCCCCTGGTGCCATGGGGCGTCGAGAGGGCCACCAGGCGGCCACCACTGACAGCCAGCATGGGCCTGACGCTCATGTAGAGGCCGTCGGCGACCCAGGCCGCCTCGTCGATCACCAGCAGCGACACGCCACTGTAGCCGCGGATGTTCCCGTCTTTGCTGCCGGGTAGTGAAACGATGCGGCTGCCGTTCTCCAGGGTCAGCGTTAAGGCCGTCTCGCTCTCCGGTGAGACGGGGCGGCCCAAGTCTCTGTACGTGGCGATGCACTTCTTGAAGATTTCGCCACTCTGCCTTAATGATGGCGAGAGGAGCAAAACGAGGCTGCCGGCGGTGTACAGGGCCGTGTGCATCGCCAGCACGCTGGTGATCGTCGATTTCCCGCTCTGCCTCGACGCATTCAGGAGTAAGCGCGGCGACGCCGAGCGCAAGACGCGCGCTTGCCAGGGATCGGGTGTGATCCCGGCCTGCTCGGCGAGCAGCACGGGGTCCAGCGCCCGCGCCAGGTCGCCGGCCAACGCGGTTGTCGGCCTCGCCGACGTCGTCGCCATCGTTGTGACCATCACGCTGCCCCGATCGACGCCGGCGACGCTTCAAGTGAGACCAGAGCGGCCGCCACGGCGAGACGGGCATCGGCATAGGGCGTGAGGGCTGTCAGCAGCGCGGCGCGCACCTGGAGCCACTCCGGGGCCATCAGCACGTTGACCTGGGGCCGCTCGTCGAGCTGGCCCAGCAACTTGGCCAATAACTGCACCTGCGTCGTGAGTTGCGCCGCCGCTTTCAGCACCAGCTCACGGGGGTCGGCTACCTTCGTCTCGGCGCGATCCACTACGAAGGCGCTGCCTTGCTCGGCTCGCGCTAACAGCGTGGAGAGGTGGGCCTTGCGGCGCACGGGCTTGCCGTCCTCGCCCGGCTCCGTGTACGTCACCGTCACGTCCTCGCTCCGAGGGCCGACGTCGTAGCGCGCGGGGTCGTCGGGGTCGCGCAGGTAGCGGTCGCAGGCGTCGAAGAGCAGGTTCACGCGCTCGAAGCAGCGTTGCAGCTCGGCCATCACGTCGAGGGCGTGCGCGTCCTCGAGGTCCTGCTGGGCCTGCGCTTGGTCGACGAGGTGCTGCCCATGCATCGCCGAGGCCTCGCCCTGCCGCTGCCGCGCCGTGGCCAGCAGGGCGGGGATGTGCTCGGCCTTGTGGCGCTGGAGCGCGGCCGCGGACGTTCCGAATCGTACCGCAATGTTTCGGTACGATTCGCTTGCGACGAGCGCCTTATCGATGGCCTCCCTCTCAGGATGGCCACAAATGGTACACGGGCGTGGCATGATGCGTCAGCGCCCGCCCAGCGTCGCTGGCGCATCATCGACAGCGGCCGCCATGAGGGCGTCGAGGCGCTCCTGGGCGCGCTGATACAGCCCGAGGTAACTATCCCGCTCGCGCCGCGCCTCCTCGATCTTTGCCGCGCGCTCCTGCCGCTGGCGCTCCCGCCCGTCCTCATCGACCAACGCCTGGGCCTCGGCGAGGACCTGCGCCAACCGCTGGGAACTGGCGCCCGCCTCCCTGGCCAACCGCTGCACGGTCGGCCCGTCGGCCCGTGAGGGCACGGCGGACAGATACAGGCGGTTGAGCGCCGATGCCGGTAGCTCCAGGCGCTGCGCGAGCTGCGCGCCGTTAAGATCGTGACGCCGCGCATAGAGATGCAGGGGATACGCCAGGAAGCGCGGATCGTCCTGGGCGCATAGGGCCAGGGCGCGCAAGCTCTCGGTGGCGTCAGCCTGCCCCTTCCACGCTCCCGACGAGCCGCACGGCCCCTGGAGCGTGCCGTAGTCCGCCTGTGGCCCTCCACTCAAACCCGACGTGTAGCCAACCGTCAGGCGACCACCACAGCGGACGCAGACGCCCATGGCCAAGGGGCGAGGGGCCATGGCCAGCAGGCCCGCGACCTCGTGCTGGTTAGCGCGAACGGTGGCTAGGGCACGGCTAATGGCCTGGGCAACGATAGGGTCTCCGACAATGGTCGTCGGTGTCGTCGGTGTCATTGATGTTCCTCCTCTTGGGGCATGGTCGCGTTCACCTCGGCCCTGACCCGTTCGGCCACCACCGGGTAGGCCTCGAGCAACAGTAACCAGGGCTCCAGGCCACCGGCGCGGATCTCCGCCGCCGTCTCCCGGCGCGTCTCCCGCCGGCGCAGGTCGCCCAGGGCCGCGGCCGAGGCGGCCGCGGCCATCTCAAGCGCGGGCGGCAGGTCGCCCGCGCTGTCGGACGACGCGATCGCGGTCGGCATGGTCATCGCCCATCACCCGGTCCGTGCGCGTGCGGGTGATGGGTCGCGCGCCAGTCCCGGAAGAATGGGACATCGCCGACGCGGAGTCCCTCGACGGCCGTCCGGGGCTCGACCCCTGGCACAGAACTCGCGACCCGAAAGGACAGCACGTCATCGTCCGGCAGTTCGTCGAGCAACGGCAGGTCGACGGTCGCATCCGCCCACAGTCCCGTGGGCAGACGCACCCGGCACGCGACCTGAACCGAGGCGGGCCGGAGCACGACGCTCGTGATGTCGGCCTCGGGATCGTCCAGCAGGATGTGCAGCCAGTAGCAGGCCAGCCCCGCATCGGGGCGCAGCAGCAGGCAGCGGTAGAGTTCGGCCGGCGTCAGCGCCGCTGGCGGCGTCTCATCGTTCGGTTGCTTAGCTGTGTCCATTAGGTGGGTTCCATGCCGAATACGCCTTTGGCGTGGTAGCGGTTGTGCCACCTGGCCGCATCGGTGATGTGCTTTGTCGTCGCCTGCACAACCTCCTTGACCAACGAGTGTCGGGTCTCGTGGTCGGTGCCGTGGACATGCAGATGCACCGGTGAGTGGTGATGATGGACCTCGGTTGTCTGCTGCGTCGCGTGCAGCGATCCCGCGCCGATCAGAACCATACCGCCCGTTTTACGGGGGATCACGGGCGGCGCGTGGGGCGCGTGGGGCGTCGGTGGTGCGTGGACGGGCGGCGGGGTGTAGGCCCATGGATCATGCCACACGTAGCCCGCGTGACCCGAGGTCGGGTGGGACACGGCCCCCGATCGTGCGCGAGGAAGGGGGCCAATCAGACGCGGGACGGACGGCAGATGCACAGCCGGGATGGTGGACGGCAGCCCCACGGTCGTCCCGCCCAGCGCGTGGACGCCCGTGGGCACGGAGGGCGCGGCCCTGACGGTGTGCGCTGCGGGACCGCTGTGCAGTACACCCAAAAAGTCGAGGAAGCGGTGCATTTGGTCGCCCAGCCACTTCGTCGCATCCTTCACAACGCCGATGCTATCCGACCACTTCAGGAACCAACCGATGACTATTTGGATGGTTCCGATTAAGTTGAGGAGTGGTTGGACAAACGTCGTTGTGATCCAGCCACCGACCGTCCGAAACACCGCTCCCAACACGTCACGGATGAAAGTCGCGAGAGGGGACAGAGCCAACATGAGGTCGCCGGCCAGTGTTCCCACGACGCTCAGTATGCCACCAAAGGTCGCGAGCGACCCACCGACCGTCGCGCCAATCGCGCCGAACACCGTGCCGATGGTGCGGCCGATAGCACCGAGCGCGCCCGTGAGCACACCCAGGGGGGTGCGCAGGAAGAGGACAACTTGGCCCCAGTGGGTGAAGACCCATACCGCGCCCGCGATGGCCGCGACCACGCCCACGACAACGGCCGTGAAGGGCAGGAACGCGCCCGCTGTCACGATCCCCGCCGCGCTCAGGATACCGAACGCGCCAGCCGCGACCAAAACCGGGCCGGCGATCAGCGCCGCCGCCGTGGCGACCGCCGTGAACGTCGCGATAAAGGACGCTATCTGTGGATGCGTCTTGAGGAACGTGACGACCCAGCCCGTGAGTTCGACGAAGCCGTGCACCGCCACGCCAAGCGGCCCCATTAAAGGCGCGCCCAGTAGCGCGGAAATTGAGCCCAGATTGCCCTTGAGCGTGGCCAACTGCCCCTGGAGCGTCATGTTGAGCGTGGTCTGCGTGTTTTTGAGCCACGCGGGCGTGTCGCCCCCGAGCTGTCCGCGCATCGCGTTGTACTGGAGGATCGACGTGTTGTTCCCCAGCACGGCCGCGGCCGTCGAGCCCTGCACCCCCAGCGCGGTCTTGGCGATGACGCCGCGCTTCTCATTCGAGATGATGGGATTGTCGTAAAACCGGTTCAGGAGGCGCATGGCCGCCGGGATACCGACGAACTCGCCCTGTGTGTTGTAGAAGTTGCCGCCGGCAAGATGCTCCATGGCCGCTAACGCATGGTCGTGCTTGGGGGCGCCTGTCGGCGCGAAGCCGCGCAGAAGCGCGCCCAAATTGGACCCACCCTTGCCCATCGTGAGGCCGGTCTGGTGCGCCACGGCGACCAGCGCGAGCGCGTCCCGCGGCGAGACGCCCATGGTCTTCATCGCGGGCGTCAGGTACTTGACGACGTTGGCTTGCTCCGAGAGGGACATCCCCGACGCCAGGCTGGCCCCGATCTCCAGGGCCACGTTGCGCGCGAGGCCGGCGCCGCTATACGTGCCGAACTGGTGCGCCATCTGGCTCATGGCCGTGACGGCTTGCTGATAGTTCGTGTGTTGGAAGTGCTGCGCCACCTCAGCCCCACGCATGAAATCGGCGATGGCCCCGCCGATCACCTGACGTGGTGACTGCTTGCCGGAGGGGTCGCGGAAGCCGAGCTGCCCCATGACCGACTCGGCGAGCAGAACTTGAGGGGCGCTGAACTGCGTCTGATTGGCCACGGTGTAGCTTTGACCCACCAGAGCGTTGAGTTGGCCCTGCGTCCCTTTGGCGGTGATGCCGACCTGGGCCAGCGCCTCTTGCATCGTGCCCGCCGCCGTCACCCACCCGCGCATGACCCCGATACCCGCCATGCCCGCGCCCGTCAGGGCCATGCCGCCCGCCAGGAGCCCCAGGCTGCGATTGAGCCTGGCCGACGTGTGACCCGCGGCCGTCATCTGCTGCTGGAGCCGACCTAACGCGCCCAGCACGGTCGTGACGCCCGAGCTGAAGCCGCCGTACTGGAATCCTAAGCGGACCTGTAAATCGTAGAGCACTTGCATCTATTATTCCCCCGCGCCCGTCGTGGTTGCCGTTTGGGGCGTCAGGCTGTCATTGAGAGCCTCATACGCGGCCGCCAGGCGCTCGCAGTCCCCCGAGTCGAACTGCGTGAGGAACGCCTCCATGTCCGCCCTGCGCCCACGAGGCCAGCGCAGCGGCCGCCCGTCGATGGTGGCGACGGCCAGCAGCGCCCGAAAACGCGTGTGCACGGCCGCGTTGGGGACACCACCCTTGTCGAAGCCCGCCGCGACGACAAGCATGTCCGAGCGGTGATCGTGCAACGCGTTCGTGCGCCTGACGCGGGCGATCCGGTCGCCGGAGAGGCGCACCTCATCGTCCGCAAGGGCTCCCGCCTGGTCGACGCGTGGCGTACCGTTCTCATCGTCTCTGTCTATGGCCTGCATAGCTGTGTCCTCCCTTGGCTGTGCGCCGGCGGCGGCAACGCCGATAAGTCCCGGCCCCGAGCACCCGCCGCGCCGCGCCTTACGCCAACTCTTCGGTCGTGACCTCATGTCAGCGGAGCCAATGTCCGGGCCCGGACATAGCTAGCCACCGTCTCAAATCCCGCCGCGCGGGCTTGGGCATCAAGGCGCGCCCGTTCCTGAGCCGAAAAGCAGACCTGGAGTTTGATGTCCCGCCGTGGCGTGAGCGGCTTCGTGCCCGGTCGGCTGGGCGTCCACCCCACCGACTCCCCTGCGTCGTTGGCCATCATCCTCACCCCTTTTCTGGGCAACAAAAAGGGGCGCGACCCATCGCGGGTCGCGCCCCTAAAGGTGCAATCTGAACTATCCGTATTCTATCACGCTTGGATACTGACGCAACTCGGCTTGTTGACAAGTGGCGCAACGCCGCCATGACGGAGGCTTCGGGGATCTCGGTCCAGACGACGAGCTGGGCCACACCGGCGATCATGCGCTCGCGGACAGTCCGGTGGCACACGCCCAGGCCCGCGGCCGCCGCGCGCAGCGTCTGTCCCTCGATGCAGCACCGCTCTACGGCGGCCGCCAGCGCCGGGTAGTCCCGGTGAAGCCGGGCCAGGCCCGCGGCGAGCGTCAGCGGGACGGCCGGCGTCCCTGGGCGCGCTGCATGAGGGCGTGGCCCGGCAGGGTGTGAGGGGCGGTCGAGGTAGGTGAGGAATCTCTCGGTGAAGGCGGGCGCGCCGTCAGCGCCGAGGCGCTCCCGGTGATGCAGGACGATGTAGTCGCCGGCCACGGCCGGCTCGTGCCAGCTCACGCGCCCCTCCTCTGCGGCGCGACGCTAGCCGCAGGCGACGGCGTGATCGGAAGGTCCGCGGACCGATAGAGGCGGCCGCGCTTGCCCCACGAGGCCCACAGCATCCTGTTGTCGTCGCAGTAATCGACCACGAGGGCGTCCGTCTTGCCCGGAGCGGTGCGTGAGACGCGCCCGATGTACTGCGTCACGCGACCGACGTAGCTGACGGGTGTGGCCAGGAAGAGCGCATCGAGGCGCGGGCAATCGAACCCCTCTCCAATCAGGGAACCCGTGGCAACCACGGCCTGCACCGTCCCCGCGCCGAGACCTTCGACCACCTCACCCCTCGTCCGCTTGCCGAGCTGGCCATGGAGGGCGGCCGCGCTGACGCCGGCGTCCGTGAGCATCTCCGTGAGGCGCTCCACGTGGTCCACGCGGTCCGAGAGCACCAGGCATCTCCGGCCCTCACGCACGGCCTGCGCGACATCGGCGACGATCATGCGGTTACGGCGGGGGTCGTGGATCAGGTCGGTGACCAGTTCCGTGAAGCTGTCGCCGGCGACGACGCACCCCGTCTCGCGCTTGATGATCGTTGGCGCGATAAGACGGTCGACCAGGTCGGCCTTGTCGATCCTGGCCACGACAGGCCCCAGGTACCACCCGATCACCGCGTCGAGTTTGTCGCGCCGGTAGGGCGTCGCCGTGAGGCCCAACAGGTAGCGCGCCGGCAACTGGCGCAGGACCGCGACCATCTGCTCCGCGGGGCAATGATGGGCCTCGTCGACCACGACGTGACCGACCGTGAGCAACGCCGGCGGGATACCCTGGGCGAGGGTCTGCACGAGGGCGACCGTGAGGTGTGTCCCAACTTGACACTCGCCGTTGCCGACCAGGCCTACCGCGCCACTCTCCCGCGTCAGACCCAGCACCATCTCGGCGCTGCGGATCGCCTGCAGAGCGAGTTCAACCGTGTGGGTGATCCAGAGCGCCCGCTGCTGGCGTCGGCCGACTAGCGTGAGGCCCATGACGGTTTTGCCCGCGCCGGCCGGCGCCTCGATCACACCATAGCGCCGGCGGACGACCGCCGCCACGGCGTGCTCCTGAGCCTCGGAGAGCGTGACGCGCTCAGCCATGTCCAACGGATCGCCGATGGTGGTCTCATCCTGTGCCGTGAGGCTGACGCCGTGAGCGCACGCCAGGCGCAGGATCTGCTCGGTGTCACCGCGCGGTGCGAGGAGGGACCCGTCACGACCGTAGGCGTGGAAGGAGAGGTACTCGTCGAGATCGGTAGTACTGCGGTCGTACTTTTCGGCATCGACGAACAGCGGATTGGGGACGGTGTAGCGGCGACTGAGCGCCCGCAGGAAGGTCGGGGGCGCGCTGGATGGGACGGCCAGCATGCCGCCCACGACGACGCGGACCTCGGCCGCGCTGGCGGCGTCTGCTGTTCCCATTGCGTCCTGTGTGGCCTTCATGAACCACCTCGCCGCGCCAGAGTTGCCCCCATAATCAAAGTCTGGTCCAGTGGATACCCTCAACCCTGGGGAGGAGGCGATAAGTACGACGTTTCCACCAGGCGCTGCACTTACCCATAGTATAAACCATCGTATATATTAATCAAAGGTCTACTTATATCTAACCTACGCTAACTGCTCTGTACCAGGCCCTCAAAATGCATCTCTCTGATACGGATTGTGACCGTTCGCTCGTATGGCTCTTGTCCCTAGCCGTTGAGGGGTACGGGCATTGGTATGTGCAGCGAGAGTGAGACAGGGGGGGGGTAGGCGCTGGCGCGATGATGCGTGACATGCTGGCCGCCCTGGTAGTAGAGGGAGGCACTGGCACATGATGACGTGGCCCGTGTGGTGGGCGTTCGCGCAGCGCAACGTGTCCGACGCCGTGGGAGAGACGGAACCGCTCCGCACACATAGCCGACGCAGGATAAAGGGCAGGACCTCCGTGGTACCACCCCGCCCCGCTGAGTACGCTGTCGTGGTACCAGCGCGGGACCACCCCATAGGACCAATAGCGGCACCGCTATTGGTCCTATGGGGTCTCAGTGCCTGTCACCGGCGACGCCCTCAGACCGTGATCCAGTCGTCGTCGTCGCCTACCTCGGGTGATGGCGGGGTGGTAGGCGCGGCGGGGGCCTGTTGAGCGGCGTAGGCGGCCAAGGCGTCCATGGACGCGGCGCACACCCACAGCCATCGGCCGTCGCTCCCCGGCGTCTCTCGCAACCGCCACGAGGCCCCCCCGCACGAGGGGCAGGCGCCGGTCGGCTTAACACCGTGAAAGAAGTGCTCGCGGGGCGGCGCGGCCTTTGGCACGGGCGAGGCCTCCATCGCCGGCACGAGCGCGCTACCGTGCCCTAAACGGCCGCAGGCATCGTGTAGTGCGGCCACAGCCTGGTCGTAGCGCGCCGCCGCTCCCTCCTCACCCTGAGCGGCTGCCTTGGCCAGCTCGCCGGCGTCCTTCACTCCCTCGCCGAGCCAGCCGGGCGGCATCACCTCAACGGCGATCCCCGCAACCGCCAGGTCCACGCGTAGCTTACGCGTGGCCTTGACGCCGGCGGCGTCGCTATCCAGGGCCAGGATCACGCCGGCGACGCCCTTTAGGGACTCCATGGGCAGGACCGACGCGGTCCCGGCCAGCGCCACAACCTCACAGGGCACGGCGGGGTGCTGGAGTAACGCCAGGGCGTCGGCCGGGCCTTCGACGAGCGCGACCGGGCTGCCCCGCTCCCGCGCGGCCACGAGGCTCTCCACGGGCCACACACCAGCGGGGCAGCCGGTGAGCTTGCGCTGCTTCAGCTCCTTGAAGTCCTTTTGTCGGTCCTCAGGCCACGCAGGTTGCAGATCAGCGCAGAGACGCCCCAGCGCGCTCACCGTGCGCCCTGTGGCGGGATCGGCAAGCGGATAGACCACACGGCCAGCTCGAAGCGGCTCCTTGTAGCGTGCCCGCTGAGCATCGCTAGGCCACACGTTAGCGGCCACGTATCCGACCCCTAACGACGACGCGACGGTCGGGTCGAGGCCTCGCCCACGCAAGTAGGTCGCACCCGGGCAGGTGGTGATGCGCAGCTCGTCTACCATCGTGTCGAAGGTGGCCAGGAATGACGAGGCCTCGACCGGGACTTCGGCGGCCAGGCGCTCGGCCCGCTCGGCGTCAGCACGGGTACGGGCCTCACGCTCGCGTCGTCCGATCTCCTCAATTGACGGCGCTGGCGCCCGCTTCACCGGGCTGCCGCCTTGGTTGGGCCAATAGTCGTGCAGCGTACCGCCCTCGCCGCACGTGTGACACTTAAACTTGCCCGTCTCAGGGTCGAGCGTGAGCGACCGCTGGTGGTCACCACCGTGGATCGGGCAGAAGTAGCGATCGCGGCCGCCTGAACGCGTGGGCGCATAGTCGTAGGCGTCGAGGTCGGCGCGGCTGAGGATGGGGCGACCGTCTTTGGTGCGCGGCAGGTCGAGCGGCGTGCCAGGGCTGTGGCGGCTCACCGATCCTCCTCCTCGGCCATGCAAAGATCGCCATACAGCAGAAGTTTGATCGGCTTCCCGGTCATCCCCTGTCGGTTCTTATCGACCATCAACTTCAGGGGCGTTGTCCCCGGATCGTGTGTGAGGTCGCCCTGCCACGTCTTGAGTTCCTCCTTATCCAGCTTGGAGAGGGTCAGCACGGCATCGGCGTTGTACTCGATGTCGCCCGATTCCTTCATCGCGGCCATCCCGCCAGCGACATACCCCGCCCGGTTCTGACTACTAATTGCGAGGATCGCGGACCCGTATTTCTCCCCGAGCGCGCGCAGCCGTGGGGTGAACCGATCGACGCGCTCGCGTAGATCGGCCGTCTCCGACCCTGTGCCCATCCTCTTCGTGAAGGCCTGCAGATAATCGATGACGATCAGCGCCGGCGCGGCGCCGGCGCGCATCATGACGCCCTCAATCAGCAGCTCAAGGTTGGGCATCGTCGCTCGGGGGGTGGAGAGGTAGAGCCGACCACCCAACTTGCTGAGGGAGCCCACGGCGGTTGCCCACTCCTGCCGGCTCAATTTACCCTTGAGCGCACGGGCATACGATACCTCGCCGAGCCGGCAGGCCAGTTTGCGCCCCAAGTCCAGACCGTCATTTTCCAGGCTGATGTACAACGCCGGAGCTCCGGCCTGCGCCACGGTTGCGGCCCACTGCAGTGCGACCGTCGTTTTCCCGGCGCCGGGGACGGCGGCCAGCATATAGAGCTTGCCCGGTTCGAACCCATTGAGCGTCTCATCGAGGTAGTTGATGCCGCTGCGCACGCCGACAACCCCGCCGTTCGCGGCCGCGGCCGCTTGGCGCTTGCCATAGTCAGAGAGCAGCTCGCCGGCGAGGGCGTCAGCCTGGTCGAAGAGAGGGGCATCAGTTGGCGGGCGGGCGATGGCCCGCAAGGACTCGCTAGCCTCGTCGGCAAGGGTGCGGAGGGCGTCCACCTCGACGCCGGTCTGGTTGGCCTTAGCGGCAAGGCCGCTCACGACGGCGAGCAGGCGCTCGACGATCTCGTCCGCAGTCTCGTGGGTGGTAGAATCCATAGCGTCGCTTCTCCTTGGGTTGCGACCGGCCGGCCTGCGGCTATCACCCGCGGGCCGGCCATCCTATTTGTGGGCAAAGTGTGTGTCCCCACCTCCATGGTCCCGCAGGGCGCGCGCGTAAGCAAGCGCGCCCCCGCGGGTAGTTAGTCTATTAAGACTATTAGAGAGGCATTTCAAGTGTGGTTCAGTGAGGGCTAGTATCGGGGTTTGTGAGGGCTAGTATCGGGGTTTGTGAGGGCTAGTATCGGGGTAAACGTGGGGAAAGACCTCACGTCGCTTGCTTCCTTGCCCTCTTGTTCGTGGGTGCCTTTCTGGCATTGCGAGCTCGTGCGATGGCTGCGCGCTTGCGTATCTCTTGATCGTACCGGCGTTCGGTGTCCTCGTCGCAGCGGATACCTATGTGGAGTTTGAGGTAGTCGCCGAGCCAGTTGCGGCCTTGCAACAAGGTGCTCCCCTCCGGCTGCCAACCGTCGATGTCTGGACTTGACGCATCGATAACCTGATTGCCGCACACAATGCGGATCAAGCCGTCCTTCGTCACCTGACGAAATGCACCCTCAAGTCGATCCTTAGCCTTCGTCGCATACCGCTGCTCACAGGGAATGCGTGCGCCTTTAATAAATCGGGAGACAGGTTGATTTAGCTCTTGGCCGTTGTCGGCGTTTCGCCGTAGTTCTAACGCGAGATAGTACGCTAGCTGCTTTGTCCATTGCTCTTTGAGAGGGTGGTAGCTTAAAGCAGCTTGAAGCAAGTAAGCTGTGTAGACGTTGGGCTTTTCACGGAACATGGTGAACCATCGCCCCAAGCTGAATTCCCACAAAAGCGTCTTATCGTCGCGACGTTGGCTGTAATTGCTGTGAAGGTCAACGACGGGATCGTTGATGTCCATCTCGGCTTTCGTGACACCTCCTTTAGGATTGTATTTGAGGATTGGTAAGCCCTCTGTCGATACTTTGAGGTGCGCGACACGGTAGACGCTCTCAGCAAACGTTGCTTTCATCTTAGGTTGGCGCCCTGCCGAATGCCCCTCATCGTCGAGCCTCTGGCCTTTGCCCCGGTAATCGAGCGCGCGGTCTGCTGGTAAGATCGCCCGGCCGTCAGCGCGGCCTTCTGCCAATACCTGCGCCATCATGATCGCGATGGTATCGAAGTCGCTTACGCTCAACTCCTGGACGATCTGCCACATCTCTTGACGCTGCGCGTCAAGATTGTTCCGGTTCTCGATGATCGGCGTGACCTTGAAAGCGAGCTGATTGCTATCGGGGTCTGGCCTATAAATTGGCCACCCCTTGGCCGTTTTTTGCCATGCCCCTTTTGGGGCTATCAGCGCGTCATAAAGCCCGAACGTCACTTGGTCCGACGAGATGCGGCCGAGGCCTTCACGCCCAGCGTATCGGAATGCGGGGCTAATGATAGGCCGTGATAGTTGTGGGGCTATCTTGGCGACTTGTGTGTTTCGTTTTTGTCGTAGTTGCGTTCGGACATGGCGCAGCGCGCCATAGAGATTGTGGAGCCAAGGGGGGTCTTTGGGCAAAAGATGGTCGAGATCGTCTCTGTCTCGACCCGCAAAGACTCCCTTGACCGCCTCCGCTGCTTGCAAACGGCGACTACCTGTGAGGAGAAAGTGCATGCGAGAGTCGAACCCCTCGTCCTGTGCAAAGATATGCCCGTCGGGGAAAAGGGGCAATTGAGCTTCTATCTTCTTCGCGGCGACCTGGTGATCGGCATCATAATCGGCGGCGCGCATATTCTGCATAGCTGCGGAAAGCAGGGGGGTGAGGTTACCAGAGTGATGTTTCCACCACTCTTCGTATCGCTCCAACCAACACAGGGCGCGCAGCAGTTCCTTGGGGAGCCATGTGTTCCCATCACCGGAGTAAACGGGCAATCCATAGGTCAGTAAGAATTGTGCGCTCGGGCGATGCCATGTTTTATCCGACGAGAGTCGTAGGGACTCAACGATGTCCGGGACCCAGACACCTCGTTCGCTCCCCTTGCGCCAGTGGGTCGATATATCGACCCACTTTGGGGCATCGGCCGACGGATAGGTTGTGACCCACCAACTATTCTCCCGATGGGCAGCAACATAGTCCGGCATGGCTTGAGACGCAGGAGGTTGGTACAGGCTATACCGACCGTAGTCGAGGAAGAACCACAAGATCAGACCATGCTGCTCCCACCACCAGCGCGTCTCGGCCATTATATTGACAACGAGGCCGTTTTCCAGCGGGATCTGCACGTCTCCGGGCCGCGGGGTCTGTGTCCATTGAACCTTGTAGTTGGTGGCCTCTTTGTGAAAATCATCGCTCGGGGTCACGGGCGTCGCGTGGCGCAGTAGCCACCTCTCGGCTCGTTCACGATCATACATCCAGGCGAGCCACTCGTCCCGTGCGCTTCCGGGCGGCGCCTGCTCCATGTCCTCAACAGAGCAGCCCTGGCCCTTGGTGTGTCGAAGAAAGTACCCCGCGCTCGGACGTCGGACCTGAACCGGCGTATCGGTTTGTCCCATCACCACTCTCCTACGGTCGCCTATAGGCGCTCAGGCCTTGTCACAACGCTACACATAGACGCTTTCTACCGCGTGTCGTTGCGCAACGATCCCGCGTTATCCTGCGGTATCCCGCGCTTCGCCGACCACGCCACGCCATGCCCTCTCAGCGCCTCTGGCCATCCTAAAAGGGGTGGGACAACGAAAGCTGCGTAGAACAGCCACTTGACCAATAACGGCCGAACGGCGACGTAACTGGTCCTCAAATGACGCTTAGCGGTCCAGTTTGGCCCCTTAAACGCGCTGTTAGCGGTCGAGTGAGGGCGATGCATCCCGCCGAAAACTGGCCCGCTAACAGGACTGGGCCGCTAATATGCGCTCAAATCGGGTATCAACCGTAAAAATTGGCGCTTTATGTACGTGGCATGCCACAAGTGGCTGTTCTACGCAGCTTTCGTTGCCTGACCCCTAAAAGGGGATGTCGTCGTCGGTGGCCGCGTTGCTCGGCGTTGCCCTGGCCGACGACGCCCGCCCGCTGCCTTGGCTACCTTGGCCACCCATCCCCTGGTCGTCCCCTAACTCGCTGTTCCTGCCGCCTTGGTCGTCCCTGCGGTCCAGCATCTTCATCTCGCTTGCCCGGACATCGAGGCTGGTGCGCGCCGCGCCCTCGCGGTCGGTGTACTCGCGCTGGGTCAGCGAGCCCTCGACGTACACGGAGCTTCCCTTGCGCAAGTACTGGGCGCACGTCTCGCCGAGCTTGCCCCACGCGCTGACACGGAACCAGGTGGTTTGCTCCTGTTGCTGGCCGTCCTTCCCGCGCCGTCGCTCCGAGACGGCCACACTGAACTCCGTCACGTTGTCGCCCGCCGGCGTGGTGCGGGCTTCGGGGTCACGTCCGACGTTGCCAATGAGAATGACTTTGGCGAGTGCTCCTGCCATGATGATGTTCTCCTTTTTAGATACAGCTAAACTGACTACCACTCCCCGAGCACGGTCTTGAGGCGCTCGTTGTTCCACTTGGCGTACACCCGTGTCGTCTCGATCGACGCATGGCCTAAGTGCCGCGCTGCTTCCTCGAGCGAGCCCGTGTCGCGCACCAGCCGTGTACCGGCCGCGTGGCGCAGGCTGTGGATGCCCTTAGGATCGACGCCGGCCTGCGCGCAGACCAGAGCCAATCGCCGCCGGGCGCTGATCGGCGCGCCATAGGGCAGCACATAACCGGCTCGCTCTCCCACGAACCGCTCCCCGCTTTCCCGGAGGTCCTTCAAGGCTTCGAGGAGGCTGCGACTGAGGGAGACGGTGCGCGGCTTGCCACCCTTGCCGTGCCGGACCACCACCTGCTTGCGCCCGAGGTCAACGTCGTCCCAGCGGAGGTCCAGCATCTCGCTGACGCGCAGGCCGCCGTGGGCGCCGAGCAGGATGAGGGCGCGGTCGTCGCCGGCCGAGAAGAGGATGAGCCGGCGGATCTCGTCCTCCTCGTACGGCTGCCGCTTCTCCCAATCTGGGACCAGGTCCCTTGCCGCCTTGGCGTCGCGCAGCGGGTCCAGCTCCGTCGCGCCCGCCCAGCGCAGGGCGGCGTACAGGCAGCGGGCGGCGGCCAAGCGGACCATGATGGTTGACGGCTTGAGGCCCTCACTCTCCATCTCGCGGAGCCAGAGCGCGCCAGCGTTGCGGCGGGGGCGCAGCAGATTCTCCTGGGACCACGCGGCGAGGAGGACCGCGATCCCGTGGCGGTAGTTGACCCGCGTGTGTGGGCTCACGCGTGCGCCCGCCTTGCCGTTCAGCGTGAGGTACGCGTCGGCGAGCGCCCAGAGCGCCGCGGCGTCCCGCGCCTGACAGGCCTCGACGGCGCGCCGCCGACGTTCGTCGTCGGGCATAGTGGCCCATGAGCGCGCGCTGTCCATCCCTTGACCACGATACAGATCGACGGCGTGGCTGGTCGGGGCAGGCGGCAGCGTGGCCATGTTATGGCGCTCCGTTGAGATAGTCAACGGTGAGATAGTCCTGTTGGTTGATACGAATGCTCGTGGACTTGATGATAATCGGAAGCGAAAGCCCTTGTGTGCCGACAGCAGTATAGGCGGGATTCGCAGGACCGGCGGGACGAACCGACCAGGTTGGCCCCAACGCGTCTTGGAGGCGCGTCAAGAACTGCGACCAGGCATTGAGTGGTAGGCGTGGTTGTGTGCCCCAGCCCTTGATGTATTCACCACCAGCGGTAACCGTCGCGCGCTCAAGTGCCGCGTAGTACTCATCCCTGAGATTGTCATCATCCAGCATCACTCTTTTCCTCCGCGTTGGCTGTAGAACGCTCGTGCTAACGCGCTATCTAGGTCTAACCTACCACAAACCGTGTTGTAGAACATCGTCGTTATCCACCCGCCGCGCTCCCGCGCCTGGTGCCCTGTATACTGGCAGAAACGTGATAGGCCTCACAGCAGGAGGAGACACCATGCCCAGATACCCTGAACCCCAGTGGCAGGCCAGCAGCAGGGTCTTCATCACCGGCACGATGATCGACGGCATGCTCGAGTCGGCCCGAGAGCAGTACGCCACGCTCCTGGAGGCCCGACCCACACCCCACGTGCTCGACGACTATACGGTCGTTCGCGTCGTCGAGGTCTTCACCCAGCAGCGCGACGACCTGTGGCTCTGGGACGAGCAGTTCACGCGGTGGGACGCTGAGGACCTGACCCCGCTGCGCCGGCGCGAAGTGGAGCGGCTGCAGGGGCAGTTGGCCGCACTGCGCACGGTGGTCGACGAGATCCTGGCCCTGGCCGACGAGCTGGGCCAGGATCTCGTCGAGAGGGTGCTGGCCAAGGACGACGGGGAACTGGGACTGGAGGCGCTGCTGCGCATGATGGGCGAGCAAGGTGAGCAGGACAGGTGAGCCCAAAGGAGTTTGAGCGCAGCAGAAACCTGCCTTGCTCCCCGCCCTGGCGCGCGGCCAACCCCGGCGACCGCGTGACACTCGTCTACGGCGTCCAGGCGACGTATGGATCGGGCCTGACGCCGACGACACCCCTGTACCTCTCGGGGGCCGTGCCGGGCGGCCTGACGGACGTGGTGCCCGTGGCCGGGGCTCCAGTCATCGCCTAGTGGTGAGCCCGACGACGATCAGCCTGGAGTGGCTGGCCGGCGTGCCGCGCTTCTAGCCCTCATCTCGTTGGCCGGAACGCCCCCCTGTTATACTCAGTAAAACACGAGTATCCAGCGGGATCGGAAGGGCCAATGCCACGCAGCGTGAACAGACGAGGGTTAGAGGTGCCAGCGCCCCTGTACGAGCGGTTGCAGGCCGAGGCGACGCGCGATGGGCGCACGGTCACGCAGGTCGCGGTCGACCTGCTGACGGATGGGTGGGATGCGCGGGGGCACCACGGCCGTGTGGTCGATGAGCTGCATGAGAACCGCATCGAGCTGGAGCGGCTGCGCCGGCAGATCGCGGACCTGGCCGCGGTGGTGCGCGGCCAGGCCCCAGGCGTGGCCACGTCGCCCGCGTCGATCCCGGCCGAGACGACATCGACCAAGCCCCGACGCCGAGCAACACGGACAAGGGAGGTCGGATGAGCGACGACGAACGGGAGTGCTGGGTGTGCCGCCAGCGCGCGCGACGAGCGGCCATGTGGCCGCTCAACGGGTGGGACCACCTGTCCTACGTCTGCACCACCTGCGTGGACGTGATGCGCCAGCACGCCGCCGGCGAGGTGGCCAGCGGCGACGGCGACCGCTACCAGGTGATGCAGAGCGCCAGCGGCGACCACTATGCCGTCATGGACATGAAGCACCGGGAGCCCGTGCGCACGTTCTCCAGCCGCGAGGACGCCCACATCTACACCATCGGCGCGAACAGAGTACAGCAGCGCCTCGACCACACCTACGGCCACTGGGTCAGGGCGGCCCTCTAGCCCAACGTCCCGCCCGCATCTCTTTTTCCAAGGAGCGCAAGCGTTCGCGCAGCGAAGGAGAACTCACTCCCCTTCCGCTTCGCGGAAGACTGTTCGCGCCGTTGCATCGCAACCGCTGGTAAGCCGCGCGTCGGCGGTTATGTCGAGTCGCGTGAGGGGCTGGGAGCGGCCGGCGGTGTGTCGGCCGCCCCCGTTTTCGCCCTCGCCGTCATGTCGCAAGATAAAGCCCGTCCCTGGCAACGTCCTCTCTCTACCACGCCGACGGACGCGTTCGCTTCGCCAACGCCGGCAGCCACCATCGTGGCTATCGGCGAGACGTCGCACCGCGACGCGTAGGACTACTTGGAAAAAACAATGGGTGTGCCCTCGTGGCGTCCTTGGGCACATGTGACCAGGGGCACGGCCGAGTGTCCGCGCGCGGGCATGCTGTGCTTACCGTCATGGTGGGTTACCGCGTCAGGCCCCGGTCCCCGCGCGCGGGCATGCTCTCCCCCCGGTTCACATCCTATTAAGGAGCATCCTGAGCCACCAGGGCCGCGCCCGTTGCGCCCGGCGCAGCTCAAGCAGATCCCGCTCGGCCTGCTCCCTAAGCGCGCGTTCGAGGCCCAGCGCCTCGCGCACCGCGCCGATCTCCTGCTGTGTGCGCTCCAGGCTCTCGACGAGCGGGGCGACCAGTTGCGCGACGATGACCTGCACGGCGGCAGAATGGACAGGGTGGACAACGGTGTCTGCCTGGCTTGCCTGGCTTGCCTGGCTGTCTCGTGTGCTGGTCTTGCCGGCCTGTCCAATCTGCCCCGCCTCACCGTCCAAGGCCTCGCGCCGGCCCATCCACTCGTCGAGCGCGAGGAGGGCGATGCGGTACTCGGCCCCGCGCGGACCTTTCACCCGCCACGAGGGGAGATAGCCGACGTCTCCCGCGCTCGCTTTGAGGGCGCGCCTGATCGTGCGGTCGGAGACGCCAGCGTGAGCGGCGGCCTCGTCAACGGCCAGGCCGGCATCGATGGACACCCTGGCGCCAGGGTGTCCATCGTGACCAATGTCCGTGTCTAGGGTGTCCATCGTGACCAGTCTACCATGGCCCACGGTCCCTAAACGACGGAGCGGGCGGCCAGGGTCCGTCACCCCAGCCGCCCTCCGTCATGCCCCTGAGAGCGTAGAACAAACGTCCTCGTGCCCTACGACGCCGCCCGCTCCTGGCGCTCCCTCTCCTGAGCCCACTGGCGCTCTCTCAGCGCCGTCTCAGCGGCCCAGTGCGTGCGCATGATCTTGGTCAGCCGCGTCAGATGTTCGCACACCTCACCGATGTGCAGGTACTCCTTGTCGATGTCGGCGGGGCTCTCCTCGTACGTCAGCCGGTGCAGGCCCACGTCGTCAAGCAGGACCTCGAAGAGGGTGCCCACATCGTAGGCGTCCATCACCACCTGGCCCGCATCCGTCAGGGCCTCTTGCGCGGCGGTCAGGTCGGCCGTGGTTTCTGTTGCCGTCGTCGTCGTCTTGGTAGTCATGTCTCACTACTCCTTTGCTGTCACGGTGTTGCCGGTGTCGTCGTCGGCTGTGTGCGACCCTTCGTCCTGCGTCGACTGCGCGGCCAGGCGCGCCTTGATCGCCCGCAGCGCCGCGTACTCGGCCGGCAGCGGCCCGTCGCCGTCGAACTCGCTCAGGCACACGTGGCAGGCCTCAATCTCACCCACGCAGCCCTCCAGTCCCGAGGGGCGCCACGCCTGGCATTGGGCGCACCACCGCGTCTGGTTGAACGCGCCATGCTCAATGAAGCGGCCGCCCCGCGCGTAATAGCGGGTTTGGCACGCGGGGCAGTCCAGGAAGTCGCCGTGCGTATCGCGCACGATCGCGCGTCTGTTGCTCAGCTTGCTCTCAGGGAAGGGTGAACCGCAGCGCAGGCAGGCGAGGTCATCCAGGTCGATGAAGTTGGAGCTGACCTCCAGGCTGACCCGCATCGTGAAGGGGAGCGCGGGCAGTATGGGTACGGTGGGGGCGTCCAGGGGCATCGTGGTTGTCGTCATGGTCTCTTCCGTGGTCATGGTCGTCTCCTCTGGTGTTGTGTCGTCGCCGGCAGCGCGCCGGCCTGGTGTCTGTCGTCCCGTGAGGAGGGCACAGCCTCGCCGTCGTGGAGGCTGTGCCCTGGTGAGTCCGGGTGGCCGCTTAGGTCGTCGTCGAGGCTGCTGCACCTCCATTCAGGCGCGCGGCCACCCGAGCCAAGGCGGGGTCATCCGCGCCGACGGCATAGGCGATGGCACGGCAGTCGGGGGCGTACAGCGTGGTGATGGCCCCGACCTCGGGATCAGCGACGCTCCAGGTACGCCACATCCCGGTCGGGACCGGGGCCGCTGCCGACGATACCGGAGGGGTGAGCGGTAGCCGACCCTCCACGCTGCGCAAGCCATGAGCGCGCTTGTAGGACGGTAAGCAGTGGCTATGGAGATAGTAGAGGTCGGTGCAGTCGTCGCCCTGCCCGGTGCGCCACAACGCGCCCGAGGCGGTCGTACCGTGCTCGCGGCAGTAATCGCAGGTATAGCGGACGCGGCGCCAGAAGGCGGCGTCGAGGGGCACGCCCTTTAGGAACGTGGCGATGGCGTCGGGATCGGTCACGCCGAGTGTGAGGGAAGTGGTGGTTGATCTTCTGGGTGGTACGCTGGTAGCGGGTGCGAGGGTCATTTGTACCGGTGTCCTTTCGTACTCACGGCCGAGCGGTGGACGAGAACGCCGCCCGGCCTTTTGTTGTCTCAAGCAAAGCACTCGCTGAGGGCCTTAAAGCCGGCGGTCTGGTGGAAGGGGACCGGGGCCGGCGCGGCCGCCGGCGAGGCCTTGGCCAGCGGGGTGGCGACGCGCACGGCCTGCCCGTACCACTTGGCAAAGAACGCGCTCGCTTGCCGGGCGGCCGCGTGATGCCAGCAGTCGCGCCCGTGCTGGAAAGCGGGGCAGGTGCAGATGTGGGATGAGCGGCCCGTGAGCGTCGTGGTGTAGAGCGCGCCGGGGATCGTGCGAGAGCCGATCTCGTAGACGCCCTGGCTGAGGCGGCGGATGTGCGGGCGGTAACTGGTGGCCGTGGGTCTTCTGGACGGGGTAGACTTCTCTTGCATGACGGTCCTCCGGTCGTTGTGCCATGCCGGCGGAGTGCTTCACCACTCGCGCCGGTTTTTGTGTGAGGTGATCGCCCCTACCCTTAGAGTATACTACAAAGTAGGACTTTGTGCGTGTTAAGTTTATGGAAAGTTGGGACTAGCTAGGCTATACTTTACATAGGATAGGGAGCATGCCCTATAAAAGGGTGTTATAGTCATGGGGGGATAGGAGATGAGCCTAGCAGCGCCCGCAAGGGTCGGTGAGGGAGAGGTCATGCCGGAGGACAGCAGCGCGGAGCCGCGCGCGCAGATTACGGTGGTCATGTCGCATGATCTGCTGGAGTGGATCAGGGCGGAGGCAAGCCAACGCGAACTCAAGCCGTCTACGCTGATACGTCTGTGGCTCCTGGAGCGGCGCGCGGAGCAAGAGCGGGAGGCGACGCAATGACCCCGCTCATGGCCATTGCGCTGGCTGAGTTGCCATCCCTGCCGATTGAAGGCCGACATGAGCTGCCCGACACGGCCGCTATCTATTTCGTGCTCGCCGACGACACGGTGCTCTACATCGGCCAGTCCGTTTCGCTACGGCAACGCTGGATAGGACGCCACCGCCTGGCACAGTTAGGGGAATACGGCACGTGTCGCATTGCCTGGATGGATGTCAGCGATGCCAGCCTCCTCGACGATCTGGAGCGGGCCTGCATCGCGCACTTTCACCCAATTCTCAACAACAGCACCGTTCTTTGGGAAGACTGGACGTTGACAATCCGCCTGCCGCGGGAACTGGAGACGGCAGTGCGCCGGCTGGCTCGGGAGCGGTTAGTGCAACCCTCCGTCGTCGTGCGCCAGTTAGTCAAGGAGCGCCTCGACGAGCTTGAGCCGGGCCAGGCGAAGTCATGACCTCTATCCTCGCCGTGGCGCCATCGCTGCGTACCACACGTTGTCAAAGAGAGAAGCGCGCACGATGAGCGGCGCGAGCAGGACCACGATTCCCTGGCAGGTGTACGACCACCTTCGTCTCCTCTTGCAGGCAGAGGGGCGCGAGGATCCCCTGCCCCATCGCATGTTCCTCGTCCTGTGCCGAGAGGCCATTCAGAGGACGCAGGCACCCGTGTCGGAACAGGATGTGTGGCTGTCTGTTGTCCTTCGCTATATGCAACACAGCGGCAAGCCCACGTATACACTCAGCGGCAACGCGCCCGACTGGGCAAGGATGCCGCCGAATGAGTACAAACTGGAGACGTTGCGCTCCATCGTCGAAACCCTCCGTGATGATCGGAAGACCGCCGCCAACAAGCAAAGCTGAGCAGAGCGGAGGGAGCGGCTATGACCCAACTCGTCACCATTGTCGCGCTGCCATGAGCGATACGTCCCGCTTTCATCGGGTGTGGCCTCCCCGTAAGAGCCGGATCGTGGGTCCGGCACGTCTGCCCGACGGCGCAACGACGATGGCGTACCGAGCCGTGCAACCGTACGTGTGCGAGCAGTGCGGCGCGGAGATCCCGCCGGATGCGCTCTTCTCACGTCGGACGATACAAAGAGCGCAGACCTTAGCGACGAACATGGCGCGGATGCCCGTGTGCGTCGCCTGCCGTCCGCTCCAGGTGGAGGGGGATGTCGGTGGGATGGACGGCGCGCGACGCCAAGGAGGAGAGGAGGAGCATCATGACGGGTGAGTGGGTCCGCAAGAAGTCGTCCTGGTGGCAATACCGGCTGGACGGTCAGGAGCGGCCCTATGCCAATATCCTCCGTCAGCGGCAGGATGGGCCTGGCAGGGCGCTCTGGGACGCGCTGCCGACGGGTGGGATCGAGATGACGCCGTTGGTGGAGGGCGTCTCACTGGAGGAGGCCAAAGCGGTGGTGGAGCAGTACGCCGCGCAGCGGGACGGGTGAGCAGAGAGGAGAGGGCATGTCCATGGACCGGAGCACGGGCGCTGAGCGTGAGCGCGTGGTGCAGCAGGAGAGGGCGGACGCACGGGAGCGGGTGCAAGCGGCCCAGGACCAGGACGTCGCGACGCGGGTGGAGCAGCGGGCATTGAAGCAGCAGCAGGCGGACGAGCGCGCACGGGAACGCTCGCGCGCCGCCGACGATGGTGCCGCAGCTCCAGCGACGCGCGGTTTCGTGGAGAGGGAGGACGAGGGCGTCGAGAGGGAGGGCACGGGCGGCGGGGGCGTCAAGGGCGTCGCGGGCTCTGTCAGGCCGGATGGCTCCTCCGCATGAGGACAGGGAGGGCGCATGACCATGCCTGATGGTCCTGACGAGCCAGGGATGCCCCCGCTTATCTGGCGCGAGGTCGGCATCCCCAACCTTCTGGAAGCCCGCCTCATCAGGGGGGCCGGCAACGGCGTGTATGTGGGCTACGTCGCCAGGTCGCCCGGCGACGATGAGTACATCGGCCTTACGCACACGCTTGTCGCCCTGGGGACGCGTGACGCCGTGCAGGCGGCCGTGGAGCAAGCGGCGCGTGAGGCATGGACAGCGCGACAGACAGCGGAGGATCGCAAAGGGCATGAATGATATGAAAGGGTGGCGGACGGGCGTGTGGGCAGGGGTGAAACTCGGAGTCACGGTAACGGGCGCTGTTGCCCTCGTCGCCGGACTCTTCCTGGTCGGCAACCCAAACGATTGGTACATCATCGCAACGATGCTGTTCTGTCTTACCGGCATCCTCAACATTCTGAGCGTTACGGTCACAGCCATTGAGATGGCGCGAAAGAAATGACATTTGGGCACGGCTGTGGAGCGTGCGGCGCACGAGGTATGGGCGGCGCGACGGGTGGTTGCCGTCCGCGATCTGGGCCAGCAGTTCGACGACACGACGTAGAGGAGTGACCAGTGAACGACGACGACCAGGCGCAACTTCCCACCGCGCATGAGACCGCCCCAGAGGGCAAGCGCCGTGGCGCTCCTCGTCGCGTGTCGCCGATGCCGCCAGACTACGACGCGCTCCTGGGCGAGGTCCGCGGCCTGCTGCAGACGGCGCGGGACCGCGCGTACCAGGCCGTCGACAACATCAAGGTGCAGGCCTACTGGCAAGTCGGTGAACGTATCGTGCGGGCGGAACTGGAGCACCAGGACCGCGCTGAGTACGGCGCACGCGTGATCGAGCACCTTGCCCGCGATCTGGGCATCGCCAGGCGCACCCTGTATGAGATCGTGCAATTCTACCGGGCGTATCCGCTGGTCCACACGCTGCGCGCCGCCCTGAGTTGGAGCCAGTACGTTGTCCTCGTCCGCGTCGGCGATGCCCGTGAACGCGCGTTCTACGAGGCCCAGGCGGCGCGCAACGGCTGGAGCGTGCATGACCTGGAGGAGCAGCTACGCACGGATCTGTACGGTCGCACGCAGCGCGAGGGGACGGCCCCGCTGGTCGCGGCGCCAACGGCTCCCGCGCTGCGGCCGGAGGACGCCTTCCGCAGCGTCTACCACTTCGATGTGCCGGGGTTGCCGGCAGGCTTCTCCGAAGACGTGCTGGAGCGCACCCTGCTTGCCCACTTCGAGCAGTTCGTGGCCGAACTGGGTCCCGATTTCTACATCCGTCGGCGTCAGCAGCCCCTGACCATCGACGGCCAAGTTCATCGCATCGACCTGGACCTCTACTGTCGGGCCATCCCCGCGGTTGTCATCTGTGACCTCAAGCTCGGCCCGTTCGACGATCGTGATGTCGGACAGATGAACAAGTACGTCAACTACTACCGCGAACGCGTGCCGCGCTACGACTGGGAGAAGCCGCCGATCGGCCTTATTATCTGTGCCCATGCTGGCCAGGAGGAGGTGCGCTACGCACTGGGTGGCCTGGAGGAGAAGATCTTCGTGGCCGAGTACCGTGTGAAACTGCCGAGCGAGGACGACATCAAGAAGGGGCTGCATGCGGCCGACGCCGACAATGCTGATGCCGATGAGGGCCGATCGTGAATTGTGCGGACGGCATCCGCACAATTCACGATCGCGACGGACGGCGCGCCGAAGGGGGGGCGATTGTGCGGATGCCGTCCGCACAATCTGAAGGAGAGACACGTATGACGCGCATCATCGCGATAGCGGGCCGCAAGGGTGGCAGCGGCAAGACGACGACCGCCATTAACCTCGCCGGCGCCCTGATCGAACGAGGATTGCGCGTGGCGCTCGTGGACCTTGATCCGCAGGCCTCGCTCACGCGCGTCCTGCGGGGCGGTGAGCAGCCCGCGGAGGGGATTGGTACGCGCATCCTGAACCCCCAGCGCGGTCTGGACGGCCTGGCGCTCACGACCGAGATCGGGGTGGCCCTGTATCCGGGGGATCGCTCCGTCGAGGCGGCCGCTATGACCTTCGCCGATAACCCGGCCGGCCTCCTTCGCTTACGCCGCCTGTTGCGCGCCGTTGAGGGCTACGACGCCATCCTGCTGGACACGCCGCCCAGCTTGGGGTTCAGCCTCAATACGGCGCTTCTGGCCGCCGACAGTGCCATCCTGCCGACGGCGCTGGTACAGCAGGACCTCGACGCCCTGGATGACACCATCGGCCTGCGCGACGAGCTTGCCGAGTTTGGGGCCGCGCGCATCGCGGCCATCCTGCCCAACGCTGTGCGCCCCTTCCGGCATGACAAGGGCGCGGTCGCGTTGCTGATGGAACGATGGGGCGATCTGGTCGCCGAGCCGATCCCGCTCTCCGAGGCCGTTAAAGTCGCGCTCAACAGCGGCCGCCCGGTCGTGCTGAACGAACCTGCCTCGTCGGCAGCCGCGGCCTATCGCGCTCTAGCGGGGCGTATCTGGGAGGGAGCCGCCGATGCCGCGTAAGCCCCCCATTCTGCCGACCGTGAGCGGCCGCCGCCAGGCCGATCGCCCCCCTCTCAAGGCCGCGGCCCCCGTTGACGCCGAGCGAGCCTTAGCCGGCGCCATGGCGGTGCCCATCGAGCAGCTCGTGCCCGATCCCCACCAGCCACGGCGCGACATGGGCGCCGACCGTCTCACCGAACTCTCCGACTCCCTCAAAGAGTACGGCATGCTACAGCCGCTGCTCGTGCGGGAGGATGGCTACCTGGACGACGGCCGCACGCGTTACATGATCGTCGCCGGTGGCCGCCGTTACGCCGCCGCGCAGCAGGCTGGTCTGACGCGATTGCCCGTCGTGGTGCGTGACACGGAGGGGGCCACGCTGCGCATGACGCAGCTCGTCGAGAACATCCAGCGCCAGGATCTCGCGCCCTTAGAGGAGGCGCGGGCCTTCCAGGAGTTGATGGACGCCGAGGGGTTAACAGCGGCCGCGCTGGCCACGCGCCTGCACATCTCCCCTCAGACCGTGCGCGATCGCCTCTTACTGCTCTCCGACCAGGCGATGGCCGACGCCGTGCAGCGCGGGCAGATCGGGACCGCCGTGGCCCGTGACATCCTGCGCGCAGCCGACGAGCCACGGACCGTCCTGCGTGGCCTCGTCGAGGCGGGCGAGACCGTGACGAAGGCGACCGTGAAGGACGTGCGCGACCGTGCGACGGCCGCCGGCGTGACCAATCCGCGCAAGACAGGGGGGGGCCGTCGGGCGACCGACCAAACGGCGGCCGCTGGGACCTTGGAGCATAACCGTTATGCTCCGTCCGCGCCATCAGGTGAGCAGACACCATCTGCTCCTGACGTCGTGCAGGGGCTATATGAGGCGTTCAAGGGCTGGGAGACCCAGGTGTCCCAACTCACGCCTCATGACCTCCAACGGCTCGTGGGACTCATACGCGGTGACATGCAAAACTTGATAGCGAGCATCACCGAGATGACCTCTCACGCGCAGGAGCAGATGCACTGATGTGCGCACGGCGGCCCGGACGCTCATCCGCCTCCTGTAGGCGATCCTGAAGCGCTCGGGAGCAGAGGACGACAGACGATGACACGGCCGACACCTAGCCAGGACGCCGATCCGACGCTGATCCGCGACGCGGCGCATCCCAACGAACCGACCGCCACGGACGCCGTGCTGGTCACGAGCCACGGCCTGCGGTTCCGCGACGCGATGACCCACATCGTGCAGGCCTGTGACCAGGCCCTGGCGGATCCGCGCCTGATCACGACCAGGGACCTCGACGGACCCCTCCGACACCTCGTCGACGACCTGCGGCGTGAGAAGGCCGCAGCCGTGCGCTGCCGCGCGATCGTCGAGGGACACGTTGCGGCGGCCGTGGCCGAGATGCGCGACGAGGCCCAGGACACGGGCGACGGCTATATGCTCACGATCGCGACGGCGTTGGAGACCGATGGCTACCACGAGCTCGTGCCCTAACTGACAAATTGCGTGGTCGGCGTCCCCTGCTCTGTCCCACGAATCAAGACGTGCGACACCGACGCGCGCCGGCGAGATGCTCAGAGCGCCATGACGCCGGGCGCAACGGGCGCGGCCCTGGTGGCTCAGGATGCTCCTTCTGGGATGATCGACCTACCGGCCGCGCCCCCCTCCACGCCCGCGATCCCGATCTCGCTCCTGCCTCCGGTCCCGCGGCCGCTCCACCTCTCGCCGGTGGTCCTGCTCCTCCTGACGCTCCCGAGCGGCGCGCAGCGCGTCGTTCCAGTCCTTCACGCCGCCCGGTGGCCGCTCCCGCACGATCTGCTCAGCGCGCGGGTACGCCTCCTGGACCCGCCTCCAGAGCGTGTCGCCGCCGCGGTCGTTGTCGAAGCCGCAGTGGATGAGCCCGCGTCGCTCCAGGCCATCGTCGATCCAGCGCCGGGGCAGCTCCCCATGGCCGTCCGTCGAGATGAAGACATGCACGCCGCGCTCATCCGTTTGCGCGAGCAGCGCCGCCCGACTCAGGGCGTCGATGGCGCTCTCGGCAATGTAGTACTGCGGAGTCACGGACGGCTCGGGCTGACCGATGGTGAAGGCGAAGTGCCCCTCGTCGCGCCGGCTGCCGGGGGCCAGTCCCTTGAACTCCGAGCCGGGCAGTGTCCCGCGCAAGGACGCGCCGGAGATCTGCCCTTCGTCGTCGACGCGCAGGAACACGGCATTGGCGCGACCGTCGGCATAGATCAAGCTCTCCTTGTGCAGAGCGTCGATCAGGTGGCGCGGAAGGCCGCGCTCCTCCGTCAGGTAAGCCCGGACCCGCGGCCAGCGGTCCTCGTCCACGTCAGGGACAAGGACGGGCGCCCGCTCCGCCTGGCGGACGATCTCCTGGGCCTCGCGCTGCGCCTCCCGCGCCCGCTGCCACGTCGCCGCGGTCACGGCCGCCTCAGCCCCGTGGATGTCCCTCAGATAGGCCACGGCCTCGCGGTAGTCGTAGCCGGCCGCGTGCATCACCAGGTCGATGGCCCCGCCGCCGCCCTGCTGCCGATCGTGGTTATAGAACCGCTCATCGGTGATGCTGATGTGCTCGCCGGCGAGACGCCATTTATGCGGGTTGTAGCGGTCTACCTGGCCGCCCAGGCGCTCAATGACGTTTGGCAGGTCGATGGCCCGGACTTGCGCCGCGAGCGCCTTGTAGTCCTCTCTGAGCGCGTCCCGCTCCTGGCGCAGGTCGCGGATGTGCCCCTGCATCACGACGATGTTGGCCTCGGCCTTCGCGGCCTGCTGCTCGTAGTGTTGAGCCTTCACCAGGGCCGCGTCCAGGGTCGGCGCGATCCACTCGGCGATGCGCTCGGTCTGGTCGGCCGCCCACCGGTCGGGGTTGCCCACGAAGCGGCCGGGGCGCTCGACCTCCAGGTGCTGCCGGGCGATCTCCGGCGCCGGCGTTGGTTCCTGGATTTTGGCGTACCACTCCTGGACCGTCTGATGGTCGGCGATGCTTCCGCGCACGCCGCGTTGCAGGCCGCACCCCTCGACCGCTGCGTGGTAGCTGTCCTGTAGTTGGCTATTTTTGCCCAACGCACCGAAAAGGTAAAAGTTCCTAGAGGCTATGACTCTGGTTCCTCACCATCTTCTTCCTGCAATGATCGGCACCAGATCTCCGGGTCGGCGTAGCGCGCCGTGAGC